>Ga0256839_1000352_pt1 | contig 59465 bp, 44 predicted proteins | sample 354166metaG_FD_185968 | JGI IMG/M metagenome (GOLD analysis project Ga0256839, IMG submission 185968) | Hydrothermal vent microbial communities from Mid Atlantic Ridge, Atlantic Ocean - 354-166 | ecosystem: Environmental > Aquatic > Marine > Hydrothermal vents | place: Atlantic Ocean: Mid...
CCCAACTCTGCCATAGCCAACGCCATAAAGTCTAAAGCCAATGCCAAAGGTTGCCCATGAAAATTACCTGCCGAAATAATTAAATCATCATCAGGAAATACATTTGGGTTATCTGTAACTCCATTTATTTCTTGTGTAAATACCTGATTTACATAGGTTAAGGCATCGTTGGTAGCTCCGTGCACTTGCGGAATGCAGCGGAAAGAGTAGGGGTCTTGTACGTGTTGTTTCGGTTGAGCGATGAGCTCACTTCCTTTTAAATGGTTCCGTATTTCTTTGGCCACAATTGCTTGCCCGGGTTGAGGACGAATGGTATGCACTTTGGCATTAAAAGGTTCAATTCTGCCATCAAATACATCCAAAGAGAGTGCTCCAATAAGGTTTGATAAGGCAAAGATGCGTTTGGATTGGATTAAATTCCAAACTCCAAAAGCCGCCATAAACTGAGTGCCATTTAATAAAGCCAAACCTTCTTTAGCTTGTAGTTCAATGGGTTGCCAGCCTAATTGTGCATTTAATTCTTTACCAGAAATAATGTTGCCTTTATAATGCACTTCACCTTCGCCAATTAAGGGTAAGCAGAGGTGTGCCAGAGGAGCGAGGTCGCCCGAAGCACCTAAAGAGCCATATTCATAGACTACTGGGAGCACATCATTATTATAAAAGTCGATGAGGCGCTGCACGGTGCTTACTTGTGCACCTGAGTGGCCGTAACTCAACGATTGCACTTTTAAGAGCAATATAATTTTTACGATGTAATTAGGGATGACATCACCTGCTCCGCAAGCGTGCGATTTTATAATATTTGATTGAAGCTTGCCTAACTCGTCTTTAGAAATACGTTCTTTGTATAAAGAACCAAACCCAGTATTGATACCATACACAGGTTCATCTGATGTTTTTACTTTCTCATCTAAATAAGTACGGCAATGTTGAATTTTGCTAGTTACTTCTTCGGATAACACTAACTGAGCACCTGATGTAATAATTATATCAACTTGATCGATTGTTAATGGAGCTGTAGATATTTGGTGTTCGTTCATTTATTTGGTTAAATTTTTAATGAGCGCATCAATAGTCATTGATTCTTGGGTGCCAGCTTCCATATCTTTTACAGTAAGGCTGTTATTGGCTGTTTCATCAGAACCTATAAGTACTACAAAAGGTATGTTAAGGTTGTTGGCATACGTCATTTGCTTTTTTAACTTTGCTGAGGTAGGATAAATTTCTGATGAAATTTCTGCTTTTCGTAGCAGTGCTAATTGCTTAATGGCAAAAGCTTCTTCATCAGAGCCAAAATTAGTAAATAGCACTTGGGTGGTGGTAGCAACCTCAGTAGGAAATAAATCTCTTGCCTCCATTACATCATACATGCGGTCGATGCCTAACGAAAACCCAACACCAGATACATCAGGTAAGCCAAATACACCAGTTAAGTTATCGTAACGGCCACCGCCCGAAATACTGCCCATACTGCCGTCTAGTATTTTAATTTCAAAAATGGCTCCTGTATAATAGGAGAGGCCTCTGGCCAAACTTGGGTCAAAATCAACCGTGGTTAAGTTGCCGCTCATTGCTTCTACGTATTGTAAAATTTGGCTTACTTCTGCTAGGCCTTCAAGGGCTTCTTTGTTGCCAGCAAAGGTTTGCTCTAGGCTTTTTATTTTATTGGTATTAGTATCCGATAATTCTAAAATAGGAGAGAGGCTATCCAGTTGCGAACTATTATATCCTAGTTGTTCCAGTTCTTTAAATACGCCATCAGTGCCAATCTTATCGAGTTTATCAATGGCCACACAAAGTTTTCCTTCTTCACCTTTATGCCCTAAATAGGTGGCTAAACCCGATAATATTTTACGACTGTTTATTTTTATTTGGTAGCCTTCAATACCCAAGTTTTGCAAAATCTCATTCATCATCATAATGATTTCTGCTTCGCAGATAAGTGATTTAGTGCCTACTACATCAGCATCGCACTGCATAAACTCACGGTAACGCCCTTTTTGAGGCCTATCGGCACGCCAAACAGGCTGCATTTGGTAGCGCCTAAATGGGAAGCTAATCTCGTTGCGGTTCATTACCACGTACCTAGCAAAAGGCACGGTTAAATCGTAGCGTAATCCTTTTTCGGCTATTTGAGGCGTGAGTTGTTGCGATGGAGTGTTGGCAATGTCTGTTTTTACTTTGGAAACATAATCGCCTGAGTTAAGCACTTTAAAAATAAGTTGGTCTCCTTCATCGCCATACTTGCCTGTAAGCACGGATAGGTTCTCCATTGTGGGTGTTTCTAAAGGTAGAAAACCAAACTTTTCGAACGTAGCCCGAATAGTGTTAATTAAATAATTACGCTTGCTTACCACCTTAGGGCCAAAGTCTCGGGTTCCTTTGGGTATGGAAGGCTTTTGTTTACTCATTTTAAATCACTTAAATTGAATGCAAAGCTAAGCATAGTAGAGGATGAAAATAAAGAAGTTATAAGATTAATGGGTGTTCCCAAGAGTAATTTGTCCAAAAATATTATAAAATATTTTGCTTCGGGTTTGGCTTAATAAAAACGACTGCTATATTTGCATCACCTTTTAAAGGAGGTCCGTTCGTCTAGGGGTTAGGACACTGGGTTTTCATCTCAGCAACAGGGGTTCGATTCCCCTACGGACTACAAAAATCGCCTCGTGCTTATAGTACGGGGCTTTTTTTATACCTTTGCGTATAGTTTGTGTGTGCTAATTTTTTGTACCTTGGAGCGAATCATGTCGTTTGACTGATTATTAAGAAAAAATCAATTATTGCAATTCTTGGTCATTTTAACATAACCAAAAAATAATTTAGTAATTCTCTAGCCTTGGTGTTTTTTGGTTTTGGCTTGTCGCCCCAATTGATAATAGATAACCTTTTAAAGGAAACCAAATTGAATCTTTTCCTTTTTGCTAATTGTTGTAGCAATAGCTTTGAAATACTTCGTTCTTTCTCTATGAGCTCTTCGATTGTTAGCTTGCTCAAATCTATACGAGGAATATTAAACTTGATTGGAGGTGCAATTATAGGTCTGTCATTTATTGTGCAGCCTATTGCTCGAAGATCTTTTTATAAGTATAGGTAATGCCACTTAAATAAAAATGCGTTTATCTAAGCGATATTCGCTAAAATCATACAAAAAATGCAAAAAAGTTATATATTAGTGCATCAAACACGCAAATAATTGCAATTATGCTAAAAAAAGAAAGGCAAATAGAAATTTTATCGCAGCTAGAAAAATCGAAGAAAGTTTTATCTACAGAATTAAGTTTGAGCTTAAATGTATCTGAAGATACAATCAGAAGAGATTTGAAAGAGTTAGCCAATGAAGGAAAGCTGCTAAAAGTACATGGCGGAGCACTTACTACCGCTCAAAAGGTTTATACTTTTAGAGAAAATGAAATATTTGACCATGATAAGAAGTTGCTGATGGCAAAAAAAGCCTTGACACTTATAGAAGACAATGATGTGTTGATTATTGGAGGAGGAACAACCAATTTAGAATTAGTTGGAATTTTTCCGCCCGATCTGGGGATTACTGTTTTTACTTATAGTATTCCTATTGCCATGAGACTGTCTGACCATCCTAAAATAGAGGTTATACTTTTTGGTGGAAAATTAATGAAGAGTGCACAAGTAACTGTAGGATTAGATATGATACAAAATATATCCAATATGAGAGCTGATGCTTGTTTTTTAAGTTCTAGTGGAATTGATGTTGATACAGGGTTAATGGAAATTGATTGGGAGGTTTCTCAGCTTAAGAAAGCTATAGTTAGGGTTTGTGATAAAGTTGTTATTATGTCAACAGTTGAAAAAATTGATACGAAGCAAAGGTTTTTGGTTTGTGGAATTGATAAAATAAATCACTTGATTACAGAGGCTGAATCTGACTCAAGTTTGCTTCAGGGGTTTAGGAAAAGAGGGGTACATGTATTATAATAAATCTTTCTAATGGCTCAAGAAGACATGTTGGTAAAACTTTATGAACTGCCAAACTACCATTCTGGTAGTTTCGATTATAATGGGATTAAGATAAAATGTGCCATGGCATTTGAAAAATCGTCTGTAATAAAGTTTGCGCAAAAATTTAGTCAGGCATGGGCCGATGAATGTGAAATAGCATTTGCTAATTCCCCAATTTCTTGCTTTGTTGCTTATAGCCATCAAAAAATAGTTGGGTTTTCATGTTATAATACCACGGCTCCAGGGTTTTTTGGCCCCACAGGAGTAAGCGAAAACTATAGAGGCAAAGGAATTGGGAAGGCTTTATTACTAGAAGCACTGTATGCTTTAAAATATGCAGGTCATGCTTATGCTTTTATAGGGAGGGCAGGCTCCTTTCAATTTTATCAAAATGCTGTTGGGGCAACGATAATTGAAGGGTCAAATCCGGGGATTTATAAAGATTTAATTAGGCATTATTAACATGAGGGAAACTGCTAAACGAGCTCCTTGGGCTTGGATTCCAACCTTATATTTTTCGCAAGGGTTGCCCTATGTTATTGTAATGACGGTTTCGGTAATTATGTATAAAAGTTTTGGTATTTCTAATACCAAAATTGCTTTTTACACAAGCTGGTTATACCTTCCGTGGGTTATAAAACCTCTTTGGAGTCCTTTTGTAGATATTTTTTTTACCAAGAGAAAATGGGTATTAGCCACCCAATTTATTTTAGGAATATCCTTGGCAAGTGTTGCATTAACATTGCCAACACCGCATTATTTTCAATACTCAATGGCTTTTTTGTGGTTAATGGCATTTAATTCTGCAACCCACGATATTGCCAGTGATGGGCTATACCTCATTAGCCTTACCTCAAAGGAGCAGTCATTTTTTGTAGGTATCAGAAGCACATTTTATCGAATTGCTATGATTACAGGTCAAGGCCTGGTGGTAATTTTAGCAGGATATTTAGAGGAAACACTTAGCAATCCTTATCAAGCTTGGAGCATTGTGTTTGCCATTTTGGCTGGGTTGTATATCAGTTTTTTTATCTACCATAAATTTGCCCTTCCAGAACCCGAAATAGCTAATCAGCAAAAGAAAAAATCTTTGAAGGAAGTTTTTGCCGAATTTATTGAAACGTTTAAACTTTTTTTTCAGCAAAAGAATATTGTTGTTGCAATACTATTTTTAATGACTTACCGGTTGGGAGAATCACAGCTTGTTAAACTAGCTTCCCCGTTTTTATTAGACAGCATTAACCTAGGAGGCCTTGGGCTTTCTACAAGTCAGGTTGGTTTAATTTACGGAACATTTGGCATAATAGCGTTAGTTATTGGCGGTGTTATTGGCGGTGTTTTAGCATCAGGCAAAGGGCTTAACTATTGGATTTGGTGGATGTTGCTCGCCATCAATTTACCTAATGGGGTTTATGTATTTCTTTCTTATGCTCAGCCCGATTCGTTTTGGGTAATAACATCTGCTATAGTTATTGAGCAACTAGGGTACGGCTTTGGATTTACCGGCTATATGCTTTTTATGATATACATTTCGAGAGGAAAATATCAAACAGCTCACTTTGCCATTACCACTGGTTTTATGGCTCTTGGTATGATGATTCCAGGAATGATAAGTGGCTGGATTCAGGAACTAGTCGGCTATCAACATTTCTTTATTTGGGTGCTAGTAGCAACAATACCCTCTTTTATAGTAACTGCATATTTAAAAATTGATAAAGATTTTGGAGTAAAATAGAATGAAGGAACAATATAGTTGGATTGATGATCTGCCTATCCGAATAGGTAAAAAAGGAAAGGAGTGGGCAATAGCTCAAATGAGGTCTATGTCCTTGGGGCAAAAAATTGGACAACTGATACATATCGCTGCTTGGTCTAATAAATCGCAAGTTCATATCGATGATATAACTCATTTAATACATGAGTATGGTATTGGAGGATTGATATTTTTCCAAGGGAGTCCTGAAAGGCAAGCTCAGCAAACAAATTATTATCAAAGTATCTCTAAAGTATCACTAATGATATCAATTGATGCCGAATGGGGCTTGGGCATGAGGCTGGATGGCGTAGAAGCATTTCCGTACCAACTAACATTAGGGGCAATTAAAGAGAGTGGAATAATTTGCGAAATGGGTGCTACCGTTGGAAAGCAACTTAAAAGGCTTGGTGTTAATGTAAATTTTGCGCCTGTTATTGATATAAATACCAACCCTAACAACCCAGTAATTAACTTTCGCTCATTTGGAGAAAACAAAACCGAAGTAGCAACCCGAGGCATTTCTTATATGAAGGGAATGCAGAACGAGGGAGTTTTGGCTTGTGCAAAGCATTTTCCGGGCCATGGCGATACCGATGCAGATTCGCATAAAGAGTTGCCTTTATTAGATAAATCATTAGCTGAGCTGGTTGAAACAGAACTTTACCCTTTTAAAAAATTGATAGAAAATGGTGTTGGCTCTATAATGACGGCTCATTTACACATACCTCAGCTCGATTCTTTTACTTTAAGAGCATCTACTTTGTCGCCAAAAATAGTTGATGGCTTGTTAAAAAATAAAATGAATTTTAAAGGATTGGTTTTTACTGACGCACTTGATATGAAAGCTGTTTCAGATTATTATAAACCTGGTTATGCTGATGTGGAGGCTCTAAAAGCAGGAAATGACATACTGGTATTTGTTAATCATGTAAGTGATGCAATTAAAGCAATAAAAAAGGCAATTCGTAATAGAGAAATTAGTGAAAATGAAATTGAAAGAAGATGCCTAAAACAACTTTTGTATAAATATTGGATGGGTTTGAGTGAGTTTGAGCCCATAGAATTTTCAAATATTGTTTCAGAAATAAATGACCAAACTGCTGAATTAAACCACAGGCTATATGAGAAGTCTATAACCTCCCTTAAATTTAATGATGTAAAAATTAGTAAGAATGAAAAGTCAATAGCAATTCTTTCGGTTTATGCCGATGGTGATACAGTTGAAATTGGTCAATTGGCACATCATACCTTGTTAAAAGGGAAAAGCAACCGTAAGCATGATTATTTTGAATCTCAATTGTTGGATTATTTTGAAACCCAACCTGAAATAATCAATCTGAATTATAACGATATGGAAGAATTGCAATCTTCTGTTTTATTAAAATTACAGAAGTTTAATGTCGTAATTATTGCTGTTCATAGTATTAAGCTTAAAGCGGTTAAAAATTTTGGAATTACAGAAAACCTATCTCAATTTTTGAGCAAAATAATTGCGATGCAAAAATGTGAGCTTGTGTTTTTTGGCAATCCATATGCGCTAAATAGAATTAATAATCTGGAAAAAGCAGAATCGATTCTTATTACTTATCAAGAAAACAAATACACGCTTGATGCAGCTTTTAGAGTAATTACTGGGCAGCTAGAGCCCGAAGGAATATTGCCTGTGTCAATCAATAAAAATTTTACTGCCAATAGCATTTCCACTCAATAGCATGAAAAAGATTAATGTAGTTATTGCAATAGTATTATTAGCAGGCTCGGTTCTAGCTCAAAAATCGCCTAAGCATGAATTTAGAGCGGCCTGGGTGGCTACTGTAAAAAACATTGATTGGCCGTCTAAACCAGGGCTTTCTTCCAGTAGGCAAAAAGATGAATTTCGCAGAATACTAGATATGCATCAAATGAATGGCTTTAATGCGGTAATTGTGCAAATAAGACCTTCTTCAGATGCGTTTTATTTTTCAGAATTGGAACCATGGTCAAGATATTTAACAGGTACAAGTGGTAAAGCACCTGCCCCTTATTACGACCCATTAACTTTTATGATTGAGGAGGCTCACGATCGAAACTTAGAATTTCATGCATGGTTTAACCCTTACCGGGCTGTTGTAGATATGGAAAAGCTGCCCGAAGACAGCACCAATATATTTTATAAAAAGCCAGAATGGTTTGTAAAGTATGGGAGCCGTATGTATTTCGATCCTGGTATTCCTGAAGTTAGAACCTATGTAACCCGTATAATAAAAGATGTAACCGAACGATACGACATAGATGCCATCCACTTCGATGATTATTTTTATCCCTATAGAATTGCCAATGTGGAATTTCCAGATAGCGTATCTTTTCAAAACTATGGGCAAAATTATACAAGTGAAGCAAAGGATGATTGGCGAAGAGAGAATGTTAACAAGGTAATAAAAATGCTTAGCGACACAATTAAAAGTGTGAAACCTTGGATTAAGTTTGGCATTAGCCCTTTTGGTGTGTGGCGAAATAAAAGTGACGACCCAAGAGGATCTGATTCGCAAGCAGGCGTAAGAAATTACGATGATTTGTTTGCAGATGTTTTATTGTGGATGGATAATAATTGGATTGATTATGTTATTCCTCAACTATACCTACACATAGACCATTCTAAACTTTCGTTTAAAAAAGTAATGAATTGGTGGGATGAGCTAGAATACAATGGGCATATATATGTAGGTCACGCCTCCTATAGAATTGGAGGGAAGAATCAAGTGGAGGCTTGGATGAACCCCTCAGAAGTGCCCAACCAAATTAGGCTAACCAGAAAAAGTAAAAACATGTTAGGTAGTGCTTTTTATAATACCAACTCGTTTTTTTTAAACCCTCTTGGTATTACAGATACATTAAGAAATGAGTTGTACATGCATATAGCATTGGTGCCTCCAATGCCTTGGTTAGACAGTATTGCTCCAGACAAGCCAACTAATTTATTGGTTAAAAATGAATTTTCAGGCATCCATTTAAGTTGGGCATCTTCAGATTCAACGGCAAAATATTTTGTTATATACAGGTTTTATAGAAATACGCTTAATGATACTGGCAACCCTGAAAATATTCTTGCAATTATTAGAGCTAACTCTCCTTTTTATATTGATAAAACAGTGCAAAATCGCAAAAAATATACCTACGCAATCTCTAGCTTGGATAGGCTTTATAATGAGAGTAAAGTAGTAAAGTCAACACTTATTAAAAGAAAACGTTAAAGAAATAAATCAGAAGCCAATGATAGTTTTTCGAATTATACTAATAGTAGTTGTTTCGCTTTTTTCGCCATTTGCCATGGCACAGTTTGAAGGTATTAAAATTTGCCTCGACCCAGGCCACGGAGGTCAGGATAGTGACGACCGACCGACCGATTTAGGAATTGGCACTATTTATTATGAATCTGATGCCAATTGGGAAGCCATTGGTTATTTAGATACGCTTTTGCAAAACCTGGGAGCCGAAGTAAAAATTACCAAAACAACCAACGACCCCGATGCCCCCGACAGGCAGCCCAGTTTAGCTGATAGGGTTCAGGTGGCCAACGCATTTGGAGCCGATTATTTTCATTCTTTTCATACCAATGGGTCAAGTAATAAATCGGTAAATTATACTGTGGTATTATATGCTGGGCCTTCCGATGGAGTAGCCGATTATCCAGACGCATTAATAATGGCTGACATTATGGATGATGAACTATATAAATATATGAAAACAACCAGCACCTCGGCACGAGCAGATATCCCCTTTACAGGGTTTACCAATGGGTTAGGGGTGCTCAATAACCTAAATATGCCAGGCACTCTTTCCGAAGCTTCGTTTCATAGTAATATAAACGAAGGGCGCAGGCTAATGAATTCAAGTTATCGAAAAGCAGCGGCTTGGTCTATTGTAAAATCATTTTTAAAATATTACGACAAACCTCTTTTGCCTGTTGGAGAAATGGGGGGAGTAATTACTGATTCGCAAGGCAATGCACTTAATGAAATTACAGTTACAATAAACCCCAATGCAGCAGATGAAAAAATTTATACGGGAGATTCTTTTTTAAACGGATTTTATTTTTTTGATAGGCTTGCTCCGGGAGATTATGAAGTAAAATTCGAAAAACCTGAATACGATACACATGTTCAAACAATAAATGTACAGGCAAGCCAATATACAGAGGTTGATATTAGCCTAACAGGAGGCCCGGCTGTAGCTCCGGCAACGCCTTTATTAGAATATGTACTAGCTTCAGATGTAGGTACAGGCATTAATGCCGGATGGCAAGCCAATACAGAAGCTACACTTTTAGGATACAGATTATACTATGCTACTAATGATGCTCAAACTACCTGGCGTTTGGCGGCAGACGAAACCTCTATGGATGCCCAAAGCACATCCATCATAATTGCGAGTTCAAATAACTTTATTGATGTGCCTGATGGTGATGTTTACCATTTTAAATTAACTGCAGTTGAGCAATCAGGTTTGGAAAGTGGCGCAGGAGATATTTATTCCAGATCATCTGGTATGGAAGGAGAAAAAATACTTATAGTAGATGGGTTTGACAGGGTAAGTGGGTCGTATGCAAATAACTATCATGATTTTGCAACTAATTATTTTACATCCATTAGAGACTCCAAAGAGGCAGAAATATCAACTGCCACTAATGAAGCCGTAGCTTCGGGTACAATAAATTTAGTAGATTATGAGGTTGTGGTTTGGTTTGTAGGAGACGAATCTACGGCTGACGAAAGCATAAGTAGTACAGAACAAGCCAAGCTTGCTTTATATTTAGATGGTGGAGGGAAACTAATAATAACAGGGTCAGAAATTGGATGGGATTTGGATAACAAAGGCACACCTGGAGATAAAACATTTTATACTAATTACCTCAAAGCCCAGTATGTAAGCGATGGGGCATCTGACTATTCGCCCGCAACAGGAATAGCAGGTACTGATTTCGAACACCTTTCAATTAATTTTGGGCTAACTTACCCTGAAGATTTTCCGGATGATATTACTCCATTAAATGGCTCCCACAAAATTTTAAAGTATGCTGTAGCAGGTAAAAACAGTGCAGTTGCTTACAAAGGCATATTTGGGGCAGGAACAATTGATGGAGCCCTTGTTTACCTTGCTTTTGCTCTTGAAACAGCCAACCAAGAAGACCAAACAGAGTTAATAGGTGCAGCATTAGCCTATTTTGATAAAACAATAACTGGATTTGAAAATGAACTTACAGTAGTAAAAGAAGTTGAGCTAAAGCTGTATCCTAACCCATCTGCAGGTAATGCTTACCTAGAAATTACCCTTAATAGCAATTTGGATAAAAATTGGCTTTTAACCATTTATAACCTTGAGGGGAAAATAATGAGGCAATCAGAGCACAACTTTGATATTGGTACTCAAATTTTGGATTTAAATACTAGTGCATTAGAGCGTGGGCTTTATTGGGTGGTTTTATCCTCTCATCAACTTGTAAAAACATTAAAACTTGTAAAAAAATAAAATTATGAGAATTAAATTACACATAGTTTTCCTCGCAGCCTTTGCAATTAACTTTGCTTATGGGCAGAACAATTATTCTGTAGAAAAAATAGAAAAACTGGATATTAAAGGCTTTAACTTAAAGCTTAATCCAAAGGGTGACAAATTAGTATATACCACCAGCAATTATAAAGGCTTATGGCTTTATACAATAGGAGAAAAAAATGCAGTAGAAATATCCTCTGAAAATGGAGTTGGTTATGAACCTTTAATTACAGATGATTACATATTTTATAAGAGTAAAGAATCCCAAAGCAAGCTACAGCGTATCGAGATTTTATCAAAAAACAAAATTTCGATTAACCTATCTTCAAAAGAACAAACCCCTGAGGCGTTTTACGCTTGTCAAGGAGCCTCTAAAATACTTGAGGCAAAAGCAAGTAGCGATTTATATAAGATTATTTTAGTTTATAGAGATGGCCGCCAAATTGAAATAGCTCCATTAGGAAAACGTAATTACCTAAATGTTTCCTTGTCGCCAGACGAAACGAAGCTTTTATTTAGAGTTTCTGGATTAGGCTCCTTTATAACAAAATTAGATGGCACAATACTAGAGGAGTATAAAAATGCTGAATTTCCGAAATGGGTTACTAATAATGAAATTTTATTTGCAGAGGTGAGTGATGATGGGCATCAATATCTAGCATCTAACCTATATATATATACTATTAAAGGAAAGAAAAAAATCAATCTAACATCCTCAACCGAGGCTATTGCAATCTATCCAAACGTTAATGGTATGGGCAATAAAGTAGTGTTTAACACACCCAAAGGGCAAGTTTACATTATATCACTGGCAAAAAAATAATATCAACTTTTGCGACACAGCACGCTTGACTTAACACTAGCAATAAGCCTACCATTGCAGGAGATTTTGAATGCAATGCAATGGACGAAAGGTTAAAACGGTAAATTACAAGAAATAAAACTAACTGCAACAAGGGTCTATCGAACCTTTGAAAAGTTCAAAAGTGCAATCCTTTTCTTTCATGGTGGATTATCCCTTTACCCACACAAATCCGAGTAGAACCAAAAATTTAGAGTAATGCATATTTTTTAAAAATAAAAAAGCATAAAAGTGCATAAAAGACAATAAAAATATAGCAAAACAAAGAAAATGATTAAAAACAGGCATAAAGCAGAATGTTTAATTGCAACAGTTGCATTAATGCGCTACATTAGATTTTTTTAACTTAAAAATTTTATCATGAAAAAAATTTACAATTTGTTAATGGTCTTATTACTTGCATGTGCTAGTTCTTTGCCGAGTATTGCACAAAATGCAATTAACGGTACTGTAAAAGATGTAGGAGGACTTGCACTTCCTGGCGTAAATATACTTGTTCAGGGAACGAACAATGGTACTATAACTGATATTGATGGTAATTTTAAAATTGCAGCCGCTCAAGGAGATGTGCTTTTAATCTCATTTATAGGCTATTCAAGTCAAAAAGTTAGTATAGAGGGTAGTAATATTGATATTGTACTTCACGAAGACATTTTAAGCTTAGACGAAATAATTGTTACGGGTACTTCAGTAGCTACAAGTAGAAAGCAGCTAGGAAATGCAATAACAACTATTGATGCTGAAAGTATCAAAAATTTAGGTTCTGGTAACCCAATAGCTGCATTGTCAGGTAGAGTAATGGGAGCACAAATTACACAAAACTCTGGTAATGCTGGTGGAGGGTTTTCTGTAAGACTTCGTGGAACAAGCACCATAAATGGTTCATCGGAACCTCTTTACATTATTGATGGAGTAATTGTAGATAATAGCTCGCAAAATGTAATAAACTTAAATGCAGATGCAATGCAAACCGGGTTTGCTGCAGGCCAAAACAGGTTGGTAGATATTAACCCTAATGATATTGAGAGGATTGAAGTAATCAATGGAGCCGCAGCTGCAGCAATTTATGGTTCACGTGCATCAAATGGTGTAGTGCAAATTTTTACCAAAAGAGGAAGCGAAGGAAAAGTAGATGTTACATTTTCAACGAGTGTTAGTGTGAGCAAACTTAGAAAAAGGTTGGAGTTTAACACGCTTAATAGAAGATTTGGAATAAAAGGATCAGAAAGATTAGGCACCACGCAAGACAGGTTAACTACTATTGCTGATTTAAGAAGTGCTGCAGACAGAGCAGCAAACCCAGGCACAGGCCCTGCAGCATTGGCAGGCAGGCCATTGGTTGAAGATACCTATGATGTAACAAGGTATGATTATCAAGATCAAATTTTTCAAACGGCCATAGGAACTGACAATTATATTTCTTTAAAAGGAGGAGACAGCGATACAAAGTATTTTGCTTCTGCTTCTTATATGAAAAACCAAGGAATTATCACCAATACTGATTTTCAAAAATATGGAGTTCGGTTAAGGTTAGATCAAAATTTTGGAGAAGTACTAAAACTTTCAACGGGTTTAGTCTATAATAACTCACTTAGTAATGATCGGCCTAACGGGAATAACTTTTTTAGCCCAATTAGTACAATGACCATTTCGGACAATGTGTGGGACGCTACCGAAAGAGATGTGAATGGGGATTTATTGGGAGTGGAGCCTGTTCGGCTTAACCCTTTATCTGTAATTGAAGAACAGGATATTACGCAAGAAACCAATAGAGTAATTGCTGATTTACAAGTAGGCTATTTTCCTACAAAAGGATTAAGTGTTAACTATATTTTTGGGTTAGATACCTACTCGTTGGTGGGTAATACGTACCAAGCAAGAATACCTTACTCCCCTGTATCAGCCGCATTTTTCTCAGATGGCTATGTGGCAGTTGCCACTTCAAATGTATTTAAAATTAACCACGATTTTAATGCAGCATACTTTAAGGAGTTTGGCAATATTACTTCCACCACAACTTTAGGAGGGCAATTGCAATACGATAGAAATTCATTTACTGCCATTGAAGGGCGAGACCTTTCAAGTTTTGTAACCACTACTGAAGCCATAAATAATCAATTTAACCTCCCACAAGAATCAAAATCTGAACGATCCATTTGGGGGTATTTTTTACAACAAACCGTAGGGTTTAATGATATGCTTTTTGTTACACTAGCGGGTAGGTTTGACGGTGCTTCTTCTTTTGGAGAAAATGAGAGAAATCAGTTTTACCCCAAAGCGAGTGGAAGCTTTGTGCTTTCTCAACTAGATTTTTGGGAAAATTCAGGACTTTCAGGGTTCTGGAACTCATTTAAACTTAGGTCGTCTTGGGGTAAAGCAGGTAATTTAACTGCAATTGGGCCTTATTCAAGAAACACGCCTTATATTCCATCTAATTTAACAGGCAGAGGGAGCTTTATAAGAAGCAGTAACTTGGGTGATCCTAATATTAGACCCGAAATAATGACAGAATTTGAAGTAGGTGCTGATATGGCATTTTTGAATAATAGATTAGGATTTCAGTTTACCTATTATAATCAGGATATTGTAGATTTAATATTAGCTCGAAACCTAGCTCCTACTGAGGGTGGAGCCAGCGTACTTACTAATATTGGAGGAATGACCAATACTGGTATTGAATTGATGCTCACCGGTGCACCGATAAGAACATCAAACTTAGAGTGGGATGTTACATTTCTTTTTAACACGTTTAAAAACGAAGTTAGCGGAATTGGTGGTACAAGAGCCGGAGTTGCCCTTAGAGGCGGAGGTGGAGCTCAAAGTGCTATAGATGGAGAGCAGCTAGGGGTATTTTTTGCAAGATATTATGCTAGAAATAACGATGGGTCGCTATTATTATCTGATTTAGGTTTGCCTCAAGTTGAAAGAGGAGATGATTTAACCGGTACGCCTATGAGAGATGCAAACGGGCAACCAACCGGAGACCCACTACGCAAAGTACTTGGTGATCCAAACCCTGATTATACCTGGACATTAGTAAACAACATAAGGTATAAAAAGGTTAGTTTGCGATTTCAATTTGATGCAGCTCAAGGATTTGACGTATGGAACTGGGATATAATTACCAGAAATAATGTGGGTAATAGTAAACTTGCAGAGCAAGAATTGAGAGGAGAAGTTCCAAGAGGTTGGGTTGCTGCAATAGGCGGGTTTATTGGCCCTAGAATTCAAGAAGAGCATGTTGAAGATGGTTCTTACATAAAATTAAGAGAATTGGCTCTTAACTATAATCTTGGAAAAGTAGGATTTATTGAAAATCTGGACATCTCTTTAGTTGGGCGAAACTTGATTTCTTTTGATAATTACAGAGGATTTGATCCTGAAACCAATTCAGCAGGCCAAAGCAATAGCGTAAGAGGAGACGACTTTGGAAATGTCCCAATTCCTAGATTATACCAACTCAAACTCACAGCTAATTTTTAATATTTAGATAATAAAATTATGAAAAAATTATATATAATATTGACAACTTTGGTAGTGATTATCTCCTCATGTCAAACAAATTTTGTAAACCCAAATGCAGCTACAGAAGAGGATATTTTAAACTCTCCTGAAGGTTTAATAGGGCTGGCTGTGGGAATTCAACAAAGATTTATTAATGGCGGGTCAAGTCCGTTTTACTCTAATATTACCGCTTCGGGTTTATCTTCTGGAGAACTTACCGTATTAAATGCAGGTAACGCTGAAATTGCTCAATTAGAAAATGGGTATGAAAATGTAACCCCTGCTAATGGTGTAATTATTGGTATGTGGACAGGCTTAGCTTTAACTATTTCTGATTGTCAGGATTTAATTATAAATGCGGATAAAATTGGAGAGCCAGGAATTGCAGCAGGTATAGAAGCGTATGGCTATTTATTTAAAGCACTTGCATTAGGTACTATGGCGCAATATTGGGAGCAAGGTGTTATTAATACAGTAAAGTTTGGAAGCGGGCAATCTGCCACCTTCTCAAGTAGAGCAGATGTTCTCAGTGAAGCCATTAGTTTATTAAATAATGCTAGTTCATTATCAGGCACGATAAGTGTCGATTTTTATGCAAAAGTTGGTGATAACATAGATATTGCGAATGCTGCTCGAGCACTTTCTGCCAGGTATAAAATGATGGCAGGTGATTATTCAGGCGCATTATCGGATGCGAATGCTGTTGATTTAAGTGTAAAATCTCAGTTTCTATTTGATAATGTGGTACAAAACCCAGTATATAGAGTTTCATTAATAACTCAAAATGTGTATGAAGCAAAGCCTGATGGGCAACTTGGCTTACCAGCATCAATTGCAATAGATACAATAAATGATGAAAGGCATGGCTTTTATTTTGTTAATAATGCAGGCACATACTATGCTTCTGGGTTTTTTACAGCAGATGAAGACCCAATACCATTGTATTTACCCGGAGAAATGATGCTAATAATGGCAGAAGCCGAAGCAAGATTAAACAACTTAGCTAATGCCGTTTCTCATTTAGATAATGTATTAACAAAAACACCTGTTGCTGATGCCTATGGTGTTGGAGCTAATCTTCCAGCTTATTCAGGCGCAATGAATCAATCTTCCATTCTCGAAGAAATCTATAGAAATAGAGCTATAGAACTTCATATGAGCGGATTAAGGTTAGAGGATAGCAGAAGGTTTAATAGAGCAGCTCCTAATGATGCTAATCCGGAACGAACTAGAAATTTCTATCCTTATGCGCAAACAGAAATTGATAATAACCCTAACACACCAGCAAATCCATCAATATAAATGATACCTAAATTGAGCGATTCAGTAGAGATGAGAAGTGCTAAGAGACTGAGAATAAAAAGTTTACAAAAAACGCAGGAACACATGAAAGGTGTTGCGAGTATTTTTGGAAGTCTTTTTAACTCAGTACATTAGTGCTTATCGCTTTAGTGAATCGGCTCAACTTAGGTGATAGTGTGATTTTCTGAAAATTACTTGGTTGATTTAAAACTTCGGGGGCTTGCCCTCGAGGTTTTTTTACTACTTAAATATACGATGAGCAGAATGCACGAAACACTTGAACTTAAAATATACGAAAACTCAGTTGAGGCTTCTAAAGACATTGCGCTACACATCAAAAAGCTAATTCTTGATAGACAAAAGGAAGGCAAAATGGCAGTTTTAGGACTTGCTACGGGGTCTTCGCCAATAGAGGTTTATAATGAACTAGTTCGTATGCATAAAGAGGAAGGGCTAAGTTTTAAAAATGTTGTTTCCTTTAACCTTGATGAGTATTTTGGGTTAGACCCTAAAAGTAAACAGAGCTATCATCGGTTTATGAATGAGTACCTGTTTAATCATATTGATATCAAAAAAGAAAATATTCATATTCCACAAGGAAAAGTGGATTTCGACTATGTTGATACCTACTGTGCGGCTTACGAAAATCAAATCTTATTGGCTGGCGGCATTGACATTCAATTATTGGGCATTGGCCGTACTGGGCATATAGGATTTAACGAACCTGGATCCTCATTAGAGTCTGTAACACGTATGGTTACTTTGGATAATCTTACACGAATTGATGCCGCACCTGCATTTAATGGAATTCATAATGTGCCTCATAATGCCATAACAATGGGAATTGATAGCATTATGAAATCTGAAAAAGTGTTTTTAATGGCTTGGGGTGAGGGCAAAGCTGAAATTATTGAAAAGGCGCTGAACCACAGAATAAGTGAGCATATTCCTGCTTCTTTTTTAAAAAAACACGCCAATGTGAGTATTGTATTAGATACCCCTGCAGCTGCCGAGCTGGCAGAAGTAAAAACCCCTTGGTTGTTAGATTCTGTAGAGTGGACTGATAAACAAATACGAAAGGCTGTGGTCTGGTTATGCGAGAAGTTGGATAAATCAATACTTAAGTTGACAAGTGCCGATTATAATGAACACGGAATGAGTGAGTTGATTACAAAGAAGGGGGCTGCTTACAAAATAAATATAAATGTATTTAACCAATTGCAGCATACCATAACAGGATGGCCAGGCGGTAAACCAAAAGCAGATGATAGTCAAAGACCTGAGAGAGCTAATCCATACCCCAAAACTTCGTTGATTTTTAGCCCTCATCCTGATGATGACGTAATATCAATGGGTGGCACATTAATGCGCTTGGTTGATCAAGGGCATAATGTACACGTGGCTTATCAGGTTTCAGGCAATATTGCAGTTTTTGATGATTATGCTTTTAATTATTTAGACTTCGCAAGTGATTTGGACAAGTTACTTGATAACGAGAATTCTAAATTAAAAAAAATATTTGCAGAAGTTGCCGACTATACTAATTCTGATAAATCAATTACAAAGGAGCCTAAAAGTTTACTTCGTATCAAAGGCCTTATAAGACGAAACGAAGCAAAATCCGCAAGTAGATTTTGCAAAATTAAAGCAGAAAATGTGCATTTTATGGATTTGCCATTTTATGAAACTGGTGAAGTAAAGAAGAACCCACTGGGAGACGAGGATATTCGCCTTACGGTTGATTTGATGAAAGAAATAAAGCCTCACCAAATTTTTGTAGCAGGAGATTTATCTGATCCACATGGAACCCATAGGGTGTGTTTGGATGCTGTTTTTAAAGCAGTAAACATACTAAAAGACGAAGAGTGGATGAAAGATTGTATTGTTTGGATGTACCGAGGCGCTTGGCAAGAATGGAATATAGGAGAAATTGATATGGCTGTGCCAATTAGTCCCGAAGAACTATTGCAAAAACGATGGGCTATTTTCAAGCACCAATCACAAAAGGATGGCGTGGCTTTTCAAGGAGATGATAACAGAGAATTTTGGCAACGTTCTGAAGATAGAAACAGAAGTACAGCTCGAATATATGACAAATTAGGCATGGCAGAGTACGAAGCAATGGAAGCATTTGTTGAATGGAAATTTTAACCTGATTAATTCATATCGAAACTAACCAAGTAATAGTTGCAAAAAACTTACTTAAAATTATTTATATGACAACAACAGAATCACCCTCTAATTTTTCTGATTTAGACCAAATGGGAGTTAAAGATATACTTACTAACATAAATTCTGAAGATAAAGTAGTTCCATTAGCTGTAGAAAAAGAAATAGAGACTATTGCTAAGTTAATTGAGCAAATAGTTGTTAGAATGAAAAAGGGAGGAAGATTGTTTTATATAGGAGCAGGAACAAGTGGAAGATTAGGAATACTAGACGCATCGGAATGCCCCCCAACTTATGGAGTGCCAGATACAATGGTAATAGGTTTAATAGCTGGTGGCGACACCGCTATTAGAAAAGCAGTTGAAAATGCAGAAGACAATACAGAATTAGCCTGGAAAGATTTATGTGCCTATAATATTAATGAAAAAGACACTGTGATTGGCATTGCTGCTTCAGGCAGAACACCGTATGTGCTTGGAGGAGTTAAAAAAGCAAAAGAAAAAAATATTTTAACAGGAGGAATTTCATGTAATAAAAATGCGAAACTGTCTAAAGCTGTAGATATTGGGATTGAACTACTTGTTGGGCCTGAATTTGTTACTGGCAGTACCAGAATGAAATCGGGTACTGCTCAAAAGTTAGTTTTAAACATGATATCTACCACGGTTATGATACAGTTAGGAAAAGTAAAAGGGAACAAAATGGTGGATATGAAACTGAGTAATAAAAAACTGGTAAACCGAGCCATTAAAATGATAATAGAGGAAAGAGGCATATCTAAAAAAGAGGCTTTAGCATTATTAGAAATAACTGGCTCTGTTCGTAAGTCTATCGAATACCACTTGTGAATACCACTTGGCAAATCGTAGCTAATGTTAATTCTGCCATAAAATGTTTTAATGCTATTTAATAATACAAGATTATATTATCTGTTTAACTAAAAGTTGTAACGGGTCTATTACTTTTGTTGCTTATACTTTTGCCAGTTAAAATATATGATGATAGTAAGAGCACCTGTTTTTTTTTTATGCAAAGGTATTTTTTTGTTTTTACTAATAGGTCTTTCAATTAGCTCGTTTTCTCAACCTCAAATAATTGATACACTTTCTAATAAAAGGGCAGTTTTTATCGATAATATTTTTTTAACGGGTAATAATAAAACTAAAAATCGGATAATTTTAAGGGAGCTTTCAATAAAAAAAGGTAGTTCATATTCATACAAAGCCCTTGAGGAAATTATAAAAGCCGATCGGAATAAGATTTATAATACCAGACTTTTTAACGAAGTAGAGGTTACCATCTTAGAACTAGATTATGATAAGGTTGATGTTGTTATTAACGTTGCAGAGCGTTGGTATTTGTTTCCAATTCCCCTGTTAGATATAATCGATCGTAATTTTAACGATTGGTGGGTAAATCAGGATGCTGACTTAAGTCGGCTAATCTACGGGTTAAGTTTATATCATTTTAATATGCGTGGTATGAACGAGCGGATGACAGTTACAGCTCAATTTGGGTTTACCAAAAAATTTGAAGTAAACTACTCAATGCCCTACATCGATAGAAGCCAAAGGCATGGGCTTTCGTTCTCAGCCAAATACTTAGAATACAATAATTTACATTATAAAATTGTTGATAATAACAGGGTGTTTATCGAGTCTGAAGATTTATTACGAACAACCCTAGGGTTTGGTGTTTCTTACACGTTACGAAATTCTTTTTATACTAGGCATAATTTTAGTATTAACTATAATAAAAACAACGTAGCCGATACCGTGCTCCTATTAAACCCTAATTATTTGGGTACTAGTACAAACGAACAAAATTTACTAAAAATAAGCTATTTGTATAATATAGATAAACGGGATATTGCAGCATATCCTTTAGATGGCCATGATTTTTCGGTTAGTATAAGCCATATTGGGTTTGGTTTAAAAAATAGCGTAGATAAAACTGAGTTTCAAATAACTTATGCTAAGTACTTCGATTTAAAGAAAGGCTTTTATTTTAATAATTTAACATCAATAAATTTAAGCACGCCACCAAATCAGCCCTATACTTTATTGTCGGGGTTGGGGTTTAGTAATAGATTGGTGAGAGGGTATGAGCTTTATACCATTTTTGCTCAAAACTTTTTTTTAAATAAAACCACCTTTAAAAAGGCTATTTTTGTAGGAAGTGCTAAGTGGAAAAATATGCCCTTGGAACAGTTTAAATACATCCCTTATGGCTTGTATTTAAAAACCTATATGGATGTTGGTTATGCTAAAAATACAATTAACCTAGAGGGAAATTCTATTTTGGCTGATAAATTATTAATGGGAGCAGGGGTGGGGTTAGATTTTGTAACGATGTACGATTTTGTAATTAGAGCAGAATACTCGTTTAATAATATTGGTGAAAGTGGTTTCTTTTTGAGCTTAACCAGCGATTTTTAGAAGTATTCAAGTCATATCTTAGCCGCCAATTCCCCCCGACTTTGCAAGCTATTTATGCGGTCGAGGATATTCATCATTCATTTTATGCCACCGTTGTTGGAAGTAATGCCGAAAAAAGCCCACCGCACAAATTGCACATTTGGTTTTGCCGACACACAAGCCAATCCTAAAAAACCTAAAATCCTGTCCCGTATTTTATAGCGGGAAGCAATTTCTTGCCCTCGCTCAACTGAATAGAATATCCACACTTTTATCACAGTTTTTTGAGTATATTAAAAAACTTTGAGTACTTTAGCGACTGAAAAATAAACATCTAAAATGAGCAGAGCGAATTCAATGAGACCTTTATTTTCAAATAAAAGAAACGAATTAAATGAATAGAATTAAGGAAGTTTTAGAAGAAAAAGGAATAAAGCAAATTTGGTTGGCTGAAAAATTAGGCAAAAGCTACAATATGGTAAATGCTTATGCTAAAAACCGACAACAACCAAGACTGGAAACCCTTATGAAAATAGCCGACATTTTAGATGTGGACGTAAAAGATTTGATAATATCTAACAAAGAAATATAATATGCCTACACTCAATTGGATAGGAAAAGATAAAGTAGTTAGCCACCACCAAGATGTGCCTTATAGAGTTTTGGAACACAAATACGGCTTTACTTCTGAAAAAGGAGAACAAAAAGAACCCACCAAAAGTGGCAACAAAATAATACACGGAGATAACTTAGAAGCCCTTAAAAGTTTACTGCCCGAATATGAAGGGAAAATAAAGTGTATTTACATTGACCCCCCATACAATACAGGAAATGAAAGTTGGGTGTATAACGATAATGTAAACCACCCAAAAATAAAAAAATGGTTAGGAGAGGTAGTTGGTAAAGATGGAGAAGATCTAAGCAGACACGACAAGTGGTTGTGTATGATGTATCCACGACTTAAATTATTACATAAACTCTTGGCAAAAGATGGTGCTATCTTTATTTCTATTGATGATAATGAACAAGCCAATTTGAAATTGATGTGTGATGAGATTTTTGGAGGGAACAATTTTGTTACTGATTTGATTTGGAGGTCTGCAGATTCATCAAATAACGATGCAAAACAATTTTCTGTAGACTATAATCACACCTTGGTATATATTAAAAACCCTAGCTGGCAACCAATCAAATTAGAGCGTTCTGCAGATAATAATGCTCATTATAAAAATCCAGATAACGACCATAGAGGAGATTGGTTTTCAGGCAATGTTTCCTCACCTAACCCAAGAGTAAATTTAACATACAATATAATTTCTCCAAAAGGCAATACTATTTCACCTCCAAAAAATGGCTGGAGATGGAATAAGGAGCGAGTAGAAGAAATGATAAAAGAGAAAGTAATTATTTTTTCAGAAGATGAAACAAGAATTACTAAAAAAACTTTTCTAAAAGATCAATCAGGTATTGTTCCTTCAAATATTTGGTGGGACATTGAAGATACAGGACACAATAGAAATGCTAAGTATGAGCTAATTAAAATATTTACAGAATTAAAGACATCAGATATTTTTAAGACACCTAAGCCATCTAAGTTTATTGAGAAAATCTTAAAAATAGCAATGGATTCTAATGCTACAATTCTAGATTCTTTCGCAGGTTCAGGCACAACTGCTCACGCAGTATTAAACCTAAACAAAAAAGATGGCGGTAACAGAAAATTCATTTTAATAGAAATGGAGGATTATGCCAATGATATAACTGCCGAAAGAGTAAAACGAGTTGCCAAAGGTTACGGTACAGCTAAAAAAGCAGTAGGAGGCACAGGCGGAGCATTCGACTTTTACGAATTGGGCTTATCTCTATTTGATGAAAACCAAAACTTAAACGAGCAAGTAGGCAAAGAAAAAATACGAGAATACATTTGGTTTTCAGAAACAAGAACTTCTTATCTAAAGCCAAAAGCACAAAAAGAAACCAAGTATTTTTTAGGCAAAAAAGAATCCTCTGTTTACTATTTCATTTACGAAAAAGACAGCTTAACTACTTTAGATTTTGATGCTTTGGAACTTATAAAAACCAAAGGCGAGCAATATGTTATTTATGCTGACAATTGTTTGTTGCCAAAAGAATTTATGGCAAAGAAAAATATCATTTTTAAAAAAATACCAAGAGACATTACACGGTTTTAAATTATGAGCGATTTAGTACCTAAAAATAATTTTATTCTGTATAACGCACCAAGTGGAGACGTTACCCTAAAAGTATTGCTTCAAAACGAAACCATTTGGTTGACACAAAAAATGATGGCAGAATTGTTTGGTGTTGGCGTTCCTGCAATCAACAAACATTTGGCTAATATATTTGAAAGCAATGAGTTAGAAGAAAATTCAGTTATTTCCATTTTGGAAACAACTGCCTCAGATGGTAAAAATTACAAAACTAAGTTTTACAATTTAGATGCGGTTATTTCGGTAGGTTATCGGGTAAACTCTGGCAAAGCTACTCAGTTTAGAATATGGGCTACCAAAACACTAAAAGAATACATTATTAAAGGTTTTGTTTTGGACGACAACCGCCTAAAACAAGGGGAAACTCTTTTTGGGAAAGACTATTTCAGAGAGTTATTAGAACGTGTACGTTCCATTCGTGCCAGCGAACGAAGAATTTACCAACAAATCACTGATATTTTTGCAGAATGTAGTATTGATTACGACCCTAAATCAGAAATCACCAAGAATTTTTATGCAAGGGTTCAAAATAAATTTCACTTTGCCATAGCAGGAAATACAGCCGCAGAAATTATCTACAAACAAGCAGATGCTAAAAGAGATAATATGGGCTTAACCACTTGGAAAAATGCTCCAGATGGGCGCATCATAAAATCTGATACATCCATAGCTAAAAACTACCTGCTAGAGAAAGAGATAAAACGTTTAGAAAGAACCGTAACAGGATATTTTGATTATATCGAAAACTTAATAGAACGTGAAAATACTTTTACAATGGATGGCTTGGCAACAAGTGTAGATAAGTTTTTAAGCTTTAATGAGTTTAAAATTTTAGAAGGCAAAGGAAAAATGACACACAAACGGGCCATAGAAAAAGCAGGAAAGGAATATGACCGATTTAACAAGACTCAAAAAATTATTTCTGATTTTGATAAGCAAATTAAACGGTTAAAAAGGTAAATAACCACAGAGGCACAAAGAACACAAAGAAATAACATAAGAAAAACGAATGAAGGAAAATGAAATTTCAAAAATAATAATTGGTGCTGCAATTGAGGTTCATAAGCAATTAGGGCCAGGATTATTAGAAAGTAGCTATGAAGCTTGTTTGGCATACGAATTAAAACAACAGGGATTAAATATCCAAACTCAGGTTGCTTTACCAATTGTATATAAAGAAGTGAAACTAAATGCGGGTTATAGAATTGATATCCTTGTAGAAAACAAAGTGATAATTGAAATTAAAGCCGTTGAAGCTCTTGCTGATATTCATACAGCACAACTTTTAACGTATTTAAAACTAAAAAACATAAAACTTGGTTTACTCATAAACTTTAATTCTGTTAGGGTAATAGACGGAGTAAAACGAATAATAAACGGATATTTATAAGCCCTCTGTGCTCTTTGTGTCTCTGTGGTAAATTGAAAAAGAAAATAATGGAATTAAAATCGTATCAACAAAAAGTAATCGAAAATTTGGAGGAATACTTGGAGTATGTTCAAGAACAAAAAAACTTATCCAAAGCATTTAACCAATATTGGGAAGATAAAATTGGTCCATACAATCCGTTGGACGGTACAGGAATGCAACCCTATAAAAACAACATTCCTAACGCGGCACACGTTGCTGTAAAAGTTCCTACTGCTGGTGGCAAAACCTTTATTGCAGTCAATGCTTTGCATTCTATTTTTTCGGCTTTTGATTCTTCAAAACCCAAAACGGTTATTTGGTTAGTTCCTTGGAGCAACCTTTTACAACAAACTGTAAATGCACTTTCAAACCCTGAACATCCTTACCGTCAAAAACTAAATGCTTTGTTCAATCACAGAGTTGAAATCTACCAAAAACAAGATTTGTTGCAAGGTTCAAACTTTAACCCAACGGTTGTTAACGACCAATTGAGTATAATTGTTATGAATTTTGCCAGTTTACGAGCAAGCAATAAAGAGGATAGAAAAGTTTATCAAGAAAATGGTCAATTAGAATCGTTTGTTTCACAATACAAAAACGGAGAGCATATTTTGGAAGGAGTTGACGATACGGCTTTGATAAATGTAATAAGAAGTCTAAATCCTGTTTTAGTAGTGGATGAAAGTCATAATGCAGAAAGTGATTTGAGTGTAGATATGCTTAAAAACTTAAATCCATCTTTTATATTAGATTTAACAGCAACACCAAAAGACAATAGCAATATTGTGAGCTTAGTTCCTGCCATAGAATTGAAAAAGGAGCATATGGTAAAGCTTCCTGTTATTGTCTATAACAATCACGATAAAACAGAAGTCATTAATAATGCTTTGCACTTACAACGTAAATTAGAAATTCTTGCGAAAAAGGAAGAAGCTGACGGAGGTAAATATATTCGCCCAATTGTACTTTTTCAGGCTCAACCAAAAACGAAAAATGACAATACAACTTTTGAGAAATTAAAGGAACAACTTTTAGGTTTAGGCATTCCCGAAAATCAAATAAAAATTAAAACAGCTAACATTGATGAGTTAAAAGGTGTTGATTTATTAAGTAAAGAATGTGAGGTAAGATATATCATCACCATAAACGCTTTAAAAGAAGGTTGGGATTGCCCTTTCGCATACATTTTAGCATCATTAGCTGACAAATCAAGTGCAGTAGATGTGGAACAAATTTTAGGTCGTGTATTACGCCAACCTTACGTTCAGAAACATAAAGCATTTCAATTAAACCTTTCTTACGTTTTAACCGCTTCTGCAAAATTTAACGAAACACTACAAAACATAGTAAAAGGTTTACAAGCCTCTGGATTTAGTGAAAAAGATTACCGAAAGGTTGATAAAATGACAGAAGAAGAGAAAGAAACCAAAACAGTTGACCCTGTTGAATCCTTCTTATTTCCAGAACAACAAACAGAAGAGCAAGAAGATATAATTGATAAAAGCCGTGTTTCTTTTGACCCAAATGCAACTGAAGAAGAAGTTGAAACTACAGATGTGATTGCCGAAATTGAAGCAATGGCAGAAGAGCAAAGCAAGGAATTAGAACAACAGATACAGGAACAAGAAAAGCAACCTGTAGATGAAAATATTTTTCAAGAAATGGGAGATAAAGTGAAACGTTACAAGGTAAAAGAAGCGAACAAGGAATTTATTGAAAAAATTGATTTTCCTCAATTCTTTATTAAAGTTACTGCAAGTGACATTTTTGGGACAGATGAGGAATTACTAAACCGAGAATCGCTTTTAAAGAATTTTAAATTATCTGATGAAGATATTAAAATTGATTTTGACCAAATATCATCAGATTTATATAAAGTAGATTTAGAACAATCTAAAAAAGACGAATATCGTCCATCATTTACAAAAATTGAAGACAACGTAGTAAAAGACCCAATTGCAGAATACATTTTAGCCAAACCAAAAGAGAATCAAATAACTGATATTACACATCAAATAATGCAGATAGTTGGAAATATGTATCCTATTCCTGACCAAGAAATTAAAGTCTATATTGGTAGAGTTTTGAACGGAATGAACACGGAACAAATGCGTGATATTTTGGTTAGAAAATGGAGTTATACCGACAAAATAAAAGCAAAAATTAGATTGTTATCGGACACTTATGCAGAAGGTCGTTTTATGGATTTAATTAAGTCTAAGAAAATTGACACAAAACCAAATTGGAATTTAGGAAATGAAATTGTTCCAGGAAAATTAGGCTCATCAATTGGAAACTCGTTGTACGAACGAGAAGCTTCAATGAATAATTTTGAAGAAAAAGTAATTATGGAAATTGGAACTTCTTCAAACATTGCGTTTTGGCATAGGAATTTAGAAAGAGGAAAAGGTTTTTACATCAACGGATTTAAAGCCAATCATTACCCAGACTTCATTTTACATACAAAATCTGGAATGACCATTTTATTGGAAACGAAAGGAGACCATTTAGATAATACAGACAGTGAAGCTAAATGCCGGTTAGGAACTGAATGGGAAAAACAAGCAGGAAAGAATTTTGCCTACTTTATGGTGTTTGACAAGAAAGAAGTTATAGGTTCTTACACATTGGATAAAGCAAAGGAATTAATAAGCGGAATGTAATGCCAACGCTACAAACAGGACAGAAAAGAAAGCATATCCCCCAAAAAAACAAGTGTATAAATTATTGGGCAATTAGTAGTAACAAATAAAATTTAGAGTAAACTGAAAATGAAGTGCTTCAAAATGCCCAACGTTTCATACACAAACCAAATAATGGAGGTTATTTACACGCCTTCAGTGGCGGCACTACGTTTACCTAGTTCAATCACTTCCATATTTTCCATTTTACCTTGGTTAATTTCAAATCGAATGATGGTGCGTATTTTATGAAATCCATACTTGCCTGCTGCGCCCGGATTAACATACAGCATATTATAATTTTGCTTATCGGCCATTACTTTTAGTATATGCGAGTGGCCACAAACCAAGATATTTGGAATTACTTCCTTCAATTTATCAAAAACAGCTTTATTATATCTTTTAGGTGTGCCTGCAATATGGGTAATTAATATGTTTACACCTTCTCTTTTAATCATCCTAAACTCTGGAAATACAGCTCTTATTTCATTATTATCTATATTGCCATAAACGCCAATTAAAGGCTTAAATGCGGCTAATTCATCAATAACCGCCATTGAGCCTACATCGCCTGCATGCCAAATTTCGTCACAATCTTTAAAATGATGTAGTATGCGTGGGTCGAGCCAACCGTGGGTATCAGAAAGGATGCCTATTTTCATTTCTCTTTCTTGGCTTTCTTTTTGGCCGCTTTGTCAAGTTCTTTTTGTTGCTTTAACTCAAGGTCTCTGGCGGCTTTGTTGTCTTTGGCAATTTGCTTTATTTGTTTTTGGTTGCTTTTAGCACCAATACTACTTACCACGCCACTTAGGGCTGTTTTTGCCATGTAATCTAATGTAATTCTGCTTATGTCTCGTTCGTAATACATACCGCCTCTGCGAGTTATAAACTTAATTCTGGAATTATTCTTTTTAACCACAAAGGCATTGGCAAAAAAGGTTTTGAGCACCTTGCCCATTCCTTTGTTTTCCAAGGTTTTTTTATTGATGGTTTCTACTTTTAAATTACTGTAAATAAACGACATATCGCCATAGGCATAACTTTTATTGCCCGTAGCGTGTAAATTTAACGATTTTACTTCACCACTTTTTACTTTTACAAATGCTGTGGCTTCTAAAATATTATTAAAAGCTTTGGCATCCATTGAGCCAAGTCGGGCATCAAAAAAGAACAAATTGTCTTTATTAACCATATCAAAGTTAAATTCTGCATATAAGTTTCCAGAGCCCATAATCTGAGTGTTAGCAGTAACTCTGAGCATTTTATCTTTTGCAAGCCTTAGGCTATCATTGGTAATGTTAGTAATAAGTCCACTGGTATTAATAAAGGAGATACCACCTTCTTGCAAACCTGTTGATTGCAGTGTAGATTGGTATATATCAAAGTTTTTAATTTCTACTGAATCTATTTTTATGGGTGCTTTAATGCCTTTTACACGCTCTTGCAAAATAGGCACAACACGATCCGAAGGAAAAGGGAGTTGCTTATCTTTAAATAACTTTAAATGTCCATCACTCAAGGTTATTTTTTGGCATTTAAAGGTTTTATTCTCAATCAATTCAATAAAATCGGTATTCTCCAGTTGCACCTTTTTAAATAGCAAATCTTTCCAATCTACTTGATAACCCACTTGGTTGCCATATTTGTACTTAGGATACCGGGCGGTAAGGGCAAGATTAGCTACATCAATTTGCGATTTTTTAGTTGATATAATTAAAGTGTCAAAACCAATAGTATTGAGGCTATCGGGCAAGTTAAAGGAAAAATCATAGACCCTAAGTTTGGAGTCATGCGTTTGCTTGGCTATGTCAAATAGGCTGTCTTTCACCGCTTCCAGGCTATCTAACTTAATATCAAAATTAAGGTGTGCTAGCAAGTGATTGGGTTGGTTGATTTTATCGTAACTAAAATGCGTGTTTACTAAATTAATAGCACCAATGGATAGGTTTAGCGGTAGTTTAATATCCGAAATTATAGCCTTTTTACTACTTTTAGTGGTGTCTGTTTGGGTTAGCTCAATGGTATTGTTTCTAGATGATATGCGCGATATTTCAATCTTATTTTCAAGTAACTTGGGTATATTTATATGGTCAATAGCAATGCCGGGCGATGAAATATTGATATTATTCTTTTTTAATTTAGCCTTAAAAAATAACGAATCAGTCCACACAAATCGTTGATGAGTGTTTATATGTAGTTTAGCAATGGACAGCGTATCGGTAAGGCTTTTGAGATAAATGTCTTTAAACTCAAATGTTCCTTTAAAATCGTTTATGGCATCATATAGGGTGGTTAACGTGTCTAAGTGGTACTTTGTGGCAATTCCTTTAAATGAGTTAAATCCTGCGTATTTAGTATTGGGCAATACGAAAGATGCCTTAGCACCTATAATTTGTAAGCTATCAATAGCTACGCTGGCCAATCCTCCTTTTAAAATTGCTTTATGAATGTCTAAAGGCAGTTTTGTGCTGTCTTTTTGGGTAATAGCCTGTAGTTTTAAAACAGGGTTGGTTAAGGTTAATTTGGCAATGGCCAATTCCTTTCGTAATAATAACCGTTGCTTGTTAAAGCCAGTTATACCAAGTTGCTCTAGCCTAAATTCCAAGTCGTTTTTCTTGGCAATAAGTGCAAACTGGTTTGCTATAAAAGTTGATTGAGCCTCGTTATACAGCCCATTATGCAGTGTGATTTTTAAATCTTTTGCTGGGTTATTAAAACTTAAATGCCCCATATTTAAAACGGTGCTATCAAAATTAATAATGGGCTTTAGGGCTTGTTGAATGGAGTCAATTTGAAAGTTTCTAACACGTAAACTTGTATTATCTAATTTAACAAAAACTCCTTTTTGGTTTAAATCTATCGTAGATTTTTGCACTGTTAAGCTTCCTATATTGATTGTATTAACCTTGTTTTTCTTATTGTTGGTATTTTTTGATAGCTTATTTTCTGAAATAAAACTGCTGGAATTTAGGTTTCCTATCGAAATACTATCAATGTTTATCTGTTGTTTTTTTAGCGCAGCTAAATCAATGCCTTCAATAATTACATCTTTTAAATCGGCATTAAACCTTGAGTACGGCAGGGTAGTGCTGTCGGGCATCAGCTTGACATGCTCAATAAATACGGTATTGGTTTGATTAAAACTGAGGTTACTAAATGAGACTGAATGCCCAATATCTTTTAATTGGGTGCTTCCGTTTTTGATGAGCAATTTATAAGTAGCAGGAAATTTCTTGTCAAATACTTGATGAGAAATAGCAGCAGATGTAATATAAATGCCATTTAGCTGGGTAATTTGATTTACTTTGTTTTGGTAGCTCCTAAGTTTAAATGAGCCATTATTAGTAATAAAATGGTTTACCTTAAGCTCAATTTTAGTTGGAGATGAACTACTCTTTTTAGCTATGTACATAGCTGGGTATTGCACTATAGACCCTTTAGGTTTGTCAATAATTACGGAGTCTATTTTTAGCACATTTTCTATTACCAGCTCTTCGGGTATAAAAGAGGTTAATGTAATAGAGCTTATGGTAGAACTTGCACTAAAATTAGTATTTCTGCTTTTAAGAGTTGCATAGGAATTTCTTCCTGAAATGGGTTTTATTTTTAGTTTGTTAAGCAGAAGGTTGCGATTTAACCCTGTGTAAGTTATCTCATTAATGGTGGCAATATGAATACTATCTGGCAGCTCTTGCGTAATGCCTTTGGCACTAAATAAGTTAAGTGTAAAATCCGAAATGGCCTTTTTTTGGCTCCAGTCAGCAGGATTTATGCTATAATCTGAAACGCTTATGTTAATGTTTTCAATACTGGTTTTTCTTTTCGCCTCGTAATTTATTGAGCCATCAAATAGCTTAATGCTATTTATATTCAGTTCCTGAAAATAGTCATAGAAAGAGCTATTATTACGTTGTTTTGAGGTTTTTTTTGAAGCAAAATTTACCTTTTTGTAATATACTTTGGGCTTTATAATATGTACTTCATTCACAAATAGCTCATTATTTGTAAAGGCCTTATCAAAATTAAAGCCTAAGATTTCAAGCTTTTTAATAGATAACTCTGAGAGGTCTTTGCCCGGTATTTTACGAATATTCTCTATTTTAAGACTATCAAGCACAAAAGTAGAGTCGGTTGTTGATAGCGATAGCCTGTTAAAATGTATTTTTTGATTTAGATTTGGCAGGTTTACATCTTGATCAATTACCTCCAAATCAAAGCTTTGTGCCCTAATGCCTTTAAGTAGTTTGGATGGACTGAGTGAATCTAACCTAAAGTGTTTGAGCATAGTGGTAAACTCACCAATGTGGATTAAGTCAACCTCCTCCTCGTTATTACCATGAGTTGAAATGTTGAAAGACCCTTTTTCTACATAAAAACTGTCAACTTCGAGGGCAGCAAAATAAGTATTAATCACTTCTCTAAAATCTTCTTTACTCTTTTCTGTTGCGTCTTTTTTAATAGAACTATGCGTGCTTTTTACTAAGTTAAATTGAGGATTTTTTGCTCCAACATAGCTTACATATAACTGTTTTTTTAGTAGTAAAGGAAGAAAAGAGCGCAGTTTTACTACAATTATGGGCGTGTTAATATGAATTAAATTAGGTCTTTTTTGTAAATATTCTTCTCTGGATATTACCGTAGTATCCAATTCTATTTTTAACTTGCTTATCCGTAATTCTTTTGTAAAAATATCGAAACGTACAATGTCATAAGTGGTTTTATACATGCCGCCTGTGGCTTCTTTCATTGAATTAACTACAATTTCACCAATGGTGTCAGATACGTAATTGCGAATGGTTTGCTGAAAGATAAGAAGCACCAATGCCAATAAAAGACCTATATAGGGGAGTGGTCTCTTTAAAGGGTTAAAGAGAAATATACGTTTCTTATGCTGTTTTTCTTCCGCCAAAAGACTGCTAAATGGTTAATTTTCGAAAAGATAGATAATAAAATATTCTGGCAGAAGCTTTAATTTGATTTAAATTTATAGTTATAGTGTAAGGTGTTAGCTTACTTTAAATCAGATAGTTAAAATGCCTAATAATTGCAATTTGGAGGAAGAATATAAAAAACGAACGATTTTACGGAATAGTTACTTGCTATATTTAATTATTAAATAATTCCTTTATATTAAAATAAAGCCAATTTATTACTTAGTAAACTTATTTTGATAAAATATTAAATTCCTTTATTTGTATATAGATAGATTATTATTATTTAATATTAATAATTACCTTGCATTTTAGTATAAAAATTAATTTATGTCACTTACACCTTCTAATATGCTTGAGCTAGCCACAATGGCTCCAAACTTTGAATTGCCAGATGCGGTTTCGGGTAACGTAATTAGTTTAACCGAAGAAAGTTTTGGCAAGCGCGGCACATTAATAATGTTTATTTGTAATCATTGCCCTTATGTAAAGCATGTTCAGCCTGAATTGCTGCGAATAGCTCATGATTATTTGCCTAAAGACATTGCTATATTGACCATAAGCTCTAATGATGTTGAAAATTATCCGGAAGATAATCCTGCTTTAATGGCTGCAGAAGCTAAAAAATGGAATTACCCATTTCCTTATTTGTATGACGAAACCCAATTAGTGGCCAAAGCCTATAAGGCTGCTTGCACCCCAGATTATTTCCTTTTCGATAAAAACTTGCTATTGGTGTATCGCGGGGAGTTGGATGGCTCAAGGCCCGGTAATAATATTGAGTTGAATGGTGCTTCTTTGCGTGAAGCACTTAATAACCTACTAGCGGGTATTCCTATTAAGGAAGACCAAAACCCGAGCGTTGGTTGTAATATTAAATGGAAGCATTAGATTTGTTATTAAAGGCTACCTCTATTAAATAGAGGTAGCCTAAAACTATAAAAACACTCTTATGAAAATAATATTCTTCTCCTTGCTTTTTATAACCTCAATAATGGCACAGGCTCAAATTGAGTTGCATGGTTATGGCGGTTATGTACCAGGTTCTAACACCGCTTACTCGTACAGTGGCTATCGACTAAGGATTGATGGCGGGGGTAATTTTGGTGTAGGTATTAGTAAAACATTGCCTATGGGAGTAGCGGTAGAATTAGGCTATAGCCGTTTTCAATCAACTTTACGACAAAGCGGTGGAATAGTAGAAGAGGTGAGCCCACAAAATATTATAGTAGAATATTACCAATTAGGAGGTGTTAAACCTTTAATGGAAGGGGAAACTTTTGTTCCTTACGGCCTATTTTCTCTAGGAGTTTCACGTTTTGCTCCCGAAGAAACACTGCAAGATTATTGGCGATTTGCCATTAATACTGGACTTGGAATGAAGTATTTTTTTACCGATAAAGTTGGAATCAGGATTCAGGCTAGACTTTTAATGCCCCTGTATTTTGCAGGCGCAGGGTTTGGCTGTAGTATTGGTACAGGAGGTTCGGGCTGTGGCACAGGCATTGGCATGGGCTCTGAAATTTTGCAAGTTGATTTTACGAGTGGTGTGGTGCTTAAACTGGGGCAATAAATTTAGAATAGGCAGAAAAATGAGACCTATGCTATTTGCGAAGGTCTCTTTTTGTTCTTACAAAATATCAATTACTGAGTCCACTCCTAAAACAGGCAATTTTCACAAAAAGAGACTTTTTTGGCTTTGGGTGTTTTCGGAGTGGACTCATGGTTTAAAAAATTTAACACAGTACAAAGGAAAAAGATAGGAAAAATAGTGAATGAATTTAGTAATCAATACACTAACTCTTCTTTCTGTTCTTTATACCAAAAGCAAAGAGGGGCTTACGATGAGGTTTAGCTACTTTCAGAAAAAAAAGTGAACATCTTAGCTAGCCGAACCAATTTTTTGATAAATACGTGTTTTGGCATCATATACCTTAAATAGCTTTTTGGCTTCGTTCGAAAACATATCGTAATAGCCTAATATTAAATACCCATCGTCTTCTAGCGAATCGTAAATAAGCTTAAGCACCTGCATTTTTAGGTATTCATCAAAATAAATCATTACGTTGCGGCAGAACACAATATGAAATTTTCTATCAACCTTATCTTGCACCAAATTATGTTGATGAAAGTCGATATGCTTTTTGTACTTATCTTTAACCTTCATGTGTTTATCTTCAAACTTAAACATATCATCCATGCTTTTGTGTGGCAAGTATTTAATCAACCCTTTTTCGTACTTAGTAACAAGTGTGGCAGGGTAACGCCCTTCGATAGCCTTGGCAAGTGCTGTAGAACTTAGGTCGGTAGCCCATGTTTTGGTTCGGTGTAGCATCCCTTTATCTTCCAACACTACAGCCATTGAATACACCTCTTCTCCGGTAGAACAGCCCGCATGCCACATGTTAAGGGTTCTATGTTTCGATTTTACATCTTCAACCACCTCATCGTGTAGCTTTACCCAAAAATCGGGATTGCGGAACAGTTCGGTAAGGTTAACCGTAAGATCATCGATGCACCCAATAAGAAATTCCCTGTCTCGCAGCACTTTGCCCCATAAATCGAGCAGGGTTTCCATGCCATTTTTACTTATTAGCCTTGCAAAACCTCTTTTTAACGATTTGGTTTCGTAATTGGTAAAATCAATATCATACCTAGACTTAATAGCACCTGTAAGGGCTTTTAATTCTTCGTTCGATATTTCATCGTATAATTTTTTTGCCATTTTTTTAAATTAGCTCTTGCAATTTTATAAGGCTCTTATCTTCCTTTACAAACTTTTTTACTGCGCTTACAAACGTTTCATCAAGGCACCATAAAAATTCGGGCGATATATTTTGCTCTCCTGAAAACAAGGTGGTATTAAAATGTAACATGTAGTTTCCTTTAGTAGCGTGTGTACGAATATAGTTGTCAACCTCTTTGTAGTTTCCGCTAAAATGCTCGGGTACGTAGCCGTGCATATCTATTTTAAATAAATTAGAAAACTGTGTTACAACTGCGGCAGTTATTATATTGTCGGCTTCCATTAGCATACCCTTGCCCATTTCAGCTAACTGTTCTGGGTTATCCAAAATACGTTGAGGAAAACTTATTTGATTTAATCGGTCAACTTCTTCACGATTAAAAATTAAATAACAATAGCCATTCATTCCGCCTCTAATTTGAGTTGACAGTATGGTTATGGGGTCGGATGATTTGCTAAAAAGATTTTTTTCATACGAATTATAGATCACAAGATCTTTGCTGCGAATAAGTACTTTTTCGCGCGTAAAAAATGAAAGGGAATCTCCAGCTTTGGCCAGCCCAATGTTAATTACCTCTGTTGCCAAGTCGAGCTCTAGTTTATTAAAAATGTGGTTCATTTATTAAGCATTAATATTTTCTTTAAATAGATTTTTGAGTATGGAGGCTATATCTAACACCATGCATACATTGCCATTGCCCAGTATAGTTGCCCCACTAAAAAGTTCTACATTATCAAGAGGGTTTGATAATGCTTTTTCAACAATTTCTTTCTGCTGCAATAGCTTATCAACCACAAAACCAACGTACTTGCCGTTATACGAAACAATTAGCACATCCATTTTTTGTTCTTGGTCTTTTATTTTGTTAAAGCTCTTATGCAAATGTCCGTTTTCACTTATCTGGTGTATCCTGTCTAATTTAAAAAGGTCGTTTATAAAAACGATGGAAATGGTTTTGTCTAAGTACTTGGCCATTAGCCCTCTGTTAATTTTATGAATATCCTTTTTTCGGAGTGAAATAACAGCTTCGGTGTAGGAGAGGGGGATGGCAAATTCCTGGTTAGCCATTTTAAATAGCAACGCCCCTTTTACAGCCATAGATGAGGGCAGCGATAGTGAAACGGTAGTGCCCTTACCAATTTCGGTGGTTACGCTTATTTTACCTCCAATAGATTCGGTCGCACGTTTAACTACATCCATACCAACGCCACGGCCCGATACTTCGGTTATTTTTTCGGCATTGGAAAAACCAGGTTCAAAAATGAGCATCAAAATATCATCTTTACTCATTTGCCGGGCAAAGGCAGTGGAAACAATTCCTTTTTCTATGGCCTTAGCCAATATTGCCTCGTGGTTTATGCCATTGCCATCATCACTTACTTTTATAATTACCGTATCTTTTTCGTTAGAGGCAGAAAGAGTTACGGTGCCTTCTTCGGGCTTTCCTTTTGCCACTCTTTCTTCGGGTAATTCAATGCCGTGGCTTACCGAGTTTCGCACCAAGTGCACCATAGAATCGCTCATTATTTTAAGGATGTTGCGGTCTATTTCATTTTCGGTGCCTTCCAGTTTAAGATTTACTTTTTTGTTTTCAATGCTGGCAACATCTCTTATAATTCTATGAAATTTATTAAACATAAAGCCAATTTGAACCAGCCGTACACCCATTACTGCATATTGCAGGTCGGAGGTTATTCTGTGCAACCTGGCGTATGCTCCACCTCGGGAGCCATTTTCGATGCTTTTAGCGGTAAGGGTATCTTTTTCGATAATAAGCTCACCAACAAGGTTAAGTAAATTGTCTAATTTTTTTACAGGCACTTGCACTTGGTCGGAAAAAGCAATTTTAGAACTCGGGGCAATTTCACTCTCTTTTTCATATTCCTGCTCCTTGTTTTCTTCTGTTTCAATAGGTGCTATGCTTATATTTTCAAGGTTTACGTTTTTGGGTTCATTGGTTTCATCACTACTACCCTCTGCTACAGTGTCGGGTTTTGTTGGAGCATTAATTGGCACTGTTTGCTCGGTATTATAATCAGCTGAGGCTCCTGTTACGGTTTTTAGATATACATTTAGTTTGGTTCTAATGCCTTTATAGCTAATCCGTTTACCTGTTTTAAGGGCATCAATTAGCTCTCCCATTTTATCGCATGCTTTAAATAAATTGGTAAAAAGATCTTTTGTGAGTTCTATTTTACCCGATTTCACTTCGCTAAAAATATCTTCCATTACATGGCCAAGCTCTGCTATTTCTACAAAACCAAGCCCCATAGCATTACCTTTGAGTGTATGCGTAACCCTAAAAATGGTGTCAATTACCACCTTATCCTCAGGTTTTTTTTCTAAAGCAGTAAAAAGGGTATTAAGCTCCTCTTGGTGCTCAAAGGCCTCTGCATAAAACATTTCTTTATATTCTTCTTCTCTACTCATACCAGTTTATGATAAACAACTAACTACAAAATTTCCTACTTCCTGTATAGGAATAATACTGTCTATTTTACCACTTTTAATGGCTTCTTTGGGCATTCCAAAAACAACCGATGTTTTTTCGTCTTGCGCTATGGTAAATCCACCTATATTTTTTATTTTTTTTACTCCGTTGGTGCCGTCCTTGCCCATGCCAGTAAGTATTACGCCAATGGTTTTTTTGCCGTAAACATTGGCAACCGAATCCATTAGAGCATTTATGGATGGGTTGTTAAACTCTTTAAAATGTTTGTTTATAAAGCTTATTACCACGTCACCCATTACATTTTTTCGTACAATCATATTTTTGTTTCCTGGAGCAATTATTACTAAACCCGGAGTTACTTTCATATCCCTTTTGCCCATTACTACCTCCAACGGGCTTATTTTATTAAGCCGTTGTACAAAGGAGGGAACAAAGTTTTCGGGCATATGCTGTGCTATAAGCACTGGTATAGCCAAATTGCCCGGAAGTTTAGCTATTACAGTTTCTATAGCAGAGGGCCCTCCTGTGGAGGAACCAATAACCACCGAATCGTAAGGCAGGTTATCAGAAAATGTGTGCAGGTGGGTATTTGCCCTAATTTGTGTATGACCTAATTTAGAGAGGTCAGCTTTTGAAGCAAGTATTACTTTCCGAATGAGCTTTTGCTCAATATCCCTTATTTTGGTATTGTTTTTAGAAGGCTTGTTAATGTAATCAAAAGCACCGGCATTCAAAGCTTGTAATATGGGGCTTAAATCTGTATTGCCCAATGAGCTTAGAAGTAACACAGGTGTGGGTTTTTGTTTCATTATTTGGGTTACCCCATACAACCCATCGTATTGCCCCATAATCATATCCATAACTACTACATCGGGGTTTAGCTCAAGGGTTTTTTTTACAGCCTCTTTACCATTAGAGGCTGTATCAACCACTTTAATACTCCCGCTATGTTGTAAAATATCGGATACGAGCAGCCGCATAACGGCTGAGTCGTCAACTACCAAAACATTTATTGCCATATATATTATAGGTTAGGCAAATGCTTTTTTAACAGCAGAAATTACCTGATCAGAAGTAAAGGGTTTTAGAATATAATCTTCTGCGCCTAATGCTAATCCTTGCTGCACTACCGATTCTTGCCCTACAGCACTTATCATTATTACCTTCGATCTTAGGTGTTCTTCTTCTTTAATCACTTTTAGAATATCCAACCCAATCATATCGGGCAGTATATTATCTAATGTAATAAGGTCAGGCTCTAGCTCTAGTGCCATATCAATGCCTGCTTCTCCGTTTGCTGCCTGCCCCACAACTTCGTAGCCGGCTGCTGTAAGTGCATCACTCAATAGTGTGCTCATATACATGGAGTCTTCAATTATTAAAATTTTTTGTGCCATAATTTAAATAGTTGTTATGTTGTTTAAATCTTCAAGTTCTATCAATTTAAAAATATCTATTAGTATAATAAGCCGGTCGTTTACTTTAACCACACCTGTTATACATTCTTTTTCTAAAGTCGAAAACTGCATAATATTAGAGGCATTATCAATTTCAGAAGTATAGGTATTAAGTGTGTTGGGTACTTCTTTTACCAAAATTCCCAATTTGTACTGTTCGCTGGCAATTACCAGGGTATAGGAACCGCCTGCCTTCTTGTTTTCTTTGACAAGATTTAGCCGCTCTTCCATATCCATAATGGCTATTATGCTGCCTCTAATATTGGCTACACCTTTTATATGCTTGGGAGTTTGCGGTATTTTGGCTATTCTGGGAGTTATTACTACCTCTTTTATATCATCTATAGGTAAGGCGTATTCTTCTCCGGCCAATTTAAAAACCACTAATTGTAGTCTTTCGCTGCTCTTTAGTTGATTTTGTTGTGCAGAGGCTACTTCTTTTTTTATTTCTTCGAGCGTAACCTCTTTTAGTTCGTCTGTTGTTGTCATAACGATTGAGTTTTACTCTTCCAGTTTAAATTTACCTACGCTTTCCAATAACTGATTTGCCACATCAGCAAGGTCTCTGCTAGTGGCCGATACTTCGTCCATTCCTTCGCTAAGGTCTTTTGAAGAGGCCGCCAGTTGTTCGGTACCGGAGGCTGTTTCTTCAGATACGACCACAATTTTTTCAATATTTTTAACAGTCTCATTAACAGAGCTTTCCTGTGTTTCGGTTGAAGCCATTATTTCGCTCGACAGTACAAAAGTTTGCTCACTGGATGCATCTATTGTGCGGAAGGCTTCTTCGGCATCTTTAGAGGCTTTATTACCAGTTTTAACACTTACTTCCATTTCCTGAATGGCTTTACTTGCAGAGTTCACATCTTTTTGCACCTCGGAAATTACTCTTTCAATTCCGTGGGCACTATTCCTTGAGTCTTCGGCAAGTTTCCGTATTTCTTCGGCCACTACAGCAAAGCCTCTTCCGGCATCTCCGGCTCTGGCAGCTTCTATGGCAGCATTAAGTGCCAGTAAATTTGTTTGCGAAGCAATGTCTGTAATTACATTTAATGTTCGGGCTATTTCTTCGGAGCGTTGCGCTAGCACATCAATAGAGTTGGAAGTAACCTCGGCCGATTTTAATATTTCGCCCATACTTTCTACCACCGAACCCATGGTAATAACACCTTCTTTAGAGCTGTTTTTGCCTTCTTCTGCAGTTTTGTTTATTGTTTGGGCTTTTTGAGCCATTTCCTGGGCCGATTTTAAGATGTCCTCAATAAGTTTAGAGGTTTCATCAATTTGCTGTGCTTGGTCTTGTGCACCTTCGGCCATTTGTTGCACAGCAGAAGACATTTCTCCAGTACTAGATTTCATTTGCTCGCCTTTGGTGGTCATTTCTTCAGAGGAAGCCGCCACTACACTGGATATGTTTTTTATTTCGTTTAATGGCTCTACAATGGCATCAAGCAATCGATTGATTGATTCACTCATAAGTTTGTAATCACCTTTTGCTTTAGACGTATCTAACCTTGCGGTAAGGTCTCCATCGCTGCTTGCCAATGCAACTACTCTGTTTATTTCGTTAACCGTATCTTTTACTTCGGTTATATCATTGGCAATTTTTATTACTTTAAACAGTTTTCCATCGTTGTTTCTAACAGGTGTAAACGATTCGTTTATCCAGGCAACGCTGCCGTCTTTTCTAATTCTTTTAAATTCGCCTTTAATGGTTTTTCCATTATTAAGGTCAGCCCAAAATTGTTTGTACTCAGGAGTTTTAGACTCTTCAGGATCAACAAATTCGCGGTGGTGTTTGCCTAATAGCTCACTTTCGGTATCGTAACCCAATGTGTTTACAAAATTTTGATTAGCGGCAATTACTATGCCGTCCATCGAAAATTCAATGGTAGCCCAATCCTGATCAACGGCACCTTTGATAGCATCATTATTCACCCTTTCCTCCACTTCGGCTGTTATGTTATTGGCTATTTTTATTACCTTAATAACTTTGCCTTTATTGTCTTTTACAGGAGTATAGGTAGCATTAAGCATTACTGTTTTCCCATTTTTATCAACACGCTTAAATTCTCCTCTCTTTACTTCGCCATTGCCAATGGTTTCCCAAAACTGCTTGTACTCGTTGGAGTTAGCATAGTCTTTATCACAAAATATTCTATGGTGTTTGCCAATAATATCCGACTCATTTTCGTACCCTACGGTGTTTAAAAAATTACTATTAGCAGTAATAATATTGCCTGTGGGTGTAAACTCAATGTACGCCCAACCCAAATCAAGGGCCGACCTTAATGCCTCCGATTGCTCTTTGGCTTTCATAAGTTTGGTTATATCGTACCTAATTCCAATGTACGATTCGGGTTTTCCTTTTTCATCCAATATGGGGGTTATGTAAGCATCTACCCAATAATGCGATCCATCTTTACAACGGTTTTTAATAGTACCATTAAATATTTCGCCCTTGCCAATGGTAGCCCAAACTTCTTTAAAAACCGATTTGGGCATATCAGGGTGGCGAACGATATTATGATTTTGCCCAATTAACTCTTTTCTTGTGTATTGCGCTACTTCACAAAATTTATCGTTCACAAAGGTGATAATTCCCTTTTTATCTGTCATAGAAACAAGGCAGGCTTCATCCAGCACCTTGTTTTTTAAATCCAGCTCTTTTAATTTGCCTACTACATCGTCTGGCAGTTTGTTGTCATTTGTTGTGTTTGCTTTAGAAATTTTTACTTTTTTCGGAATTGGCGTTTTGCTTGTTTCCGGTACTTTTTTTACATTTTTGCCTACTAACATTTTTATAGTGTTTAATTTTTATTCTTTTGTTATACTCATATTCGGTTAGATACATTTTTGTGTGTGTAATTAAATTTCGTGCCAATAATAAAAGTGTTAATACAGGCTAATTGAGTACTTTATAGTTTTAATCTTTCCCAAAATGGGATTTCTTGTATCATTTTGCCTAATTCTACTTTCTTTATTATTATTTAGCTTCTATTTATTTTTTCTGCTTCCATTTTGTAGCCATAATCATAATCATCTTCTGCATAATCCATTATTTCATGGATAACGTTATCCAACGTTTTAGCACACTCAACCATTCGGGCTAAGATTTCTTCATGTAAAGGGTCGTTTTTATCGCTTAATTTAATAATATTGGCCAGCCCCAATATACGTGCAACTGGAGCTCTTGCTGAATGAGCCTGTAGCCATGCAATGCGCATAAGTTGTTCGTTTTGCTTTTTTAGTTTTTCTTTATTCTTTTTTAGCTCGGTTATATTATGGCAGATAACAATCATGGCTTTTCGGCTCCCTCCCGTATGATAAATTGGATACCTGCTTACATTATACTCCTCTGTAGAGCCATTATGCCTAATAACCTCTACCATTTCTGTAGAGCCACCAGTAGCCCATGTTAGTTCATCGTTAGTATGACTTACCTCGAGTATTTTTTTAAACTGAGGACATACCTTAGCCATTTGCAGGTTAGTTTTACCACCCCACTGGTTTTTTGTTACATGAAAAAGGTTCATAGCCGCAGCATTAATAATCATCCATCTGCCTTCTCCATCTTTAAAAAAAATAGGGTCGGGAATTGAGCTTATTAAGGCTCTTTTTTGCTCGAAGGCTGAATTAAGATCAATTTCAGCTCTTTTCCTTTGGTCAATATCAACGGCTGTAATAGATACCCCTATTACTTTTCCTTGATTATCATCAACGGGGTAGTAGGTAACTAAAAACCACTTTTTCTTACCATCATTAAAAAAATCCACCTGTTGTTCAAGTACTATTTCCTGCCCCAATAGAGAATCCTCCAAGTTGTTTTCGAAGTTTTTAAAAAAACTGCTAAAATCCAATAAGTTGCCATTTTCTCCTAAGCCAATTTTAGCATTTCTTACTACCTTTGGTATGCTGCTGCTCGATTTATTGAAAGATAATAATGTTCGATTTTTGCCGATAAAAAATTGGAAGCCAGGCGAGTTTTCAAAAATAGCACCAAGCTTACTTACCGTTTGGTAAAATTGTTCTTCTTCTCTTTGTTTCCGCTCTGTAATTATTATTCTAAAAGAGTAGTATTTGATGGGTTTTCCATCTTTATCAAGCTCGGGTTTTATAAAACTTTCTACCCAATACAAGCTGCCATCTTTTGCTCTATTGCATATTTCACCCCTCCAGGTATTGCCATTTGATATGGTTCTCCACATGTTTGTAAACAGTTCTTTGGAGTGATAGCCGGAGTTAATTATATTATGGCGTTTGCCTATTAGCTCTTTGCGGCTGTATTTAGATATTTTGCAGAATTTGTCATTAACATAGGTGATTTTCCCATATTTATCGGTAATTGAAACAATGCTGTTTTCTTCTAAAAAGCCAAAATAGAAGTTATTCATAGTACATATTATATAATAAAAACCAAAGGTTTATATAAAATAAGCCTTAAGCATACGTTAGTTCTAATAACATACATTGCTTACAGTTGTAAGCAACCTGATACATTAAAATCAGTAGTGGTTTTGGTAGGTTTTTTTATGTACTTCATATTATCTATTTTATATGAAGACATTGAGGACTATTTTTTTATGTTTATGCAACTTAATTTAGTATAAAGCGTAAATTAAATTAGCTGACAAGGTTAAAATAGTTCTCAATTATTATAGTAAAATAGTTACAGCTAAGCAGTAAAAAGTAGATTTGCAAATTAAAAGAATGTTGTAACATTGTTCAAAGGTATAGAAAATTTTCTAAATTTGCAACAAACACTAGAAAATTATCCGTAATGCATAACCCCTTATGAATATAGCAAACCGAATTAAACGATTTATAAATGCTAACAATCTCAGTTTGAGTGAGTTTGACAAAAGCATTGGCACTGCCAACGGGTATATTGGTAAACAAATAAAATCGAGAGGCTCTGTTGGAAGCCATATAATCGAGAAAATAATCTCCGCTTATCCAAACTTGAATGTTCATTGGTTAATGACAGGTAGTGGTGATATGTTTTACAAACTTAAGGACATTGAAAAAAGTGAGATTCCTAACCACGACAAGAAGGGCAAGTTAAACCCGCAAGATTTTACCTTAATAGACATGGGTAAAGAAACTGTTGAGTTGATTTTTAAAACATTTGAGTTATATGATACCTCGTTGCAGATGGGCAATGAAATTAATTTGTTAGAGGAGGTTGATACAGGAGCAGGGAATAAGATTGCACAAAGTGATTTTACTTGTGTTAGGTACAAAGGCGATGGCATGTTACCTACTATAAGCAATGGTACTTATATGATAAGCAAAAAAATAGCTAAATCAGACTGGGTTATTTCGGAGGATACCTATATGTACATTGTGTCTTCTACACAAGGCGTGTTTATTGGAAGGTTGGTAAACAGGTTTAACGAAGGCTATATTTTACTTTTAAAAAATAGTTTGGACAAAGAAAAGCATCCTGATGTTAGAATTAATGTTGCAGAAATAGAGTCGATGTGGAATGTAAAAGGATATATGCTTTCGCAAGATAAGGGCGTATATCAACCTGAAAGTTTATCAGATCCAGTATCTACTATTGAAGAAAAACTAAAAGACCTGCTTATAGAGGTTGAAAAGCTAAAAAGTGAACTACGTTCGACTGCTAAGTCTTTAAAAAAAGTATGAAGTATCTTTTTGCCATGAAAAGGTACTACAATTGCATTCAAAATCCTCTGCATATGATTATCAAACATATCTGCCACTTTGATGATATGTCCAATCCCACATTTTTGAGCATTTCGTATCCATTGATATAACAGTATAAAGGCTTCGGCTTGTGTTTGTTTAAAATGAATATCTCGGAAATTTTCTTTAATCCTCCAGGCTCTGGATGTTTTGTAATTAGCCAGATCTATAGCCTCAAACTTGAGCCGTTGTTTTTCAGTCAAATTCATCTGATCTTTTAACCAGATATACCTGGTATTTCTTAGTATTTCCTGTTCTTTAACCTCTTTTCTTCTTACTTTATCTACTGCCTCATTAAGGTATTTGACTAAATGAAATTTATCAAAACAAATATCACTACCTGGCAACATTTCCTTGACAGCATAGATGTAAGCTTTACTCATATCCATCGATACGGTTTTTACGTTTGACCGCTGAAAAGGAGTAAGAGATTGGCTAATAAGGGTTTTTGTCGCTTCCTTGGTTCTGCCTTCTCCTACATTAATAATAATACCTGTTTCAGGATCACTCAATACAGTTACATAATTATGACCCTTTCTGAACGACTTTTCATCGATACTAAGGGAAGTATAATTGACTGGAACTTTACGCAATAAACCTCTTTGAACACTTGAATGAATTACTCGATTAACTAAATGAAAACTTACCTGCAATAATTGACTCGTTTGGGTTTGATTCTTGGTGGCTTTTAGGGTGTCTATAATTTTTTTTCAAGCAAATAACTATGGCGTTGAGAGACTTCTGCCCAAGGAATATCAAGGCTGCGAATTTGCCCTTTTTTATCTTTTATCCTTGGCACTCGAGCCTCTATATAGGTCTTGTATTGCAAGGTATCTAAATGACGCCACTGCCGTGGCTTTCTATAGTCATAAATACGGCCCTTGCCCGTATAATTAGTGGCTGATTGATAGGTTATTTTTACTACAACTGTTTCTTGTTCATGACTAAAATTAATCGATTCAACTTCCCAGTTCAAATCAAGGTGCAATAGGATTTTATAGTGTTCTTCTATCTTCATCGCTTTTCAGACAAAGGTAATCATTCCACACAAATCCGAGTAGAACCTATTTAAGAACGTAAATTACTGAATAACAATAACTTAACCAATTATAATGCAGATATTATTCCTTTTATTTATCTTAGTAAAGTAGAATTAGATGCAAGGCAGAATCGACAAGGAAGGCTGGTTGCCTTTTTGTCGATTTTAACGCAGCAGATATGTACTTTAATCTAACCCAAAGGGGCTTTCTCTGAGGATCGTGCTCTTCGTTGTGCTTTCTAGTCAGGCAACCAGCCTGCCTTTAAAACCACGTCTCGACCACAAACCTCAGAGAAAGCCAGAGGGTACAAGCAATTAATAGAGATGCCCTTTATTCTCAGAAGTGTCTCTGCTTCATATCCTCACGAACCAGCAAAAAAAATAATTTTAGCCGCAGTTCTTCAACTACTTTGCAATTAACCCATCCAACATTTTGGCAAAAGAGTTAGAATCGTAATTGGCCATGCCTACTTTTTTGTAAGCAACATAACCTTCTTTACTAATCACATACGTAGTTGGTATTCCTTTCGATTCATACACCTTAGGTATTTGGGTTTCATTAGGAAAGTAGATAGGCATATCAAAGCCTTTTTTTGCCACAAAATTTTTCGCTTTCGCAGGGTCTTTATCAAACGATATCATCGCAAAAACCACCTCTGAATTATCTTTGTAATTATCGTATAAACCCTGGATACTTGGCATTTCTGCAATACAAGGAGCACACCATGTTGCCCACATATTTATAAATATTACTTTTCCTTTTAAGGTCTTAAAATCTAACGTAGTGCCATCCATACCCGTTAAAGTAAAATCATACGCAGCCTTTTCTTTATCTATAATAGGGTCTGTATTTGGGTTAGCAATGCCCGTAGCCAATACTGCTCTTTGTGCAAAAGCAGCTACTTCGGTATGTAATCCTGTAAAGTATAAGGTGAGCAATATAATGGCAAAAATGCCCCATTCTTTTAGTTCTTTTTTTATTTTTGATTTAGCCATAGCCGTAATTTTAAAAATACTATCTACAAAAATAACGCCACTTCCCTTAAATAGTTCCCTAAAACTAAAAATTGTAGTTTTTTGGATAAATAAGGTCTCTATTCTTTTGGCTTTACTAATGGAATCATAGATTTGCCCTCCATTTTAAAATGTATGAACGAAACCTACTATTCCCTTATTGCCACTGAAATATCAGTGCAAAAAACACAAGTACAATCAACGGTAGAACTCTTAGATGGCGGAGCAACTGTGCCTTTCATATCTAGGTATAGAAAGGAAGCCACTGGAAGTTTGGATGAGGTGCAAATTGCGGCCATTCGCGATAGAATTGAACAACTTCGAGCGCTTGATAAGCGTAGAGCGGCTATCTTAAAATCAATTAAAGAGCAAGGTAAACTAACTGATAACCTGGAAGATTCTATTAATAAGGTACAAACAATGTTGGAGTTGGAAGATATTTATTTGCCCTATAAGCCTAAGCGAAAAACCAAGGCTACCATTGCCAAAGGCAGAGGGCTGGCACCTTTAGCCACACGAATACTCGAACAAAATACAGGAGATGTAGAGGAGTGGGCCTTAGCGTATATAAGTGATGAAAAAGGAGTTGCTTCAGTAGAAGATGCTTTGCAAGGAGCTAGAGATATTATTGCGGAAACGGTGAATGAAGATGCGAATGTGCGGAAGAGTTTGAGAGGTTTATTCTTAAAAAAAGGGGTAATTGTTTCCAAAGTGTTTGCAGGCAAAGAAGAAGCTGCTGCCAAATATCGCGACTATTTCGAGTGGACAGAATCATTAGCTAAAGTGCCTTCGCACCGTTTATTAGCTATGCGCAGGGGCGAAGCGGAGGGTTTTTTAAGTTTAGATATTAAGCCAGAGGAAGAGGATGCCATCGAAATTATAAATAGAATCTATTTAAAAGGCAACACACCAAGTAGTAACCAAGTGGCATTGGCCATTAAAGATGGGTATAAACGATTGCTTAAGCCTTCGATGGAAACCGAATCAAGAGTAAATTCAAAATTAGTAGCAGATGAAAAATCTATCCACGTATTTGCCGAAAACTTGCATCAATTACTGCTTTCGGCTCCTCTTGGCCAAAAGCCCGTACTGGCCATTGACCCGGGTTTTAGAACAGGCTGTAAAGTAGTGTGCCTAGATGCCCAAGGGCAATTGGTTGATAATAATACCATTTACCCCAATGCACCACAAAATCAACTAAGAGCAGCAGGCGAAATAATAAAAGCCTACTGCAAAAAGCATCGCATTGAGGCAATCGCCATTGGCAATGGAACGGCTAGTAGAGAAACAGAAACATTTGTTAATAACTTAGGTTTGCCATCAAGCATTATGGTGGTAATGGTAAGCGAAAGTGGGGCAAGCATTTACTCCGCTTCGGAAGTAGCGCGTAAAGAATTTCCGGATAAAGATGTAACCGTTAGAGGATCGGTTTCTATTGGCCGAAGATTAATGGACCCGTTGGCCGAATTGGTGAAATTAGACCCCAAATCGATAGGGGTAGGGCAGTACCAACACGATGTAGATCAAACCTTGCTTAAAAAAGGATTGGATGATGTGGTGATGAGTTGTGTAAACTCGGTAGGAGTAGAATTAAATACCGCAAGTAGTGAACTGCTTTCGTTTGTATCGGGAGTAGGACCACAATTGGCTACTAATATTGTAGATTATAGAAATGAGCATGGCGCATTTACCTCCCGCAGTACGTTAAAAAAAGTAGCTCGGTTTGGCGATAAGGCGTATGAGCAAGCAGCAGGTTTTTTGCGGGTGCGGGAATCTAAAAACCCGTTAGATCGAAGTGCGGTACATCCTGAGGCTTACCCAATTGTTAAAAAAATGGCAGCCGATACGGGTTGTACGGTGGAAGAACTGATGAATAATAGCTTGAAACTGCAATCGATAAAACTAGAAAATTATAAAACCGGAACCATTGGCTTACCCACTTTGCGAGATATTCTTTTAGAGTTGGATAAGCCCGGATTAGACCCGCGCCAAACTTTTGAAACTTTTTCGTTTGCCGAAGGGGTCGAAACGATGGAAGACCTTAAAACAGGTATGAGCTTACCCGGCATTATTACCAATATTACTAACTTTGGCGCATTTGTTGATATAGGTGTGCATCAGGATGGATTGGTGCATATAAGCCACCTTGCCGATAAATTTGTGAGCAATCCAGCAGAGGTGGTTTCGGTACAACAAAAAGTGCAGGTAACCGTATTGGAAGTTGACCTAAGCAGAAAGAGAATAGCCCTTTCGATGAAAGCCAACCCTTTTACAAAGCAGGCCAACCCTGCAAAAAAGAAATCTCAAAAGAAAGAGGTTAAACAGGGTAAAGAGGATATGCAGCATAAATTAGCGATGCTAAAAGGTAAATTTGGAAAATAATATTTAATATTTAATTTGTACTAAAAAAATAAACACTAATTTTACTGTACTATGAGATTGGCACTACTACTTTTGATTTTACTTTCTTCAGGTTTTTATTCTAAAGCCCAAAAAATTAAGTATAAAGATTTATATGTTTTACTTAGAGCTAACAATTACAAAGATGCTTCTGGGTTTCTTGTTAAATTTTTAGCCGAAAACCCTGAGCACCCCAATGCAAACTATCAAATGGGGCTAATGCTGGAGCATAAACTAAATAACCTTGACCTGCTTAAAGAGCCAGGTGCAATAATTACCAAAGCAGACTCTGCTATTTTATACCTTAATAAAGCCTATGCATTAATTAATGAAAAGGAAGTTAAAAAGCATGATGACGATTATTACGAACTGTTTAAAAGAAGAAACCTGCGAACAGGGAAATTTGAAGTAATTTTAAGCGATGTTCAACTGGATATTGAGGATAGAAAAAACATACTTAAAGCAAAAAAAACAGGCATTGTTTCTATTAGCGGTGCTTTTAATAAAGCGAGTGGTTTTTATGAAAAAGCAATAATTAATTATCAGGAATTAAAGCAAAAATATAAAGACGAATTAAGCCTTTCTTTGGGTGCAGATGACTCTACAATTTTGGTAATCAACACGATAAGCTTTCAGTACGACTCTGCATTGGTTTATTTTAAAAAATATGTAGAGCTTAAAAAATTATTTAAAACAAAAAACGAAACAGTTATTATTATTAAGCCCATTGAAGACTTTTCTGAGAAAGCAGTTGCTTTACCTGATTTTTATGCTGAGAAAGTTGAGTTTTATAATTTTTCTGAATGGGGAACAAACCAACTAGCGCATATTAAATTAAAAGCAGAATTTATGCTTAACCTCATTCAATTTGATGTGTCATTGGAATCAATATCGAAAAATATTTTAAAAGATTCTGTTGATTTAAGTAGTGAAGTAGTTGAAAAAAATGAAAATCCTTATTTTAAAGAACTTAAATTAATTGATTCAGAGTCATTGATTTACAATTTGTTTCATTATAAAATTGCACAGCTAAATCTTAATTCTGCCCTTATGAATTGGTATATGAATTATGAAGATTCGATTGATGTTGGGGCACAACTGGACATTATACTTAATTTGCAAAAAGCGCTGGAAGGAGTGCGTGCTATTCATCAATCGATGGAGACTTTTGAGAAAAACGTACAAGCCGTTCGCTACAATAAATTTATTGCAGAAAGGTATGGTACTCAGGAGAAGTTGATTAACTATATTAGAAACCAAGGTTCTGTAATTGATGAGCAGTTAGTATTAATTAATGCATTAGTAGTAAAATTAACTAAAAAGGATAGTTGGGGTTTTTATGGCGAAGATAGTATTGCACTTAGCATACTAGATAATGCTGATGCCGCTTATCGTACTTTATTTGTAGATAGCCTTGATAATAGACAAATGAGGGTTGTAGGGATGACAAAGCGCAATGCGGTAGATTTTTTATTTTTCGCAACGGCTTCCTCTTCAAGGTTAATTGATAGCTTATACTTTTTAGAATCACCCTTTGCTTCTAGCCTAAATATGGAGAGCTTTTCGATTCAATCGGCAGAGACTATTTTAGAAGATTGTGTGTTTTTAATAGGAGATGTTGTGGAAAATCCAAGCACTATAGTTTTACTATACTATTCTCAAAAAACAGGCATTAATTGGCATACTACTGTTAAATTAAATGCAAATATTACTCCCACTTTAAGGTATAATAAAGGACAAGTTGAAATACATCAGGGCGAAAGTGTAAAAAAGTTTATGCTTACCGATGGGGTAGAGGTAAAAGAGTAATACCTATTTAGTGTCTGTAAGAAAACACCTCATAATTAAAAATGATTCTTATTGCAATCTTTCCATTTTTTTCTAATCGATTGATGCTTAGGCATCAACTCATAGAAAGAAAATGAAAATCTCATCAATAATAATTCATTTTATAAAAAAAGACCTGTTTTCTTACAGACACTATTTAGTGTTCGGTTTACTTTGCTTTATAAGCATATCAATTACATTAGGTATATCCAGCACATCAATTTTTTTAAGTACTATCTTTTTGTCTTTATCCAAAATGTAAACGGTGGGGGTTGAGCGGATATCGTAAAAATACCTTACGTTCGTTTTGCTTTCTAAATCGGCTAGATTTATCCATCCAAGATCATTTTTAACAATAAAGTCTTTCCATTTTTTTTCGTCAGTATCAGTGCATATCGCTATTATTTCAACGCCCTTGGCAACCAAATCGGGGTATGATTCATACAGCAATGGCGTTTTGGTTTTGCAATGGCCGCACTCTGGTGAGTAGAAATATAATACCGTAAATGCTGCTTCTATGCCCCGTAAGTTAATTTCATTGCCTAATGTGTCCCAGAGTATAAGCCGTGGTGCATCATTACCTATAAAGTTAGGTTTTATCATAGCTACTCTATTTTTTAACTTGTCGAGCGTTTCTGGGGTCGTCCAATTATCTGCTTGCCCTGTTAAATAATATGTTTCGATAAGGTGCACAAACACCTTATCAAAATCAATCATGTTAGAGGATTCGTATTTATTTACCAAGGTGATAAGTAAGTAGCGAAAGGCTTCTTTATTTGTTGATGCTTTGGCAATTAATAAGTCCACTTCTTTTATTACTGAGTCGCTTTGTTGAATAACTATGTTATCCAAGTATTCTTTTATTTTGACATCTAGTAGTGGTGTTCTTAATAACCCTGGGTCGGCAATATCAATATCGTTCCAAAAGTTATTTTTATAGTATTTATACTTGTATAACTGCTTGTTTTCTATACTGTCGGGTACTTCGGGCATTTTAGGCGATTGCATTAAAGCGATAAGTTTTGCCAAAAAGGTGTCTGAGTATTCTGCTTTTAGTTGCGATTGGTAGTTTACAACTTGGGTGTTTAATTCCTTTAGCTGTAATTTAATCCCCTCTTTAGTTTCTTCATTATCAGCACTATCTAACTCTTGCATGAGTAATTTGTTTTTAGCTTTCATCTGTTTAGTAAAGCGCTGCATTTTATAAAAGCCTTCGTTGGTTTTACTATTATTAAACTTCATGGAATTTGTAAACCCGATAGTTATCGGGTCAGGGGAGGTAGTTTCCAATGAAAAATCTTGTTCTCCAATTAAAAACTCGAAATAGGTGGTAGGGGTATAATAAAAGTAAATACCTTCAACAAGGGGTTTATTTCCAGTAAAAACAGCTTTTCCATTCACTACCTTGGCGGTGTCGTCTAAGTAGCGTTGCGTGGCAAAATGATGCCCTAGGTAAGCCACCGTATCGGTAGAGTTATGTACTGTAGTTTCTATTTTATAGCCTTGGGAAAAAGAAATGGACGAGAGCGATAAAAGTAATAATGTTAATATCGTCATTCCTGCGCAGGCAGGAATCCTTCTCTTAGGTACTCCAAATTTACAGATTCCTGCCTGCGCAGGAATGACGTACAATCTAGTTTTATTCATTGTATTTCATATTAAAAAAATCCGCTACTTTTTTCGGCAGCTTCTTCTGTTAAATTATGAGCAGCCTCTTTTCCTAAATAGTTGTCGATAATTCCGTGTGCCAAATAAAGCAATGGTGTTAAAATAATAGCAACGCTAAATTTATAAATATAGTTAATAATACCCACGGCAATTACTAATTTAAGAGACCAGGGTGGGTTACCCAATAAGTAAAATGCAATAAAGAGCACCACAAAACTATCCACTAATTGCGAAATTAAAGTGGAGCCAGTGGCTCTAAGCCAAATTTTTCGCTCACCAGTAACTTTTCTCAATTTTTGAAAAATATACACATCTAATAATTGACCAATTAAAAAGGCAATAAGAGACCCAATTATAATGCCAAGGCCTTGTTTAAAAACTTTGTTATAAGCAAAATTAATATTAAAAGGATTGCCTAAATGGTCGGTTTTGTTAATGTTAACCCAAAAATTAGCGGGAGGCAAAGCGGTAACAACCCAAATTACCACGAACACATATATAATTAATACTACTGTTAAATAGGTAATTCGCTTTACGCCCTCTTTACCAAAATACTCATTAATTATATCCGTAGTAATAAACACCACAGGCCAAATAATGGCTCCTGCCGTTAGGTTAAAGTCTAAGATAAAATCTTTAAATAGAGGTATTTGAGCAGGATTTAGTCCTAAAGTAGCTTCTCCAGAAAATATTTTAACCCCAATGAGTTCAGCCACAATGGCATTGGTAATAAAAATGCCTGCAAGTACCAAAAACAAGTTGGTTTTCTTTTTACTAAGTTGGTTGTTTTTACTCATTGTTTTTTTGTTTTAGTAGCTTTTAAATTCACTTATAGGGTTACCCATTTAAAGCGCAGAGATTTTATTATGAAACTGACTTCAATCTACCGAATCACAATTTTTGTTGGATTTTCGAATTAAGTTAGGTGTTTTGCAAATTATAGAATATCAATGATTTGAGACTTAAATGGGTAACCCTATTCGCTTTTTCTTATATAGTAAATCCCATCGGACTTTAAATGTCCAGTTTTATTCTCGCAAAGAACGACTTTGAAATGCAAATATTGATTATCAACTTCATTGACATAATGAATCAGTTCCTCGGAAAGCAAAAATCCTTGACCTGAAAATTTCTTATTTCCAATTTTTGCAGTCCAAGACTCTATTTCATAACTATCCCAAATACCCGTTTCTCTATTGTAGGCGCATTGAATCTCCAATGGATACTTTAAGTTGGATATTATTTGACTAGGCCACCAAATCCCTTTTAAACGCAGCGGTGGTACAGGGTAATTTATAACCTTGAAATTATGCGTTTTTAAACCAACAGTACGGTTTTTATCTATTTGATTACTAATTCCTATTGAACACCATCCAGTATCAATGGGTGTTATCACATAGCTTAATCCGCCAGTTCTCAATTTACTTTCTTCGATTAGCTGCACTTTAACGTTTGTCGTTTCCAACCGAATATCGTATTCACCACTTGTCGTAATGGTAAATGTATATTCTTGTCCCGCATAAAGAATATTACCTGACCCAATATTCATTACTGCTTGAAGAGGAACATTTTCTCTAGAGGTAATTACAACCGTCTCTTGCGAAAAAGACGAGATTGAAAAAAATATTGGAATACAAAGTATTAAAGGTTTCATTGTCTTCTATTAGATATTGCTACTAACGCCTACTATAAATTTCAGTAGGGACTTTAAAAGTACAAAATTTTCGTGACCCACGGAGGCAAATGTTTGATTCCGAGTCCTCGGAATCAAGAAATAGCACATAGAGTCAAATCAAAGATTTGACGGGGCTAGTTTAAAGTGGTAAACTTAGTGATTAACAGATGAAACCCTATTGAATTTATAGGTTGTTGAACCAAACACCTACGGTGAAGGATACACAATCCACATAAAATTAGTAAATTTAGGGTTTAAACTATAATTATTAAACAATGAAAAATTTTAAAAAAGCCAAGAGCTGGGAAAAATACAGCTAAACCGCAAAGCCGAAGGTTTGTTGCTAAAAGTGTTTTATTGGGAGTAAAAACAGCTGTATGGGCAATAAATAAGCCGTTTAAAAAATGGAAACAGACAAAAAAACAAAGGGGCAGAATACTAAACCACCTAAGGGGGCAACAAATCGGAATTTGGTCAACACCGAATAACCAAAATACCCGGTAAATCAACCAGCGTGTAGGTTATCAAAAAAAGCCTCAGCGAAAATCATCGTTGAGGCTTTTTTATGAAGGTATTTTGGCTATTCGGCTAAGTGTTTTATCCGTATCTGTTTTATATCATATATTTTCAAAATTAGTTTTACTCAAATAGAGTAGTATGTGCCTCCGTTCGCACGAGTTAATAAATTGTTCTCAATTGCACAAAATAGCTATATTTTGTATAAATGTGATTCAAGCTCTATAGGTAAACATAGCGAGGATTTTGAAAACCTTGTCTATTGAGTGTCGATTATGTGAAAGGTATTATGATAAAAATGTAGATAATTATAGCGTAAATAGCGAATGTGTAAACTGGGTTATGGGTTAATATTTTGGTTTTCAATAACCTACTGTATTGGGCAATCTGATACGGCAGATTATTCTTTTGAATTAAAGACCAGACTATCGGGACAATTTTTTTTACACAAAGCAAAGAAAAGTGTTCCGCTTGCAAGTGGTTTGCCCTCTTCTTTGCTGGCTCAAAAAACGAATAATATTGAGTTTAGAGCAGGCGCTTTAGGGCAATTATTCTTGTATAGAAGTGGAAACCCAAGCATAGCTCATTATTATTTTCCGGGTGGACGGGTGTCAACAGGGGCCTGCAGGAGCTGGCGGAGTGGCAAGTATTTTGTGGAACGTAAAGATTTTTTCATTTTCTATTTCGCCAGCATTAAGGTATTCTATAAATAAAATTAATAGAACACATCTACATCCTGGTGAAGAATGGAGGATAAGTGGTTTTGTAGCTGATATTCATTTATCGGTTCAGTATAATTTACCTTCTACTAACTGGCTTATTAAAAATAGTGCCGTTGGTGGAGGGTTTTCTATTATTAATATTGGAGAAGCTTATGACGATCATAATGAATATAATGTAAGAGTAATTTCAAATTTAGGCATTACCTCTTTTATTCAATACAATGTTTCCACTTTACAATTTGCAGGCATTCATTTATTCTTCGAAAAAAGATTTGGTAAACTAAGTACAAAAGCTATGCTTATTTACTCAAAAGGTAGTTGGGTTCAATGGGAGCCAACATCAAGGTTTTTACTAAATGGCAATATTTCTGTACAATACTCCATTGCTACAATTAAATTTTTATTAAACAAAAACCAATACAAACTTTAAGTATATTTGACAATATAGTTTACAAGACAAGGGAAATAATACGCCCAAATAGAAGTGTCAAACGGAAACATAAGCCTAAAAAAAACTTCTCTATGGCGGATAAACGAATGTAATTCCTTAACTAAACGACATTGATATAGATATGTTAATTTTAGTATGAAAAGTAGGTTTACTATTGGAGATAAAAAAGTGTTTACGCATAAAGTGGGTGTAGATGACTTAGCTATTTTCGATGCAGGAACCGTACATTCGGTTTGCAGCACATTTGCCTTAGCGAAGCATATTGAGTGGGCAAGTCGTTTATTTATTATTGATATAAAAGGGGAGGATGAAGAAGGAATTGGCACAATGATAAAAATTGAACACGTATCTCCAGCATTTGTAAAGCAAACGCTCGATTTTGAAGCCACCGTTGCTTCTATTAGTAAAAATGAGTTGATTTGCGATGTAATTGTAAAGTATAAATCTAGAATTATTGCAAAGGCAAAAACGGGTCAAAAATTACTCAAAAAAGAAAAATTAAATAAGATTTTTTCTAGCTTAGCCGATTAATAAAAACAATGGCCAAAAAACAACGATTTTCGAATTCGATTAATATACGCAACAAGCAAGCTTCGTATGAATATGAGTTGCTGGATAAATATGTGGCTGGTATGGTGTTGCAAGGCACCGAAATAAAATCGATAAGAGAAGGGAAAGTGGTGCTTAAAGATGGCTATTGTGCTTTTCATCGTGGAGAGTTATTTGTGTATAATATCCACATCAGCCAGTATAAACAAGGCACTCATTTTAATCATACTATAACGAGGCAACGTAAATTATTATTGAATAAAACGGAGCTTATTAAAATTGAAAAGAAAATTTCAACGAAAGGATTAACATTAATTCCTACCCGATTGTTTCTTTCGAGTAGAGGATTTGCTAAATTAGAAATTGCTTTAGGAAAAGGGAAGAAATTACACGATAAGCGTGACTCCATTAAGGAGAAAGATGTAAAAAGAGACCTCGAACGAATTAAGTTTTAAAGATTGAAAGTAGAAAATAAAGGTGTTTGCAGGCTAGCCATAGTACCTGTGCGCTCGTACCCCTCCGAAACTTCGGAGATGGTAACACAATTGCTTTTTGGCGAACATTATACGGTGTTGGAGGCGATGAATGAAGGGCGGTGGCTTAAAATTGAAATTCATTTTGATGAATACCTTGGTTGGATTGATGCGAAACAACATTACGCCATTTCAGGTACTTATTTTAACCACTTAAACGATGTAAATTTTAAGATTTGTACCGATGTATCAGGTAGCTTATTATTTAACAAAAGTCCGATTCAAATATTGATTGGCAGCATTTTGCCCATTTCCTCCATGGAGCTTTTTAATATGGAAGAGCAGCTTGCCTTTAATGGAGAATCGCATAATATGGGTGATGTAATGGGGTTTGATTTTATTAAGCAAATAGCATATAAATATTTAAACGCACCTTATTTATGGGGTGGAAAAACCCCTTTTGGAACCGATTGCTCAGGTTTTATACAAATGGTGTTTAAAATTGCCGGCTATAAACTTAGTCGCGATGCCAGTGAGCAAGCCCTACAAGGGAACAAAGTGGATGCATTAGAAAACTCGCAGCCGGGCGACCTTTGTTTTTTTGGTACTAAAACTAAAATAACTCACGTGGGTATGCTATTGCCAGAGGGCAAAATAATTCACGCCAGTGGTCAAGTGCGAATTGATACAATTTCGGAGCAAGGTATTCATTTAGCTTCTACTAATGCACTTACACATAAGTTACAGTTGATTAAGCGAGTACTAAGAAATTGAGCTAGCATGCGTTCACCTTATCAGTTGTATATTAGAATGAAAAATAATCACAATAAGTATTGAATCCTCTTTACCCGCTTTTCGCTGGCACTTTAGCCTCTATGCTTCATGTTGTTTCTGGCCCCGATCATTTAGCTGCTGTTACGCCTATTGTTATAGAAACCAAAAATAAGGGGTGGAAAATCGGCTTTTCATGGGGAGCAGGGCACCTTTTAGGGATGCTAATCATTGGTGTGCTTTTTATTGTTTTTAAAGAATATATTCCCGTAGATGCTATTTCATCATACAGTGAACAGTTAGTAGCTATTGTGCTTATTGGGGTAGGAACATGGGCATTTTATCGCATTTTTAGCGCAGATAAAAGCCACAAACATCCGCATATACACACTGAAAACGAGCCATATATTCATATCCATTCCCACGAGCATAGTCACACATCAGGGCATGAACACACCCATACAAAAACCATAAAACAAAATATTATTTCTTCGTTCGGTATTGGACTGTTACATGGGTTTGCAGGAGTGGCTCACTTTTTATTGCTATTACCAATTCTGGGATTTAAAAGCCAAGTTGAGGGAGTGCAATATATTATTGGGTTTGGTGTGGGTACTGTTTTAGCTATGACTGCTTATGCGTTCATTTTGAGCAAGTTAAAAGCTCAAGTTAAACAAGATCATAACAGTGCTTTTTTTAAAGGTGTTCGGTTTGCAGGTGGTTTGTTTGCAATGGTCATAGGGTTCTACTGGCTTTATTTAAGTTTTTAAATCGCAAATTACCACACGATGATTGCCTGTATCTGCAATACATAAAGTCTTATCGTCTGTAATGATTGAAAATGGCCAGTAAATAGCACTATCTGTACCTAACATATTTTCTTTGTATTCGCTGCTTATTGTATAATCAGGTCTGCCAATTAAAAAATCAGCCTCTTTATTATTAACACTAGGTATTGTATCAAAACCCAAAATTCTACTGTTGCCTGTATCATTTATAAGGATGCCATCCTTATAAAAACAGGCATCATATACCCAGTTAAGTGTGTTTTTTTCAGGCGAAAGCCTAAATTGATTTTGCCCACAATCATCAAAATTATTTTGCCCTATTATAATATCCGCAGGTTTTGTAAAGGCCTCGTTTTTATCGTTCCAAAGTAAGACTCTGTAAAATTGAGTGTCGGCAATGGCTAAGTTTCCTTTGCTGTTTATTTTAATG
>Ga0256839_1000353_pt1 | contig 59400 bp, 37 predicted proteins | sample 354166metaG_FD_185968 | JGI IMG/M metagenome (GOLD analysis project Ga0256839, IMG submission 185968) | Hydrothermal vent microbial communities from Mid Atlantic Ridge, Atlantic Ocean - 354-166 | ecosystem: Environmental > Aquatic > Marine > Hydrothermal vents | place: Atlantic Ocean: Mid...
TAGCCACATATCAGGCGTAAAGCAATATAGTGCTTCGCGGTGTTTCCTGTACAACATGCATCTGCAAATAGATGCGGGTTACAACGAATGGCAAGGAGCTTACATGCCGCCGCCCATACCACCGCCACCACCACCCATACCACCGCCGCCGCCCATACCGCCACCGCCGCCGCCCATACCGCCACCGCCGCCGCCCATACCGCCACCGCCGCCGCCCATACCGCAGTCTTGTCCCATACCCATAATAAATCTCCTCTCAGGTTTACTGTTAAATTTACGATGTACTCATTGTTTATGAGTTCGATGAGTACATTTTTCGTCAAAAACAACATTGACTTTTTTGTGTTTTATCATCCCGTTGTCGGGCAATGAACACGCCGAAAATCTAGCAGTGAGGTCGTTTGTTGTCAATTTTTTAAGCTGTTTTTTTAAAGGGAAATACTACCCATAACTTATTGAGTTTTAAGGGGTTATTTTGTGCTTTATGCTGGGTTGACCTGAGGGAAGTAAGGTAAAACAGAACATTTGGTTAGCGGGTAACCAGTTATTGAATTGATTGTCTGATATAGACAGTTTTTTATAATATATAACAATATATAGTTTTTTATTACAGCGCTTGCCTGTCCGATAATTAACACAACAAAAGAGTTGATATGTGAATAAAGTAATCTAAAGAAGATGCTCTTATTTGTTGCCTGTTTAAGGTGTCATGACAGATTATAAACCATAAGAATGCCCCAATAAAATTTTTATACGAAGCCTGCTCAATTATTCATGATTTTTTTCTGTGAGAGACAAGGTTAAATACCTTTGCGCGAAAGTAATATTCAGCCTGATGGTCAGGTGTTTCATCTTCTGGATTATATGAGTGATGATAGTTGGCTGTTTTGTTATTTTTTTCTCTGTTTTATCTGATGGTTTTGAGGTGGTTTTTTTTATTGATTGTGTTATTTATTGAGTCCAGACAGAAATAAACTTCTTTTGAAAATGAAAAGTTGAGATATAAAAATATAAGTGATCTATTTTCTTTCGGTTTGTTTTTTACTTTCCGACATTTCAGGTTGAAATATTAATTATTTTTATTAGGTGTAACTGAGAGTGAGCATCATTGCAATAGTCAGGAATATTTGAATCTGTTTGAATAATGATGGTTGCATTTTTATGTGTTTTTTGGTAAAAATCAGGTGTCGGATATGCATGAAAGATAACGTTATTAATAAAAGACAATATCCTTATAAGTTAATAAACGGTATGAGGAATTTATGGTGAAAAGTAACGGTTTGTTGTTAGATAAATTAAACAACTGTTTCTGAAGCATGTCTTTTAGCTGGTGGTGTTATTAGTCTCTCCGGGCGTTTGCGATGGCAGTATGACTGCATTCCGGAGCTTGAAGTAAGGCGTATTGCAAGTGCTAACGATATTTGGTGTTATTTATCGTCAGTAGTATTGCTCTATATTTTTATGTTCTGGTTCAGTGACGGAACCTGTGTCAATAAGTGGGTCATATGGATATGAATGAATCAATAAAGGATAACCCACTTGATAAGTCTGAATTTGGCGCGTTGCCCAGGCTGTTCCCGGAAAGGAGTTTTGTTTCTGAGGGCGCTGCGGTTATTGTTGACCAACCATTAAGTACCTTCCAGAAAATACTGTTAACGACTGACGGTACGGTGACTGATCTTATTGCGCTTTACACGGGTGAGCCGATAAAAGTTAAAAAAATTGGACAGAAAATGTTTCTTAGCGATAATCGCCAGAATTTTTTTTGTCCACCGGAGACGCCGTTACTTGAAAGAAATGTTTTGCTTTGTGGCGCCAGCAAAAATTATCTTTATGCAGAATCTGTATTTGTTATTGGGTTGCTGTCCCGTTCGATTCAATACAAACTGCTGGAAACAGATTGCCCCATAGGGCTGATGTGGAAGGAGGAAAAACTCGATATGTATCGTGATATTCTTGGTCATAAAACAGAAATATGTGATACCGTCGCCGCATATTTTGATGTCCCCCCTCAAACCCCGATTATTTCACGAACCTATTCGATTTATCACCGGGGTAAAATTTTAGGCACGATTACAGAAAAATTCCCTATTACCTATTTCAGGCGGGCGATGTGAAAGGGGATAATCCTGTGGCGCGGCATTCGTAACGATCAAAGCCCGGTTTTTTATTCTGTCCCTGATGTTAGCATCGGCGTTCGGGTGCGAGTATCTCTATTCCTCAGTATCATGTCATACTCCACCGATTTTACATGGATGTGCTGGATAGCGTGGACCGACCCTTGATGAGTGTTTTTTCTGAAATGTGTCATTCGGAACCAAAATGGGATTCTTCTCCCGTTGATTTCACGATAAATGACAATGAGGTCCATCTCTGGCAAGCCTGTCTGGATCAGCCCTGCTCACGTATCCAGACGTTGGAACGGTTGCTGTGTCCGGCAGAAAGGCTGAGAGCGGGAAAATTTGTATTTGATAAACACCGTCGGCGTTTTATTGCCGGGCGTGGATTTTTACGCAACATTTTGAGCGGGTACTTAAACCAGCAGGCCGTAAACCTGGAGTTTTCCTATGGCCCACAGGGAAAGCCTGCGCTTGTTTCTTCCGGTGTTCACGATACGCTGTATTTCAATGTGTCTCATTCTCATGAAATGGCGCTTTATGCCATTTCCAGAAACCGCCAAGTGGGTGTTGATGTCGAATATCTTCGGGCAAAGCACGATGTGGAAAATATCGCACAGCGTTATTTTTACCGAGGTGAATGTGATGTTATTGATTCTCTTCCTGCAGAGAAAAAAAAGGAGGCTTTTTTCAAGGCATGGACTGTCAAAGAGGCTTACGCAAAGGCAACAGGAGAGGGATTGTCCGTATTGGAACAGGTTGAGACCTCACTGTCTCCGGATGGTCCGGCAACATTGCTGAATATCCATGGACATTCTGGCGCAGCGGCCTGTTGGTTGTCCCGCCAGATCCCTCTCTTTCCAGACTATGTGGCGGCACTGGTGGTTGAGGGTCGGGACTGGGGGTTACGCTGCGTCATGCATCACCCGGATTGATGCGCTTCTTTTACACGGGTGGCCCTCCTCTTGCGTAAAGCTTGTAAATTGATTGCCGATAGGACTTGGGAATGGAAATGGGATAAGTTATTCAATTTCAACTCTTTAGAGGCTACAACATCAGAAATTCCTTGTTATTGTTATACCCTGGGTGCGACGGATTCCTGATGGACATGATATTGGCGGTGTGAGGCAGCTGAATGAAAAAAGCAGCAATGAAAGCAATGCAGGACAACAGTTATTTGTTTAGCGCAAATGCCGGGTTTGTTGAAGAGCAGTACGCGGTCTTTTTGCAAGACCCGTCAGCCGTGAGTGCTGACTGGCGGGCGCTTTTTTCCGATGAAAAATTTGCCGGTTCCCGGGCTGAAGAGGGCACGTCTGGTGTCGAAGTGGACCATCAGGCCATACGCGATGAGTTCAGGCGCATGGCCAGGCAACCCCGGATGCCCGCCGCCGCGAATGCAGCAGCGCCAGAAAAATCCTGTCTGGATGCCAAGCAGGTGGCTGTTTTGCAACTGATTAATGCGTACCGTTTTCGTGGGCACGAACATGCCGATCTGGACCCGCTGGAACTGCGTGATCAGAACCTGGTGCCGGAGCTGCATCCCGCGTTTTACAAGCTGGGCGATGATGATATGGCGACCGTGTTCAACACCGGCTCGCTGGTGGGTGACGATACCGCGCCGCTACAGGAAATTCTGGAAATTCTGCGCCGCTCGTATTGTGGGCACATTGGTCTGGAATACATGCACATCACGGATACGCAACAGAAGCGCTGGATACAGCAACGTGTTGAGGGGGCTGGCAGCCGATATGAATTCCCGAAAAAACAACGCCTGGATATGCTCAAATCCATTTTGTCCGCCTCGGAATTTGAGCGCTATTTGCATACCCGTTATGTGGGACAGAAACGCTTTTCACTGGAAGGGGCGGAATGTCTGATTCCCATGTTACGCCAGCTGGTACAGCAGGCGGGTGAAAACAAAGTGGCCGAAGTGGTGATGGGTATGGCACACCGTGGACGCTTGAATGTATTGACTAATATTCTGGGCAAGGCACCCAGCTCATTGTTTGATGAATTTGAGGGGAAATCAGCCGGACAGGTGGTTAATGGTTCGGGAGATGTAAAATACCACCAGGGGTTTTCATCGGACATCGAAACCTCCGGCGGCATTGTGCATCTGGCTTTGTTGTTTAATCCATCACATCTGGAAATTGTCGGCCCGGTGGTGGGTGGTTCGGTGCGCGCCCGGCAGCATCGCCGTAAGGATACGACCGGCAGCATGGTGTTGCCCGTACTGATTCATGGTGATGCCGCATTTTCCGGTCAGGGTGTGGTGATGGAAAATTTTAATATGTCGCAGGCGCGTGGTTTCAGCATCGGTGGCACAGTACATATTATTATCAACAACCAAATCGGTTTCACCACCAGCAATCCGCTGGATTCGCGTTCCACGACCTATTGCACCGAAGTGGCACGCATGATCCAGGCTCCGATTTTTCACGTCAACGGCGATGACCCGGAAGCGGTGGCGCGCATCATAAAAATCGCCCTGGATTTTCGTATGGTCTACCGTAAGGATGTGGTGGTGGACATGGTGTGTTATCGCCGTCATGGCCATAGTGAAGCCGATGAGCCCGCAGCAACACAGCCGATGATGTATAAAAAAATCCGTCAGCATGCCCGGGTCGCACAACTCTACGCAGATCAACTGATCGACGATGATATTGTCAGCGCAGATGACGTGGATGCGATGAACCTGCAATACCGGGACCGCCTGGACAACGGTGAAACGGTGGCACCCGACATAGTGAATAAATATTACGATAAACCTTACTGGGTGGACTGGAAGCCTTATCAGGAAAGCGATTGGAATGAAAATATTGATACCCGCAAATCACCCTCGTACATACAGGATGTGGTGAACCGGTTATACCGCCTGCCGGATAATGTGACGCCGCACACCAGCGTGCGCCGCATTCTGGATGATCGCCATAAAATGGCCCGGAATGAAATGCCCATGGACTGGGGGTTTGCAGAAACCATGGCTTACGCCAGCCTGGTGGAAGAAGGCTCTCCTGTCCGTTTGTCGGGGCAGGACAGCGGTCGCGGCACCTTCTTTCATCGCCATGCGATTATTCATGACCAGCAGAGCGGTGAGAGTTATACCCCGTTACAACATTTGACAGAAGAGCAGGGTGATTTCGTTGTGATTGACTCCCTGTTATCCGAAGAAGCGGTACTGGGTTTTGAATATGGCTTCAGTACTGCTGCGCCTGATGCATTGGTTATCTGGGAAGCGCAATTTGGTGACTTTGCCAACGGGGCACAGGTCGTGATTGACCAGTTTATTACCTCAGGCTTCTCCAAATGGGGGCGTTTGAGTGGTCTTGTGATGTTTTTGCCGCACGGTTTTGATGGACAGGGACCGGAACACTCATCAGCCCGCCTGGAGCGTTATTTACAGTTATGTGCTGAAAATAACGTGCAGGTGTGTATGCCCAGTGAACCGGCACAAATGTTTCACATGTTGCGCCGCCAGGTGTTACGCAAAATGCGCACACCACTGATTGTGATGACCCCCAAAAGCCTGCTGCGACATAAATTGTCAACATCGCGTCTGGAAGACCTGTCCGACGGTGAATTCAAAACGGTGATTGATGATCCCGATGAGCTGGACGCCAAAAAAGTCACCCGCGTCGTGGTGTGCAGTGGCAAAGTGTTTTTTGATTTGCTGGATGCGCGCAGAAAGCGTGAGCGGCACAATGTCGCACTGATTCGTATTGAGCAGCTTTATCCTTTCCCTGCCACGCAGTTTTGTGAGGTACTGGCAGCATACCCAAAAGCGAAGCAAATTGTCTGGTGCCAGGAAGAGCCACAGAACCAGGGCGCATGGCAATATATCCGACCCACCCTGCGCGAGAGCAAACAGGATAAACAGGTATTGTCTTATGCCGGGCGACCGACCGCAGCCGCACCGGCTGTGGGGAGTTACAAAAAACACATTCAGCAATTACAATCACTGATTGATACCGCATTATCGGAGTGATATTTGTCATGAAATATGCAGCGAACAGTCCGTGTTTACACAATATTCTGGAGAATCTTTATGCTGATTGATGTAAAGGTACCCGCCTTGTCGGAATCCATTACTGACGGAACCCTGCTTAACTGGCACAAAAAACCCGGCGAATTCGTCCGGCGTGACGAAAATCTTGTGGATTTGGAAACAGATAAAGTCGTGCTGGAAATTGTGGCACCGAAAGAAGGTGTATTACAGGAAATCAACAAAGGTGATGGTGAATTGGTGGCAAGTGAAGAAATTATTGCCACGATCAACGATGAAGGCAAACCTGGACAGCGTGAAGAAGAGCAGACGGCTATCGCTGAAAAAATAACAACAACCGAAAAAATACCGGAAGTCCTGTTAAGCCCCGCCGCAAAAAAACTGGTGGCAGAAAACAATATCGACCCTGCGCGTGTATCGGGAACCGGTCGGGATAATCGTGTCACCAAGGCCGATATTATCCATTATCTGGAAACACGGGGTGGTGGCAAAAAACACGAAAAAGTTGCAGATGACATTATCGATGAAAATGTGGCGGTTGATTCTGTAAAAGCACCTATAATGAATGTACCAACGGGAGCCCGACCGGAAAAGCGTGTACCCATGAGCCGCCTGCGCGCGCGCGTGGCGGAGCGACTCAAGGATGCGCAAAACACAGCAGCCATCCTGACGACATTTAATGAAGTCAACATGCAGCCTGTGATGACGCTGCGTGAAAAATACAAAGACGCATTTGAGAAACAGCACGGTACCCGGCTGGGCTTCATGTCCTTTTTTGCCAAAGCCGTTACTGAAGCGCTAAAGCAATTCCCGGTGATCAACGCCTCAATAGACGGAAAGGACATCGTCTATCACGGTTATTTTGATATTGGCATCGCCATAGGTTCACCGCGTGGACTGGTGGTACCGATATTACGTGATGTGGATCAATTGAGTTTTGCGGACATCGAAAAAGGTATTCGTGACTTTGGTCAGCGTGCCCAGGATGGAAAGTTATTGCTGGATGAACTGACCGGCGGCACTTTCAGTATCACCAACGGAGGCACCTTCGGTTCCATGTTATCCACGCCCATATTGAATCCACCACAAAGTGCGATACTGGGCATGCACAACATCCAGCAACGGGCCGTAGTGGAAGAGGGCGAAATAGTGGCGCGACCCATGATGTATCTGGCTCTGTCTTATGATCATCGCATTGTGGATGGCAGTGATGCCGTATTGTTTCTCGTCGCCATTAAAAATACGCTGGAAGACCCGGCACGTTTGTTGTTGGAAATATAATGTCTACAGGGAGCGTGTACGTTCCCGGAGGGTGTTAACGCCCCCCTAAAGCCTGCGACAAAAAAATAAACTCAAGGAATCAAGCCATGGCAGATTTTGATGTAATCGTTATTGGCGGTGGCCCCGGTGGTTACGTGGCCGCTATTCGTTGTGCCCAGCTCGGCCTGAAAACAGCCTGTATTGATGACCGTGTGGATGAAAAGGGAGAGCCTTCACTGGGCGGTGTCTGTCTCAATGTCGGCTGTATTCCCTCCAAGGCATTATTGGACACCAGTCATCATTACCATCGTGCGCAACATGAGTTTGCCGGACATGGCATTAGCATTAAAGACCTTGATATCGATATTGCCACCATGATGGCACGCAAAAAGAAAGTGGTTAAAACCCTGACGGACGGTATTGCCATGTTGTTCGTCAAACATAAAATTACCTGGTTCAAAGGGCGGGGTGAACTGGTGGGTGGGAATCGCGTGCGCGTATCACCACGCAATGACAACAAAGGTAATGACAACGAAAGTCACGAATACCAGGCAAACTCCATCATCATCGCCACGGGCTCCTCGCCGGTAATGCCGGATGCAATACCGGAAGACGAAAAAATCGTAGATTCTACCGGTGCGCTGGCCTTCGAATCCGTCCCCAAACGCCTTGCCGTTATTGGAGGTGGTGTCATTGGTTTGGAACTGGGCAGTGTGTGGGCCCGCCTGGGAGCTAAAACCTCCATTATTGTGCGAGGTACTCAATTTCTGAAAAATGTTGACCAGCAGATTGCCAAAGTAATACAGCAGGACCTGGAAAAACAAGGCATGAATATTTTACTGGGTGCAAAGCTGGTTTCCGTAAAACCGGGCAAAAAAAATGTCACTATTATTTATGCCACCGATGATGGTGAGAAAAAACTGGTCGTAGACAACGTATTGGTTGCCACTGGCCGTACACCCAACACCGAAGGCATCGGCGCGGACATCGTGGGACTGGCGCGGGATGCGCGTGGCTTTATTGAAGTGGATGCGGAATGCCGCAGTAACCTGCCCAATGTATTTGCCATTGGTGATGTGGTGCGTGGCCCTATGCTGGCACACAAGGCATCGGAAGAAGGCGTCGCCGTGGCAGAGCGCATTGCCGGTCAACAACCGGAAGTGAATTACGCCGTAATCCCTTCGGTGGTGTACATCTGGCCGGAGTTGGCATGGGTCGGCCTGACCACCGAGCAATTACAATCTGCGGGCACTCGTTTTAAATCCGGTGTGTTTCCCTTTGCCGCCAGTGGCCGCGCCCATGCTTCAGGCGATACCCGTGGCATGGTGAAAATCCTCAGCGATGCCGACACCGACCAGATACTCGGTGTGCATATTTATGGCCCCAATGCCTCAGAATTGATTAGCGAAGCTGTGGTGGCCATGGAATATTCCGCATCAGCAGAAGACCTTGCACGCATCGTGCATGCTCACCCCACCTTATCGGAAGCCGTGCATGAAGCGGCATTAGCGGTTGACGGGCGCGCGTTACATGTCTGAATATCATCAAGTTAAGTCAATATTCCTGTTTGGTGTGGGCTGGTAGTGAGTTTGCGAACCCAATTTGTTTAGGATCGCTCGAACAATAATTGTCATTTTTGTATGAAGGAAGTCACCCAAAAGTTGAAACTACCGGACACTGACCTTCGTCAGTGTGGCGTTAACACTCCATCAGTTTGCGGTAACGTTGTTTGTTTGAAAAAGTCGGCGTATTGGGTGTCTGGTTTTTTTGTATTTATGATTTTTCCGCTGACACAAGGTGGAACCGCTACGCTTGTTCCACCCTACCCAATACCACTCCAACCGTAGCGGTTCCACCATTGACTTGAAAGGAGCCAGTGATACTTGATTTTGCCCCATATCATTTCAATGATATCGATGTCATTATCAGTGCCCGATGACAGAAAACACTATTTTTTCAATTTTCACGACACACTGTCAGAATGGGACAATGATTTATCGATCGATCAATCAATCCTTACTCATTATTTCTGCGTTGTCATATCTATTTATATCCTGATACCCATTACCCGGACTCCTGAGAAGGAACGAAATATTTTTCGCGGCTCTTATTTCACCACCGTCACTTTGATATTACCTTCCCGTCGTAAAACGTTAACGCCCACGTCGTTGTCGTAACGCTGAAGAAAAACATCAACCGATGCTGTACCTACAGTGAGTTTTTTGATTTCCAGGGAATCCAGCCAGGGTGGCAGCCAGGGTTTGCAAAAAATAATTTGTGCTTGCGGGGTGTTGCTTATTTCTATGCCCAGGCAGGCTTGTAGCAGGGCGAATACCACTGTGCTGGACCAGGCTTGTGGCGCACAGGCCAGCGGGTAAAGTGTCGGGCCTTCACCTTTGCGTTTGAGAAACCCGCAAAATAATTCCGGCATACGTCGCAGATCAAGAAACAGGCTGGCTTCAAACAGGCCGGTGAGTATTTGTGTGGCTTCTTTACGATAGCCGTAACGGGCAAAGCCCAGAGCAATCATGGCATTGTCATGAGGCCAGACGGCGCCATTGTGATACGACATGGGGTTGTAACGTTTTTCGCTGGTGGCAATGGTGCGCACTCCCCAGCCGGAATAACCGGTTTCATCCAACAGGGTTTCAATGGTGCGCCGGGCGTGCTGCCGGGTGGCAATGCCGCTGAACAGGGTATGCCCGGCATTGGAGGAGCGTACCTGGCAGGGACGTTTTTCACCGTCCAATGCCAGTGCATAGGTACCCAGTTCATCACACCAAAAGGTACGGTTAAAACGTTTTTTCAAGGCGTGTGCCTTTTTCTTCAGTGCTTCGGCTTTGTTGTGTTTGTCAAACGCCAGGTAGAGTTTTTCGGCGCAGCACCAGGCATCATAAACATAAGCCTGAACCTCACAAAGCGCGATGGCCCCACTGGCGGCACTGCCATCGGCGTGAAATATTGAGTCATCGGAATCTTTCCAGCCTTGTTGTGACAGGCCTTTTTTATTTTGGCTGGCATATTCAAAAAAACCGTCACCATCTTTGTCACCGTAGCGATCAATCCAGTCCAGTGCGGCTTCGATGTTTTGCCAGATGGCATCAATAAAAGCGCGATCCCCCGTATGTTGAAAATAAGCACCCGCCAGTACGACAAACAGGGGTGTTGCATCAATGGTGCCGTAATATTGTGCAAAGGGGACTTCGCCCAGCGTGGACATTTCACCGCCACGGGTTTCGTGCAGGATTTTGCCGGGTTCGGCTTCGCGAAGGGGGTCAATTTCGGTGGCCTGGTTGGCGGCAAGGAAGGCCAATACGCCACGGGCGGTGTTGGGGTTGATCCACAGTGAGTGCAGAGCGGTGATGATGCCATCACGCCCAAAGGGTGTGCTGAACCAGGGTACACCAGCAAAGGGATAGGGGCCGTAAGGTGTATCACTGATAAGCAGATTAAGGTCCACCTGCGAGCGATTCAGCCAGTCGTTGAATTGCTCGTTGGAGGTATGAATTGCGCAGTGATTTTCGCGTGCTGTTTTTAACTCGCCTGATAATTTTTGCAGGGCATTGAAATAATCAGTGGTGGGTGCGGCACTCTGGTTCGCATCACAGTGGATATTGATATAAATGTCTTTGTCTTCGCCGGGGAGCAGCGCCACTTCAAAATGGGCATTGTTGTTGCTGATCCTGGCATTCGCATTTTCCAGCTGAATGCAGGTGTGGCGGGTGATTTTGTCCAGGCCGGTGTAAGCCAGGGTGATGGTTTGTTGTTGTTTATCGACGTCCACAGGCAGGCAATGGCCGCGTGCCTTGCGTTGCTTGCCGCGCACTTCAAAAATGTCGGCAAAATCGGCATCGAAGGCCAGTACAAAGGGAAGGTTGATGGCCGAGGCGCCGTAGTTGCACAGGCGCAGGTGTTCATAGCAGGTGTCCTGGTAAAGCAGCTTGGCACGAAACACATGTACGGTATCAATATGCACTATGGGTTTGTTTGCGTCGTTGACGATTTCCGGGATGGTCAGGTCAACGGTAAGCAGGCTGTTGTCCTGTTTGAGCGTTGAGTTCAACAGCACCGGGCGACGGCCATCGGCCAGGCGCAGGTCCAGTTGCGATAAAAACCGGGTGTCTTGATGGTAAATTCCCTGTTCACTGCGCCCTTGGGCATGAATGTCGCCGTAGCGATCAAACACCGCAAAGCTGTTGCCGTGTTTGAGTACCAGGGTGCGATCATCCAGTGAACCGCTGTTGGTCTGGATGGTTTCGTTATCGTTCACAGGCTGTTTGTCTGGTCAGTGAAAGTGACCGCTGTTGTTAACGTGTCATCAGTGGTTGTCATCAGGTTTTGCAGGGCGTGGCTTGTGGTTTCCGGGCGTTTTGTGTGCGGCTCATTTTTTTGGTGCTGGCGGATTTGTTGCTCGTAAAGGCGCAGATAACTTTGGGTCATGCGCTGTGATGAGAAACGGTGTTCAAAAACCTGGCGGCATTGTTGCCGGTCGATACTGTCCAACCGGTGGATGGCGTTAACGGCTTCTCGCTGTGTGTTGACGATAAATCCGCTGACGCCATGTTCTATTACTTCGGGTACTGCGCCGCGATTATAGGCAATCACTGGTGTGCCGCAGGCCATTGCTTCGGTCATCACCAGACCAAAGGGCTCCGGCCAGCTGATGGGAAACAGCAAGGCGCTGGCATTGCCGAGGAATTCCTGTTTTTGCATGTCGTTAATCTCGCCAATGAACTCGACACCAGGCTGTTTCAATAATGGTTGAATGGTTTTCGCAAAATAGTGCTTGTCCACCAGATCAACCTTGGCGGCAATTTTTAATTGGCGTCCTGTCTGACGGGCAATGTTGATGGCTTCATCAATGCCTTTTTCCGGGGATGTACGTCCCAGAAAGGCCAGGTAATCCTCCGCTTTGGCGCGATATTGGTAGAGGTCAAGCGGCAGACCGTTGTAGACCGTGCCTTGCCAGTTGGCATAGGGCAGGGGTTCGCGCTGCGAGTCAGAAATGGAAACCACGGGAATTTCATGAAATTCACGATTCAGTCCTTCCAGTTCCGCGATGTCCAGACGGTCATGCTGGGTGGTGATGTGCGGTGTTGTTAATCGTCGTCCCAGGGGAAAATGTTGATAACCGGTGTGAAAGTGAATGATGTCAAAGTCAGCTGCCCGCCGGTAAAGTTCTTCAAACATGACCAGGTGGTGTGCCTGTGACTCCTGGCAGGCATCAAGCCGTAAGGCATGTTTACAAGGTGCGATGAGTCGTGCCGAGGTTACCGAGTCCCCACTGGCAAACAGAGTGACATCATGGCCCTGAGCCACCAGTTCTTCTGTCAGATAGGAAACGATGCGTTCAATTCCGCCGTATTGTCGGGGAGGTACGCTTTCGATAAGAGGGGAAACCTGGGCTATTTTCATCGTGTGCTTTTTCCTTGTCAGCGAGACTGCCGGGTTACGCGCAACGACTTTACGTTCCCGGACAGGCTTCTATCGGGGAGGCTATGCAAATTTCTTCAGCCAATGGTTTATTCGTTGGCTAATTGTAGTTCGTTTTTTAAGATTTCAAGGCAGGTTCCCGGATTTTATGGTTTTTTGAGGAAATTGAGCAAAAATGAGGAAAGGTGGGGTGGAACTAACTTAGAGGTTTGTGATGCATGGTCTAACGGTGGGTGCCGGGATATTAAGGGTAAATTTCTTGAGGTGTTCGCCGATATTGCTTTTGCTTGATCAAGATTGCTTTACTCGGAATGGATGAACGATCTGTGGGCGGGTGAACCGCGCAGCGTCACTAAAAAAATATTGCGAAGCGTGATATGCGTAATGCTGTTTTGCGCCATATCGATAATCACTGATTAGCCGTTTATTCAGGGCAGACTGCCGTGATGAATGTGCCTGAATATATTCTGATGGTATTTCCTGAAGAATGTATTTGGGTTGCCGCTAATATCAACACGGAAAGAAAAATATATTAACAGCGTAAGTGACAGTGCGTGCGATTCAGGAGGGCCGGGAGCATGACAAACCTTCAAAAAGAAAATATTGATAAGATCATTCGTCCCATACTCAGGACGTTAAACGGAAAATCACCGGAGATGGAAGCATCGGCGGTGATGTCTCGTGATGGCATGAGCGTTGCCTCGGTATTGGGTGATGGTGTTGACCCGGATCGGCTGGGTGCCATGTGCGCGGCACTGTTGGGCCTGGCTGACCGGACGGCAAACGAGCTGGCGCGCGGTGAATTGAAACTGGTGTTGCTGCATGGCAGTAAAGGTGTGTTGCTGCTGGTGCATGTTGGCACTACACATGTGTTGGCGGTGTCGGCCAAGCCCGGTATCAATCTCGGCATGGTTTTGATGGAAGCGAAAAAAACCGCAGCAATGCTGGCAAACACAATGTAAAACCGGTTCTGGTACAATAACCACTCTCAGGTTGTTGTGAATGATTTATTCGTGTCATTTTCGCACGGAATAAAATTCTGTAAATATGATTGATCTGTCTGGATGTCCGTTCAGACTTATACCCCTACAGCCTCCTGTTTAAGAATAGCCTTGTTATGCCGATGTTATTATGGGATGGCATGGGCGTCGATAAATGGTGGCCAGCAAATGCAAGTACTGAGGGAGCTTCCTTGGAACAAGAAACCATAGAATCAATTCTGAAAGCGCTGAATAATACGAATCCACAGATACTGTTATCCATGGTTGTGATGCCGGATGGTCTGGCGTTGGCTTATGAAGGCAATGTGGATGATTTTGAAAAAGTGGGTGCCTTGTACATCGAATTGCAACTGATGTGCGAAAAAATCATGTCAGAACTCGAATACGGTGAGCTGGAAGAAATGTTTATCCGTTCCAAATCAGGTTGTGTGGTGTTGCTGCCCATCGGTGATAAAGGGCTGCTGGCCTGCATGTCCACCCCGGATGTGAACGCCTCAAAATTGCAGATGTTTACCTGGAAAGCAGTCAGCCGGTTGTTTGAGCTTATGTGAGCAGCTCTTCCAGTATTTGCTCATACATGCCTGACAGTTTTTCCAGGTCTTCCACAGCCACGCATTCGTCAATTTTATGAATGGTGGCATTCACCGGACCCAGTTCCACAACCTGTGCGCCTGTCGGTGCAATAAAACGACCATCCGAAGTGCCGCCTGCCGTTGACAGTTTTGCGGTAACACCAGTGATTTTTTGCGTGGCGGCTTTGGCGGCATCCACCAGCGCACCGCTGGCGGTTAAAAACGGTTTGCCGGAAAGATTCCACTGGATGGTGTGTTTGAGGTTATGCCGGTTAATAATAGCCTGCACCTGCTGTTGCAATTGCTCGTGCGTGACTTCCGTGGAATACCGAAAATTAAAGACCACCACGGCATCACCGGGAATCACATTGGTGGCACCGGTGCCCGCATTAATATTGGAAACCTGGAACGTGGTTGCAGGAAAAAATGCATTGCCTTGATCCCACGCTTGCATGCACAACTCAGCCAGCAGGGGCGCGAGGCGGTGAATCGGGTTGTCTGCTAAATGGGGATAGGCGACATGGCCCTGCACTCCGTGGATGGTAAGGGTGCAGCCCAGTGAACCACGACGGCCATTTTTAATCACATCGCCCACCACATCTGTGCTGGAAGGTTCACCCACCAGACAGCCGTCCATTTTTTCACCGCGTGCTTCAAGGTGTTCGATGACTTTTATTGTGCCGTTAATGGACGGGCCTTCTTCATCGCTGGTGATGAGAAAACCGATGGAGCCAGTGTGGTCAGGATGTGCAGCCACGAAACGTTCGCAGGCTGTGACCATGGCTGCGAGGCTGCCTTTCATGTCTGCCGCACCACGGCCATGCAACATGCCATCGATAACGGTGGGCTCAAAGGGTGGGGATTGCCACTGTGCCTCCGGGCCAGTGGGCACCACGTCGGTATGTCCGGCGAAGGCATAGAGCGGGGCACGGGTACCGCGCCGTGCCCAGAAATTATCCACGTCATCAAAACGCAGGCGTTCAACCACAAAGCCCAGTGCTTCAAGGCGTGTGATCATCAGCTCCTGGCAACCGGCATCTTCGGGGGTTATTGAGCGACGGGAGATAAGGTCTTTGGCCAGAGTCAGTGTGGCGGATTCTGTTTGTTTCATTGTATTTACAAGCCTCTGCTGTTATCGCCAGCCGGATTACGTGCGGGGTGGGCAATGCCCACCCTACGGGGTCTGGTCGAATACCGTTGCATAGTCAGCGGGTTTGAAGCCCACATGGATATTTTTGTTATGTATCAACACAGGGCGTTTAATCAAGGTTGGCTGGCTTGACATTAATTGGATGGCATTGGTTTCGTTGATGTCTTCTTTATCTTTGTCCGGCAACTGCCGCCAGGTGGTGCTGCGCCGGTTGAGCAGGCTTTCCCAGCCGACAGATTTCACCCAGGCAGACAGATCATTTTTGTCCAGGCCGTCGTTACGCATATCATGAAAAGTATATTTGATGTTGTGTGCATCCAGCCACTTGCAAGCCTTGCGCACAGTATCGCAGTTTTTAATGCCGTAGAGTGTTGTCATTGGTCAGAAGGCGACTAAATGTCACGCAGCAGTTCGTTAATGCCCACCTTGCCACGGGTTTTGTCATCGACTTTTTTCACAATAACGGCACAGTACAGTGAATAGCTGCCATCTTTAGATGGCAGGTTACCGGACACCACCACGGAACCCGCAGGGATACGGCCATAGGTGACTTCACCGGTTTCACGGTCATAGATTTTGGTACTCTGGCCGATGTATACGCCCATGGAAATCACCGAACCTTCTTCGACGATGACACCTTCCACCACTTCAGAGCGCGCGCCGATGAAGCAGTTGTCTTCAATGATCGTCGGGGAAGCCTGTAACGGCTCCAGTACGCCGCCGATGCCCACGCCACCGGAGAGGTGAACGTTTTTGCCGATTTGCGCACAGGAACCTACCGTGGCCCAGGTGTCTACCATGGTGCCACTGTCCACATAGGCGCCAATGTTGACATAGGAAGGCATCAGTATGACACCCGGCGCAATATAAGAGCCGGTACGGACAGAGGCGGGTGGCACCACGCGCACACCGGATTCACGAAAATCCCGCGCATTGTAACTGCCAAATTTCGATTGCACTTTGTCAAAATAATTGGCAAAGCCGCCTTTCATGAATTCGTTGTCTTCAATGCGAAATGACAGCAGTACGGCTTTTTTCAGCCATTCATTGGTGACCCATTCACCTTCGATTTTTTCAGCAACACGCAGTTCACCAGTATCCAGCAGACGGATGGCTTCGGTAACGTATTCCTTGACATGAGTGTCTACATTGCGGGGGGTGATATCGGCGCGTTTTTCAAAGGCGTCTTCGATGACTTTTTTCAGGTCGGTCATTGTGTTGCTCCAGATTAAACAGATTAATTTATGAATGTTTCAGTGTTTCTACATAACTGCGAATACGTTGTGCAGCATCAATGCATTCTTCCAGTGGTGCCACCAGTGCCATGCGTATGCGGTTTTCACCGGGGTTGCCTGTCAGGGTATCGCGGGATAAAAAGCATCCCGGCACCACAGTGACGTTTTGCTGCGCAAATAAATCACGGGCGAACGTTTTATCATCGACAGGTGTTTTTGCCCACAGATAAAAACCGGCATCAGGTCGCTGTGCGTCCAGTACAGGTGACAATATATCCAGCACAGCATCAAATTTTTCACGATAACGCGCGCGGTTATCTGCAACATGTTGCTCGTCATCCCAGGCTTTGACACTGGCAGCCTGTACAGGAGGAGACATGGTACAGCCGTGATAGGTGCGATAGAGCAAAAATGTGGTCAGTATATCCGCATCACCCGCCACAAACCCGGAGCGCAGCCCCGGCAGGTTGGAGCGCTTCGACAGGCTGTGAAATACCACGCAACGCTTAAAATCATTACGGCCTATTTTTGCCGCAACTTCCAGTAGGCCGACGGGCGGTACGGTTTCGTCAAAATAGATTTCCGAATAACATTCGTCGGAAGCAATGATGAAATCGTGCTCATCGGCCAGAGCAATGAGCTGACGCAGGCCAGCTTCGCCGATGACCGCGCCAGTGGGATTGCCGGGAGAGCACAGGTAAATCAGCTGGCAGCGTTGCCAGATTTCAACGGGTACCGTATCGAAATCGGGCACAAAGCCGGTGTCCTCCGAGGTGTTCAAAAACCACGGTTCCGCACCGGCCAAAAGGGTTGCCCCTTCATAAATCTGGTAAAACGGATTAGGCATGACCACCACAGCACCCTTGCTATGATCCGGGTTGCGATTTACCACCACCTGAGCAAAAGCAAACAACGCTTCGCGAGTGCCGTTGACGGGCAGGACATGTCGCTCGGGATCGAGCAGGTTCGAGGCAATATCGAAACGCTGTGACAGCCAGCGGGCAACGGTTTCACGCAATGCCAGTGTGCCTTTGGTGAGCGGATAATTTTCCAGCCCCCGCAATTGCGCGGTCATTTCCGTCAGTACAAAATCCGGCGCAGCATGTTTCGGCTCACCGATGGACAGCATGATAGGTGATTTGTGTGCAGGCGGGACGATACCGGCGTTCAGTGCGCGCAGCTTTTCGAACGGGTACGGATGTAGCCGGTGGAGGTCTGGATTCATGTTCGCTTTATTAATTCAAGGCCGGGAAAAACAAGCCGTGTAGTATACCGGAGAACGAGAGTGGGTACACCGCGACAAATCAAAGGGGATATGGATGAAAAACGATAACAGGACTCATCACCTTGGGGGCTAACGCATTGAAAACCGGCACAATGGGTCCGGTATTATTATTGCTGTGGGCCGCCACTTTTTGGGGCGTGGTGTGGTATCCGCTGCGGCTACTGGAAGCCGCAGGTCTCAGCGGGCTGTGGACGACCTGGGTGATTTTCGCCGTTGCCTCACTGCCAGGGCTGTGGCTGGTGTGGCCGCACCGTCATATATTGCGGGATCAGCCAGGGTTACTGTTGCTCATCGCGCTGGCCAATGGCTGGCTGAATACCGCGTTTGTGCTTGCCGTGCTGGATGGCAATGTCGTGCGTGTATTGCTGTTGTTTTACCTGTCGCCATTATGGAGCACCCTGCTGGCGTGGTGGTGGCTGGGAGAGCGACCGTCGCGTTTGGGGCTTGCCACGCTGGCCATGGCGATGGCGGGCGCATTGCTGATGTTGTGGAATCCGCAACTGGGTTTCCCCTGGCCGCAGGATCAGGCTGACTGGCTGGCAATCAGCGCCGGTATCGGCTTTTCGTTTTCCAATGTGGCCGTGCGCCGGTTGAAACATATGCCCACCATCGTTAAGGCTGCGGTTACCTGGTGGGGTGTGGTGGTGGTGGCCGGAATCTGGTTGCTTCTTATACAGGCACCGATGCCTGCCATCTCCGGTGGAGCCTGGATCGGTGCAGTGATTCTGGGAGGTATCGGTATTTTTAGTGCCTCGCTGGCGCTGATTTATGGCGTGGAAAAAATGCCGGTGCATCGTTCAGCAGTGATTTTATTGTTTGAGCTGGTGGCGGGGGCGGTGTCGTCGCAATTACTCACCAATGAAATTGTGACAACCATAGAATGGTTCGGCGGGGCGCTGATTGTTCTTGCGGCGTATCTGTCGGTGCAGGGCAGCAGTGATGGCAATCCGCAAAAAATAATAAAGGAAAAATAATAATGTATGGTATTTTGCATGTGAGTTTTATTGTCACGGATACAAAGCGCGCACTACGGTTTTATTGTGATGTGCTGGGGTTGGAAATAAATCATCACCGCCCGGACCTGGGATATCCCGGTGTATGGCTGGATTGTGGTGGTGATCAGCAGATTCATTTACTGGAACTGCCAAACCCGGACCCGGTGACAGGTCGTCCGGAACATGGCGGCAGGGACCGGCATGCGGCTTTTGCAATAGACAAGCTGGATGTATTGAGCGCATCGCTGGAAGCCGCAGGGATTAAGTTTACCCGCAGCAAATCCGGGCGGCAGGCGCTGTTTTGTCGTGACCCGGATGGCAATGCCCTGGAGTTTGTTGAGGCAACCGCGTGACGGGTTTGCATCAACATATCTTTTAATCTACGCCTCATTACTGGTGGGGCAATCGCCCGGTTTTCAACAGGCTCACATATCCTCGAAGCAGTCAACTGCGAAATCTGGTACATCAGCCACTTTAACCATGTTTACTTGCATTTCAACACTGACGCGCTGCGCAAATATTCGACAGCCGTGGTATGACTTTCGTTTGACTCGCCGTGTTTGTGTGTGCAGTGGTGTTTCGATGAAAAAAAGAATCGTGCTACTCAGGCATACTCCTTGTAACATACGGCGCTGTACTTTTTCTGCACCTGCGATGGTCAATTATCCTACACGAGGAATAACATGGTAAAAGTGTATTTTACAGTTGATGTCGAAATATGGTGTGACGGCTGGAATGATATTGACAATAAATTTAACGCCGCATTTCAGCGTTACATTTATGGACCAACAAAAAAAGGAAACTACGGGCTACCCTACAAGCTAGATGTGTTAAATGATCACGGGCTAACAGGTGTTTTTTTTGTTGAACCCTTGTTTTCCCTGAGATTTGGTGCTGATTCCCTTTCCGAGATAACCGGATTGATCATGGACGAAAATCAACCGGTAGAACTTCATTTACATACCGAGTGGGTTGATGAAGCAAAAGTTTCACCGATACCCAATATCACAGAGAAGCGTCAACATCTCAGGCACTTCCAGCCTGATGAGCAAAAAATCCTCGTTGAGACAGGAAAAAACCTGCTGAATCAAGCAGGAGTGATGCATATAAATGCATTTAGAGCAGGCAGCTTTGGTTTTAATATCCATACGCTCTCCGCGCTTCGCGAGACGGGTATTCGTGTTGACAGTAGTTATAACGCAACATTAATGGGGCTTGATAGTGGCTTAATGCCGGGTCATGTTGTGACAGAACCTCTTGTTCATGATGGCGTATATGAAGTACCAATGACGGTTTTTTATGATTGGCGGGATCATTTGCGGCATACCCAGTTATGCGCATGTTCTTCAAGAGAGCTGGAAGGCATTCTGTGGAAAAGCCTTGAGGAAGGCAGAAAAGAGGTTGTTATCTTGTCCCACAGTTTTGAACTGCTGGATAAAACATGTACCCGTCCCAATCCCGTTGTCATAAAGCGGTTCCGAAAACTGTGCGCATTTCTGGACAAAAACAGAGATTGTTTCAGTGTTGAAGGATTTTCAGATTTCACTGTTGATAATTTGTCGGAGCAGCCTTTGCCCTTAAGGTCTCCGGTATGGGCAACAGGGTTAAGGGTTTTAGAGCAGGCATGGAGTAAATATGCATGAAGAATGAGTGGCTGACAGGAGAGGTACCCTTCAAATATATGCTGAGTGACTTGACGTTATTCAAGCGTGATATCGTGTTAAAGATTTTGCGATTCAAAATTATTTCTGAAAACAGTCCCCCTGAAAAAATCCCATTCCCGGATGTAAAGTTAGCGGGCAAGGAAAAAGGGTATCTTCTTCGATCCATTCCTCTTCCATCTGTACAGCCGGCTTACAGGGTAGAGGATGGATATATATATTATGTGGCTGATCAATTCAGCAGATATTATATTGATTTACAGCAAACCTTTGAGGAGTATATAGCAAAATTTTCATCCAAAACCCGGTCCACCATTAGAAGAAAAATAAAAAAATTTACGGCCAAGTGTAATGGAAACATGAACTGGAAGAGTTATCGAACAGTTGATGAGCTGGCCGAGTTTTATCGTGGTGCCCGTGAAGTATCGAGCAAAAGCTACCAGGAAAAATTACTGGATTCCGGTTTGCCGGATACAGAACAATTCCAGAAAACAATGGCCAGTCTGGCCAGGGATGATAGCGTCAGAGGCTATTTATTGTTTGATGAGAACAAGCCGGTAGCTTATATGTATTGTCCCGTTCAGGATAGCGTATTGTTATACCAGTATTTAGGTTATGACCCGGAGTATATTAAATGGTCCGTGGGTACGATTCTTCACTGGTTTGCATTTGAAGATATTCTTGGTGAGAAAAAATTCAGGTATTTTGATTTTACGGAAGGGCAGTCGGAGCACAAGCGTTTATATTCAACGGGGAGTTTATTGTGTGGCAATGTGTATATATTCCCCAAAAGTATCAGTGCATGGCTGCTGGTGAAAAGCCACAATGCGGTCAATACATCATCCAAAATACTTGGGAACTTTTTAGAACGGGCAAATCTAAAATCAAAGATCATAAAAATGATCAGATTTAAAAATAACAGGTGATTTCGACATAGCCCAATGATTAATTCGCTGATTAAGAACGCAAAAAATATTGTCCATACAATTCTGAATTATAGTGTTTTTGTTATTTATAAGTGTAACGGTATGCCAGAGAATGTGAGCGTTCCCCGGAAAGGTTATGAACTTCGCCTGATGACCCGCGAAGATATCATGAGTAGTGATGATACGCTTATTTCTGAGCAGGCATGGTATGGAGGAGACGATACGTGTATTTTTGCCTGCATTGTTGATGGGCGTATTGTTGCACTCTGTGTGTATTGGTATGGTGACCGGTATTTGACCAGAAATTTCTGGCCTTTAAAAGAAAAAGAGGCAAAGCTTGTTCAGCTTTACACACTGCCGGATATGAGAGGAAAAGGAATTGCGCCTATGCTGATCCAGCATTCTGCTCATGTCATGATGAAACACGGATTTACCAATCTTTTTGCGCGAATCTGGCATTCCAATCATTCATCACGCAAGGCCTTTGAAAAAAGTCACTGGACGGCGATTTCCACCGTGATAGAAATACAGCCGGTGGCAAGCATCAAACCATTCAGGTTCCGTATTGCTAAAAAGGGATTGGCACAGCAATAAGGAACAGTTTTTTGCGGTGCTCTCATGAGGTTCAATGTTTTCTGGACTGAATGAATTCCCCGCAGTTTGCTGCGGGGAAGTGTCGGCGTCCGGTTTTTGCTGGTGATCAGTGATTGGTCAGGGCCGGGTAAAAACAAGCGGGGTAAAACTTGTCGTCATTTCCAGGTTTCGTACGGTCACTGAACCGTCATCATTCGCGGAGACGGTTCCCGATTTTCCGTTATAACTCCAGTTGATGGCTTCCCCTGGCAACAGCTGGAATTGCTGAATACGACGTATTGTCACATCTGCGGTAACGGGAAGCTGCCCATAATAATAATTTCCTTTTGGTGGGTAACCCGGGGCAGGCGGGGTGCCTGTTGTGTCGATGTCTACCTTGACCGGCATGCTTAGCTGGTTGCGTGTATCGATGATATTTGTGCTGTCCCAGCGCAGGTAACGATTAATTGCGCCTCGCAAGGTGCCTGTATATCCTCCCGCGCCATCGGGCTCTCCAGCGTCATCATCGGCTGAGCCGTTGGAAAAAGCAGGGAATGCCAGGCCTCTCCTCAGAAAGGACGTTGCATCCAGCGCCAGCTCCTTCCACCAGTCTGCGCTAAGCGGGCTATCTTGACCGGTGTGAGCCCGTTGATCCCAGGCAACAAGGTGCCCAATCTCTTCTTGTTGCAGTGCCGACAGGAAAGAGATGCCCGTAACCGGGCTCTCCCGTACCATCGCGTCAAAGCTGATAACAGGATCATTTTTCCCGCTTATTGTACTAAAGTGGAGATTGCGGAAGTCTTTATTGCTAAGAGCGGCGCGACTGGCATCATACAAATCCCAAACATTGGTTCCTTTGTCGTCACCTGGCAGTCCAAGTTCTTTTGAACCCCAGTAAGAAGTAAGCCCAGTCTGATGTCCGGGACTTAAAAAATGAGGCGTGGTACCACCAATACGAGGAAGGATCTCTGTAAAGTGGCGGCCGTAGTTGATTGCCAGGAAAAGCGCACCGGTGCCTCCCATGGACTGACCAGAGACCAGAACCTGATCCGGGTCAGCACCCGGGCAAGATCCCACTTCAGCAGGCAAGCCCGGACAGCCTTCCAGCAGGTAAGAGAGCAGGTGCATGACTCTGCGCTGGGTATAATTGGGATTGCTGCCGCTGGTTCTATCGCCACCAGGGAGCCACTCATTGTATCCTGTCCACCATGTATTATTGGCATCATGAGGCGCAATACCGAAATAGCCTTCCCTTCCCACTGTGCCGGGGCTGCCACCAAAACCATGCAGACCAATCCGCACGGGCAGCATGTTAGTCGCACTCGCTTTCGTAGGGATGGCCAGGTTTGCTGTGAATTCACGCCCTTTATAACCGGGACTGTCCAGAAAATCATCGGTGACTTGCGTCATTTCCAACTTGGTTACCCTGTATAAATCTTTCGAGCTGACAAATGTAGGCCAGGGTGGCTGGATGGTATTGTTGACCGTTACTGTGAACATCTGGGTCTCACTGTCTTCACCGTCTACGGCCTCCATTGTTATTTGCCACGACTTTCCTCCCTGGATAAAATCCGGGCGAAAATCGAAACGGCGCTCGACTTCGTTCCAGTGCATTCCGGGTGGCATGCCGCTGACAAAGATTCGCGCACTTGGTCGAGCGATGATGTCAATGGTGTAATCCTGTTCCTCGTCGAAAGATTGTGGACCGGGGTTGGACAGCAATACTGTCGAATCGGTATCGTCGTTGGTGATGGTTGCCACGCCGACAGCATTGAGCAGGCTGGCATTAGCGGGATTGGATAATGCCAGTCTGAACGTTTCATTGAGTTCTGCAATGGTGTCACCAACCACATTTACGGCAACAGTTTTGCTGGTTTCTCCGGAAGCAAAGGACAGGATACCGCTTTTACTCTGATAATCACCCGGTGAGGTCGCGGTAATGTCGCTGGTTTCGTAATTGACGGTAACGGTATCGACGCTGCTGGCGGACAGGGTAACAGTGAACATTGCCGCTGTAGTCCCTGAATCACCTTCAGTGATGCTGATGTCTCCAATTTGCAGTGTCGGGAGAGTGCCGACATTATCGTCATTGACAATGGTTGCCCAGGCAACAGCATTGCTGCTGTTCAGGTCAGCATTGCCGGGATTTGACAGGGTCAGTTTGAATTTTTCATCAGGTTCCGGAATGGCATCACCAACCACTTCTACCGTAACCGTCTTGCTGGTTTCTCCGGGTGCAAAGGACAAGGTGCCGTTTTTACTCTGATAATCAGCGGGTTCGGTCGCGGTATCGTTACTGGTTGTGTAATCGACAGTAACAGTATCGGTGCTGCTGGCAGATAGAGTGATGTTAAACATTGCTGCCGTAGTACCTGAGTCGCCTTCAGTGATGCTGATGTTTCCGATTTGCAGTGTCGGTGTGTCGTCATCGACAATGGTTGCCCAGGCAACCGCATTGTTGCTTGGGTCGTCGGGGTCGGATAAGGTCAGTTTGAATTTTTCATCCGGTTCCGGAGTGGTATCACCCACCACATTAACTGTTACTGTCTTCTCTGTTTCTCCGGGTGCAAAGGATAAAGTGCCGCTTTTACTCTGATAATCAGCGGGTTCGGTCGCGGTATCGTTACTGGTTTCGTAATTGACGGTAATGGTCTCGGTAACGGGGGTAGACAGGACAATGTTGAATGTTGCCGCTGTAGTACCCGAATTACCCTCGGTAACCCGAATATTGGAGAACTCGAATGTTGGTGTTGTATCGTCATTGTCATTGCCCTTGTCCGAGGCGGAACCGCCACATGCGCTGAGGATGGCACTGAATATGAGAATGGTACAAAATTTACCCATCAGGTTTTGATTGACTGATTTCATTCCGTGTAATTGTCCTGTATCAATATATTGTTAGTGCATTGCGCTGTGCTGATTTGCCAAGGCTTCGAGTAAACGTAAAACAGCGCTGATATTGTTCCGTTTAGCGGGAAATCAACGTCGCTTCTTTAATGTTAATGCGCTATTGGGCTGCTTACCTATTGATCCGAGTTAATAGAATGTGGTGCCGGTCGCAAAATGGTTCAGTCATGGTCAAGGTTCAGTGCATGGAGGCGATTAGCAGAGTGCGTGTCATTTCTGTTGAGATAATTATTCGCATGTCAAGTCCGATATATCAAGTCTCAATACAGCCTGCCACGTTTGGAACAGCACCGTCTCAAAACAAATAAATACAGGCGAGAGGGTTATGTATGGGAACCCGGCACTCTTTTGCCGCGTTAGCAGGTATGGAGATTGGCAAGCATGAATCCTTTCAAATATAAGCCCCTTTTTACTATGACCATATTTAATATGACTAAATATTTTTTACCCGCATGGGCCATCCTTGGCATTTTAGCAGGTTTGAGTCTGTCTGAAGCAGCATCTGCGGCACAACATCAGGCCCGGTTTGCTGAAATTGATTACGATGTGGTGTATGTGCGTTGCCCGAGGGGCAAAGAACCGGTTTTGCGCCCCACCTCTGGAGCTACCCCACAGCAATTACTGAATTGGAACGGCGTTAATGACCTGTGGCTGTCGGCCAACAACAACGTTTATCACCAGCCTGGTTGTGATCTGGTTTTGCATGACTCCAGCATGACTCCTGGTGATCCTGCCGCAGAGACAGTGCTGGTTGACTGCAACGAAGATGACACCTCAAACCCTGTGTGCTCGGTGGTGGACCCCAATGTCTCCTTTGATGGGCGTTATGTGGTGTACACCAAGTTTATTGATACCCGCACCTTTGTGACTGGTCTGGGTATTCGGCAGCTGGGTGGTATAGGCAGGCAGAGCTTTATGAAGCTTGATCCTGAAGGAAAGCTTGGCTCCAACAGGAACTATTTTGCCGTTATGGATCATGTTAATTTTAAGCCTTATGACGCGCCGGCATTGATTTTTATGTATGACCTGCTCACGGGCGAAAATGTACAGGTGTCGCCCGACAGCAAAATATTTGCTGGCCGTGCGCACCCGGGCAAGGACGAAGAGTGGAGCTCCAATATTCCAGTGATGGATACCGGCCCGTTTTTTATGCCCAATGGCCGCATTGGCTTTACCAGTAACCGTGAGCAGGGTTTTGGTATGTTCCAGCTGTTTACGATGGATCGTGATGGAAGAAACATGGAAGTCCTGAGCCATCGCGCCATGGCAAACCAATTGCACCCCTTCACCCTGATGGATGGACGCATTGTTTACACCAACTTTGATCGCATGCTGCAACGTGTGACCAATAATAATTTCTCTTTATTCGAAATCAACCCCGATGGTTCCGCGCCGTTTATTTTTGCGGGCAAAAATGATCCCACAAAATGGTCGTATCATTACACGACCCAGTTGTCGGATGGCGACATCGTTACCACCTTGTATTACAACCATCAGCAGACCGGGCTGGGTGCATTTGAGCGTTTTCCGGTGAATCCGCCGGGGCCGGATTTTGTACACCGTACAATTTCCACCGGTGTAGCAGGTGATGTGCTCAATACGCTGCCGGATACCTGGAAAACAGGCAACCAGCTGTTACCGTTCGCCCGCCCCGGGCAGTTTCGTCTGACACCGCAGGCGGGTGCCGGTGACACTCAAATGCCTCGTTACAAAAACAGCGCGGATTATTTTGTACACCCGGTGGATGGTCGTACTGTTGTTATGAGCGGTCGTTTCACCCATCCTGCTGCGGCACCCGATAATGATTTGCTGGCCACTTACGCAATAGGTGGTGCCTCTACTATCGGCAGTTCTGTATTTCGGGACACGACGCTGGAGGCGGTCAAGGAAGTCATTGGCAAGGATGCGGGTATCTGGCTGCTGCCGCTGGAGCCCAACAGTACCCGCCAGATAGGGCACATTGCCGATGATGCCCGGATCGTGGTGGATTTCCCCCAGTATCACGAAATTATGCCGCGTGCGGTGGTGCGTTATCAGGATATCTATGGCATTCCACGTCCTGACCCTGATGGTGAGCGACCACCAACCCGCAATAATGGCGATCAGGATCCGCGTCTGCCTGCTGGCGCGCCCTATGGTCTTACCGGTGCCGCTTCTCTGTACGACCGGGAAACCCGCTCACTTAATGGTACCCCCTGGAACATGAAGGATGGTGGTGGTGCCATGTCGGGACGTACCTACATGAATTTGGCGGTCAGTGGTGCCGAACTGGCTATTTTTGATAACGATGAAATCTACGGTGTTCGTGTTCTTATCCCTGTGCCCAATATTCCCAAAGAGGCTTACAGGAGCGAGGAAAAGTGGTCTGGTTTCCAGCAACATCATTTGCGTATTCTTGGCGAATACCCGGTGCGCAAACCCGGCACGGAAGGGTTGGAGCCCGATGATGCTCAAGGCAACCCGGATACCAGTTTCATCGTAAGGGTACCGGCTGATACGCCTTTTCTGATGCAGACCATTGACAAACGTGGCATGGCACTGGACATCGAAACCACATCGCGTTCGGTCACGCGTGGTGAGGAGCAGTTTTGCTCGGGCTGTCATGTCCATACCCGCGAAGGTATGGATACCCTGGATTCACTGGCCAGGAGCAATACCAGCGAATTTGGTGACTTCACTGGTATCAGTGCCCCGTTGTTTGTGGGGGAAGACAAGGGTTATCCGGTTGTTGCCAGTGCTCAGGATACTTATTCCGGAGAGGCGGGAGCCACGGCTCGACGCTCCTTTGCTGCGGACTGGGACAACAACATTGCGGCGATTGTGCAGAATCGTTGCGCGTCTTGTCATGCAGAAGGTGAGTCGGCTCAGCAGCTCACAGGTCTACGTTTGGATGGCAGTAACCGGACCTATGAGTTGCTTATCAAGAACAAATACACTCGTGAAGATGGCACTGTCATCGGTGCTGGTTTCAAGCCAGGCAATGGTCTCACCGATCTCGATGAGCCGGGAACTGATCGCATTACACCGCACTACCAGTGTTGTACGCCTTCACGATGGGTTTCCGTCAACAGCGCGCGTTCCAGCATGCTGGTGTGGGCACTCTACGGTGAGCGCCTGGATGGTCGTGACCCTCTTACGGGCTTGCCACCCGCTGGCAGCGGTGTGTTGGTGGACAATGGGAGTCCCAGGCGTGATTACCCCGAGATATGGCCCAAGGTAAGTGAACACCTGGCTTATGTTTCCGGCATGCCTGAGGCGGAAAAACGCCTGATTGCGCGCTGGCTGGATATAGGAGCACCCAAGCTTAATGTACATGATGACATGATGCGCCCGGTGATGACCCTTACACCTGTGGGTGGTGCCTCCAGCGTGGACAGTATTTTGGTCGGGTTGTGGGATGATTCTCCACTGGATTTTGCCCGATTCAAAGTGGTAATGGCCAATGGTGACGATATTACGCCTCAGGTGACAGGTGCGCCGGATGTTATCAGCATACCTTTGCCCGACACAGTGACCGAAAGCAATGCTGATGATGTCACAATCACGCTGGAAATCTGGGATAAGCCCAATCGAAGCTGGAGCAGAGTGCGTCCTGGCGAAGCTGCTGCCAACCGTACTCGCAAAACTGTGACAGGGCGTGCATTGTTGCGCATGGCAGGTAGTTCCACAGGTGGCGGCTCAACAGGCGGAGGCTCGACTGGTGGCGGCTCAACAGGAGGAGGTTCAACAGGAGGAGGCTCAACAGGAGGAGGCTCAACAGGCGGAGGTTCAACAGGAGGAGGCTCAACTGATGAAGGTTCCAGTGGAGGCGGCGGTAGTCACAGCCCGCTGGGATTGTTGCTGTTGGCTGCCCTGTGGCCTGTATTACGACGCCGAAACAAGGCAGGCAGTGTTCTCGTAAGGTGAATGTCACAGCTGCTAATGATCGATGACCCTGGCAATTTAAGGTGTTGGTGTATCACCGGATGGCTGCTTGGGTTGGTGATGCAGAAGGGCGCTCATGTCATAACTTAAGCCGGGTTTTTGGTTGAACAGCATTCTTTGACCGGCAAAGCAGAAAAATCAAAAAAACAATCAATAGTAAGGCACTTTTATTTGTGTCAGGGGGCATTCTATGAAATCACGTCGAATGACGTTGGCTGTGTTGTTGAGTTTCTCTTTCATTTTGTTCCCCATTGTACAGGCTGCCGAACTGGCGTTGCCGTCCGGTGATCTGATTGCCCCGGCCATTGAACACACACCCATCGAAAAAGATATTTACGCGGGTCAGCAGGTTGATATAAAAGCCACCGTTACCGACAACGTGGGTGTCAAAAGCGTTATCCTGTTTTATCGTGACAGCAATGCAACCGAATTCAAGCGCCTGAAAATGAATCGTGATCTGGATTCATTTGTTTACACAACCCAACTCACCGCCACCGCCTCACCCGGCCTGGACTATTACATACAGGCAACAGATCTGGCCGGAAACACACTGTTATTTGGTTATTCATTTTCACCGTTGACCATTGCCGTGACCCCGGCAGCAGTGGATAACATGGCTGCAACGGACAATACCAATGCAAAGGAAAAATCCGGCATCAGCAAATGGGTGTGGATCGGCCTGGGTGTGGTCGCTGCTGGTGCAGCGTTATCCGGTGGTGGTGGCGGTGGAAATGATCCAGAACCACCGCCCACAGGCACTTTGAGCATTTCAGGGCCGACACCCTAATGAGGGGTTATTTACATAGAAAAACGAATGGATAGAAAATATGCAAACTCAAATGAGTGCCCGGCAAAACAAAGCCACTTGTCGTCAATTATATCAGTGTTTGAGATTGCTGCTTCTTAGCCTCGTCCTGGCCGCCTGCAGCCAGGGCTCAGACCCGCAACAAGGTGTTATTTCTGGTGACACGCTCAGCGCGCCCTTGCCGAAAGCTATTACCGGGCTTTCAGTGGATAGTTCTACTCTTATTGTGGATGTAGTGGTCAATGGCGATGTAGATAAGCCATTGCGGGTTGAAAACCTCGTTGTCAATACAGACACAGGGACTTTTTCCGGCAATGTGTCCGGGTTTCCGACAGGCACATATACCCTGTTATTAGTGTATTCCATTATTGATCCTACCCAGGGAATTGTTGAAGTTATTACGACCTCAGACATTACCGTTACTGTTGTAGCCAATCAGGAGGCATCCGCAGATTTTTCTTCTGCCGAGGTGAGTTATACCGATACAGACGGGGATTCCATCAGCAACCTGGATGAACTAAATGCAGGTACCAGTACTGGCACCCCTAATTATACCGTGGGTGGACAAGTCGAAGGGCTAACGGGAAGTGGGCTTGTATTGCAAAATAATAATGGCAATGATTTACCGGTTAGTGCCAATGGCACTTTTAGCTTTAGTAATGCAAGTGCAATGACCAGCGGTAGTCGTTATGCCATCACTGTGTTGACTCAACCCGGCAATCCAAACCAGGTTTGTACTGTTAACAATGGCAATGGCATCATCGGCGGTTCTGCGGTATCTGATATCACCGTGACTTGTTCAACGACTGCTTACACGATTAGCGGCACTGTCTTCGGATATACAGGCAGTGGCCTGATTTTACAAAACAACGGCAGTGATGACTTGGCAATCAGCAAAAATGGTACTTTCACCTTTAGTTCCGGGATAGCTGATGGTGATCAATATGCTGTTAGTGTACAGACATTACCCAGTAGTCCAAATCAAGCTTGTACCGTTAGTAATGGCAGCGGTGTTGTTAACGGTGTCGTGGTAGCTGATATCGACATTACTTGTTCAACAACTTCGTACACAGTTGGAGGAACTGTCACTGGCCTGACTGAAAGTGGATTAATTTTACGTATCAATAGCGGCGACACCTTGCCAGTCAGTACAAATGGCATGTTTACATTCAGTAACGCACTCGCAGACGGAAGCCCCTACATTGTTACTGTGCTGGCTCAACCCGACAATCAATCGCAACTCTGTACCATATCCAGAGGCAGCGGCATGATCAGCGGTGAAAATACGGTCAACGTGGATGTCACCTGTACTGATGTCATTAATCCGTTCTCCAATCCACGCAGCATTGCCTTAGATGTTGCAAATGGTCGTGATCGTGCTCTGGTGGCGGATGAAGCTGCGGTGATTGCCGTAGACCTGACCACGGGTGAACGCACAATTCTGTCAGACAATACCACACCCAATATCAACAACCCTTTCTCCAGTCTGCGGGGTATTACTGTAGACACGACAGATGGTCGCAACCGGGCTTTAGTAGTAGACCAGGCGTTGGGTTCAGTGATTGCTGTAGATTTGACCACCGGTGAACGCACTGTGCTATCAAATAGCACCATCCCCGATCCTGATAATTCATTTTCTTTTCCAGTGGATATTATCCTCGATGCGGAGCATAACCGGGCTCTTGTGGTGGCTTTTTCCTTGAATGCGGTGATTGCGGTAGACCTGACTACCGGCAAACGTACGGTACTGTCAAACAATACTACGCCCAATGCCAACAACCCATTTTCTGTGCTTCGCGGCATAACTCTGGACAGGGACAAAAACCGTGCATTGGTGTTGATGGAAGATCATCTTGACACAGTGATCGCGGTAGACTTGAGCAACGGCGCACGCACGATTTTGTCAAATAATGTCATTCCCGATGTTGACACTCCATTTTTTGGTCCACGAGGCATCACATTGGATACGGGCAATAATCGCAACAGGGCTTTGGTTGTAGACGATAATTTAGATGCGATATTAACAATAGACTTGACCAGTGGTGCCCGTAAAGTGTTATCGGATAGCACAACACCTGATGACAGTGATTTGCTCTCTGGTCCGTTACGTATTGTGGTGGATATGGCAAATGGGCGTGAGCGAGCACTGGTGGTCGATTTTCAGCTGGCAGCGGTCATTTCGATTGATTTGATGAGTGGCAAACGTACAGTATTTTCAGACGCCGTGACACCTTAGAAGTGAACATGGCAACAGCAGTCTCTGCAAGTACATATGCTCATTCAGCACAAATTTCTACGCTTCGTAGAACAAATGGCGTTTCTCGACAGTAACAATAAAAATTATGTTCAACGTTGTTCTTCACTTTGCAAATCAATATTGCGTGCTGTGTATGGTGTTATGGCTGTATGAATATTGAACAATCGGTTTGACTAGTGCCAGACGGCATTCATTTGTAGGCGAGAAACTGGACTATGAAATCGCGTTCTGGTGACTGATATGGATGTCTCTATCGGGTTTTTGAGAGGAAAATTAGTAGGCGATTCGAGGCTCGACCGTTATGATGCGCATGGAATTTGGCACATTACACCGGAATGGGTTTGCTCGTGAAAATGCGGATATTCAGTGCAGATTGTTTTAAAGGGGATGGAGCGAGGAGCCTCTGGCTGTTATTTGTCATGCTGGTGTTACTCTTCCCATGGTGTGGAGCGCAGGCACAGACTTTTTCTGCCGACCCTGCAACCTATCGCTCAATGCTGGGCCTGCTTAAACCAGGGGACATACTTTCGTTACGTTCCGGCACCTACGAAGACGGGTTATCAATTACCCGTCTGCATGGACGAGTTGGCGAGCCTATTATTATCACCGGGCCCGAGGAAGGATTTCCTGCCATTTTTCTCGGCAGTCACAATAAATCCAGAAATACCATACAAATCAAAGATTCGAGTTATGTCACCATTCGCAACCTGAAACTGGATGGTATGGGGATAGCAGATATTGACGCCGTCAATGCGCGTGGCATCACCCATCACATTACTATCGAAAACCTCAAGATTCTTCGCCATGGCGGAAGCCAGTTAACGGTAGGCATTGCCACGCGCGGCCCTGCCTGGAACTGGATTATCCGCAAAAATCTGATTGTTGGTGCCGGTACTGGAATGTATCTGGGTAATTCCAATGGTGCGGCCCCGTTTGTGGCAGGGTTGATCGAGGGTAATGTGGTGTTACACACACTGGGTTATAACCTGCAAATCAAACACCAGAAGCCACGCCCCCAAGGCGTTGAGTTTCCGAAAGGGCAAAATACAACCATTATTCGTCATAATGTGTTCAGCAAGGCTGAAAATGCAGCCATGGATGACCGCTGGGCTCGCCCCAATGTTTTGTTGGGACATTGGCCTCTGCGAGGAGAAGGGCAGGATGATCAATACCTTGTGTATGGCAATTTTTTCTACCAGAACCCCAGTGAAGCCTTGTTCCAAGGTGAAGGGCACATCGCTTTTTATAATAATCTGATGGTCAATGATGTTGGCTCGGCGTTAAACATACAGAAACACAACGATAAACCCCGGCGAATTGATATTTTCCAAAATACCATTGTGGCGCGTAATACCGGCATCAGTGTGCGTCACGGTGTTACTGATTATATGCAACGGGTAGTTGCAAACGCAGTGTTTGCGTCTACGCCGTTACGACTGACTTCCTCGGTGCAAAAACAGAATAATTTTGCTGGAACCTATCGTTCGGCTTCATCGTTGTTAGGGAGTCCGCGGGATGAGCCGGGGGAACTGGATCTTTTTCCCGCATCTGCAAAGTTGAAAGGCTCTCTGATTGACATGTCGCCATTTAGGCGCTTCGAGGATTGGGAACGGGATTTTGACGGTGTTCCGCGTTCCGGCATGTATCGTGGTGCTTATGAAGGGGGACGCGACGGTGCCGCATGGTTTCCCGAGCTTGCGCAGAAGCCGCTGCTTCCAGACGCGCCTGTTAAGCAAGGACGGATCAAAGATCGCTAAAAAGTGATCGCTGGGCAAAACGCTTGATACCCTAATTTTTGACTCTGAACGGGAAATAGAAGAGTCACAGGAGAGGCTATTTCACAATTGTGACTGTGTTCTCGTTTCTGGTCAGCTGTCAGGAGTCCAGGATTCAAAAGTGACCTTGCTCACACAATACATCAGTTAATTTTTCGATACCTGAAGTTGGATGCGACATACACATGGTTTGTTATTTTTGCTTCGCCAGCTAACAAAATTTTGAGGTTCTTATCGATGACATTTTTTTCATTGAGCTTATGCTCACGGACATATCAAGTGAAAGCCAAAAGTATTGTGAGGCTTTTTGGTAAAACACTCAGGGCTGCATTGCTGGTAAATATATTTTTAGCGGGCAGCATGACAGCGGCTATTGCCCATGAACAACATCCGAATATTCTGATAAATGCGCAGGAAATTGCCGCAATCAAAGCCAAAATCAGTATCACGGAAAATAACGGCGTGGTCACGGTTGCGGGCGAAGAACCCTGGAAAAGTGCAGCACGAAAAATGATAGAACAGGCCGATGCCGCATTAGGCCTTAAACCTGTGAGTGTAACATTTGGTGGTAGCAACAGTTGCGGCGGCAGTCGCGTTTTTTGCACAGGCGCATTCTATAACGGTGCAGCGGATCGATATGACTGGGAAAAGGCCGCCAAGCCACTGGGGATAGGTGTGCGCGACCTGGGAATGGCGTATGCGTTTACCGGGAATAGTCGATATGCCGAAAAGCTCATTGAGCTGGTGCGTGTCTGGGCGCTTGATCCGGTAACCGGTATGTTGCCGCGATTCAGCAACAACCAGTCGCTTATGGATCTTTTTGGGACGATGACCGGGGTGATCTATGGTGTTGACTTAGCCTGGAATTATCCTGGTTGGGAGCAGACCGACAAGGATGCATTTAAAGCGTGGGTGCAAACCTTTGGTAATAACGCCGTCTATGCCTTTGGTCAGTCGGAGACGAATGCGGCACCTAATAACTTTGAAAACTGGCGGAATGCCTTTCTAAGTATCGCCGGTGCGTTTTTGGGTGACCAGAGACTTTTGGATATCGCATATCGGAATTTTCGCAATGCAATTCCCAAGCAGGTTCACTGGACTGGTCGCCTGGGGCAGGAAAGTGGTCGCACCAATGGTTGGGCCGGTCTTGGGTATTCAATATATGCAATCCACGCGATGACATTGACAGCGGAAGTTGCCCGTCACCATGGCGTGGATCTTTACAACTACCTGGGTGAGGACTCCGGCGGGAAACCCATAGGCTTAAAAACCGCACTGGATTTTCATGTGCCTTATGTGATGAACCCAGCTTCGTGGAAATGGGGCAAAAACCCTGATTACCCATTGCTCAATAATATTAATGCGAACAGTGGCGTTGGTATTTATGAAGTGGCTTATTCAATGTGGCAGGATCCCGCCTACCTGGGTGTAGTGAACCGATGGGGGCGTCCAATGAAAATGAACATGTGGGCGTTGGGTGTTGTGACGCTGACACATGCTTACCGGGGGCAGGATTCAGCGCTCGTTACGCCAAGCATTGTGGCGCAGCCGGTTTCTGTAACGGTGACTGAAGGTGAAGATGCCCGTTTTAGTGTGGTTGCAGTAGGGAGTGGCCCGCTGAGTTATCAGTGGTATCGCAACAATGGCAACGACCCTATTACAGGTGCTACCAATAGCAGTTATACGGTGATCGGCGTCAAGGCTCCAGACGATGAGACTACCTATCGCTGCCAGGTCACCAACAGCGAGGGAAGTATTTATAGCAGTGATGCAGAGTTGTTTGTGTCGGTGGATTCCACTGCGCCAACGCTGACCTCAGCAATGGCGCTTAGCGATACTCGTGTCGATGTTCGGTTCAGTGAAGCAGTGAATATCGCCGATGCTGAAGATCGCACTAATTATCAGATTAGCCTCGGTATTGCTGTGACCGCAGCCAGCCTGAGCGACGACGGTCTCGTGGTGAGTCTCACCGTCAGTCAACTGGCCACCGATACCTTTTATACTCTCTCGGTCAGTGATATACGAGATCGAGCAAAAACCCCTAACACCATTGCGTCATTGAGCAGCAAAGATTTCACCTATCGCATCGCTGATGGTTTCGAAGATGGTACTGCCGATGGTTGGACCCCTTCCGATGCAAGCCGTTGGACGGTGGAGATGGATAAAGGCAGCATGGCGTATTACCTCGCGACGAGTTCCGGCAGCCCCGGTGGTGGCCGGTTGGGTGAATATTCCTTGCTCCCTGGGGAGTATGGCGATTTTACCATCATGCTACGAGCCAGGCTGAGTGACGATGTGGCTGCCAATGCGACGGCTGATTACGCTGTGGTGTTCGGGTTCCAGGGTTCTGACAGTAGCCACCCCCAGGATTCTGACAGTTACTACTACATGTTATTTAACAATAACCCGGATTATAATCAACTGTTCAAAGTTGTTGATGGCAATCGTACGTTGTTAGCGACGGCTGACAGTGGCGACTGGTTGAATGATAACGCGTACCACAGTATTAAAATTAATCGTACGGGAAGTACCATCAGCGTATATTTTGACGACACCCTTATTTTGAAAACCGACGACAGCAGCCTGGGTGCAGGCCGGGTCGGTGTCGGCAGCTATAACGATTCTGCGTATTTTGATGACGTAAGTGTAACGGGTGCAATATCCGGTGGTAGTTCCAGTGGTGGCGGTTCAACCGGCGGAGGCTCGACTGGTGGAGGTTCAACCGGCGGAGGCTCAACCGGCGGAGGCTCAACAGGAGGAGGCTCAACCGGCGGAGGCTCAACAGGAGGAGGCTCAACAGGAGGAGGCTCAACAGGAGGAGGTTCAACGGGTGGAGGCTCTGTAAATGGTGATACATCCGATACTGAAGGCGGTGGTGCCTTTAACCCCTTCTTTGCTGGTCTCGTGCTGTTACTGATGGGTATTCGAGGGTTACGTCGAAGGATAACTTCCATGGCGTCAACGCAGGCTTAATACAGTTGTTGATCAGCTTTTCAACGTTGGTGATTTAATCCTGTTGCCGGGCGACCAAAATGCCCGGCAACGGTTGCTGCCTTGCGCTCAATCACACTCGTTTCGTATGTTCGGTAGCCTTAATGCTGTAGCTGATTTTATGTGCATTAATGGTTTTGAATAAAGCCCTGAAAATATATTTTCCTTCGAAGGCAGGTAAATGAAGATGAACACAGGCACGCACACGCTCTTAGCAATAGAGTCAGGAGAACGGATAATGATGACACGATTGAGAGCGTTTGGATTGAGTTTATTGTTGATGACGGCTCCTGCGCTCGGATTTGCCAGTGTTTTGAGTGATCTTGCTGTGAAAGTCCGGCCGGGTACTTTTGTTGAGCTTAAAATTAATGGCGATATATCAACATGTCAGGCGATGGTGCCATCTTTGCCTGAGAGGCATCCCGATGCATGCAAGAAAGACGAATCGTTTAGCAATCCCGAACATTGTCTTGTGCCACAGACTCCGTGGAAAGATCTTGGGAATATTCTCGAATTTACCGATGAGGCTTCGTGGGATCCAGTAGATCGCGAGATTTACATCATGGGTACGCGGAGGCCGTATAAGCGATGGGATCAAGGGTTTGCCAAATATTCTGAAGAGACAAACAGCTGGACGATCCTGGATCTTCCGCCGTTTGGTGTCGGAGCCCATGGTTATGATAATGGTGCTATCGATGTTGTTGGCAGAAGATACTATTGGTCACGGATATCAGCTGCTTACATTGTGTGGTCAATGAACCTGGATACGGGGGAATGGCAAAGACTGCCTGATGCCCCCATCGATACGGGTGAATTTAGCGCCATCGATTTCTTTCCGGAACTTAACAAACTGGTTTTTTTCGATGGACATTTTGGAGCCAGACCTGGTTCATACGGGTCTGAATATGCGCTGTATGATCCAGATACGAACACATGGGAGGCATCCACTGCTTTGGATGGTCCCACTGCCGTGACCCAGGCACCTTTCGGTGCGATTTCTCACTTTAGTGAATACAATCCAAGTCACGGCGTGATGTTTTTCGGTGGAGGATATCACTATACCAACGGCGGTCAACTTCAAGAGCCAACACCGGAAATCGATGAGTCACGACGACTTTACATGCTCGATAAGGACAGGGTAGTGACCCGGTTAGCGGATGCCCCAACCAAACTTGGGCAGCATGGTGAGGGTCCACTGCAAACCATTGACCCCAACAGTGGTAATCTCGTCGTATTTCAGGGGCGACTGAACGACGGTTCTTGTCCCAGTGGCCCGTTGCCGATCTGGGAGTACGATCTCGATCAAGGAGTATGGAATAAAACGGGTGAGCATAATATTTCGAATTTGTACTGCGGCATGGATTCAGTTGTAGTGCCACTTTACGAATATGGGGTTAACTTCATTGTTTCTGTCCGGAATAACTCAAATTGCAATGTGTATTTATATCGACATTCAGCCATGGAGCCAGCGCCTCCCGGTATCATCACTCAGCCTGCTTCGCAAAGCATTGAAGAGGGCTCAGCAGTCACATTCAGTGTGGCCGCCAATGGCAGCGGTCCTCTGGAGTATCAGTGGTACCGTAAGGGTAAGGATGAATCAGATGGTAAGTTAATTGCTGGAGCGAACAGCGCCAGTTTTACAATAGAGCCAGTAACGGTAGTTGATCATGAAGCAAGATATCGCAGCACGGTCACTAACCGTCTGGGGAATGCGGTGAGTGATTACGCGACATTACGTGTTGTCCGGGATGAGGCTGCACCAACACTGGCTTCAGCAATGGCGCTTAGCGACACCCGCGTCAATATTCTGTTCAGTGAAACTGTCAATGCTGACAGCGCTGAAAACAATGCCAATTATGAAATTGACTCTGGTATTGCCGTGACATCTGCCACCTTGAGTGGGGATGGCCGTACTGTCAGTCTGGTAGTCAGTCAGCTCACGGAGGATATGGTCTATACGGTGCAGGTCAGCAATGTACAAGATTTGGCAGAAACTCCCAACACTATTATCGCTCAGAGCAGTCAGACTTTTACCTATCGCACGGCAGATGGTTTCGAAGATGGTACTGCCGATGGTTGGACCCCTTCCGATGCAAGCCGTTGGACGGTGGAGATGGACGAAGGCGATATGGCGTATTACCTCGCGACGAGTGCCGGCAGCCCCGGTGGTGGCCGGTTGGGTGAATATTCCTTGCTTCCTGGGAGGTATGGCGATTTTACCATCATGCTGCAAGCCAGGCTGAGTGACGATGTGGCTGCCAATGCGACGGCTGATTACGCTGTGGTGTTCGGGTTCCAGGGTTCTGACAGTAGCCATCCCCAGGATTCTGACAGTTACTACTACATGTTATTTAACAATAACCCGGATTATAATCAACTGTTCAAAGTTGTTGATGGCAATCGTACGTTGTTAGCGACGGCTGACAGTGGCGACTGGTTGAATGATAACGCGTACCACAGTATTAAAATTAATCGTACGGGAAGTACCATCAGCGTATATTTTGACGGCACCCTTATTTTGAGAACCGACGACAGCAGCCTGGGTGCAGGCCGGGTCGGTGTCGGCAGCTATAACGATTCTGCGTATTTTGATGACGTAAGTGTAACGGGCGCAATATCCGGTGGTAGCTCCAGTGGTGGCGGTTCAACCGGCGGAGGCTCGACTGGTGGAGGCTCGACAGGAGGAGGCTCAACAGGAGGAGGCTCAACAGGAGGAGGCTCAACAGGAGGAGGCTCAACAGGAGGAGGCTCAACAGGAGGAGGCTCAACAGGAGGAGGTTCAACAGGAGGAGGTTCAACAGGAGGAGGTTCAACAGGAGGAGGTTCAACAGGAGGAGGTTCAACAGGAGGAGGTTCAACAGGAGGAGGCTCAACAGGGGGAGGTTCAACAGGAGGAGGTTCAACAGGAGGTGACGAACCCGGTGCGGGTGGTGGTGGCGCACTTAGCTTCTTTACGAGCCTTGCATTGCTTCTGATGAGTGCCTGGACTTTGCGCCGAAGAGTACATCTGTGTTGTCAGCAGAGTTCGGATGCTGATGTTGTTTAGTCAATTTTTAGTTGTTACAACGGTGAGGATCTCTACATCTTCAGCCCCCTTGCGTTAGGTTTTATGGGGCTGTGGTTTGTGGACTGATTTTTGGGTGTCTTACGCAGGTTTCGTGTTAATGATGAATATTCGGGACTTGTGCTAACGGGCTATGTCGTTTTTTTAACCACGAGTTGTTCTCGTTCATTCGTTATCTTTGATTTATTCCCGATTTTTTGCCGACACAGTCAATACTTCCGTTGTTATCCCTGCCGTGACATTGTCACTACCCGAGCAGTGGCTGAAAAATTGCCCCTCTGCTTTTTACCCTTTTTGTAGGTGTATTCAGTGAAAACAGGGGGTGTTGGTTTGTAGGGGTTTTCTGAAAGGTTCGTAGTCCCTTCGCGGTGGTTGTGCTTGTGTGTGACGGTTGATCATTTGATAACCCTTTGTTTTTGCAAGGTAAGTGAAAATCCTGCTATCTTTATCCTATAAAGTGGTATTGAAAGTGCTACTTATAAAGACTTGTGATGAAGTGATGATTTGGTATTATAGATCTCGATTCCGCAGATTGCTCTCCGGAGCAAGTACAGGGAAAGTGGCAAGGATCGGAATGGAATACTGTCGAAGGATCGACGTGGTCAAGGATTGACCAGTACGGAGGTAAACGGGGGCGGTTACTGGGATGTGCCGCCTTCGCTCGTTCCGCCTCGGATATCTTCCCTCAGTCGGAATACTCCCTATCAGTTTTCAGCTAAATCCTGCCAGGTTTCCCGGCGACAGATACCCGACATCTGACAATATCCGCAAGTAATTTCATCACCCCAGGCTGGTATAGGGGTCCCCGTGGTCATTTGATTTACCAGCAAGTCCAGTCGCGTGGCCGTGTTTTGCATCAGTGTGTCCAGTGTCTCGGTTTCCAGCGTTCCTGCCGTTTTTACCATTGAGGAAGCTCCTTTTTTGGTGGCCGTATCCAGCGAAAGGTATTCGACTTGAGTAATGGTTTCGCGACCAATGTGTTCTGCCAGTAGGGCATAAAAGGGTAGTTGCACGGACTCGCCATTGAGTACATCAGCATTTTTGGGAATACTGCCGGTTTTGTAGTCAATAATGCCAGCAATGGGGACACCGGAATCATTATCGGTGCCCGCATCGATCCGGTCGAGACGACCACGAAGTGTTATCTGTCCATGTTTACGAGTGACCTTCAGTTCTGTGGATTTCACCCGCCACTGTCGCTGTCGTTCACGTTGCCACTCAATGTAAGCAGGGATCGCTTCCTGCCAGCGCCTAAGCCAGCCACGGTGTAAAAAGTTGTCTTCAAGGTCACGGGCAAAAACGGCTGCGGCAATTTCGTTGAGGCATTTAATGGCGGCGGGTTTATTGTCACTTGTGATTGTTGCGTTAAATGGTCCGGGCAGGCCGCGTACGTTTTCGTGAAATGCGTGCAGGCTGAGGTGTACCCGTTCGCCATAGTCTGCTTTGGCGAGCATTTCACGAATGCTGTCGGGGGCTTCCAGTTGCAGGCAGCGCGCTGCAAAAAACTGATACGGGCAGTTGATGAGCTGTTGATAGCCACTGGCCGACAAATGTGTGGGAAAAAGTTCGCTGGAAATCCGAACGGTGGGATTAGCGGGCAATGGCTGCGGCATAGGTTCAGCAGGGTGTGTGACCTGCATGTCCGCCTGATTGACACGTTCTGTCAGCGAGGTGTTGATGAGCCGGTCGGAATAGGCAATCTGATGAAAGGATTGCAACCGTTCCAGCCAGGGGGAGGGAATAATCTCTTCACCGTCCTGTTCACTGCGACGGGTGAGCAAAATGGTGTCAGCAGATTCCAGCAGGCAGCGAAAGTGGTAGAATTTTTCCGAGAATTGTTGTGTGTGGCTGGTTAACCCAAGGGATTGACGCACGCCATCATTAAAAAATGGTGAGCCTGGATTGCTGCCTGGCAGGTAGTCGGCTTCGGCCCCGGCGATAATCAGTGCATCAAATCGAGCCAAACTGCTTTGTGCAAGATTGGTTAGTTGTACTTGCCCGGATTGCGCAGGGGGTTGGAAGTTGTAGCATTCCAGGGTGCGTCCCAGCCAGGCGCGAAATTCGTCCCAGCACATGTGCAGCTCACTGTTATTGCTTGCTGTTTGCATGGCGTGCAGTTCTTCGAGGATGCGTTCTCCAGCGGCATCGGCGGCCAGAGATGTATTGAGCCCCAATTGTGTAAAACTGTCATTGAGCGCTTGCAAAAATGTTGTTGGTGCATATTTTTTGTTATCGGCTTCGTTGCCGATTAACGCACGTAAGGGTGCGGCGGCAGATTCGATCACATCCAGCAATAAGTGGATGTCATCATAATCGGCGGCCAGTTCGGCAGGCAGGCGATTCTGCCGATACTGCAAATGTTCCCGATAGCGGGCCATATTGCGCGCGACATTTTCTTTGAGCACCACGCCTTGTTCAAAACGATAAACACAGGATAACAGCGCTTCGCGTTCGTGCCCGGGCAATAAAAAAGGTGATTTGAGAAAATCCAGCAATGGCTGGTGAGCAAAATCCTCTTCCACGGTTTCCAGCCAGCGTTCTACGGTGGCTGCGGCACTGGTGGTGGATAGTGCCCAGCCGGCAGCGTCCTGCAATTCAATGCCCGAACGTTCCAGCAGAGCGCGTACCCGCCGTGCCAGCCGTCGGTTTTCTGTGACGATGCCGATGTTGCGTTTGCCTGCGTTCCACCAGAGCCGCACTTGTATATCAATAGCCTGCGCTTCTTTTTCCGCGTTGTTGGCGTTGAATATGGACAGGTGTGCCGATAGGGGGCTTTCCGGGATATCCCGGGCCAGGTTGTGGGCGCGGGCACGCAATGGAGACTCACTGTTGCTGAATACGCTGTCCAGGCAGCGTGTGTATTTGCTGTTTGTCTGCGGGAAAGGTGTGTCTGCTGGTTTAGGTGGTAAATTGATAGCCTGCAATAACTGTTGTGCAACAGCATCCGGGTGATAATCAACACCGGTTTGCTCTCCTGAGCTTTGTAACAATAAAAAGGCACGCTCTTGTTGCAGTAACGGCGTAAGCCACTGTGCCTCAGCGGGGGAAAGCCGAGGCAGGCCGGCGATGTAAAAAACGAGATTGTCAGGCAGGGATTCACGATGGCTGGCAAGCTTCAATGTGTAATCTGTATGCCGGTCAATAACGCCATTTTGTTGCATTTCCTGCTGCCAGGCCTGCCACAGGGTATGTACCAGCCGGGCTTCGCCAAACAGGCTGTCGTGGTTTTTGTTGTTCAGGCCATAAGCTGTGCCCAGCGTGTCGAGGAACGGCTCCAGTGACTCAGGCAGGCCAGGGTGGGTGGAGCCTAAATCATCAAACAGAGTCAGCAGGCTGTCGGCCAGTGTCCAGGGGTTTCCTTCGCCGTAAAGATATTTGTGGCCAGCCAGTGCCTCTACCAGCATCAGCTCGCGCTGGTGTTCAGAAAGTACCGGTCGTTTGCTGGGTGACTGCTGACGGATCCAGTGTGGCAGTGTATCGATATTCGGTCCTAATAATGCCGAATGATGGTGGCTGGCAGCAACGTCGAGTAAAAGCTGCCGAAAACGGGTGGATGCCTGAGGATTCGGCAGCAGAACCACAATCTCAGTGAGATCGGGTAACGCGGTATGATGTTTTTCAATAATATGTTCTGCAAGCCTGCGCAGTGGATCGTCACCATAGGTGATGATAGACAGGTAGGACACTCCTTAACGTTCCAGGTGTTCCAGTTTATTGGGCACGTCTTCCCACTCTTTGGCATCGGCGGGGGCCGGTTTCATTTCGCTGATTACTGGCCACAGTAAACTCAATTCAGCGTTCAGGGCAATGAACGGTTCCTGATCCTCCGGCAGATCGTCTTCGGAATAAATCGCATTAATGGGGCACTCGGGTTCGCAGAGAGTGCAGTCAATGCACTCGTCCGGATTAATAACCAAAAAATTGGGCCCTTCATGGAAACAGTCCACCGGACATGCCTCCACGCAATCGGTGTATTTACATTTGATGCAGTTTTCGGTGACGACGTAAGTCATTGGTTCCTCCCAGCCAATTTTCCGCCGCAAGTCTACCAAGTAAAGGGGCGTTCAGCCATGCAGCGTCAAAAATAATGCGAGGTTTTTTTAAGGGTGACAATCTTCCCGGCGGGTAACAAAAAAGAGTACCTTTTAACGTTTTCAGATGGGTAACGGGCCGTAAACTACTTTGGGATGGCCAGTCGGCGCCCGTTAATGGCATCAGGTGTCATTATTTTGCGGAGTAGCGTTGCCGGGTATCTGCGGGCACTGATATTAAAGTGATGTGTGCATTATAATCACTGGTCAGGGAGGGGTATTTGAATTGCTGTGAAGAGTATGGGGTTAACCCGTTTTCGAGCAGGTGTTCTGAAGTATCAATGCGGTATTTTGTAAAATAAGGGAATCCAAAATGAACAACACAGTGTGATCAAAATGACAGCGTTATTTTTCCGGGTAGTCTTATTGCTTTCTGTCAGCCCTCTGGCTTATGCAGCGCCGCCTGTTTTGTTGCCTGACTCATTGCAAATGACCCGGCCTGCGATAGCATACCAACCTAGAGAGTATGTCCCGACGGACGAGGCTTCAATTCTTTCTGACGAACAGATAATAGCAGATCTGCAACTACTGGCAGGTGTGGGTTTCAGAAGCCTGGTAACGTATAGCGCAACCGATGCGATGGGAAAAATTCCGGGTATTGCACGTAAAGAAGGCTTCGATGAAACCATCATAATGGGGATCTGGGATCCGTTTTCCAATGAAGAATGGCGCAATGCCGTACAAAACTCGCCTTTTGTTGATGGTTATTGTATTGGAAACGAAGGGCTGGGTATTCGCTACACTCCAGAAGAGCTGGCGGTGAAAATGGAGGAGTTAAGACGATTAACCGGAAAGCCGGTGACGACGTCTGAACCAATAGATGCTTACATCAGTGGTCCTCACAAAGCATGGTTATTAAAGCATTCAGACTGGCTGTTCCCCATAGCCCACCCTTATTGGGCAAACTATACAGACCCGGCGAAGGGGGTTGCCTGGGTGGCCGCGTATCATGATCTTCTCGTGGTATTGGCAAACAGACAGGTCATGCTGAAAGAAGTAGGGCACCCAACAGTTTCTCCTGTCGGGTTTAACGAAAACCGTCAAGCCGAGTTTTTTCAGTTGCTGGACTCACACAGAATGTCTTTTTTCTTTTTTGAAGCGTTTGATCAGCCGTGGAAGGGAAATACAATTGAAGAACGTAGTGTAGAAGGTTACTGGGGGATATTTCGCGCCGACGGGACACCGAAAAAAGTGGTTCCATGGATAACAAAAAGATGGAATAAATTGTGAGTAATTATCTATTCATAATATTGTTTTTTCTGGTCAGTGCTTTTTCGGGCCAGTCAGCTTTTGGTTCTGGTGGAATGGCGACGGGTGTTGGCACCTTTACGACCGGGGTGGGTGACAGTGGCACTAAAAGATACCGTGTTGTGCTTGATGAAACTGGCCAACGACTTCATGGAAACGTCAATGGTGAAATAATCGAACGGATCACAATTGACGCGCCTGATACCGATATTCGGGAAATATTAATCAGGGAAACCAAAGACAGTGATGGTGGCGTTTCCTTGTTAATTACTGCCGAGGATGAGTTTCTGGAGAAATTCAATCAGGCGACATTGTATGTAAAATCCACTTATTCAACACTGAAACTCATTGAGCGCGTTGATGGGTACTGGGAGCAACGGAACCCGGTATTCATTTCATTGACACAGAATAATCCCGACCAGGAATTACAAGATCATATTGCAGCCTTTCAACTGACATCTTTAGGTGAAAAAAAGCTGGTAGAGGATGGGTCACCCTTTATCAAGGGTACAAATGATTATTCAGGTATATTGGCGGGAAATACCTCAGACAGAAATATGACCAGTGCATTATGGCCCTGGGTAATGTCTGGTGTGTTGCTGATTATGGCATGGTTTATTTCCCGTTGGATGCATGCCCTGGGCTGGCGAGGCGGGCGTTGACATGGAATGGCCTGCGATTACCTTGTTAGCGACCCAATGTCTATTACTGATTGTTTTTTGTTTCTTTGCTTTTTTTAATTACCTATATGGCTTTGCCAGTTTATGGACGCCGAAGATTCAGCGGGTCAAACCATCAAATAAACAGGTGGCTGTTGTGGTGGTTTCTTTTAACGAAAAAAACGTTATAGAAGAAACAATAAAAGCATGTGATCAGCTGACTTACAAAAACAGGCTGATTGTTCTGGCAGATGATTCATCAGACATTGAAACCATCGAAAAAAACAGGGGAATCGCCAGGGCACATGGATGTAAACGGGTTGAGCAGCATTCTTTTGTAGAGGAAATCACAAGGCCGGATGGGACGCATTATTGTGAATCCATCGAAATATGGGAGTCGCCGGGTTTTGTCTTTTTTCACCGGCCAGTGAATACGGGATTCAAAGCCGGCAGCTTGAAAAAAATACATAATTATCTCAAAGGGCGGGGCATTGATTTGATGTATCTGCTCGACGCAGACTGGCATCCCCAGAAGGACGCCATTGAACGCACCATGGAAGTGTTGGAGGCGGATAAGAAAATCGCTTTTGTACAAACGAAAAGAGTGTCATCAAGGGATGGAATGAATCTCTTTCAGAAATATGTCGCTCTTCATGAGGAGGGGTGTTATTACTCCGACTTCGAAGGACGTCAGGTCTTAAATCATCCTACACTTTTTTCCGGTTGTTGCACGTTATTAAAACTGGATGTGATTGAACAAGTCGGTGGATTCACGTCGGGGCACCTTACGGAAGACCTGGATTTGACAGACCGGTTTTGGCTCAATGGCTGGAAAGGCATTTATCTGGGCAGCGTTGTCAATTACGGTGAAGTTCCATTTACCTATGAACATTTTCGTCGTCAGCAGGAACGTTGGGCCGCAGGCTCTGCAAGGGCTTTGCGGGAGTTTTTCTGGCCAATTTTGAAAACGGATCAGTTGGGAGGGTTCGCGAAATTTTCTGCTATTCGGCAGAATGCTTATTTTACCAGCACACTGTTTACCGGCATTGCATTGATCGTTGGTATCATTACGATTACCTGGTTGACGGTCAACCGGAATACTTATTCCGCAGAATATTATCTTTATCTTTTCAGTATCATAAAAGGCCCGTTTCTGATTTTGGTATATGCTTGCATTCTTGCAAATTTTATTGAGCCGTTAGTGATGATACTGGTAAAAAAACGCAGTTATGAAGAGTTGTTTCACTTGCCCATGTCATTCTGGTATGCGTGGGGCAATCTTCATACTTACATCGCAGGGAATATTAAAGGACTGCTTAATCTAAAGCTGGGCTGGTTTTGTACGCCAAAATTCAATCGTGACAATGTAGGGCATTTGCCCCGCATACCCACATCCATGCGTTTGTTAAATATTTTCACTTTTGTGGCTTTTCTGGGGTTTTATTTCAGTGAAGGGTGGGTGTTTGGTTGGCGTGATGAGTTTGCCCTTCTTTGGTTGCCTGCATTTTTAATTGCTTCTGTGAAATAACCTGCTCTTGTTGACCGTTTAGGGGGGCAATAACACATTGCTCAACGCGCCCTGCCTGCCATTCAACGGCGGGTACCGGCCAAAACCACTCAACAAGCTATTGATCAAAATGTTAATACATTCTCAAAGCGGGCTGGTGACCGGATTGAGCGGGTGCTGTTATTTGCTGTCCAAATCACATAAACGATAGAGTGCTTCCAGTGCTTCGCGGGGTGTCAGTTCATCGGGGTTGATGGCTTTCAGTGCATCCAGTGCGGGGTGATTTTCCGCCGGGGGGGCGAACAGTGAAAACTGTTCCACCGCTTCTCCAGCGGGTGCATTGGCGTTTTGGTTTTCCAGTTGCAACAGGCGCTGCCGCGCACGTTTGATCACGGTTTTAGGTACGCCCGCCAGTGCGGCCACTTGCAAACCATAACTTTGATTGGCTGGTCCTTCTTTTACCGCATGCATAAACACGATGCCGTCGCCGTGTTCTACAGCATCAAGGTGTACATTGGCCACTGGCGAGAGGGTTTCCGGCAGGGTGGTGAGTTCAAAATAATGCGTGGCAAACAAGGTAAAAGCCTGCACGGTGGTGGCCAGTTCTTCAGCGCAGGCCCAGGCCAGTGACAGGCCGTCGAAGGTGGAGGTGCCGCGACCTACTTCGTCCATTAATACCAGGCTGTGATTCGTGGCGTTGTGCAGGATGTTGGCGGTTTCGGTCATTTCCACCATAAACGTGGAGCGGCCACCGGCAAGGTCATCCGAGGCGCCGATGCGGGTGAATATACGATCAAACGGGCCGATGACTGCGCGACGGGCGGGCACAAAGCTGCCGACGTGGGCGAGCAGGGTGATTAAGGCAGTTTGGCGCATGTAGGTGGATTTTCCGCCCATGTTGGGGCCGGTAATTACCAGCATGCGGCGTTGTTCATCGAAATGCACGTCGTTGGGTATGAACGGGTCTTCCAGTACTTGTTCCACCACTGGATGACGGCCTCCTTCGATCAACAGGCCGGGTTTGTCCACTAACGCCGGTTGGCACAGGTCGAGGGTTTCGGCACGTTCGGCGAGGCTGGTCAGCGCATCCAGTTCTGCCAGTGCGGTGGCGCTATCCTGCATGGCGGGCAATACGTCAGCCAGTTGATCAAAGAGTTTTTCGTAGAGTATTTTCTCCCGTGTCAGCGCGCGTTCTTTGGAAGACAGTGCTTTGTCTTCAAACGATTTTAATTCAGGAGTGATGTAACGCTCGGCACCTTTCAGGGTCTGGCGGCGAATGTAATCGTCCGGTGCGTTGGCGGATTGTGCTTTGCTGATTTCAATGTAATAACCGTGTACCCGGTTGTAGGCGACTTTCAGGGTGGCGATACCGGTGCGTTCGCGTTCGCGGGTTTCAAGATCTAACAGGAATTGTCCGGCGTTGTCCTTGATGGCGCGCAGTTCGTCCAGCTCGGTATCGAAGCCGGGGGCAATCACGCCGCCATCCCGGATTAACATGGGCGGCACGTCGATGATGGCGGCACTGAGCAGGGCGTGTTGCTCGGGGTAGTCGCCGATGCGGGCATCGAGGGCTTCCAGCAGAGTGCAGTCTTGTCCGGCGAAGATACCGGTTAACGTGCTGCGTAATTCCGGCAGGCGTCCCAGGGTGTCGCGCAGTTGCGAAAAATCCCGTGGCCGGGCATTACGAATGGCAATACGTGCGAGGATGCGCTCCACATCACCAATAGCACGCAGGATGCCTTGCAGTTCTTCGTAGCGGTGGCCGTCCAGTAACACGGCAATGGTCTGATGACGCTGGCGCAGGGCGGTGTGGCTGGCCAATGGACGATTGATCCAGCGCCGCAGCAGGCGACTACCCATGGGGGTCACGGTACGGTCCATCACCCAGGCCAGGGTGTGTTCACGACCGCCACCGAGGTTGGTCTCCAGTTCCAGGTTGCGACGGCTGGCGGCGTCCAGCACGATGCTGTCTTCGCGACGCTCCACTTGCAAGCCACGTAAGTGCGGCAGAGCGGTGCGCTGGGTGTCCTTGACGTATTGCAGCAGGCAGCCGGCGGCACTGACGGCGAGATGGAGCTGTTCGCAGCCGAATCCCGCCAGGTCGTGAGTGCCGAACTGTTGCGTCAGAAGGCGGGTGGCCGTGTCCCGTTCAAAGTACCACGGTGGTTGGCGGCGCAGGCCGGGGCGCGCGGTATCAATGCCCGCAGGTATAGCTTCTTCATTCAGCAACAGCTCGGAGGGATTCAGTCGCTCCAATTCACCATGCAGTGCCTCTTCACCCTCTACTTCCAGTACGCTGAAACGACCACTGGTGACATCCAGTGAGGCGATGCCGAAAGACCCGTCGAGTGCCTGTACTGCTACCACCAGATTGTCACGGCGCTCTTCCAGCAGGGCTTCATCGGTGACCGTGCCGGGGGTGACGATGCGGACCACCTTGCGTTCCACTGGCCCTTTGGACGTGGCCGGGTCGCCCACTTGCTCGCAAATGGCAACGGATTCTCCCTTGCGTACCAGTTTGGCAAGATAGCCATCAGCCGAATGATAGGGAATGCCGCACATGGGAATGGGATCACCACCGGATTTGCCGCGTGCGGTGAGGGTGATATCCAGCAGTTTTGCGGCCTTGCGGGCATCCTCGAAAAACAGTTCGTAAAAATCACCCATGCGGTAAAACAGCAGAGTATCCGGGAATTCTGCCTTGATGCGCAGAAACTGGGTGATCATCGGCGTGTGCTGGCCGGTGGGTTTTGGTTTTTTTGACACGTTGGTTGTTGGGGCTTGGGGAGTGGTAGTAGACATCAGTGAAGTTTATCGAAATTGAGGAGTAGGTACTACCGGTGGCCGGAGTTTCCGGGGAGTATAATATTGTGAACATCGAAAAAGGCAGAAAAACATGGGAGTGCTGACGGTGTACAGTTAGGTCTAAAACCCGCAGTTGAACGGCCTGTAGAGTGCGTTGAATGTTGTGGCTGGCACGGCGCGATAAGGCAACTAAACAGGCTATTGATCAAAATGTTAATATATCCGTGAAGCGGTCGACTGCGGAATTTAGGTTAAGGGCTGTTATGAAAACGGTCTCCGGTGTTGGTTAACTGTTTGGCCACAGTGAGTTTGTCAGCGGGACAGCAGCTTTCTTTCTTTAAATTAATGACTTACCATTGACTGAGTGCCCTTCGGGTCAGAGTCTGGCGGTTTCCCGCAAAAATTAATCGAATCATTGGAAACATCGAGAAAATAAATATCATGTTTTTTGTCTTCCCCTGTCGATTTTGTTACTTCCCTAAATTTATTTTTCAGGAACAGCACATGGATTACAGGCGTGCCAGGTCATCAGGTTATTGGAAGATTTATCGGGTCATTTTCAGCTCACTTCTTTTTTTATTCATACCACAACAGATATTTGCAAATCCCACTGTCAAAAATGTCATTCTCCTGATCGGTGATGGCATGGGGCCGCAACAATATGCATTAGCCATGGCATATGCCCGGCTGGCACCCAATGCGTATACCCGCGAGCTGAATTTAGAAAAATTCATGTCTCAGGGCGAGCTTGGGTTAATGACGACTCATCCCAATAATGCGCTTGTCGTTGATTCTGCGGCATCGGCGACGCAACTGGCGACAGGTTATTATGCGGGATCAGAAATGATTGGCCTGGATTATAAGGGCAATCCACAAAAAACTATCCTGGAGCGTGCGCGTGATGCAGGGAAATCCACAGGGCTGGTATCTGATACCCGTATTACCCACGCAACGCCTGCTGCATTTGCCGCTCACCAGCCTCACCGGTCAATGGAAGATAACATTGCTGCCGATTTGATAAACAGCCATGTTGATGTGATGTTGTCTGCCGGTCTGTGGGCGTTTCTTCCTCAGGGTGTCGAAGACAGGGGAAGCAAAGTATATGCTCGTCTTCGTCAACAAATTCCTGAACACATTAAACTGAATTCCAAAAGGATGGATGATCGCAATGTGTTAAATGAAGCTGAAGATAAAGGCTATCATCTTGTGTTTGACCGGGAGTCAATGTGGGCAGCACCTGAAAACAAGAAGCTGTTGGGGCTTTTTGATAGCAAAAAAATGCCCAATGGTATTCGTGAACATCAAACGGAACATCAAAAATCAAGAAAGCATCCTACGCTGAAAGAGATGACTATCAAGGCGCTTGATCATTTGTCCAAAAACAAAAAAGGATTCTTTTTAATGGTTGAGTCAGGCCAAATCGATTGGGCCGGTCATACCAGTGATGCAGGTACAATGTTGCATCAACTGTTGCAGTTTGATAAAACGATTGGATACGTCATGGAGTGGGCTGAGAAAAAGGGTGATACTCTGGTTGTATTAACAGCAGATCATGAAACCGGGTCATTCGGTTTCAGTTATTCAAACTTTGATGTGCCAAAAGCAAAGAGGCTTGAAGGTTCTGCGTTTAAGGATGTCACCTTCAAGCCAAAATACAATTTTGGTGCGCCAAAAATAATCGATATGCTTTATCGGCAGAAAAAATCCTATACAGAAATGATGTCTGAGTTTGCAGCCTTGCCTGAAGAACAGGAAACGGCAGAAAGTTTGATGAATATCGTCAATGGAAGTTCTGAGTTCAAAATATCTCTGGCCGAAGCAGAAGCAATTTTAAAGCCTGTGAGTGACGGATTTTATGTAAACGATTTTAAGGAATTTTATGTTTACTTCAACAATCATCGGCAAAACAGGCTGGGGATAATTTTGTCACGACACCAAAATGTCGTGTGGGGTACAGGTACACATACGGACACACCTGTTCCGGTGATGGCGCTTGGACCGGAAGCAATTACCCGGCAATTCAATGGCATTCACCACAGCACAGAAATTGCAATAATGATGAAAAAAGCACTGGGTCTGACAGTCCCCCGGCCCCACTGATTGGTGGGCAGGTGGTGAACCCGCGAATTTGTTAATGTAATAACCGGGGGCAAACGCTATTTACCCAAACCAGAGTCGTTTTCGGTATAGTATGGCCCCTCGACTATTGAATCCTGATTATCTCCATGTTTTTTACAGACAACCGCAGCCACTTTTTTCGCCCCTTTTTTGGTAAATACCGGGAACAGGTGGTGGAATGCCTGCGTATTTTGCATGCCTGTCTTTATGGTTCACTGGCGGATTACAAGCGTGCCTTTACCCGGGAACAGGTGCTGGAATCCTTCACCGAGGCCATTACTCGTACCCCCGTGCTGGACGAGGAAGAAGAGGATTTTTCCGCACCGGTGCGCAGTGAGCGGGAGCAGGCCAACTGGGTTCTCAACCTGCTGCTGGAGCATGGCTGGATTGAGCGTCATGCCGATGAGGCTACCTTGCAAAGCAGCTATGCCTTCAGTCGTATTGGCCGCCTGTTCACCCAGCCCATGGTGGAAACAGCGGGTGGCGGTTTTCGTACCCGGCATCGCAATACCCGTAACACCCGCAATGCCCTGCAATCTTTTCTTGAGCGTGGCGAGGTGTATGATCTGCTTGATGCCTACGAATACTCGGAACGCATTATCAGTGATTTCAGTGATGTAATTGCTGAGCTGGACGAGCGCAAACGCATGCTGGTAAAGGAAGTAGAGGCTCAACAGGTCGTTCAGCGGGCCAGTGACGAGTTTTTCGACTTTATGGAAAAACGTTTCATGCCGGATCTTTCGGTACGCCTGTCGGCGGATAGCGTGGAAAAATATCGTGATGAAATCGAGTCACTGTTGCGCAAAGCTAAACGCAAGCAGAAAAAATTCAAGACCGGTGCCGAGATCGAATTGCGCAAGCTGGCGCCGGAATTATTACAGGACAAGCAGGCTTCACTTTATTATTTCATTCTCGACAGCATCGAATCACGCATTCACAGTGCCAGTGACATCATGCTGCCTGCGTTGCGTAATGCGCTGCATAGCTTCACCCGTCGTGCTGACATCATTATTCGCCAGCTCAGTTACACCCTGGGTGGTGAACAGGGTGATTTGCTCAATCTCTGTCAGCAATTGGGCGCGTTGCGGAAAGAAAAACAACCGCAGGCTCTGGATGCTGTGGCCGATGCCATGGCCATACTTGATCTCAGTGTGCCCGACCCCGGTGCATTGCGCCTGCACGCCGGGCGGCAGCGGCGACTGGTGAACAGTTCTGTCGAGGCACAGGCACCCATGGACAAGGTTTCGCGTCGTGAGCTGTTTATCCAGCAGTCACTGCAAAAGGCTTTTGTGGTTAACAACCAGCAGGTAGGGGAGTTTATTGTTGCAGCGCTTAAAAATGGCCATCGTATCCACAGTAAACAATTACCCGTGCAAAATGCTCGTGATCTGTTGATGGCTGCCCATGCCATTGAAGCGGGTGCTGCGGGGCGTCGCTCCAGTGAATTTTATTTTCGCGTAGCGCCCACCGGCCAGCAAGTGCAGACGGATTATTATCACATGACCGATGACTTCATCATTGAGCTGGTGGAGCACTCCCCGGAACATTCTCAGGAAAAAAATCATGCTGACTGACGTACTGAGTCAACGACTCGAAAAAGCCAACCTGGGACTTGATGAGTTTCGTGAACTCACTATTCGTTTGCTCAACTATGGTGTGTTATGCCGGAGTGAAAGCCAGACCGAACAACAGCTTTATGACCGCTATCTGCGTATTGCCGATCTGGTGCAGGATTATCTGCATATTATGGACATCAGCGTATTTCACGACCGGCGTTTTGAATACCTGAGACTTTACCCGCCGGGCAGCGAAACACCCGGTATGGACGAAGCGGAGACCTCGGCTTTTGCAGGCAGCCTGCGCAACCGGTTGTCCCAGTCCGAAGTGGCCATGGTGCTGGTGCTGCGTTTGCAATATGACAAAGCGTTACGCGAAGGTCAGGTGGATGACAAAGGTTACGTCACCGAGTCCATGGAAGCCTTGAGTATTGCCATGAAAAATATCCTGGCGCGCAGCCTGCCGGAAAAACTCACTGAACGAAAACAGTTGTTTATTCATTTACGCCGTTTGCGTCTTATCGAATTTCACAGTGAAGAAGATTTAGTGAGCGGCGAAGCCTGGTTGAAAATTCATCCGATGATTGTCAGTTTTGTTAACGATGAGGCTGTGCAGACGCTGTCCCGGGTAACAGCGTCGGAAAATAAAAATAGCGAAGGCACTGTCACCAAAACTGAATAGGTCAGCCGGGCAGGGTGGAACAAGCGCAGCGGTTCCACCAACAAGCTGGCAGGAACAACAAGTCGTCCCTGTGCTCACTACCGCTGACAAAAAATCGATAAAACCCCAGCTTCACTCTTTTCCCTTGAGGGAAAATAGAAAAGTATTCACACAAGTGTAGAGTTAAGTATTTATGTTTCTGAAAAAATTTATTTTTGTAAACTGGGGTAACATCCCTCAGCTTGAATTTGAAATGGGTCCCATTAACCTGCTGTCAGGCGGCAACGGTTCAGGAAAAACCACCGCCGCAGATGCTATTCAGACCATCATGACTGCGGCCCACGAAAATCTTTTTCAATACAATCCGGGACAGGATGAAACCACCCAGCGTGGCCGTGGCGGCAAGCGCGTGCGCACCCTGGCGTCTTATGTGCTGGGTTGTGACGATGGCAGTTATGCACGGCTCGACCCGATTGACGGTTATCTTGCTGCGGTGTTCTGCCCCACCAAAGGTGAATCGGCAGACCCTTTCACTGCCGTTATTGGTGTGCGTGCCTGGCTGGATGCTACCGGTGGGCAACAGATAGCACGGCAGGATGACTTGTTATTTTTGATTCTTCCCGGTGAAGCACTGACGCTGGCGCATTTTGTCCGTGAGGATAAAATCGGCGACAAAAAAACCGGCCAATACATCACGCCACTGGATAAAATCCAGAACCTGCTGATTCGTGAATTCGGTCAGCGTCGCGTACAAAAATACGACACCAAAAAAACCTATCTGCGCCGTCTCTATGCGGCCCTGCGTGGCCAGCATGACAGCGTTTCCGAAACAGAAGCCACCGCAGCAGCGCGCGCCTTTTCCCGCTTTATGGCTTACAAACCGGTACGCAGTATCAATGACTTTGTTGCCCATGAAATTCTTGAAAGAAAAGATCTTGGCGAAGCAATTCGTGCCATTTCAGGTCAGCTCAAAACCATTCATGCCATGGAACGTGACGCAGCCCAGCTGGTGGAATCCATTGGTATTCTGGAAAATGCCGAGCAACAGGCCAGCCAGTACATTCAGCAATGGATCGAACTGAACAGCCTGGACTTCACGCTTGCGCAATATGAGTACCTGCAACGTCAGCGTGATTACGTCAAAACCAAAAAACAGCAAAGTGATTACCAGCGCAGTCTGAAAGAAAACGAAGCTGAAACAGAACTGACCGAACAACGACAAAAACAACTGAACGAGCAACTGGTTCATCTGGAAGCCCAGCGTCTGGGCATCAGCGCCTTGCAACAAAAAGATGAACTGGAGCAACAAAGGAAACAGCAACAGGATAAATTGACGGGCATGGCACGCCGTCTATTGGAACAGGACAATTCGCTGGACAACAATCTGCAAGCCACCAAAGCCATCACAAAAGATTTGCAACATGCAGATTTAATGGACGAGCTGCCAATGATGGCTGATTTACAGATTCGTCAGTCCGCACAGAATGTAGTGAAGGAAGGCGGGCGCGGTGAGCTGGACATTCCTGCACTGCTGCAAACAGACCTGCTGAATGATTTGTCACCACTGGAACTGCATCTGGATCAGGCCCGTGCCGCCCAGCGGTTACACAATCAATGGTATGAACAATGGCATCAGTCCGGCAGCCTGCCGGATAATACCTCGTTGTATGAACAGCTGGCGAAGTTGGTTCATAACCGGGGCGCGCGTTACGAAAAACTGAAAAACCAGTGTCGACAAAAAGAGCAGGACATCGAACGCCTGGAAGCAAAACAAGTCAGCTATCCACTTTTTGTGGAACGTGCCCTGGCCGCCATTCGCCGTGACTGCCCGCAGGCTGATCCGCGTGTGCTGTGTGACCATGTGGAAGTCAGCGACCCGCGCTGGCAAATGGCCATCGAAGGTTATCTGGGTATGACACGCTTTTCTATTATTGTGGATGCGGACTGTGAAGCCGAAGCCATTCGCATCGTGCGCCAGCTGCCGGGACGTGATAACCGTGCGCGCATCATTCAAGGCAACAAGGCACAACAGGACGCTGAGCGTTCCAGTCTGCCGACGGATTCGCTGATTCACTTACTGTCGTTTAGCCATGCCACCGCCAAACATTATCTGACTGCCAGTTATGGCAATGTAATACAGGTAGCCTCTGCCGATGCTCTGCGACAAACCCGTCGTGGTCTTACTGCTGACGGTATGGGCGCGGGTGGTTACAGTATGTTTCGTTGTGACCTGCCGGAGGGCGAACTGGTCTTCGGCGTGGCCGCACGGGAAAGAGCCCTGAAAGCCAAACAGCAAGAACTGGCCAGCCTCAACGAGCAATGGCAGCAGGCCAATGACCAGATGCAGCAGGCCAGCAATATGCTCGACAATGTCAAAAAACTACAGTCGCTGGACTATGCCGATGCCATTACCTACATGCTGGAAATACACCGTGAATTGCACAAACTGGAAAACCTGCTGGCACAACTGGACCTGTCTGAACACACAGACCTGGAAAACAAACTCACCGAATTGAGGGGGCAGGAACAACAATTACGCCAACAGCAAGGCAGCCTGAAAGAAGGCAAGGGTGAACTACAGGAAAAAATACGCAAGATTAACAAACGTTGCGAAACACTGGCTGACGAACAGGAGAAAACCCAGCAGGTGGCAGAAGACCGTGAAAAAAACCTGCTGGCCATTGCCAGTGAATGGCCAGCGTTTGATGCTGACACACGACTGACCTGCGCAGAAAAAGAAGCGGGTGAACTGAATGAGAATACTGCCGGCATTGCCATCAACCATCGCCGGGGAATCCAGAGTGACCTGCATAAATCAGAGCGTAAAATGGATGAAGAGATCCAGAAACATAACCAGCATTGTTTACCGGGTGATGCCATCATTTATCACCATTTCAATGGTGATTATGATGCCGCCTTGTTTCGTGCCATTTGCGGACTGCAACGTGATCTGGACAGAGTTTTCAATCGCCTGAAAAATAACATCCTGGTGGAAAAATACGATAACCTGCGACAACTCAAGGAAAGCTTTAACAACGCTTTCGTCACCCACTTCTGTCACACCATTCATCAGGCTATCAATGACGGCAAACGCCAGATTGAACGGCTCAACAAAGAATTACAGCATCACCGGTTTGGCGATGATCGTGAACGTTTTCGTTTCGACAGTGACTGGATTCCTGAATTCCGTGACTATGCCCGTTTCTTCGAAGAAATCATCAAGCAACCCGGCGTCGGTGATGACATCGACTTGTTCCAAATGGAGCTGTCGGTAAAATCACAAAAAGTCCGGGAGGAATTGATGCGGATGCTGCTTGATGAAGATGCCAATAAAGCGCTGCGGGAACTGGATCGCATTGGTGATTATCGCAACTACCGAAAATACGAAATCTACAAAGAAGTGGAAAACAAAGAACCCATTGCCCTGAGTGAATACGGCACTGGCAGCGGCGGCCAATTGGAAACCCCGGCTTATATTATTCGTTCGGCAGCCATCACCTCTGCATTTCGTTTTGCTGAAGGCAGTAATCACCTGCGTATGGTGCTGGTGGATGAGGCCTTCTCAAAAATGGATGAAACCCGCTCACGGGAAGTTATTGACTATTTGACCAAAGCCCTCGGTTTGCAACTGATCTTCATCATGCCCACCAGTAAATGTGGACCGTTTATGGATTTGATCAGTAATGAATTTGTATTCGCCAAATGTCCCAGTGAACAGCCCCGTGGCCAGCTTAACACCCGGGTACTGGTAGATCGCAAACAATGCAATACCGAAAAAATTCAGCAACTATGGGCTAACCATAAACGTACTGTTTACCAACAGGCCGAACTGGATTTTATGGATGAAGTGTTGGAAGGGCAATGATAAAAGGGCAGGGGGCGCGTAGTTTATTGATAATGCTGTGGGGTCAGTTAACGGAATTCAGCCTCCGGTAAACATTGATTGGCGCTTTGTGGTGTGTCCGGGTGAATATCAATAAATCAGAATGCCTGCCAAATGCTTTGCGGGCATACCATTCTGTTTTAACCCGTAAATCTTCGATTCCATCATGGGTAAAGTCACCTCTGGCAAGCAGGGTGACATAAATTTCATCTTCATCATTTTTGTGACTGAGATGATGATTTTTGCAGTGCTATCCATTTCAAGTGAAATGTTTGTTTCAGGTGCATAGTCGCCAAGCGTTTTGTGACTGAGTTGCTTTAGCTCATTATTAGTTAAAAGTGGTTTGGTCATGGCTGGCAGTTCAGAATAAAATGATATATCCGGTTTTGCCGGAAAGTAGGTGGTTTGGGCCTTCATTGCTTTTGCGAATTGTTTAATGGCATTGCATGAGATGATGAGTTGTTTAAATCGAAAATATTCAAAATCAGCGATTGTGGATGAATCAATGTTTATGGCTTGATTACAGCTTTCCGGCTTTATTGGTGTCCCTTTAATTGCCTGGTATTCATAACCGCTGAGCGAAGCATCCGTTTTATTTTTGTCAACGTCAAAGCCAGGAAGTGCCTGTATGTTTAAAGTGGCTTTTATCGGGTGATGCGTGTCGGCACAAGCCGATGAACCGATAGCCAGAAAAAAGCTGACAAGAATTAAAAAATATAATTTCTTCATGAGGGTTTGTGGTGTCAAGCCCGGATTATTTTTCACAGAAAGTTCATATAATCGCAATGAAAGATTCATGTTATATCTCCAGAATCAGCTGCGTCACTACAACTGAAAGGAGAATAGACAATGACTTTTTTTATCAGGGAATGGCCCAATAAAACGGCAACGTTAATGGCGGATAATGGCACGGTGTTGTGGACGTTTCCCAGTGTTGA
>Ga0256839_1000354_pt1 | contig 59389 bp, 49 predicted proteins | sample 354166metaG_FD_185968 | JGI IMG/M metagenome (GOLD analysis project Ga0256839, IMG submission 185968) | Hydrothermal vent microbial communities from Mid Atlantic Ridge, Atlantic Ocean - 354-166 | ecosystem: Environmental > Aquatic > Marine > Hydrothermal vents | place: Atlantic Ocean: Mid...
GGTTCCGATCCGAGGCGGATGTCCCCGACGGCGGGCCCCTGCTGGGGCGGAATCGCTCGCAGGGGGCGCCCAGGTCCGCGGCGCCGCGCCGCCTCGACGCCTTCTTCATCAGGGCAAGTGGCTAGAGGTAGCGCGGCGCCTCGGCCTGCACCCCTCCACGGTAGTCTTAATCCCTTCTTCATCAGGGCAAGTGGCTAGAGGCGGGCGCAGCGGCGGACCATTCGTGTCCGCCGCGTCTTAATCCCTTCTTCATCAGGGCAAGTGGCTAGAGCACCTACCCCGGCGACCGTCTGCTCGGGTCAGGTGGGGTGTCTTAATCCCTTCTTCATCAGGGCAAGTGGCTAGAGGAGGCCACCCCCGCTACAGCGGCGGCGGTGGCCGCCCGTCTTAATCCCTTCTTCATCAGGGCAAATGGCTAGAGGCGTGGGCGGGATCGCCGAGGTGGAGGGGGCCGGTCGTCTTAATCCCTTCTTCATCAGGGCAAGTGGCTAGAGTCGGGATCGCCTTATGGCGATGCTTGACGAAGCCGAGTCTTAATCCCTTCTTCATCAGGGCAAGTGGCTAGAGGGCATGGATTAAGGTGTCCGTCGATGTGTTCGGCGACAGTCTTAATCCCTTCTTCATCAGGGCAAGTGGCTAGAGACGACATCTCCGACGATGAGCGTGTATCCCACGGTGGGTCTTAATCCCTTCTTCATCAGGGCAAGTGGCTAGAGATACGAAGGGGCGGGTATTCCTCCACCGTCTCGCGTCTTAATCCCTTCTTCATCAGGGCAAGTGGCTAGAGCTTTTTCGCGCGCGCTTTTTCTATGCCATTACACGCGTCTTAATCCCTTCTTCACCAGGGCAAGTGGCTAGAGGAGGGGGCGAGGGCGGGCCTCGCCCGCGCAGACGAGGTCTTAATCCCTTCTTCATCAGGGCAAGTGGCTAGAGTTCACCTTCGTTCCGAAGAACAGGGGGGTGAGGGCGGGTCTTAATCCCTTCTTCATCAGGGCAAGTGGCTAGAGCTTGAGACCATGCTGTCTCCGCCCAGCCGCGGATGCAGTCTTAATCCCTTCTTCATCAGGGCAAGTGGCTAGAGGGTGGGACCCCAGAATTGCCCGGGCCCTCCGTCGCGCGTCTTAATCCCTTCTTCATCAGGGCAAGTGGCTAGAGTCACTTTCGTTCCGAAGAATAATAGGGGGGTGAGGGGTCTTAATCCCTTCTTCATCAGGGCAAGTGGCTAGAGGGCGTCACGATCAAAAAGGAGAAGGTGATGCTCTATGTCTTAATCCCTTCTTCATCAGGGCAAGTGGCTAGAGGCGCCCGCGCCGCTGAGGGCGGCGGCCTCTGGGAGGTGTCTTAATCCCTTCTTCATCAGGGCAAGTGGCTAGAGGAAGCGCCGCAACCGCATTCCTCCGCAGTTCTGGAGTCTTAATCCCTTCTTCATCAGGGCAAGTGGCTAGAGTCGTTCTCGTGCCATGAGGTACGCGGACGTGATCTGTCTTAATCCCTTCTTCATCAGGGCAAGTGGCTAGAGCGCCGCTGAGGGCGGCGGGCTTTGGGAGGTGCGCCTGGTCTTAATCCCTTCTTCATCAGGGCAAGTGGCTAGAGGACGCGCGTGGGCGCACCTTCCTCCACCTCCTCGCGGTCTTAATCCCTTCTTCATCAGGGCAAGTGGCTAGAGGGACCGGGCGTGGAGCACCGTGCTCCGCGCCCTTGCCGTCTTAATCCCTTCTTCATCAGGGCAAGTGGCTAGAGGACGCGCGTGGGCGCACCTTCCTCCACCTCCTCGCGGTCTTAATCCCTTCTTCATCAGGGCAAGTGGCTAGAGGGTCAGAGGCGCGCGCGAGCACGTGGCCTCCCTGATGTCTTAATCCCTTCTTCATCAGGGCAAGTGGCTAGAGCCCGTGCCGGGCGTCCATATGATGGGGCACGAGGGCGTCTTAATCCCTTCTTCATCAGGGCAAGTGGCTAGAGTCGGAGAGCAGGGCGATGGCCTCCGCCACCGCCTGCGTCTTAATCCCTTCTTCATCAGGGCAAGTGGCTAGAGGCGAGCACATACCCGGGATGCCGCATTCTCGGCGCCGGGTCTTAATCCCTTCTTCATCAGGGCAAGTGGCTAGAGTCAGCGCCACCCTTCCCCACCCGTTCTGCATTCTCCTCGTCTTAATCCCTTCTTCATCAGGGCAAGTGGCTAGAGCCATCCCCGCGCCAGCGGTATGCGGCGCGGGGATTTGTCTTAATCCCTTCTTCATCAGGGCAAGTGGCTAGAGGCCGCGGGGGGACCATAAGAATATGATGCGGCCCGAGGTCTTAATCCCTTCTTCATCAGGGCAAGTGGCTAGAGTCAGCGCCACCCTTCCCCACCCGTTCTGCATTCTCCTCGTCTTAATCCCTTCTTCATCAGGGCAAGTGGCTAGAGGAGGCCATCGCCCTGCTCGAAAAGCAGGGCGTCCCGCGTCTTAATCCCTTCTTCATCAGGGCAAGTGGCTAGAGGGGACGGGGAGGGAGGAGAGAGGCAATGGCTGAGTTCCTGTCTTAATCCCTTCTTCATCAGGGCAAGTGGCTAGAGCTGTCCCGTGCTCAGACGACCCCGAGCAGGACGCCGCGGTCTTAATCCCTTCTTCATCAGGGCAAGTGGCTAGAGGCCCTCGAGCGGGCGCGGGCCGAAATCCGTGCCTGCGGTCTTAATCCCTTCTTCATCAGGGCAAGTGGCTAGAGGGCCCCCGTCCCGCGCACTATCGGGGAGCTCGCCGCGTCTTAATCCCTTCTTCATCAGGGCAAGTGGCTAGAGCGGTGCGGGCATCTGGGAGGCCCGCACCGACACGAAGTCTTAATCCCTTCTTCATCAGGGCAAGTGGCTAGAGCATCTTTTCCGCTCGCTGGGTGGCGGAGACCGCCCAGCGGTCTTAATCCCTTCTTCATCAGGGCAAGTGGCTAGAGGCCCGGCCGCCTGGCGCAACCAGCCCTCCCCGGGCGTCTTAATCCCTTCTTCATCAGGGCAAGTGGCTAGAGCCGCTGGGTGGCGGGGAACGCCCAGCGGGCTTGGCGCCTGTCTTAATCCCTTCTTCATCAGGGCAAGTGGCTAGAGGGGGAGGTGATCCCCGCCGAAGAGGCCCTGCGGGAGGTGTCTTAATCCCTTCTTCATCAGGGCAAGTGGCTAGAGGCGGGACGAGGCGCTGCCCGCGCGGCGGCACCTCCTGTCTTAATCCCTTCTTCATCAGGGCAAGTGGCTAGAGGCAGCGGGCGGACCATCTTTTCCGCTCGCTGGGTGGTCTTAATCCCTTCTTCATCAGGGCAAGTGGCTAGAGCGACCTCCCGCAGCGGGCGGACCATCTTTTCCGCTCGCTGTCTTAATCCCTTCTTCATCAGGGCAAGTGGCTAGAGGGGGCCCTTTCTGCCGGCGTAGCTCAGCCGGAAGAGCGCGTCTTAATCCCTTCTTCATCAGGGCAAGTGGCTAGAGGCGATCCGGGCGGTGGCCCCCGAGGTGCTCTCCGGGTCTTAATCCCTTCTTCATCAGGGCAAGTGGCTAGAGAAGGAGAGAGCTGTGTCAGAATACCTCTCCCCAGGGTCTTAATCCCTTCTTCATCAGGGCAAGTGGCTAGAGCGTGGCCGCGCTGGCATCATGGGCACGCTGGTCAGCTATGTCTTAATCCCTTCTTCATCAGGGCAAGTGGCTAGAGACATACCGCGCCGGCGCATCCGATATCAGCCTCGCGTCTTAATCCCTTCTTCATCAGGGCAAGTGGCTAGAGGCCATCCAGATCCCGCCCTCCTTGGCGCGGGCACGGAAGTCTTAATCCCTTCTTCATCAGGGCAAGTGGCTAGAGGCTCCACCAGATCGCAAGCCATGCGTTACGCGCATGGCGTCTTAATCCCTTCTTCATCAGGGCAAGTGGCTAGAGTCTCGAGGAGGGGGTGTATACCCTCCTCGGGGCGGATGGGTCTTAATCCCTTCTTCATCAGGGCAAGTGGCTAGAGCTGAGCCCCCCTCCCCGCGCCAGCGGTATGCGGCGCGTCTTAATCCCTTCTTCATCAGGGCAAGTGGCTAGAGCCGTGCCCGCGCCGTCGAGGGCGCGGGCATCTGGGTCTTAATCCCTTCTTCATCAGGGCAAGTGGCTAGAGCGTCGAGGGCGCGGGCATCTGGGAGGTCCGCCCCGACGTCTTAATCCCTTCTTCATCAGGGCAAGTGGCTAGAGGCGCCGCAGGGGGAGCGGCCCTTTGGGAGGTCCGCCTCGTCTTAATCCCTTCTTCATCAGGGCAAGTGGCTAGAGAGAGGCATCGCGCCGCGGGTGGCGCTGCTCCCCGCCAGGTCTTAATCCCTTCTTCATCAGGGCAAGTGGCTAGAGCCTCCGCCTCCGCGAGGAGGTTCATCTTCGCCCCGTCCCCGTCTTAATCCCTTCTTCATCAGGGCAAGTGGCTAGAGCGCCGTCGAGGGCGCGGGCCTCTGGGAGGTCCGCACCGGTCTTAATCCCTTCTTCATCAGGGCAAGTGGCTAGAGGGGTGGGACCACCGGGTCGCTCGGGCCCTCCGCCGCGGTCTTAATCCCTTCTTCATCAGGGCAAGTGGCTAGAGGCGCTGCTCCCCGTCCACCCCGCCCCCGCCGTCGAGGTCTTAATCCCTTCTTCATCAGGGCAAGTGGCTAGAGAGGGCGGTGGGAGGACGACATGGAGCGTGCGGGCGTCCCGTCTTAATCCCTTCTTCATCAGGGCAAGTGGCTAGAGGCATTCCGCGGCTGGGCTGTGGGCGGGGACGTGGTCCGTCTTAATCCCTTCTTCATCAGGGCAAGTGGCTAGAGACCACCCTCCGGTGGTCCCCTGTCCGGGGGCGGTGGGTCTTAATCCCTTCTTCATCAGGGCAAGTGGCTAGAGGGGCTGTGGGCGGGGACGTGGTCCCCGCCCTCTCGGTGCTGTCTTAATCCCTTCTTCATCAGGGCAAGTGGCTAGAGGCCTCCCGCCGGAGGAGATCCCGGCGGGGGGATGACGTCTTAATCCCTTCTTCATCAGGGCAAGTGGCTAGAGGTGGGCTCCCGCCCCGCGCTCCATCGGGGAGCTCGCCGCGTCTTAATCCCTTCTTCATCAGGGCAAGTGGCTAGAGGCGCATCGCGCCGCGGGTGGCGGTGCTCCCCGTCCGGTCTTAATCCCTTCTTCATCAGGGCAAGTGGCTAGAGCCGCTCCCTCGACTGGGGCGAGCTCGCCGCCCGAGCGGTGCGTCTTAATCCCTTCTTCATCAGGGCAAGTGGCTAGAGCGCCGCAGAAGGCGTGGGGATTTGGGAGGTCCGCCTCGTCTTAATCCCTTCTTCATCAGGGCAAGTGGCTAGAGTTGAGCTTCGGCGCCACGTACCAGAACAGCACGTCGCGGTCTTAATCCCTTCTTCATCAGGGCAAGTGGCTAGAGAGATCACGCTGGCCGACACGGTCAGAGACGCGCGCAAGTCTTAATCCCTTCTTCATCAGGGCAAGTGGCTAGAGGGTGGCGGCTCACCATCTTCCCCCGCCGCCCCGCGGGTCTTAATCCCTTCTTCATCAGGGCAAGTGGCTAGAGCGGGGCCTCGGGGGTGGATGTCTTCACCCCCGAGGCGTCTTAATCCCTTCTTCATCAGGGCAAGTGGCTAGAGTTTGTCGAGCTTTCTGATGTCTCTCTTTTGATAATCCGCGTCTTAATCCCTTCTTCATCAGGGCAAGTGGCTAGAGGGCAGCGGTGAAGTACAACTTCGACGTAGAATTCCAAGTCTTAATCCCTTCTTCATCAGGGCAAGTGGCTAGAGACTGTGGTGCTGTTATGCCATTATACGCGGATACGTCTTAATCCCTTCTTCATCAGGGCAAGTGGCTAGAGTCTGGGGCCCCGCCGGATGGCGGGGCTACTTCTTATATGTCTTAATCCCTTCTTCATCAGGGCAAGTGGCTAGAGGGGCGCGGGACGAAATCCGCGCCCGCGCCGCCAAGTCTTAATCCCTTCTTCATCAGGGCAAGTGGCTAGAGGGACCCCCGTCGGAAAAAGGCCGAACCGCAAGGGGTTGCGCGGACGGTTGGCCAGAAACGAAACTACAGCAAAAGTTTGGCAAAATCCGCTCCGTCCTCATGCCCTCGCCCGACCGGAGACCGGTCGTCCCTGCCGGTGATGCACGCTGTCACAGAGCGCCGCTCGTCATTCCCGAACCAAGCGAACCTTAGCGCCCGGCGCCGATCGGGACAAGTCCCCGCGCGGACGCGGCCCCGGTCGGATCCGGGGGTGGCGGCCCCTCGCGTCTCGCGACGATCCGCGCGGGCACGAGGTCGGGCCGGCGGCAGGAGGATCGGGGACGCCCGGGTGGTGGCCGCGGGACGTCACATCGCCGGCCCCTCGCACCTCGGTACGGCTCCGTGGAGATCCCCGCCGCGCAAGCTCGCGGGCCCGGCGGCCCGTGGCCACCCGCTGCGGACGGGACCGCCGCCGGGGCGGCTCACCCGCCGGCGACGGTGAAGGGAAGGAGCACCTCGTCGGCCTCGTCGCTGCCGGCATCCCGCACGCGCACGGCGAGCCGATAGTCGCCGACCGGCAGCCCCTCCAGCTCGAGCCGCAGGAAAACGAAACTCGCCGTATTGGGCGTGCGGGCCCGGAATTCCCATCGGCCGAAGTCGCGCTGACCACCCAGCACCTCCCCGTCGGCCGAGAGGATGGCCACGTCGGCGGCGAAGCCGTAGACGACGGTCCCGTCCCCGGCGTCCCGGAAGGCGTAGCCCACCGGCTCCAGATAGACCAGCAGCGGCTCGCCCGGCCGGAAGGTGTGGTCGGGTCGGGGTTCGTAGCTTCCGAAGCTCGCCGGCTCCTCCGCCACGAAGGTGGCCTTGCGGATGGCGAGGGGCATGCGGGCGAAGGTCTCGAGATAGGCCGGCTCCAGCGCCGCGAAGGCCTCCCGCCAGTCGCCCGCCGCCACCGCCTTTCCGGCGCGTTCCAGCAGGGCCGCCACCTCCTCCTCCCCGGCCCGCGCCGGCATCGCCGCGAGCGCGAGGGCCCCCGCGAGCAGCAGTCCACCCATGCTCCGCACGATCATCTCCTTCCCTCCTGCGTCCATCACCGGGAACGGGGCGGACCGTCTCCGTTCCGCCCGGCGTCTCACGCCTGCACGCCCTCCACGTACCAGTCCATCTTCAGCAGCTCCCCGTCGGAGAGCACCTCCCCCTCCTTCACCCGGAGTCGGCCCTCCCGATCCCGGATGGGACCCGTGAAGGGATGGAAGCGGCCCTCGAGGATTCCCTCGCGCACCCGCTCCGCCGCCGCGACCACCTCCGCCGGCAGGCGCGGATTGTAGGGGGCGATGCGGATCATGCCCTCCCTCATGCCCCACCAGATGTCGTGGCTCCGCCAGCTTCCCTCGAGCACCGCCCGGACCCGCTGCACGTAGTAGGGACCCCAGTCGTCGACGATGGCGGTGAGATGGGCGTTGGGCGCGAATTTCCGCATGTCCGAGGCCTGACCGAAGCCCACCACGCCGCGCTGTTCCGCCACCTGCAGCGGGGCGGCGCTGTCCGTGTGCTGGGTGATCACGTCGGCGCCCTGGTCGATGAGCGCCTTGGCGGCGTCGGCCTCCTTGGCGGGATCGTACCAGCTGTCCACCCAGACCACCTTGATGCGGGCATCGGGACGCACCCGCCGCATGGCGAGGGTGAAGGCGTTGATGCCGCGCACCACCTCGGGGATGGGGAAGGAGCCCACGTAGCCGACGATGCCGGTCCGGGTGACGTGGCCGGCGATGGTGCCGATCACCGCCCGACCCTCGTAGAAGCGGGCGTTGTAGACGGCCACGTTGGGCGCGGTCTTGTAGCCGGTGGCATGCTCGAACTTCACCTGCGGGAAACGGCGGGCGACGCGGATCACGGCGTTCATGAAGCCGAAGGAGGTGGCGAAGACGATGTCGTGGCCGCCCGCCGCCATCCGCTGCAGGACGCGCTCGGCATCGGCCCCCTCCCGGACGCTCTCCACATAGCTGGTCTCCACGCGATCTCCCAGTGCCGCCTCCACCTCGCGGCGTCCCACATCGTGGCGATAGGTCCAGCCGTGGTCGCCGACGGGACCGACATAGATCCAGCCCGCCCGGACCCGGTCCCGGCCGGCGCGGGCGAGGCCGGGAGCGAGGGCGAGGGTGCCCGCCGCGGTGGCGGTTCCCAGGAGACGACGGCGCGTGATGGACCAGGACATGGCGTTCCTCCTCTCAGGACGGGGGCAGGAAGGGTCTGCCGAGACAGGCGGGTGCCTCCAGCCGGCGCCGCCACGGCCCGGCGTGGATCAGCACCAGCACCAGGATCGTGGCGAGATAGGGGAGCATGGAGAGATACTGGGAGGGAATGGCCACCAGCCCCAGTCCCTGGGCGTGGAGCTGGAGGATGCCGACGCCGCCGAACAGCAGGGCGCCGGCCAGCACCCGCCACGGCCGCCAGGCGGCGAACACCACCAGCGCCAGCGCGATCCAGCCGCGGCCGGCGGTCATGCCCTCCACCCACATGGGGGTGTAGACCAGCGACAGGAAGCCGCCGGCGAGACCGGCCGTCGCACCGCCGAACAGCACCGCCAGCAGGCGCACCCGCCGCACCGGATGGCCCAGGGCATGCGCCGCCTCGTGGTTCTCGCCGCAGGCCCGCAGCACCGTGCCGGCGCGGGTGCGGAAGAGGAAGAGCGCGGTGGCCGGTACCAGCAGCCAGGCGAGATAGACCAGCGGGTCGTGGCCGAAGAGGAGCGGCCCCACCACCGGCAGCTCCCGCAGGCCCTCGGGGAAGAGGGGCGCCAGTCGGGAGACGCTCCGCCCCACCAGCGGCTGGCCCGCGAGGGCCGTGAGACCGGTGCCGAAGATGGTGAGGGCCAGTCCCGTGGCCACCTGGTTGGCCAGCAGGAACAGGGCGAGCAGCGCGAAGACCAGGGCGAGCCCCATGCCGGCCAGGGCCGCCGCCAGCACGCCGGCGAGGGGCGTGCCGGTCGCGAGGGCGGCGGCGAAACCGGCCACCGCCCCGGCCAGCATCATCCCCTCCACCCCGAGGTTGAGCACGCCCGCCCGCTCCACCACCAGCTCTCCGATGGCCGCCAGCAGGAGCGGCGTCGCCGCCATGACGACGCTCACCGCCGTGGCCACCACCATCTCCGACACCGCTGCGTCCCGCCGTGCTCCCTGCGCGCCGCGATCCAAGCACCGGGGCGCGCGTCCGACAACCACCGCCGGCGCCCGGTCGCACATCCGTCGCCATCCGTGGCACGGCGCGCGCGTTGACGCTCGCCGGAGCCGCTGCTAGCGGGGGCCCACCGTCCGGGCGACGGCGGGCCGAAAGGGGAGGATCGGCCGATGGGCGCACACGTCACCCTGTCCTGCTTCTCGGTGGTGGACCACTATCCGTCCGGGCGCCATCCCGGACACACGCGCACCGTCGAGCGGTTCTATCGCCAGCTCCTGGACGAGTGCCTTCTCGCCGAGCGCCTCGGCTACGACACCTTCTTCGTCGCCGAGCACCACTTCCACGAGTACGGCGCCATCCCCAACCCGGCCGTGTGGATGGCCGCCGCCGCCGTCCTCACCTCCCGCATCCGCCTCGGCCCCGCCGTCTCGGTCCTGCCCTTCCACGATCCGCGCGTCGTCGCCGAGGACTACGCCATGGTGGACCAGCTCTCGCGCGGACGGGTCGTCTTCGGCGCCGGCTCCGGCTATCTCGCCCACGAGTTCCAGGGGTTCGGCGTGGATCCCGCGACCAAGCGCGCCCGTTTCGACGAGGCCCTCGAGATCGTCCGCCGGCTCTGGCGCGGCGAGCGGCTGACCCTGGCCGGCACCCACCACGGCCTGTGCGGGGTGGAGCTCAACGTGCGGCCCTGGCGGGACCGCGAGATCCCGGTCTACGTGGCGGCGCTGCGCCGGGAGGTCCTCTACTGGATCGGTCGCAACGGGCTCGATGCCATGATCGTGCCCTATGCCACCGTCGACCGCTTCGAGGAGATCGGCGATCTGGTGGCCGAGTTCCGGCGCGGACGTGCCGACGGCGGCCACGACGGAGGCGAGGTGATCGTGGCCCTCCACACCCACGTGGCGGAGAGCGACGAGGCGGCCCGGGCCGAGGCCGCCGCCGCCTTCGACCTCTACGTGGACACGCGTCTCTACGCCAGGCGCCAGACCTACGAGGACATCCAGCGGAGCGGGCTGTCGCTGATGGGAGGCGTCGAGACGGTGGCGGAGAAGCTGCGACGGCTCGCCGAGATGGGCGTGCGCCACGTGGCGGCCCTCTACAATTTCGGCGATCTCCCCACCGCCCTCGCCCGCCGGTCGCTCGAACGGCTGATGGGCGAGGCGGCGCCGCGCTCCGGCGTCGTCGCCCCGCCCGCCGGGGCCGATGCGGGAGCCCCATGACACGGGAGGACGAGGTCCCCGAATTCGGTCCCGACACGCTGCCGCTCACCCGCGAGGCGGTGCGGCGGGGGCTCGTGCGGCGCATGATCGCTCGCGCCGGCATCCCGGTGCGGCTGCTGCCGGAGGCGGAGATCGAGCGGCGGCTGGAGGAGGCCCTGGCGACCCGGCCCGAGGCCGGTGACGTCTGGCTCTTCGCCTATGGCTCCCTCATCTGGAACCCCACCGTCGAGGTGGTCGGCCGGTCCCGGGCCCGCGTCCACGGGTATCATCGCCGCTTCTGCCTGGAGACGGTGGTGGGTCGGGGCACGCCGGAGCGCCCGGGTCTCATGCTCGGCCTCGACCGCGGCGGCAGCTGCGTGGGCGTGGCCCTCCGCGTCCCGGCGGTGCGGGTGCGGGAGGAGCTCGCCGTCGTCTTCCACCGCGAGATGGTGACCGGCGCCTATCGGGCCCGCTGGCTGCGCGCCCGCGGCGAGGCGGGCTCCCTTCCCGTGCTGGCCTTCGTCATCGATCGGCGTCACGAACGCTACGTGCGGGCGCTCCCGCGCGCGCGTCTCGTGGAGATCCTCGCCACCGCCCATGGCCCCCTCGGCTCCGCCGCCGCCTATCTCCACGACACGGTGGTCCATCTGCGCATGCACGGCATCCGCGACCGCGAGCTCGAGCCGCTGTTCCGGGCGGTGGCGGCACACCGGCGGGCGCTGGGCCTGCCTTGGCCGCCGGCGGACGCGCGGGCGACGGGGGCACACGGGATCCGGAACTGAGGTGCCGCTTGCGGCCGCCCGCCGCCGTGGCAGACTGGGACGGGCTGCGGGGGAGGTGGCGACGGTGGATGGCGTACCGCGCATCGACGGCGAGCGGTTGTGGCGCTCGCTCATGGAGATGGCCGCCATCGGCGCCACGCCGGCCGGCGGCTGCGACCGCCAGGCCCTCACCGACGCCGACCGGGCCGGCCGCGATCTGTTCCGGCGTTGGTGCGAGGAGGCGGGGCTCGCGGTCACGGTGGACGAGATGGGCTGCATGATGGCCCGGCGCCCCGGCCGCGAGGACCATCTGCCACCGGTGGCCATGGGCAGCCATCTCGACACCCAGCCCACCGGCGGCCGCTTCGACGGACCGCTGGGCGTGCTGGCGGGTCTCGAGGTGATGCGGGCCCTGAACGATGCCGGCCTCACCACCCGACGCCCCCTGGTGCTGGTCAACTGGACCAACGAGGAGGGCTGCCGCTTCGCCCCGGCCATGCTGGCCTCGGGGGTGTTCGCCGGCGTCTTCGACCGCGACTGGGCCTGGGCGCGGACGGATGCCGCGGGCCGCCGCTTCGGCGACGAGCTCGCCCGTATCGGCTATCGCGGCACCGTGCCCTGCCGGGCGCGGCCCTGGCATTGCCACTTCGAGCTCCACATCGAACAGGGACCGATTCTGGAGCGCGAGGGCAAGGTGATCGGCGTGGTCACCGGCGCCCAGGGCACGCGCTGGTACGACGCGGAACTGCGGGGCCGTGCCGCCCACGCCGGGACCACCCCCATGGACGCCCGCCGCGACGCCCTCGCCGGCGCCGCCGAGGCCGTCCTCGCCCTGGAGCGGCTGGCCCGGGAGACGGAGGGGGCGGTGGCGACGGCGGGGATCCTCGAGGTGGTCCGCGGCGCCCGCAACATCGTCCCCGGCCAGGTGCGTCTGTCGGTGGATCTCCGGCATCCCGACGACGGGGCGGCGGACGCCCTCGAGGCCCGCTTCGCGGCCGAGCTCGCCGCCATCGCCGCACGTCGTGGCCTCGAACACGCCTTCACGCGGATCTGGGCGTTCCCGGCACTGCGCTTCGACGAGGGATGCATCGCCGCGGTGCGGCGTGCCGCCGAGGCGGAGGGACTGCCGTGGCGGGCGATGGTGAGCGGGGCGGGCCACGATTCCTGCTACGTGGCGCGGGTGGTCCCCACCGCCATGATCTTCGTGCCCTGCCGCGACGGTCTCTCCCACAACGAGGCCGAGTGGTGCGAGCCCGAACACTGCGCCGCCGGCTGTCGGGTGCTGCTGCGGGCGGTGCTGGAGATGGCGGAGGACGGCGCGTGAAACTGTATCGGGAGTTCGAGAGCCAGGAGGCGATCGACCGCGAGTACGACCCGGTGCGGCGGGTCGCCGACGCCCAGGCGGTGATCGAGGGCTGGCTCGCCCGCAGCCGTCGGGTGCTGGATCGCGTGGAAGCCCGCCTCGGCATCCCCTTCGGCCCCACCCGCGCCGAATATCTCGACGTCTATCCGGCCGGATCCGGCGCCCCGGTCCACGTCTTCTTCCACGGCGGCTACTGGCGGCGCTTCTCCGCCCGTGACTTCGCCTTCCTCGCCCCGGCCTTCCGCGAGGCCGGCATCACCCTGGTGATCCCCAACTACGCCCTCTGCCCCTCGGTGCGCCTCACCGAGATCGTGCGACAGGCGCGGGCGGCGGTGGCGTGGGTGGCGCGTCACGCCGCGGACTTCGGCGGCGATGCCCGGCGGCTCACCGTCTCGGGCCATTCCGCCGGCGGTCATCTCACCGCCATGGTGGCCGCCACCGACTGGCCCGGCGACTACGGCCTGCCGGCGGAGACGGTGCGGGCCGGTCTCGCGGTGAGCGGCCTGTTCGACCTGCGCCCCTTCCCCTTCAGCTGGCTGCAGCCGACCCTCCAGCTGGACTGGCGGGAGGTGTGGGAACTGAGCCCGCTGCTGAGGCTGCCCGACGGGGGTCCGCCCCTCACGGTGGCGGTGGGTGGTGCGGAGAGCGACGAGTTCCGCCGCCAGAGCCGCGCGTTCCACGAGGCGCGGCGGGCGCGGGGTCTCGCGGGCCGGTTGCTGGAGCTGCCCGGCCTCGACCACTTCCGGGTGCTGGAGGAGCTGGAGCGGCCGGATTCGGTGCTGTTCCGGACGGTGGCGGAGGCGGCCTTCGGCGGCGCCTGAGCCTCAGGAGACGGGCTCCGGCTCCCGCGGCGGGCGGATGCGCACGCGTCCGATGCGCGCACCTTCCCGGGCCACCACCTCGAAACACCAGCCGCGCCAGCGCACCGCCTCGCCCACCTCGGGCAGGCGGCCGGCCACCTCCATCACCAGCCCCCCCACCGTCAGCGGCTCCAGCGGCAGATCGAGCCCGCAGCGGCGCGCCAGTTCCGCGAGCGGCATGTGTCCCGGCACCACCAGGGTCCCGTCCGGCAGCCGCTCCACCGGCTCCACCGGCGTCTCCTTCTCGTCGGCGATCTCGCCCACCACCTCCTCCAGCACGTCCTCCAGCGTCACCAGCCCCTGCACGCTGCCGTACTCGTCGGTGACGATGGCCATGTGGCGCCCGCGGCGGCGGAAGGCCCGGAGCTGGGCCACCAGCCGCGTGGTCTCGGGGACGAACCACGCCGGATCCATCACCTGGGCCACCGTCACGCCGGCGGGCAACCGTCCCGCTTCGTCGACGCACGCCAGCAGGCGGCGGACGTGGAGGATTCCCACCACGTCGTCGCCGCCCTCGCCGGTGACGGGGAAGCGGCTGTAGGGGGTGGTGCGGATGCGGGCGAGCGCCTCGGCGAGGCCGCAGCCTGCGGGCAGGGTCACCATGGCGGTGCGATGGACCATGACGTGGCGCACCTCCAGCTCGTCCAGCCGCACCGCCCGCTCCAGCAGCTCCCGCAGCAGCGGGCTCACCAGCCCCCGTTCGGCCCAGCTCGCGATGGTGGCGCGCAGATAGCGGGCCGGCGGCACCAGGGCGAAGACCCGTCGCCCGTCACCGGCGAGCCGCCCGACGCGTCGGGCCAGCACCAGGAGGGCGGCGGTGAAGGGGGCGGTGGCGAGCAGCAGCAGGCGCAGGAGCGGCGCCACCAGCAGCGCCGCCGGCTCGGGGCGGCGGATGGCCCAGGTCTTGGGCAGCACCTCGCCGAAGACCACCAGCACCACCGTCATCACCGCGGTGGCGATGGCCACCGCCTCGCCGCCGCCGAGGCGGTCGGTGAGCCAGGCGGTGGCGAGGGAGGTGGCGAGGATGTTGACCAGATTGTTGCCCACGAGGATGGCGGTCACCAGCCGTTCGCGGTCGCGCAGCATGGCGGCCAGGCGGCGGGCGCGGGCCACGCCGCGGCGACCCGCCTCCTCCATCCAGGCCCGGGAAGCGGCGGTGACGGCGGTCTCGCTCCCCGAGACCAGGGCGGAGAGCAGCACGAGGACGGCGATGGCCGCGGGGATGAAGAGATCGACGGTGGCCATGCGGATCTCCCGACGGGATCTCAGGCGGCGCAAATCTCGCCGGCCGGCGGCACCACCCGCAGGCGGGCGAGCCGGTGGCCGCGCCGCTCCAGCACCTCGAAGCGGAAGCCGTCGATCTCGCGGACCTCGCCGGCCTCCGGGATGCGCTCGGCGCGGGCGATCACGAGACCGGCCACCGTCACCGCCTCGTCCTCCGGCAGTTCCCAGTCCATGTGACGGTTGAGGTCGCGCACCGACACGTCCCCCTCCACCACGACGCTGCCGTCGGGCGCCGGATGGATGCCCGGCATCTCCAGATCTTTCTCGTCGACGATGTCGCCCACGATCTCCTCCAACACGTCCTCGAGGGTGACGAGGCCGAGGAGCGTGCCGTACTCGTCCACCACCAGCGCCATGTGCTGACCCCGGCGGCGAAAGGCCACCAGCTGGGCCAAAAGCGGTCGGGTCTCGGGGACGAACCAGGGTTCCATGGCGAGCGCCCTGAGGTCGAAGCCCGCGGCATCGCCGCCGCGCCGGCGCCAGGCCTCCAGTAGGACGTCACGGGCGTGGACGATGCCGACGATGCGCTCCGGCTGGCCCTGCCAGACGGGATAGCGGGAGAAGGGCCGGCGCTCGATCTCGCGGACCGCCTCCTCGAGGGTGAGGTGGGCGGCGAGGGAGACCATGCGGGCGCGGTGGGTCATCACCTCCCCCACCTCCACCTCGTCCAGCTCGAGGATGGCGGCCAGCATGTCCCGCTCCTGCCGGCGCATCTTGCCGTGACGATGGGCGAGGCGCACGAGCGCCAGCAGCTCCTCCGGCGTGTAGACGTCGCCATGGCCGCCGGCACGCACGCCGAGCGCGTCGAGGACGCCGCGGGTGGAGAGATCCAGCAGCCGGTTGAGGGGCCAGACGGCGAAGTAGAAGGCCCTGAGTGGCGGCGCCACCCACATGGCCACCGGCGTCGCCTCGCGGATGGCGAGGATCTTCGGGACCTGCTCGCCGAGGACGATGTGGAGGGAGGAGAAACCGAGGAAGCCGGTGAGGAAGGCGCTCGCCCGCAGCACCTCCTCCGGCAGACCCAGCAGCGCGAAGGCCGGCTCCAGCAGGGCCGCCACGAAGGGCTCGCCCACCCAGCCGAGGCCCAGCGAGGCCATGGTGATGCCGAGCTGGCAGGCGGCGAGATGGGCGTCGATGTCCCCGAGGATGCGCAGGGTCAGGCGGGCGAGGCGGGAGCCCTCGCGGGCGAGGCGTTCGAGACGCACCGGCCGCGCCTTCACCAGGGCGAATTCGGCGGCCACGAAGAAGCCGTTGGCCGCCAGCAGCAGCACCACGAGCAGGAGGGTGATCCCCATGGCGGCGACGCCGGTGTCGTCAGTCGGCGCGGAGCACGTCGCGCACCGCCGCCTCGGGTACGCCGTCGGCGACGAAGGCCGCACCGGGGCCGTGCCAGAGCACGAAGCGCAGGGCGCCGTGCCGCACCTTCTTGTCGTGACGCATGGCCTCGACCACCGCATCCGGCGGGAACGTCAGTCCGGCCTCGCGGGGCGTGACGGGCAGCTCCGCCCGCCGCAGGATCGCCTCCAGCCGCCGCCGCACCGCCGCATCGGCGTGGCCCAGCCGCTCCGACAGCCGGGCCGCCAGCACCATGCCGAAGGCCACCGCCTCGCCGTGGAGCAGTCGGCCGTCGTAGCCGGCGAGCGCCTCGTAGGCATGGGCGAAGGTGTGGCCGAAATTGAGCAGTGCCCGCTCGCCCCGCTCCCGTTCGTCGCGGGCGACGATCCCGGCCTTGATCTCGAGGGAGCGGCGCACCGCCCGCCGCCGCGCCGCCTCGTCGCCGGCGAGGATTCCTTCCCCCGTACGCTCCAGCCAGGCGAAGAAGTCGGCGTCGCGGATGCAGCCGTACTTCACCACCTCGGCGAAGCCCGCGCGCAGCTCGCGGGCCGGCAGGGTGTCGAGGGTGGCAAGATCCACCAGCACCAGATCCGGCTGCTTGAAGGCGCCCACCAGATTCTTGCCGTGGCGGGTGTCGATCCCGGTCTTGCCGCCCACCGCCGAATCCACCTGGGCGAGGAGGGTGGTGGGGATCTGCACCAGGGACACCCCACGCAGCAGCAGCGCCGCGGCGAGGCCGGCGAGATCCCCCACCACGCCGCCGCCCAGCGCCACCACCGTGTCGTCGCGCTCGGGGCGCCGGTCCAGGAGCCGCTCCAGCAACTCCTGCAGCCAGGCGAAGCTCTTGGTGGCCTCACCGGCCGGCACCACCACCGGCATCACCTGGACGCCGGCGGTGGCGAGCGACCTCGAGAGCCGCTCCAGATGTCCCGCCGCCACCACCCGCTCGTCGCTCACCACGAAGACGCGGCGGCGGACGAGGTGGGGGGCGAGATGGTGGTCGGCCCGATCCAGGAGGCGGGATCCGATCAGGATCGGGTAGCTGCGCGGGCCGAGCTCGACCCGCAGACGGTCGATCGTGTTCATCGCGCCCGTTCGCTGACGGCGAGCCGGTCCAGCACCTGCCGGACCACCTGCTCGACGGGGCCGGGGCCGGTGTCGACCACGAGATCGGCCTCGGCGTAGACGGGGTAGCGCCGTTCCATGAGCTCCCGCAAGATCTCGCGGGGATCGCCGCGCATCAAGAGGGGCCGTTTGCCGGGCCTGCGGGCGGTGCGCTCCACCAGCGTGTCGAGATCGGCGCGCAGCCACACCGACACCGCCCGCCGCTTGACCTCCCGTCGGATCTCCGCATCGAGGAAGGCGCCGCCGCCCAGGGCGATCACTCCGTGTTCCCCGGCCAGGAGCCGCAGCACCACCCGCCGCTCCAGATCGCGGAAGGCCGGCTCGCCGTAGACCTCGAAGATGTCCGGGATGGACATGCCGGCGGCGGCCACGATGGCGTCGTCGGCGTCCACGAAGTCGCGGCCGAGGGCGACGGCGAGACGGCGGCCGACGCTGCTCTTGCCGGCTCCCATCAGCCCCACCAGCACCACCGGCCGGGGCTGCGCCTTCCCGCACGCGCCCACCGCTCGCCTCCTTCCGCCGCCGTTGCCCGTGGGCGGCCGCGGCGATATAAGCCGGTGCGGTCGCCATCGCGCAAGTCCGGCGCCGGCGCGCGGCGGCAGGATCCGGCGCCTGTCTCCAGCTGGGCCGCACTCCATGGGCACGTTCGGGCGCGCGCTTCTGCTCATCCTCGTCGTCGTCGTGCTGGGCGGGCTGATCTTCGTCATCACCTGGGACATTCCCCCGCCCACCCGCGAGATCGAGGTGGTGATCCCCGACGAACGCCTGCCCAAGTGACCGGGGACGGGGTGATCGAGCGTTTCCTCGAGATGCTGCTGGTGGAGCGGGGGGCGAGCCCGCACACCCTCGACGCCTACCGCCGCGACCTCGCCGACTTCGCGGGCTTCCTCGCCCGCCGCCGCGGCGGCGTCCGGCCGGAAGCGGCCTCCGCCGACGACATCCGGGCCTGGCTCGCCGATCTGGATGCCCGCGGCCTCGCCGCCGCCACCGTCGCCCGCCGCCTCTCCGCCCTGCGTCACTGGTTCCGCTTCCTCTATCTGGAGGGGGTGCGGCGGGACGATCCCGGTCTCGCCGTCGACCGGCCGCGTCCGCGCCGTCCGCTGCCGAAGTATCTCACCGAGGAGGAAGTGACGGCGCTGCTGGAGGCCGCCCGCCGGCGCCCGGGGACGGAAGGGGTGCGGCTGGTGGCGCTGCTGGAACTCCTCTACGCCACCGGGCTCCGGGTGAGCGAGGCGGTGGCCCTGCCGCTCTCCGCCCTCGCCGCCGATCTCTCCCACCTGCGCGTCCTCGGCAAGGGGGGGCGCGAACGGGTGGTGCCGCTCCATGCCGCCGCCCGCGGTGCCCTCCGCCGCTGGCTGGAGCTGCGGGCCGGCCTCGACCTCGACGCGCGCCGACGCCCGTGGCTGTTCCCCTCCCGCGGACGCCGCGGCCATCTCACCCGCCAGCGGGTGCTGCAGCTGCTCAAGGCGCTGGCGGTGGAGGCCGGGATCGACCCGGCGCGGGTCTCGCCCCACGTGCTGCGCCACGCCTTCGCGAGCCACCTCCTCCACCATGGCGCCGATCTGCGGGTGGTGCAGACGCTGCTGGGCCACGCCGACATCGCCACCACCGAGATCTACACCCACCTGCAGCCGGAGCGGCTCGCCACCGTGGTGACGACCCTCCATCCGCTTGCTAGAGAGGCGGCCGCCGCGTCGGGGGAGGACCGGCGAACCGGCACCGCAGCGGACGACGAGCCCAACGAAAGGGAGAAATCGCCGTGAGCTTCAAGCAGGTCGTGGAGGCCACGCCCCGGGTCAACCGCTCGGAGCTGGCCGTGCCCGGATCCAGCCCGCACATGTTCGAGAAGGCCGCGAGGTCGGCCGCGGACGTCGTGTTCCTCGACCTCGAGGACGCCGTCGCGCCCGACATGAAGGAAGAGGCGCGCCGCAACGTCATCGAGGCCATCAACGACATCGACTGGGGCGACAAGACCCTGTCGGTGCGCATCAACGGCCTCGACACGCCCTACATGTACCGCGACGTGGTCGACCTGCTCGAGCGCTGCAGCGAGCGGCTCGACCTCATCATGATCCCCAAGGTGGGCACCGCCGCCGACGTCTACACCGTCGACTGTCTCGTGACCCAGATCGAGACCGCCAAGGGCCGGAAGAAGCGCGTCGGCTTCGAGCTCATCATCGAGACGGCCCTCGGCATGCAGAACGTGCACGAGATCGCCGCCGCGAGCCCGCGCAACGAATCCCTCCACTTCGGCGTCGCCGACTACGCCGCTTCGGTGCGTGCCCGCACCGTCAAGATCGGCGGCGTCCATCCCGACTACGGCGTGCTCACCGACCCGGACGCCCAGGGCGAGCGCGCCTTCTTCTGGGCCGATCCCTGGCACTATGCCATCGCCCGCATGGTGGTGGCGGCCCGCGCCAACGGTCTGCGACCGGTGGACGGTCCCTTCGGCGACATCCGGGATCCGGACGGCTATCGGGCGGCGGCGAAGCGGGCGGCGGTGCTGGGCTGTGAGGGCAAGTGGGCCATCCATCCCTCGCAGATCGCCCTCGCCAACGAGGTGTTCAGCCCCTCGCCGCAGGAGGTGGAGCGGGCGCGCCGGATCCTCGAGGCGATGGAGCAGGCCAAGCGCGAGGGCAAGGGGGCGGTGAGCCTCGACGGCCGTCTCATCGACATCGCCTCCATCCGCCAGGCCCAGGCGCTGGTGGCCAAGGCCGAACAGATCGCCCGTCTCGAGGGAGGCGACTGAACCGCCCCGCAGGAGCGTGGACGGGGCGGCGCCGGCGCCGCCCCGCACGCATTCCGGGCCGGCCGAAGCCGTCAGCTCCCGCGCCGGCGATATTTTTCCGGCATGAAGAACAGGCTGTCGGTGTCGGCCGCGCTCATGTGACAGTCGGCGCAGAAGCGAACCTGCCGGGGCTCGTCCACGAGCCGCCCGTCCGGGGTCACCATGGCGTACTTCCAGTCGCCGGTGGCCGGGCTGGTGCCGGCGGGGAGCTTCTCCATGAGGAACAGCGGACCCGGCCGCGCCCGACCTCCCTGCACCACGAAACTGTCCTTGGCGAGGATGGCCCCGGCCGGCATCCTTCCCACCTTCTCGAAGCGACCGTAAGCTTCGGCCCCGTCGGGACTGGCGTAGTTCTGGACGTAGCGTCCGCCGTGGGTGGCCGAGACGTAGGGGCCGGTCGAAAAGCGCGGCCAGCTCCGATAGATCCTGGCGATCTCCAGGCCCGAGCGGGCGTAGGCCTGCTGCATCGCCTCGTGCAGCCGCTCGTAGAGCGCCTTGGCCTGCGCGTCCGAGAGGGGCGCGGCCTGCGAGCGCGGCGCGCAGGGATTGCACGGACTGGCCGCGGGCGCACACGGGTTCGCGGCACACGGGTTGCACGGGTTCGTCGCCGGTGCGCAGGGATTGGCCGCGGCGCACGGGTTCATCTTCGGCGCACACGGATTGCAGGGGTTCATGGCCGGTGCGCAGGGGTTCACGGCCGCGCACGGATTTGCCCCGGGTGCACAGGGGTTGGCGGCGGCACACGGCGTGCACGGGTTGTAGCCCTTCGGCCACTTCTTCTTGCGGGGCTTGGCCGCCGCACACGGGTTGCACGGGTTCATCGCCGGCGTGCAGGGATTGGCCGCGGCGCACGGGTTCATCTTCGGCGCACACGGATTGCAGGGGTTCATGGCCGGTGCGCAGGGGTTGGCCTGGGCCAGGTTCAGCGGTGCCGCCGTGGCGCTAGGCGACGCCGGTGGGATCACGGCGGCCCCCAGGGCCAGCATGCCCGCCCCCAGCACGGTGCGGGTGGCGGTGCTGGCGAGCAGTCTCGTCCGGTATCCACGCATCCTTCCCTCTTCCCTCGTCTCGCCCCGCCCGTCGCGGGCGCGGCCGGGACCGATGCTAGCGACGGTCGGATGCGACGCGAGTCACGGGGCTTCACGAAGCTTTGACCGCGCGGCGATCTCGCCCGTGGCATGTTCGCCGCGGTCGGCGGAGCCCTCGGCCGTGCCCACCCGTCGCCTCGTGATCGCCGCGCCCGCCCTGCTCGTGCCGTCGGTGCGTGCGGCCCGCGCACGTCTCGACCCGCCGACGGTGATCGTGCCGGCCGGCTCCTTCCTCGAGGGGTCGGACCGGGCCGAGCGCGAGCTCGCCTATGCGCTGGACGAGGCCGCCTATGGTTCGGACATCACCCGCCGGCAGCGGTGGTACGAGAACGAACCACCCCTGCGACGCGCCACCACCGGTGCCTTCCGCATCCTCCGCGATCCCGTCACCAACCGTCTCTACGCCCGTTTCGTCGCCGCCACCGGTCACCGGGCGCCCGCGGTGGATCCGGAGACCTGGCGGCGCCAGCGGCTGATCCACCCCTTCGAGGCGACCCTGCGCTTCCAGTGGCATGGCGGCCGCCCGCCGCCCGGGCGCCTGGATCATCCGGTGGTGCTGGTGTCCTGGGACGACGCGGTGGCCTTCGCCCGCTGGCTGTCGGCGGAGACCGGCCGGAGCTGGCGGCTGCCCCGTGAGCGCGAGTGGGAGAAGGCGGCGCGCGGGACCGACGGCCGGCCGTTCCCCTGGGGTCGGCGCTTCGATCCGACCCGCCTCAATTCGGCGGACGCCGGTCCCTTCGACACCGTGCCGGTGGGGAGCCACCCGGAGGGCGCGAGTCCCTTCGGCATGCGCGATGCCGCCGGACAGGTGTACGAATGGACCGCCACGCCCGCCGGCCCCGGTCGCTTCGTGGTCAAGGGCGGATCGTGGGACGACCGTGGCTGCGGCGTGTGCCGGCCCGCCGCCCGCCATGGGCGACCGCGGGATCTGCGCCATATCCTGGTGGGATTCCGCCTGGTGGAGGCGCCATGACCGCGGTCGAACCGCCACCGCTGGAGATCGCCGATCCCCTGGCCGGTCTCTCCCGCGAGGAGCTGGAGACCATGCTCGCCGCCGGCTACGAGGCGCGCGAGTGCATGCGGGTGCTGCACAAGGTGGGGCGCAATCTCGTCGGCGAGATCCTCGAGGGCCAGGGGCCCTTCGTCCAGTACGAGCACTATCCGAAGGGCGACGTCTACGACCCGGAGACCCACGGCCAGTACTACTATCACGCCCACCGGCCGGGCGAGCACGGCCACTTCCACACCTTTCTGCGCGCCCCCGGCATGCCGCCCGGGGTGGAACCGGCCCCCTACGAGGGCGACGCCCCCCGCCCGCTGGGCCGCGAGGCGGTGGCCCACATCGTCGCCATCTCCATGGATGCCTGGGGCCGTCCCCTCGCCCTCTTCACCACCAACCGCTGGGTGACGGCCGAGACCTGGTACCGGGCCGAGGACGTGGCCCGCATGATCGACCGCTTCGAGATCGACCACGCCTGGCCCTCCTGGCCCACCAACCGCTGGCTCGGCGCCATGCTGCGCCTGTTCCGCCCCCAGATCGTGCGGCTGCTCGAGGCGCGGGACCGGATGGTGGCGGAATGGCAGGCCCGCCACCCCGATCGCGACGTGTACGAGGATCGGGAGCTGGAGGTGACGAGCTGGCTTCCCGTCTCCCTCGACGATCAGATCCGCGCCCTCGAGGCGCGGCTGGGACTGCGCTGAGGACTCAGCGTCGCCGGCGCCGCTTCGCCTCGCTGCGGGCGCGCTCCAGTTCCGCCCGCAGGTCCGCGAGCCTGAGCGCCAGCTCGCCGCCGGCCCCCGCCGCCTCCGCCCGCTCCAGATAGAGCGCGACATCGTCGAGCCGGCCGCGGCGCAGCGCCCATTCGGCGAGCTCCACGTAGGAGGCGGCGGTCTCGCCGAGGCGGCCCAGCACCACCCCCAGCAGCCGGTGCGCCGGCGCCGCGTCCGGATCCCCGCGCACCGCCACGGCGAGATGCCGCCGTGCCTCCTCCAGCCGCGCACGGCCGCCCCGCTCCACCAGCACCCGGGCGAGTCCCAGCCGCAGCAGCGGTGCATCCGGCACCAGATCCACCGCCCGCCGCCAAGGCGCCTCCGCGCCGGCCAGATCGCCGCTCTCGAAGCGGAACTGGCCCAGCAGTTCGTGGAGATAGGGATCGTCGGGCCGATCGGCGAGCAGCGCCTCGATGCGGGCGAAGGCCTCGCCCGTGCGCCCGGCGCGGAAGAGGGCGATGGCGCAGGCGTAGGCGTCGGCGAAATCGGCGCCCGCACAACGGCGGGCGATCACGGTGGACGGATCGCGGGCGAGGAAGCCTTCGAGCTTGGCCCGCATCCGCGCGTGGCGCCGGTGCATCGCTCCGGAGAGTCGCCGGCCGCGGGCGGGTGAACGCTCCACCCGCTGGCGCAGCCGGGCGATGCGTTCGTCGGTGAGGGGATGCGTGCGCAGATAGACGTCACCGCCGGCGCCCATCGCGGCCTCGTGGCGCCGCATGACGACGAGAAAGCGCACCAGCGCTCCGGGATCGATGCCGGCGCGCTCCAGCGCCGTGGCCGCCGCCTGATCGGCCAGGCTCTCCTGGGTGCGGGTGAAGCTCAGGAACTCGCGCCGGGCCACGTCCTGTCCGCCGAGGACGAGCGCGGTCCCCACCTCCGGGGCGCCCGCCGCCGCCGCGGCCGCGCCCAGCACCGCCCCCAGCAGGCTCCGCACCGCCGCCCGCCGCACCTCGTCGGCCAGCCGCACCAGATGCCCCCCGGCCATGTGACCGGCCTCGTGGGCGAGGACGCCGGCGAGCTGCTCCGGCGTCTCCGTCGCCGCCAGCAGTCCGGTGTGCACGAACAGCCGCCGGCCGCCGGCGACGAAGGCGTTGATGGCGGGATCGCGCAGGATCACGATCTCGACCCCGTCCGGAGCGAGCCCCGCCGCCTCCAACACCGGACGCGCGAGATCGCGGAGATAGCGCTCGATCTCGGTGTCGCGGACGACCACCGCGCCGCCGGCCGGCGCCGGCGCGAGGGCGAGGAGCGCGAGGAGCGGGAACAGGAAGGCCGCGAGGCGGCGCGGGAAGAGGGACGTGAGAGGCATGCGGCCGCTTGGCGTGGCGGGGTGCCCTCCGCCATATGGACCCGGGCCGCGGACGCGGAAAGGGGAGACGGCAGGCCATGAAACGATCACGGCGCAGCACCATCGCGCCCTTCATGGTGATGGAGGTGCTGGAGGCGGCCAACGCCCGGGCGGCGGCGGGCGCCGACGTGCTGCACCTGGAGCTGGGCGAGCCCGGCGAGGGAACGCCCCCCTCGGCGCTGGCGGCGGCCCGCCGGGCCCTCGACGAGGCCTTCATGGGTTACACGGAGGCCTTCGGTCTGCCCGACCTGCGCCGGCGCATCGCCCGACACTATCGGGAGACCTACGGGGTGGAGGTGGATCCCCGACGGATCCTCGTCACCGTCGGGGCCTCCGGCGCCTTCGTCCTCGGGTTCCTCGCCGCCTTCGACGCCGGCGACCGGGTGGCCCTGGCCGAGCCCGGCTATCCCGCCTATCGCAACATCCTCCGCGCCCTCGACATCGAGGTGGTGCGGCTGGACGTGGGCTTCGCCGAGGGATTCCAGCCCACCGTCGAGAGTCTGGAGCGGGCGCTGCCGCTGGACGGGCTGGTGCTGGCGAGTCCCGCCAATCCCACCGGCAGCATGCTTACGCCGGCACGGCTGGAAGCGCTGCGCCGCTTCTGTACCGAGACGGGCATCCGCATCGTCTCCGACGAGATCTATCACGGCATCACCTACGGCACCCCGGCCCGCACCCTCGCCGCCGATGCCGATGCCCTGGTGGTCAACAGCTTCTCCAAGTACTTCTGCATGACCGGATGGCGGCTGGGCTGGATGGTGGTGCCGGAGGACCTGCTGGAGTCGGTGGCCCGTCTCGCCCAGAACCTGTTCATCGCCCCGCCCACCATCGCCCAGCACGCCGCCCTCGGTGCCTTCCGCGACCGCGCGCTGCTGGATCGCCGGGTGGAGGCCTACCGCCGCAACCGCGACCGGCTGCTGGCGGCGCTGCGCGAGGGCGGCGTCACCCGCGTCGCCCCGCCGGAGGGCGCCTTCTATCTCTATGCCGACGTGGGCGATCTCACCGACGACTCGCCGGCCTTCTGCCGCGCCCTCCTCGAGGAGACGGGAATCGCCGCCACGCCCGGTCTCGACTTCGACCCGGCCCACGGCCACCGCTACGTGCGCTTCTCCTTCGCCGCCGCCGAGGAGGTGGTGGCGGAGGCGTGCCGGCGGCTGGTGCCGTGGCTGCGGGCGCGGGCCGACCGGGGCGCCGACCCTTCCGCCGGCGTCAGCTGAGCCAGCGGCTCCACCAGCCGGTGCGGCGGGGGCGGCCCCGCTCCTCGGTCGCACCCGCGGTTTCGCGGGCGGGCGCCCCGCCGGCCTCCGCCGACTCCCCGGCATCCGCCGGTGTCGTCGGTGCCGGCCCCGCCGTCTCGGCCGGCGCGCTTTCCCCGTCTCCGGCCGTCACCCTCGTCCCGGCCCCGGCCACCTCGCGATGGTCGCCGTTGGGACCACCGCCGCCGGCGGGCCGTGCCTCCATGGCTCCGGGCGCCGCCAGCTCCGCGGTCACCGTCGCCCCGGCCGCACCGTCACGGGAGCCCTCCTCTTCGGCCCGATCCGGTGGGGCCGTACGCTCCTCCGCCGGCGACCGCGGCGGTCGGCTCCCGCCGCCCGCCTCTCCGTCCCCGTGGACGGCCGCGGTGTCGGCGGTCTCCGCGGGCGCGGCCGCGGGTTCGGCCGGGGCGGCCACGGGTCCGGGGACCCCGGATGCGGCCACATCCTCCATCGGCTCCATCGCCCCCTCTCCCACCGCGGGCTCCGCCGGCGTCTCGGCCGCGGGGCGGGCCTCCTCCACCGCCTTCTCGCCGCCGCGACGACGGCGACGACGCCGGCGACGACGGCGTCCGCCGCCCTCGCGCCCGGCCTCCTCGATCGCTGCCTCGGCGGTCTCCTCCCCGGCCGCGGCCGGGGCGGGCGCGGGTGGAGAGGCTTCGGCCGGCGCGGCCGCCTCGGTGCCGTCTCCTTCCTCCGCCACCGCGGGCTCCGCCGGCGTCTCGGCCGCGGGGCGGGCCTCCTCCACCGCCTTCTCGCCACCGCGACGACGGCGACGACGCCGGCGACGACGGCGCCCGCCGCCCTCGCGCCCGGCCTCCTCGACCGCCGCCTCGGTGGTCTCCTCCCCGGCCGGGGCGGCCGCCGGTTTCTCGCGCCGCTCCAGGATCTCCAGGGTCAGCGGCTCGGGGCCCGGCTGGTCGTCCACGGCGATGCGCACCCGCATGTCGTAGCGCGCCTCGAGGCGGGAGAGGGCATCGCGCTTGTGGTTGAGGAGATAGAGGGCGACCTCGGTGGGGACCCGGAGCTGGATCAGCGCCGCCTCGTTCTTGATGCCCTCCTCCTGCACCCGCCGCAGGGCGTGGAGGGCGAGGCTCTCGGTGGAGCGGACGAGGCCGCTGCCGGCACAGGTGGGGCAGGTGCGGGTGGAGAGCTCGAGGATGCTCGGGCGCAGACGCTGGCGCGAGAGTTCCAAGAGGCCGAAGCCGGAGATGCGGCCCATCTGGATGCGGGCGCGGTCGGCCTTGAGGGCGGCCTTGAGCCGCTTCTCCACCTGCCGCTGGTGGCGCGAATCGCCCATGTCGATGAAGTCGATCACCACCAGCCCGGCGATGTCGCGCAGCCTGAGCTGACGGGCGATCTCGTCGGCCGCCTCGAGATTGGTCTTGAGGGCGGTCTCGTCGATGTGCCGCTCGCGGGTCGCCTTGCCCGAATTGACATCGATGGCGGTGAGCGCCTCGGTGGCATGGATGACGATGGAGCCGCCGGAGGGGAGCGGCACCTCCGGGCTCATCATGGCATCGAGCTGATCCTCGATGCCGTAGCGGGCGAACAGCGGCACCTCGTCCTGGTAGGCGCGCACCAGCTTCACCTTGCTGGGGCTCATGAGGCGCATGATCTCGCGCGCACGGCGGTAGGCCTCCTCGCCCTCCACCAGGATCTCCTCGATGTCGCGGGTGTAGAGATCCCGGAGCGCCCGCTTGACCAGGTCGCCCTCCTCGTAGACGAGGCAGGGGGCGATGCTCTCCAGCACCTTCTGGCGGATCTCGTTCCACAGGCGCACCAGGTATTCGTAGTCGCGCCGGATCTCCGCCTTGGTGCGGGCCTGGCCGGCCGTGCGGATGATCAGCCCCATCCCCTCCGGCACGCCGAGTTCCTCGGCGATCTTCTTGAGCCGGCGGCGGTCGGCCGGATCGGTGATCTTGCGGGAGATGCCGCCGCCCTTGGGGGTGTTGGGCATCAGCACGCAGTAGCGGCCGGGCAGGGAGATGTAGGTGGTGAGCGCCGCGCCCTTGTTGCCGCGCTCCTCCTTGACCACCTGCACCAGCATGATCTGCCGGCGCTTGATCACCTCCTGGATCTTGTAGGAGCGCAGGATCTGGGCGCGCCGCCGGCGGATCTCCTCGAGGACGTCGGCGGTCTCCTCCTCGGCGTCCTGGGTGACGGCGGTCCCGTTGCCCTCTTCCGCCACCGCCTCGGCGTTGGCCCGCGCCTCCAGCTCCCGCTCCAGCCGCTCCAGCTCCTCGCGGTCGGCCTGCGGGATCTGATAGTAGTCGGGATGGATCTCGCTGAAGGGCAGGAAGCCGTGGCGGTTACCGCCGTAGTCGACGAAGGCCGCCTGCAGCGACGGTTCCACCCGGGTGACCTTGGCGAGATAGATGTTGCCCTTGAGCTGGCGCCTGCTGGCGATCTCGATGTCGAAGTCCACCAGCCGGTCGTCTTCGGCCACCACCACCCGGGTCTCCTCCGGGTGGGTGGCGTCGATGAGCATGCGTTTGGTCATCGCGTCGATACTCCGACGGCCGGACGGGCAGCGCCACCGCGGGCGCGCGCACGGCCCGGCCCCGCTGTCCGGGTTGCCTTCCATTCACCTTTACGCGCGGACGAGGTTCCGGGATCTCCGGATCGGAACCCGACGTCCGTGCCGGTCGGGTGTCCACGGGCCGCCGGCCTCCCCGCAGCGTCCCCCGCACCCGGCGCCGGCGGCCGTGCGCCGCGGTCCCGGCTGTCGCCGTGGGACGCTTTCGGCTATCACGGTCGGCGGCGAGCCGCGCGCCGTACGGACCTGCGTCGTGGAGAGCGGACCCTGTGAGACCGAGCTCGAGGACACGGGACGGGCGGGAGAGACGAACGTCGGCGAGGAGGCCGCGGTCCGCGGCATCTGTGATCGGCTGGCTCGGGAGATGGCTGCTGCCGACGATCGTCCTTCTCCTCGCGATGGGAGCCGGCGATTCCGTCCGCGCCGCGGAACATGCGACCGTGCGGGGAATCCGCTTCGGCGTACAGGAAACCCGTACCCGCATCGTTATCGATATCACCCGCCGGGTGGATTTCAAGGCGAGGCTCCTCGAGGGCCCGCCACGGCTGGTGATCGATCTGCCGGAGGTCCGCTTCCGCCCGCGCCCCCATCCCCTGGGCCGCCCGCGCGGCCTCGCCACCGGCCACCGCTTCGGCCGGCTCGAGCCGGGACGTTCGCGCATCATCGTCGACCTCGCCCGGCCGGCCCGCCTCGCCCGCGCCTTCTGGATCCCCCCCACCCGCGAGCTGCCCTTCTGGCGCAGGGTGCTGGACCTGGAGCCGCGCGGGCGGACCCGGTCCACCCCGCCCGCCGCGACGGCCGCGCCGGCCCCGGCCATGTCGCCGGCGACGCCCGGCACCGGCGCGCGGCCGGCCGCCGTCGCCCGCGCCGCGGGCCCGCGGATACCGCCGCCGCCCGCACCCCGCCCCGCGGTGCCGCCGGATGCCCGGCCCGTGGTGGTGATCGATCCCGGCCACGGCGGCGTCGATCCGGGGACCATCGGCGTGGGCGGGCTGCGGGAGAAGGACCTGACCCTGGCCATGGCGCGGGCGCTGGCGACGGAACTGCGGCGGACCGGCCGCTACCGGGTCCGTCTCACCCGCGAGGACGACCGCTTCCTGCCGCTGCGCGAGCGCGTGCGCATCGCCCGCCGTCTCGGCGCCGACCTCTTCATCTCGCTGCACATGGACAGCCTCGCCGACCGGCGGGTGCGGGGGGCCTCCGTCTACACCCTCTCGGAGGAGGCGTCGGACGCGGAGGCGGCCCGCCTCGCCGCCAAGGAGAACCTGGCCGACGTGCTGGCCGGGCTCGAGACGCCGGTCGAGGATCCCACCGTCGCCCAGATCCTCATCGATCTCGCCCAGCGCGACACCCTCAACAAGTCCATCGTCTTCGCCGAGGCCCTGGTGCGGGAGATCGGCCGGGTCCAGCCGCTCCTCAAACGCACCCGCCGCTATGCCGGTTTCGCCGTCCTCAAGGCGCCGGACACCCCTTCCGTTCTGCTGGAGCTGGGCTATCTCTCCAATCCACGGGACGCGGCCCGTCTCGCCGACCCGGCCTTCCGCCGGCGCCTGGCCGTCGCCATCCGTCGGGCCGTCGACGCCTATTTCGCCGCACCGGTGCGGCCGCTCTGAGGCACCGGAGCCGGAGGAACCCGCCCGAGGACCATGCGTCGCGTCGTCCGCCTCCTCCTCGCCCTCGTGCGCCTCGGCGCCCTCGCCCTGGTGGCCGGCCTCGCCGGCGTGGCGTGGCTGTTCTGGTCCTACGGTCGCGACCTGCCGGACTACCGGGTGCTGGCCCGCTACGAACCGCCGACGGTGACGCGGATCTATGCCGGCGACGGCTCGCTTCTGGCAGAATACGCCCGCGAGAAGCGCATCTTCGTGCCCATCGACGCCATTCCCGAGCGGGTCAAGCAGGCCTTCGTGGCGGCCGAGGATCGGAACTTCTACCGGCACTTCGGCCTCGATCCCGTCGGCATCCTGCGCGCCCTCTGGCAGAACCTCGACCGCGTGCGGCGCGGGCTCAGACCGGTGGGCGGCTCCACCATCACCCAGCAGGTGGCCAAGAACTTCCTCCTCTCCAACGAGGTCTCGCTGGAGCGCAAGATCAAGGAGGCGATCCTCGCGATCCGCATCGAACGGACCTTCTCCAAGGACAAGATCCTCGAACTCTATCTCAACGAGATCTACCTGGGACGGCGCTCCTACGGCGTCGCCATGGCGGCGCTCAACTATTTCGACAAGTCCCTCGACGAGCTGACCCTCGGCGAGATCGCGTTCCTCGCCGGCCTGCCCAAGGCGCCCTCCCGCTACGATCCGGAGAAGAACCCGGAGGCCGCCTACGCCCGCCGCGACTACGTGCTCGACCGCATGGTGGAGGACGGCTACGTGACCGCCGCCGAGGCCGCGGCGGCCAAGGCCGAACCGCTGGTGGTGGGGCGGGACACCACCACCTTCGCCCGCGCCCCCTTCTTCGTGGAGGAGGTGCGCCGCCGGCTGGTAGCACGGCTGGGCGAGGCCGGCTTCTACGAGGGCGGGCTGGCGGTGCGCACCACCGTGGACGTGACGCTGCAGCGTCACGCCGAGCGCGCCGTGCGGGAGGGGCTCGCCGCCTACGATCGCCGCCGTGGCGGCTGGCGCGGTCCGCTGGGCCGCATCGATCCCGCGGGGCCCGACGCGGCGGTGCGGCTCGCCGCCTTCGATCCCGGCTTCGAGCTCGGCGACTGGCGGCTGGCGCTGGTGGCGGACGTCGCGGATCGGGCGGCGGAGCTGCTCTTTCCGGACGGAAGCAGGGGTCTCCTCGATCTCGCCGGGGTCGCGTGGGCGCGGCCGCGGCTTCCCGACGGCGGGCTCGGGCCGGCGCCGCGGCGGGTGTCGGAGGTGGTGCGGCCCGGCGACGTGATCGTGGTGGCGGCCCGCGAGGGGATGGAGGATCACTACGATCTGCGCCAGCGGCCGGAGGTGGAGGGCGCCCTCGTCGCCATGGACCCCCACACCGGCCGCGTGCTGGCGCTGGTGGGCGGCTTCAGCTTCCGCCAGAGCCAGTTCAACCGCGCCACCCAGGCCCGCCGACAGCCCGGCTCCGCCTTCAAGCCTTTCGTCTATCTGGCCGCCCTCGAACACGGTTACACGCCCGCCTCCATCGTGCTCGACGCCCCCATCGTGGTGGACCAGGGGCCGGGACTGCCGCCGTGGAAGCCGGCCAACTACAGCGAGCGCTTCTACGGTCCCTCGACGCTGCGGCTGGGGCTCGAGAAGTCGCGCAATCTCATGACGGTGCGCCTCGCCCTCGCCATCGGCATGGAGCCCGTCATCGACGTGGCGCGCCGCTTCGGCATCGGCGAGGGCCTCACGCCCTATCCCTCCTCCGCCCTCGGCGCCCAGGAGGTGACGCTGCTGGAGCTCACCACCGCCTACGCCATGCTGGTCAACGGCGGCCGCCGCATCCGGCCGGTGTTCGTGGACCGGCTGCAGGATCGCTACGGTCGCACGGTGATGGCCGCCGACACCCGGCCGTGCCCGGCCTGTCGCGCCGAGACGTGGGACGGGCGAGCGCCGCCGGAGCTGCCGGATCCCCGCGCGCAGGTGGTGGATCCCCGCATCGCCTATCAGGTGGTGCACATGCTGGAAGGGGTGATCCAGCGCGGCACCGGCCGCCGTGCCCGCGATCTCGGCCGGCCGCTGGCCGGCAAGACCGGCACCACCAACGACAGCCGCGATGCCTGGTTCGTCGGCTTCTCGCCGGATCTGGTGGCGGGGGTGTGGGTGGGCTTCGACCAGCCGCGGAGTCTCGGCCGGCGCGAGACCGGCGCCAGCGTGGCGCTGCCCATCTGGAAGGCCTTCGTGGCGAAGGCGCTGGAGGGACGGCCGCCGGTCCCCTTCCGCACGCCGCCCGGCGTGCTGCTGGTGCGGATCGACGCCGATTCGGGTCTGCTGCCGGGGCCCGCGACGGAGCGCACCATCGTCGAGGCCTTCCTTCCCGGCACCGTACCCACTAGAAGGGCCGTCGCGGCCCGGACCCCGGCGGGAGCCGGCACGGGCGCCGGGGCGGCGCCGGAGCCCGGCGGGCTCTACTGAGGGGTGATCCGCCCGCCGGCCGTCCCCGTAGAGAGCCGTGGCAACGGGAGGTTCGTCCATGCGGAGCGAACACGCGGAGACCATCGCCAGGATCGAGCAGGGGCTGGCCCTGCTGAGGAGGCATCTTTGACTGGGACCGGGCGCTGGCGCGGCTGGACGAGCTCGATCATCTGATCGAGGACCCGGATCTCTGGAACGATCGCGCGCGGGCCGAACGGCTCATGCGCGAGCGCGGCCGGTTGGCCGAGGCGATCGAGCGCCAGCGGCGGCTGGAGCGGCAGCTCGCCGATCTGCGCGAGCTCGCCGAGCTGGCCGACGACGAGGACGACGCCGAGACGCTGGAGGAGGTCTCGCGTGAGCTGGGCGAGCTCGCCGCCACCGTGGAGCGGCTGGAGCTGGAGAGCCTGCTGTCGGGCGAGGCCGATCGCAACGACGCCTATCTGCAGGTCAACGCCGGTGCCGGCGGCACCGAGTCCCAGGACTGGGCCGAGATGCTGCTGCGCATGTACGTGCGCTGGGCGGAGGCTCACGGCTACGAGGTGGAGTGGGTGGAGGAGACGCCGGGCGAGGAGGCCGGCATCAAGTCCGCCACCGTCAAGATCAAGGGCGAGAACGCCTATGGCTGGCTCAAGACGGAATCGGGCGTGCACCGTCTGGTGCGGATCTCGCCCTTCGACGCCCAGGCGCGGCGCCACACCAGTTTCGCCAGTGTGTGGGTCTATCCGGTGGTGGACGAGGACTTCGAGATCGAGATCGATCCGAAGGACCTGCGCATCGACACCTACCGCGCCTCGGGGGCCGGCGGCCAGCACGTCAACCGGACCGATTCGGCGGTGCGCATCACCCACATCCCCACCGGCATCGTGGTCCAGTGCCAGAACGACCGCTCCCAGCACCGCAACCGGGCCCAGGCCATGGCCATGCTCAAGGCGCGGCTCTACGAGCTGGAGCTGCAGAAGCGGCGCGCCGAGCAGCAGAAGCTGGAGGAGCAGAAGACGGACATCGGCTGGGGGCACCAGATCCGCAGCTACGTCCTCCACCCCTACAAGCTGGTGAAGGATTTGCGGACGGGGGTGGAGACGGGCAACGCCCAGGCGGTGCTGGACGGCGACATCGACCGCTTCCTCGAGGCGGCCCTCGCCCAGGGCGTCACCAACAAGCGCCCCGAGGAGCTGGCGGCGGAGGGCAAAAAGGGATAGGTCCCCCTCCCGCCATCTCCCTCTCTCGCCGGGGACCGCGACGCGGTCCCCGGCGCGTCTTCCGCCGCACGATGGCGACGGCCGGATCGGAACTGCCGGAGCGTCGGGGAGATCGGGGGAGGACGGGACCCTGCGCCCCACGGGCAGCATGAGGGTCCCCCTCGCCGCGGTCCCTCGGCGTCGCCTTCCCGGCCGCCCGCGCTGCCGGGTCGTCCCGTGGGACTCCGGCTCGCACGCGAGGGGCGGGCGGAGCGGGCGGAGCCGGGACGGTGTCGGGTCGCGGCAGGATCGCCGGCCGGAGGCCCGTTCCGGCGAACGGGCGGGCGGCCGCGGGCGGACCGGGAAGGCCGGAGAGGCGGTGTCGATCCGATCGGAGGCCGGAAGGCGTTCCCGCCGTCGCGCGTCCCCCGGGCCGTCCCGGAGTGCCCGCGGACGAGGGCCGATCGGCCGCTACCAGCTGCCCACATTGGGCATGGAGACCCAGGGCTCCTCGGGGGGCAGCGGCTCGCCCCGCTGCAGGAGCTCGATGGAGATGCCGTCGGGCGAACGGATAAAGGCCATGCGCCCGTCCCGCGGCGGCCGGTTGATGGTGACGCCCGCATCCATCAGCCGCCGGCAGAGGGCATAGATGTCCTCCACCTCGAAGGCGAGATGCCCGAAGGCGCGGCCGGTGGTGTAGTCCTCCGGATCCCAGTTGTAGGTCAGCTCCAGGAGCGGCGCCCGCGTCTCCCGCGCCCGCGCGACATCCTCCGGCGCGGCCAGGAACACCAGCGTATAGCGCCCCTCCGGCCGCTCCACCCGCCGCACCTCCACGAGCCCCAGCTTGTGGCAGTAGAAGTCCAGGCTCTCCTCGAGATCGCGGACCCGCACCATGGTGTGGAGATAGCGCACGGCCCCTCCTCCCGCGCTGGCGACCGCTCGGAGTCTAGCGACCGCCGCCGCACGGCGGCAAGCGTGCCCTTCCAAGGGACCGGAACGACGTGTAAGCAGGCCGCGCCGCGGTCGCCTTCGGTCTCCCTGGCGGGGCGTTCATGGGTATGCTCGAATCCTTCGTGCGCTTCGTCGACACCCTCAACGAGCGGATCGGGCGGGCGGTGAGCTGGCTCACCCTCGCCATGGTGGCGGTCACCTTCCTGGTCGCCGTCATGCGCTACGGATTCACCTGGGGGCGGGTGTGGATCCAGGAGAGCTACGTGTGGATGCACGGCATCGTCTTCATGCTCGGTGCCGGCTACACCCTCCTCCACGACGGCCACGTGCGGGTGGACGTCTTCTACCGCCCGGCCCCCCTGCGCCGGCGGGCGCTGGTGGATCTGCTGGGCGCCCTGCTGCTGGCGCTGCCCATGGTGGCGACGGTCTTCGTGGTGAGCTGGCCCTACGTGCTGGAGTCCTGGCTCAAGCTGGAGACCTCGCGGGAGGCCGGCGGGCTGCCCGGCCTGTTCCTGCTCAAGACGGTGATCCTGCTGTTCTGCCTGCTGGTGGGCCTGCAGGCCCTCTCCCTCGCCGCCAAGGCGTGGCTGGCCCTGCGCGGACGGCCGGAGCTCTATGCCCGGAGCCGGGCCGGGGGGGCCGGATGATCGTGACGCCGGAGATCCTCGCCCTCCTCATGTTCGTCGGGGTCTGCGCCGTCCTGCTGGCGGGCTTCCCCGTGGCCTTCTCGCTGGGCGGCACCGCCCTCGCCTTCGCCTTCCTGGGCGATCTGCTGGGCGTCTTCGATCTCCGGCTGCTGGGCGGTCTGCCGTCGCGCTACTTCGGCGTGATGGTCAACGAGGTGCTGGTGGCGGTGCCGCTGTTCGTCTTCATGGGCGTGGTGCTGGAACGCTCCGGAATCGCCGAGCAGCTCCTGGAGACCATGGGCCTGTTGTTCGGGCGGCTGCGGGGCGGCCTCGCCTATTCCGTCACCATCGTGGGCATGCTGCTGGCCGCCGCCACCGGCATCGTCGGCGCCACGGTGGTGACCATGGGGCTGCTGAGCCTGCCGGCGATGCTCAAGGCCGGCTACGATCGCCGCCTCGCCTGCGGGGCCATCTGCGCCTCCGGGACCCTCGGCCAGATCATCCCGCCTTCCATCGTGCTGGTGATCCTCGGCGACATCCTCCAGGGTGCCAACACCGAGGCTCAGCTGGCGCTGGGGAACTTCGCGCCGGAACCGGTCTCGGTGGTGGACCTGTTCGCCGGCGCCATGATCCCGGGGCTGCTGCTGGTGGGGCTCTATCTGGCCTGGGAGGCCGGGGTGGCGTGGCTGCGGCCGGACGCGGCGCCGCCTCTGGTGGAGGCGGGGGAGCGGGTGGAGAGACTGGGCCGGCGGGTGCTGGTGGCGCTGCTGCCGGCGGGGCTGCTCATCGTCGCCGTCCTCGGCTCCATCCTGGTGGGGCTCGCCACCCCCACCGAGTCCGCCGCCATCGGCTCGGTGGGCGCACTGCTGCTGGCGGCGGCGCGGCGCCGGCTCGACCTCGCCATCCTGCGCGCGGTGATGGCGGAGACCACCCGGATCAGTTCCATGGTGTTCGTCATCCTCCTCGGCGCTTCCATCTTCTCGCTGGTCTTCCGCGGCTTCGGCGGCGACCAGATGGTGCGCGAGCTGCTGCACCAGCTCCCCGGCGGCGGCGTCGGCGCGATGGTGTCGGTGATGCTGCTGATGTTCGTGCTGGGGTTCTTCCTCGACTTCATCGAGATCGTCTTCGTGGTGGTCCCCATCGTGGGGCCGCCGCTGATCATGCTCGGCTACGATCCCGTCTGGCTGGGGGTGATGATCGGCATCAACCTCCAGACCAGCTTCCTCACGCCGCCCTTCGGCTTCGCGCTGTTCTACCTGCGGGGCGTGGCGCCGCCGGAGGTGTCCACCGGCGACATCTACCGCGGCATCGTCCCCTTCGTCGGTCTCCAGCTGGTGGGACTGCTGCTGACGGGGCTGTTCCCGGGACTCGCCACCTGGCTGCCGCGGGTGCTGTTCGGCTGAGGGGGTTCAGTCCGCTTCCGGCGGGACCGGCCGCGGACGGCGCCGGTCGTCGATGGCCACGCAGGTGAAGGTGCCCTCGGTGACCTTGACGCTCTCGCCGGTGCGGCCGCGCTCCACCCACACCTCCACCCGCAGGCGGATGGAGGTGCGGCCCACCCGCACCACGCGGGCATAGCAGCTCACCACGTCGCCCACGAACACCGGCTGGTGGAAACTCATGGCGTCCACGGCCACGGTGGCGACGCGGCCGCGGGCGCGGCGGGCGGCGACGATGCCGGCGGCGATGTCCATCTGCGCCAGCAGCCAGCCGCCGAAGATGTCGCCGGCGGGATTGGTGTCGGCCGGCATGGCGAGGGTGCGCACCGCCGGCTCCTCGCGGGGCCGCTCCGTCGTCACCGCGCTCCTCCTCCCCCATGCGGCGACGGGCCGACCTCCGGCCCGTCGTCCACCGTCCGTCCGGTTCCGCCCGCGGTCCCCGCCTCAGTCCTCGCGGCCGAGGGGCTGTTCCGGCACCGGTTCCGCCCGCCGCACCCGGATCACCACGTCGATGCGGTCGATCACCTTGCCCGGCGGCGGGTCCGGCAGGCGGGCGAAGGCGATGGCGTCGTCGGGGATGTCGACGATCTCGCCGGTGGACTTGTCGAAATAGTGCCAGTGGGAGGTGACGTTGGTGTCGAAGTAGCTCTGGCCGCTGCCCACCACCACCTCGCTGAGGAGGCCGGCGCGGGTGAACTGATGGAGGGTGTTGTAGACCGTCGCCAGCGACACCGAGATCCCGGCCTGGCGCGCCTCCTGATACAGTTCCTCCGCCGCCACGTGGCGATGCCCCTTGCCGAAGAGCAGCTTCGCCAGCGCCAGCCGCTGACGCGTGGGCCTGAGCCCGCGCGCCTTGAGCTGACGCGCGAGGCGCTCTTCCTCCTCGTCCCTGCGCACCTCGTCCACCATCGGCTCGCACCTCCCGCTGGGGGGCCGAACTGGGACCGAATTCGTCCCTTTTCGACCCGGCGTCAAGGGTCCCGGCCTCAGCGGCCGCTCAGGATGCGCTGGACAAGCTGTCGCACGGTGGGCACGAAACCGTTCGCGTAGAAGGGATCTTGGGCGAAGCGGTAGACATTGTGGCCGGCGAACATGAGCTCGTGCTCCACGTCGTTGCGACCGTGGGCGATGTTCTGCAGCGTCTTCTGGATGCAGAAGCTGCGGGGGTCCGGCGGCCGTCCGGTGGTCCAGGGTTCGCTGTGCTTCCAGCCGCTGAACAGACAGTGGGAGAGGCAGCCCATGCAGTCGGCCTGATCGCGCCGGATCTCCCGCGCCTTCTCGGGGGTCACGAAGATCAGGGTGCGGTCGGGGGTGCGCATGGGCTGGGTGTGGCCGTCACGCCGCCACCGCTCCACCTGCCGCAGGTCCTCCGGACGCAGCCATACCCCGCGGCCACGGCGGGCCAGTGGCAGGAATTCCGTGAACCCCTCTTCCGGTGCCGCCTCCTCGCGGAAGGGCACCTGCCGCTCGGAACGGGCGTAGAGCTCGCGCAGGAAATGATTGGCCACCGCCGAGGAGTAGAAGCCGGTGGGACTGAAACGGTGGAGGTGGACGTCGCCCGGCTTCAGCTCCAGGAGCTTGCGCTTCCAGGCCTCGGGAATGGGACTCTCGCGGGTGAGCAACGGACGGGTGCCGAACTGGAAGGCGATGGGACCGAGTTCGGGATTGTCGATCCAGTCCTTCCACTCGTCGAGCCGCCACACGCCGCCGGCCATGACGATGGGCAGATCCGGCAGACCGATCTCGCGCAGGAAGTCGCGGATGGCCTTGACCCGCGGATACGGGTCCTCGGGCCGGCGCGGGTCCTCGGCGTTGGAGAGGCCGTTGTGGCCGCCGGCCCGCCACGGATCCTCGTAGACCACCGCCCCCAGCCATTCGGCGAAGCGGCGATAGGCCCGTTTCCACAGGGCCCGGAAGGCGCGCACCGAGGAGACGATGGGATAGTAGTAGACCCTGTAGCGGGCGCAGATCTCGGCGAGACGGTACGGCATGCCGGCGCCGCAGGTGACGCCGTGGATGAGTCCCCTGGCCCCCTCGAGGGCGCCCACCAGCACCCGCTCGCAGGCCGCCATCTCCCACAGCACGTTCATGTGGATGCGGCCCTCGCCGCCGCGGATGTCGTGGGCGCGGCGGGCCTGGCTGATGGCCCCGCGGATGGAGTAGCGGATCAGCTCCTCGTGGCGCTCGCGGCGATCGCGCCCGCGGAAGACCAGCGGTACGTATTCGCCGTTGTCGTCCAGCACGTCGGCATTGACGCCGGAGAAGGTGCCGACGCCGCCGGCGCGCGCCCAGGCCCCGGCGCTGCGGCCGTTGGAGACGGCGACTCCCTTGCCGCCCTCCACCAGCGGCCAGACTTCGGCGCCGGAAAGGCGCATCGGCTGCACGCAGATGGTCATGGTCGGATCCGGTTCTCCGCGCTCGACGGGCACGTCGCCCGCATTCCAGGAGCAGAGCGAGGGCGGACGACGCCCCGGGACCCCGTCCGCCCGCGAGGGGCCGCAGCGGGGCGACCGCTCATCCGGTGCGACGCCGTCGTCCACCGGCGGGTTGGCCCCGGGCCGGCTGCGACTTCCGCTCCACCTTCCGCTCCTCGCCGGTGGCCTGGTCCACGGCACGCAGGCTCAGGCGGATGCGGCCGCTGCGGTCGTCGAACTCCAGCACCTTCACCTTCACCGCATCGCCCGGCTGCACCACGTCCGCCACCTTGTCCACGCGGCGGTCGGCCAGCTCGGAGATGTGGATCAGCCCCTCGTAGCTGCCCCACAGTTTGACGAAGGCGCCGAAGTCGGCGAGGCGGGTGACCGTACCCTCGTAGATGCGCCCCACCTCCGGCGTGGCGGTGAGGGAGAGGACCCAGTCGGCCGCCCGGCGGGCGCTCTCCTGGTCGGCGGAGGCGATGCGCACGGTGCCGTCGTCCTCGATGTCGATGCGGGTGCCGGTGCGCTCGGTGATCTCGCGGATGGTCTTGCCGCCGGGGCCGATGACCGTGCCGATCTTGTCCGGCGGGATGTGGACGACGGTGATGCGCGGCACCGTCTCCCGCATCTCCGGCCGCGGCATGCCCAGCGCCTTGGCCATCTCGGCGAGGATGTGGAGGCGGCCGCGGCGCGCCTGCATCAGCGCGTCCCGCATGATCTCCTCGGTGATGCCGGCGATCTTGATGTCCATCTGCAGGGCGGTGACGCCCACCTCGGTGCCGGCCACCTTGAAGTCCATGTCGCCGAGATGGTCCTCGTCGCCGAGGATGTCGGAGAGAACGGCGTAGCGGTCGCCCTCCTTGATGAGGCCCATGGCGATGCCGGCCACCGGCCGCTTGATGGGCACGCCCGCGTCCATCAGCGCCAGCGAGGTCCCGCACACCGTGGCCATGGAACTGGAGCCGTTGGATTCGGTGATCTCCGAGACCACGCGGATGGTGTAGGGGAACTCGTCCTTGGAGGGGAGCAGCGGGTGGGTGGCCCGCCAGGCGAGCTTGCCGTGGCCGATCTCGCGCCGTCCGGGCGGTCCCATGCGGCCCACCTCGCCGACACAGTAGGGCGGGAAGTTGTAGTGAAGGAGGTAGTGTTCCCGCAGATCACCCTCGAGGGCGTCGATGATCTGCTCGTCCTGGCCGGTACCGAGGGTGGTGACCACCAAGGCCTGGGTCTCGCCGCGGGTGAAGAGGGCGCTGCCGTGGACCCGGGGCAGGATGCCCACCTCCGCGCGGATGGGACGGATGTCCTCAAGGCCACGGCCGTCGATGCGACGGCCGGTCTCCACGATACGGCCGCGCACCACCTCCTTTTCCAGCTTCTTGAAGAGTTCCGCCACCGCCGCCGCCTTCTCCAGATCCTCGCCGGCCAGCTCGGCGACGGCCTCGTAGCGGATCTCCTGGATGCGGTCGTGGCGGACCTTCTTCTGCGGCTCCTCGTAGGCCTCGGCCACCCGGTCGCGGTAGCGGGTCCGCAGCGCCTCGTAGAGCTCAGACCAGTCCGGCACCTCCAGCGGCCAGGGTTCTCGCGCGGCCTCCTGCGCCAGTTCGAGGATCAGGTCGATCACCGGCTGGAAGGCGCGGTGGCCGAACAGCACCGCCGCCAGCATGGTCTCCTCGGGCAGTTCGTGGGCCTCGGATTCGACCATCATCACGGCATCGCGGGTGCCCGCCACCACCAGATCGAGCCTGGAGACGGTCTTGACCTGTTCGATGGTGGGGTTGAGGACGAACTCGCCGTCCACGTAGCCGACCCGGCAGGCCCCGATGGGGCCGAGGAAGGGGATGCCGCTCAGGGTGAGGGCGGCGGAGGCGCCGATCATGGCCACCACATCCGGGTCGGTCTCGCCGTCGTGGGCGAGGACCGTACAGATGACCTGGGTCTCGTTCTTGAACCCCGGGGCGAACAGCGGCCGGATCGGCCGGTCAATGAGGCGCGAGGTGAGGGTCTCCTTTTCGGTGGGGCGACCCTCGCGCTTGAAGAAGCCGCCCGGGATCTTGCCGGCGGCGAAGTACTTCTCCTGATAGTTGACCGTCAGCGGGAAGAAGTCGATCCCCGGCCGCGGAGTCTTGGCGGCGACGGCCGTGCACAGCACCACCGTCTCGCCCAGCGAGGCCAGCACCGCGCCGTCGGCCTGCCGGGCGATGTGCCCGGTCTCCAGCACCAGCCGCTTGCCGCCCCAGTCGAGTTCCTTGCGCTTGATGTCGAACATCTCCTCTTGCCTTTCCGTTCTCGGGACGGCGGGTCCGCCGTGCGGCGGGCGCGGCGGACCGCGCGGCCGTCCGGTTCAGCGACGCAGGCCGAGACGCTCGACCAGCCGGCGGTAGCGCTGTTCGTCCGTGCGCCGCAGATAGTCGAGCAGACGCCGGCGTTGGCCGACCATCATGAGCAGCCCGCGTCGCGAGTGAAAGTCCTTGCGATGCGTTTTCAGGTGTTCACTTAGGTTGTTGATCCGTTCGGTCAAAATCGCGATCTGGACCTCGGGCGAGCCGGTGTCGCCCTCGTGGATCGCGAACTCGCGGATGATCTCCTGCTTGCGCTCAGCGGTAATCGACATCGATCGCTCCCTTCGGCATCCGACTGGCCTTCGGACGGAACACCCGCAGCGGGCGCAGGAGCGAATCCTCCAGCCGGGCGAGCGCCACCAGCTCACCCCCACGCATCACCCGGACGGTCGCCCCCTCCTCCACGCCCTCCGGCCAGAGGGCCGGAGGCACGCGGACGGGCTGGCCCGAGCGCATGCGCAGCGCCTGCGGTTCGGTGACGGCGAGCGCCGGGATGCCGACCAGCGCCGTCGCCACCGGAATCAGGACCTGGGGCAGGGTCTCGTCGGCCACGATCCGCTCCAGGGCCTCGAGGGTGATGGCCTCCTCGAGGGTGAAGGGGCCCACCGCCAGCCGCCGGAGGGCGGCCACGTGGCCGTGGCAGCCGAGGGCCTCGCCGAGGTCGCGGGCCAGCGCCCGCACGTAGGCCCCCTTGCCGCACACCACCTCGAAGACGGCGTGATCCGGATCGGGCCGCGCCACCAGTTCGAAACGGGCGATGTGGACACGCCGCGGCGGCAGCTCCACCGTCTCGCCGCGGCGGGCCAGCTCGTAGGCCCGTTCGCCGCGGATCTTGATGGCGGCATAGCGCGGCGGCACCTGTTCGATGTCGCCGACGAAGCGCGGCAGCAGGGCACGGATTTCCTCGTCGGCGGGGCGCCGGTCGCTGGTGGCCACCGGACGTCCCTCGGCGTCGTCGGTGTCGGTGGCGATGCCGAAGCGGACCGTGAAGCGGTAGCGCTTGGGCGCCTCCATCACGTACCGGACGGTCTTGGTGGCCTCGCCCAGGGCCACCGGCAGCACGCCGGTGGCGATGGGATCGAGGGTGCCGCCGTGGCCCACCTTCTCGGCGCGGGTGACACGCTTGACCCGCTCCACCACCGCCGTCGAGGTCGCCCCCTGCGGCTTGTCGATGACGAGCCAGCCGTCGATGCGCAGGCCCCGTCGTCGCTTGCGGCTCATGCCTCTCCGTCCTCCGTGGCGGCGGGGGTGGCACGGCGCGTGCGCGCCTCGCGCAGCAGACGCTCGATGCGGTCGGCCACCTCGAAGCGTTCGTCGGCGACGAAGCGCAGTCGCGGGGCGTATTTGAGGTGCAGGTCGCGGGCGAGCCGGCCGGCGAGGCGTCCGGCGGCGGCGGTGAGCGCCCGCCGCGCCTCCTCCGACAGCGGCCGGCCGAGCTCGGCGACGTACACGGTTGCGTGGCGCAGGTCCGGACTCACCCGCACCTCCGCCACGGTGAGACTGCGCCCGTCGAGGCGCGGATCGTGGACCTCGCCGCGCACCAGATAGTCGGCGAGGCGGTGGCGCATCGCCTCGGCCACCCGGAACCGGCGCGGGGAGGAGGTGTCGCCGTGCCGTCTCGCCATGGTGGTGTTCCTCCCGGTCCGGGATCGACGACGGATCTCACGGCGACCTCACGCCTCGAGGGTGCGCGCGACTTCCTGCACCTCGTAGACCTCCAGCACGTCGCCCTCGCGGATGTCCTGGAAGCCCTCGAGACCGATGCCGCACTCGTAGCCCTCGCGCACCTCGCGCACGTCCTCCTTGAAGCGGCGCAGGGAGGCGATGGTCCCGTCGTGGATCACCACCCCGTCGCGCACCACCCGCACCCGGGCACTGCGCCGCACCACACCGTCGGTGACCATGCAGCCGGCCACCCGCCCCACCTTCGGCACGCTGAAGACCTGGCGCACCTCGGCGTGACCCAGCACCGTCTCCCGCTCCTCGGGCGCGAGCAGGCTCTCCAGCATCTGCTTCACGTCGTCGAGGAGCTGGTAGATCACGGCATAGTAGCGGATCTCCACGCCCTCGCGCTTGGCGAGCTCGCGCACCGCCGCCGGCGCCCGCACGTTGAAGCCGATGATCAGGGCCCTGGAGGCCTTGGCGAGATGGATGTCGCTCTCGGTAATGGCCCCGACGCCCGCATGGATCACCACCGGCTTCACCTCCGCGACCTTCTTCTCGACCAGCTTCTCGATGCCGCCGCGGATGGCCTCCAGCGAGCCGTGGACGTCGGCCTTGAGGAGGATGGGCAGTTCGCGGGTCTCGCCGGCCTTGAGTCTGCCGAAGATTTCCTCGAGGGTGCTGCCGGGCCCGGCGGCGCGGCGCCGCTGTTCCTCCTCGCGCCGCTTGCGCCGGCGGTAGTCCGCCACCTCGCGGGCGCGATCCTCGTCCGCCACCGCCACCAGCCGGTCGCCCGGCTCGGGCACGCCGTCGAGGCCGAGGATCTCCACCGGCATGGCGGGCCCCGCCTCCCTCACCCGCCGACCGCGGTCGTCCATCATGGCGCGGACGCGGCCCCAGTGGCAGCCCGCCACCACCACGTCGCCCACCCGCAGCGTGCCGTTCTGGACCAGCACCGTGGCGACGGGACCGCGGCCCCTCTCGAGCTTGGCCTCGAGAATGGTCCCGAGGGCACGGCGGTTCGGATTGGCCTTGAGGTCCAGGAGCTCGGCCTGGAGCTGGATGGCCTCGACCAGCTCCTCGAGACCGATGCGCTCCTTCGCGCTCACCTCGACGGCCAGGACGTCGCCGCCGAATTCCTCCACCACCACGCCGTAGTTGAGGAGATCGTTCTTGACCCGCTGCGGGTCGGCCTCGGGCTTGTCGATCTTGTTGATGGCGACGATGAGGGGCACGCCGGCCGCCTGGGCGTGCCGGATCGCCTCCACCGTCTGGGGCATGACGCCGTCGTCGGCGGCCACCACCAGCACCACGATGTCGGTGACCCGGGCGCCGCGGGCGCGCATCTGGGTGAAGGCCTCGTGGCCCGGGGTGTCGATGAAGGTGACGGGCACGCCGCGGCCGATGTCCACCCGGTAGGCGCCGATGTGCTGGGTGATGCCGCCGGCCTCGCGGGCCGCCACGTCGGTGTGACGCAGGGCGTCCAGTAGCGAGGTCTTGCCGTGGTCCACGTGGCCCATGACAGTGACCACCGGCGGCCGCGGCACCAGCTCCTCCTCGCGATCCGGCGGACCCTCCAGTCCCTCCTCCACCGCCGCCTCGGAGACCCGCTTGGGGACGTGGCCGAGTTCCGTCACCACCAGTTCGGCGGTGTCGGCATCGATGGTCTGGTTGATGCTGGCCATCACCCCCAGCTTCATGAGGGTCTTCATCACCTCCGTCGCCCGCACGGCCATGCGCTCGGCCAGATCCCGCACGGTGATCTCGTCCGGGATCACCACCTCCCGCACCACCCGGGTGGGCCGCGCCGGTGCCGCCTTCTTCTTCTTCTTCTCGCGGCGGGGCGGCGGCGTGGGTCGCGGCGGCGCCTCGGCCTCCTCCTCTTCCGCCAGCTCCTCGCTCACCACCAGCTTGAGGGGCTTCTTCTCCTTGACCTCGCCCTTGCGCAGCGAGGGGCGCTTCTCCTTGCCCTTCCTGCGCTCGCGTTCCTCCTCTTCCTCGCGGGCGAGCTTCTTGAGGGTTTCCGGCCGGACCTCCACCCGTCCCGGGCGGGCCGTCTCCGGCGCCCGGATCCCCTCGCCCACCGCCGGCGCGGCCGCCGGCGCCGCGGCGGGCGCGGTCCCGGCCGCCCGGGCACGGCGCTGCTCCTCCTCGAGCTGGCGCCGCGCCATCTCCTCGGCCCGGCGACGGGCCTCCTCCTCGGCCCGCCGGCGCGCCTCCTCCTCCTCGCGGCGGCGGCGGGCCTCCTCCTCCTCGCGGCGCCGCCGTTCCTCCTCCTCGGCCCGCCGGCGCGCCTCCTCCTCGGCCCGCCGCCGTTCCTCCTCCTCGCGCCGTCTGGCCTCGGCCAGCGCCCGCAGCCGCGCCTGCCGCTCCTCCTCGGTCAGGGTCTTGAGGGTGACGGAACGACGGGTCGGGGCGGCCGGCGTCTCGGCGGCGGTCGGCTTCGTCGCCGGTTCGGCGGGCTTCGCGGCGGGGGCCTCGGTCGGCCGGCGGGTGCCGGGACGGCCGCGGCGGCGTTTCACCTCCACCGCCACCTGGCGGCTGCGCCCGTGCGGGAACGTCTGGCGGACGACGCCGGTCTCCACCGTCTTGGCCTTGAGCTCGAGGCGCGAAGACGCGCGCGTCGCCCCCACCCTGGGCTTGTCTTCCCGACCTTCCGCGTCACTCATGTCCCGTTCGCATCCTCTCGTTCACGTCCGGTCCCCGGTGCCGGTGCCATCTCCACCTCGCGGAAACCGGCGAGCCGCTCCAGTTCCCGCTGGAGCCTGCGCGCGAGCCTGCCGCGGAAGACCGCGACGAACACCGCCTCGTCGCGCCCCAGCGCCCGCCCGAGCCGCCCGCGGTCGAAGGCGACGACGCGTCGGGCCCCCTCCGGCAGGCGGTGGAAGGCGGTGCGGGCGTCGCGACCGGCGTCGCGGGCCACGAACAGGAGCGCCACCTTGCCGCGGGCGACCGCCTCCTTGACCTTCTCGTAGCCGGCGACCGCCTGGCGGGCACGCCGTGCGAGACCGAGGAGGTCGAGACAGCGGTGCTCCAGCGCCGCCGCGATCTCCTCGGCCAGCCGCTCCGGATCGTCGATCCGGGCCCCGCTGCGGGCGAGCGCTCTCCGCGTGTTCCGATCCACAAGTAGATCGCGACGCGCCTCCAGCCAGAGGCCGCGGCCCGGCAGTCGCTCCAGCACGTCCGGCACCAGCCGTCCCTGCGGATCCACCACGAAGCGGATCATCCCCGCCCGCGGCTGCACCCGCCGGGTGGCCACGGAGCGCCGCCGCCCCGTCCGCGCGGTCTCCGGTTCCAGCTCCGGGATCACCTCTCGCCCGCGGCCTCCTCCGTCCGGTCCGCCTCACCCGCGGCCGGTTTCACCTCGGGCGCGATCCAGCCCAGCTGGATCCGCGCCCGCATGACGATCTCGCCCGCCTCCTCCGCCGACAGCTCCAGCTCCGGCAGCAGTTCCTGCAGCTCGTCGGCGGCGAGCCCGGCCAGGTCCTCCAGGGTCTTCACGCCCTTGCGGGCGAGCTCGACGATGGAGGGCAGGTCCAGCTCCTCGAAGGCGAGGAGATCGGCGTCCACGCCCAGCGTCTCCGCCTCCTCCCGCAGCCGCGCGTCACGGCGCTCCAGCCACTCCAGCGCCCGCTCCTTGAGGGCGCGCGCGACCTCCTCGTCGAAGCCCTGGATGGCGGCCAGTTCGTCCACCTCCGCATAGGCCACGTCCTCGACGGTGAGAAAGCCCTCGGCGGCGAGGAGCTGGGCGATCATCTCGTCCACGTCCAGCTCCTGCTTGAAGAGGCGGGTGGCCTCCTGGAAGGTGCGGGTGCGGCGCTCCGCCTCCTCGCTCTCGGAGACCAGATCGATCTCCCAGCCGGTGAGCTGGGCGGCGAGGCGCACGTTCTGACCGCGGCGACCGATGGCGATGTGGAGCTGCTCGTCCGGCACCACCACCTCGATGCGGTGGGCGTCGGGATCCAGCACCACCTTGGTCACCTCCGCCGGGGCCAGGGCGTTGACCACGAAGGTGGCGGGATCCTGCGACCAGGGGATGATGTCGATCTTCTCGCCGCGCAGCTCCTGCACCACCGCCTGCACCCGCGAGCCGCGCATCCCCACGCAGGCGCCCACCGGGTCGATGGAGCCGTCGTGGCTGTAGACGGCCATCTTGGCGCGGGAGCCGGGATCGCGGGCCACCGCCTTGATCTCGATGATGCCCTCGTAGATCTCCGGCACCTCCTGCTCGAAGAGCTTCACGAGGAAGCCCGGATGGGTGCGGGAGAGCAGGATCATGGGGCCGCGCGCATCCTTGCGGACGTCGTAGATGTAGGCCCGCACCCGGTCCTTGGGCCGGAAGCTCTCGCGCGGGATCATGTCCTCGCGCCGCAGATAGGCCTCGGCACGGCCGAGGTCGACGAGGATGCCGCCGCGTTCCACCCGCTTGACCTCACCCACGACGATCTCGCCCACCCGGTCCTTGTACTCGGCGTAGATGCGCTCGCGCTCGGCCTCGCGGACCCGCTGGACGATCACCTGCTTGGCGCTCTGGGCGGCGATGCGGCCGAGATCGATGGGCGGCAGCGGATCGAGGATGCGATCGCCCACCTGGGCCAGCGGATTGCGCCGGTGGGCCTCGTCGAGGCCGATCTGGCGGTCCGGATCCTCCACCTCCTCCACCACCTGCAGCACGCGGTAGAGCCTCACCTCGCCGCTGCGGCGGTCGATCTCGGCGACGATCTCGTGCTCGTGGCCGTACTTGCGGCGGGCCGCGGTCTGGATCGCCTGCTCCATGGCCCGGATCACCGCGTCCACCGGGATGCCCTTCTCCTGGGCCACCGAGTCGGCGATGCGCAGGAGTTCCGGTTTGCCGAGTGCCGTCGTGGTATCCGCCAAGGCTCGCGTCCCTCGTTCAGTGGCGATCCCGCCGGCGCCGCCGCCAGGCCTCCATCCGCCGCCGCTCCGCCGCGATCAGCTCGTCGGTGAGCACCAGCTTGGCGCGGTGGATGGCCGAGAGCGGCACCGCGAAACGCTCCCCCGCCATCTCCACCACCACCCGCTCCCCGGCCTCCAGTCCCAGAAGACGGCCGCGGAAGCGGCGACGCCCCGCCACCGGCTCCGCGGTCTCGATGCGGGCCTCGAAACCGGCGAAGCGTTCGAAGTCGCGCGGGCGCACCAGCGGCCGGTCGATGCCCGGCGAGCTGATCTCGAGATGGTAGCTGCCGGGGATCGGATCGGCCACGTCCAGGAGCGCCGAGACGGCGTGGGAGATTTCGGCGCAGTCGTCGACCGTCATGGGCCGATCCTCCTCGCGCGGTTCGGCCATGATCTGCAGCGTCGGCCGCCGGCCGCCGAGCAAGCGGATCTGGACGATCTCGTAGCCCAGCGCCGTGACGGTCGGCTCGATGAGCCGGCGGATCTCCTCCAGGTCGACGACTCCGCTGTTCATGCAGCACAAAGGGTGTGAGCCGAAGCCCACACCGCGATCCTCCGGGGTTGCGGTCGCACGCCCATATATGCGCCGGCCACCGGGGGAGGCAAGCGGCGAGGCCCGCCGCCGGACCGCCTCAGCCGCGGCGGATGCTGGCCTCGCGCCTCTGGAACTCGGTCTGGACGAGATCCACCAGCGCCAGCAGCACCGTGCCGCCGGTGATCAGCAGCAACGGGAGCTCGAACACCTTCCAGGCGAGAAAGCCCACATAGGCGAACCAGATGGCGAAGGCGAGGATGCCGCCGATCTTGCCGCTCATGCTCCCTCCTCCGTCGTCCCGGGGCCGGCCACCGTGCGCGCGAGCCAGCGGGCCGTCCGCAGCAGCCGGGCGTCGTCACCGGGCGCCCCCACCAGCTGCACCCCCACCGGCAGACCGTGCTCGCCCTCCAGCAGCGGCAGGGTGACGGCCGGCACGCCCGCCAGCGTCCACAGGGTGCAGCAGATGGGATCGCCCGTGGTCTCCCGGCCGGGCGCCTCGCCGAGGGCGGCCGGGGTCAGGATGGCGTCGAAGTCGCGGAACACCTCCTCCAGGATGCGCCGCAGCCGTCGCCGACGGTCGAGGGCCTCGCGATAGGCGAAGGCGGTGATCGCCCGCCCCTCCTCGATCATGGCGGCGAGCCCCGGGCTCAGCTTCTCGCGTCCCCGCCGCCACTCCCGGCGCAGCGCGAAGGCCAGCTCCGGCAGCCAGATCCGGCGGTGGGCCTCGACGAAGAGCCCGTCCCGCTCCGGCAGCTCGATGGCCACTAGCGCCTCGCCCAGCACCTCCGCCAGCTCCCGGAAGCCCTCGCGCACGCAGGCCTCGGCCCGTTCCCAGCCGGGCCCGGGCACGAAGGCGAGACGCGGCGGCACCGGCGGCTCGCGCCCCACCTCGGCCACCAGTCCGGGCGGCCCCTCGATGCGCGTGGCCTCGTCCTCCGGATCGAAACCCGTCAGCACCTCGGTGAGGAGCGCCAGATCCTCCATGTGGCGGGCGAAGGTGCCCACGTGATCGAGGGTGGGCGACTGCAGCAGCATGCCGCGGCGGGAGATGCGCCCGAAGCTCGGCTTGAAGCCGAGGACGCCGCAGAAGCTGGCCGGTCGGATCACCGAGCCGTTGGTCTGGGACCCCACGGCGAGGGGCAGCATGCCCGCCGCCACCGCCGCCGCCGAGCCGCTGGAGGAGCCGCCGGGGGTGCGTTCGGGATCGTGGGGGTTGCGGGTCCCGGCCGGGGTGAGGACGGCGAACTCGGTGGTCACCGTCTTGCCCACCACCACCGCCCCGGCCGCCCGCAGCCGCGCCACCACCGTCGCATCGGCCAGCGGCCGCCGCCCCTCGTGGACGGGCGAGCCGAAGGCGGTGGGCATGTCGGCGGTGTCGAAGATGTCCTTGACGCCCACGGGGACGCCGAAGAGGGGTCCCTTGGCCCGGCCCAGCCGCCGCTCCAGCTCCAGCTCCTCGTAGCGGCGGCGGATCAGATCGGCGTCCACGAAGGCGAAGGCGCGGATCTCCGGCTCCAGCCGGGTGAGCCGCGCCAGCACCGCATCGCGCACCTCCTCGAGCCCCACCTTCCCCTCGGCGATCCAGCCGGCGAGGGTGGTGGCGGGGAGGTCCAGCAGTTCCTCGCGGGCCATGGCTCAGCGCCCGTAGATCAGGGTGGGGAGATAGAGGGCGATGTCCGGGAAAATGTAAAGCGAGGCCATGGCGATGAAGACCATGACGAGGAACGGCATGGAGCCGCGGAAGATGTCCACCAGCTCCACCTCCGGCGGGGCCACGCCCTTGAGGTAGTACGCCGACATGGCCATGGGCGGCGTCAGGAAGGAGGTCTGGAGATTGAGCGCCACGAGCAGACCGAAGATGATGGGATCGATGTCGAAGTGCGGCAGCAACGGCAGGAAGATGGGTACGAAGATGATGATGATCTCGGTCCACTCCAGCGGCCAGCCCAGCAGGAAGATGATCGCCTGGGCCAGCAGGAGGAAGGTGACGGGCGAGAGATCCAGGGACAGGACCCAGCTCTCGATCAGCTTGTCGCCGCCGAGATAGGAGAAGACGCTCGAGAAGGTCCAGGAGCCGATGAACAGATAGCACACCATCGCCGTGGTGCGGGCGGTGAGGAACACCGATTCCCGCAGCCGGTCCCAGGTGAGCGCCCGGTAGGCGGCGGCCAGCACCAGCGCGCCGAGCGCGCCCACCGCCGCCGCTTCCGACGGGGTGGCGAGACCGAAGAGGATGGCGCCCAGCACCGCGCTGATGAGAATGGCGAGTGGGAAGAAGCTGGTGAGCAGGCGACGGAAGATCTCCAGCACCGACACCTGCATGTCCGCCTCGCTCACCCGCGGCGCCACATGGGGCTGCACGATCGCCCGGCCGACCACGTAGAGGACGTAGAGGCCGGCCAGCAGGAAACCGGGAAAGAGGGCGGCGGCGTACAGCCGCACCACCGAGATGCCGCTGGTGGCGGCATAGACGATGAGCATGATGGAGGGCGGGATCAGGATGCCGAGGGTGCCGCCGGCGCAGATGACGCCGGAGGCGAGACGGCGGTCGTAGCCCACCTTCAGCATGGGCGGCAGCGCCAGCAGCCCCATGAGGGTGACCACGGCACCGACGATGCCGGTGGCGGTGGCGAAGAGCGCACAGGTGATCAGCGCCGCCACCGCCATGGAACCGGGGACGCGGCGGGCGGCGAGCTGGATGGAGTAGAAGAGACGGTCGAGGATGTCGGCGCGTTCGACGATGTAGCCCATGAACAGGAACAAGGGCACCGCCACCAGCACGTCGTTGGCCATGATGTCGTAGGTGTTCTGGACGAGCAGGTTGAACAGCCGCTCGCCCATGGCGTAGTAGCCGAAGAACACCCCCATGGCGATCAGCGTGAAGGCGACGGGAAAGCCCAGCAGGATCATGAAGATGAAGATCACCAGCTGGGCGATGGCGAGTCCGGCGTCGGTCATCCCCGGACCTCCCGGTCGGTGGCGCTCCCGCGCTCCTGCTCGTGGAGGATCTTCTCCTCCAGTTCCTCGACGTCGTGGGGGCGGGGCGGCCAGGCGCCGTCACGGATGCAGCGGATGCAGCGGACCACCTCGAAGATCCCCTGCAGGAACAGGAGCACGCCGGCGGTGGGAATGAGCATCTTCATGGGATAGATGGGAATGGAAATGGGACTGAAGATGCTGGTCTCACCGAACCGCCAGGCGAGACTGGCGAAATTGTAGCCGGCGTAGATGAGCGCCGTGACGCCGGGAAAATAGAACAGCAGATAGAGGGTGAGGTCGACGATCGCCTGGGTGCGGGGACGCCACAGGCGATAGATGAAATCGCCCCGGACCATCGCGTCGCGGGAGACGGTGTAGGGTCCCGCCATCAGGAACAGGCCCCCGTACATCATGTACATGATGTCGTACGACCATGTGGTGGGGCTGTTGAGCCCATAGCGCATGAAGACTTCGTAGCTGACCCCGAAGGTCAGAATCAGGATCGACCAGCCGAAGGCCTTCCCCACCCACGTACTGAGGGTGTTGATGAACTCGAGGACGCGGTCCACCTCGCCTCTCCCGACATCCGACGCGATGGCGGGGCGGCCGGAGCCGCCCCGCGGGTCGTTGGCCGATGCGATGCCTCAGAACGGCAGCTTGCCGAAGTAGTGCTCGTAGGCGAGCTTGTAGTCCGCCTGGTTGTAGAACAGATAGCCCATGACGCGCTTGGCCCAGGCCATCTGCGAATCGGCGACCTTCTTGAAGAAGGGATCCTGGGTGAGCTCCTTGAGGACCTCGTCCCAGGCCTTGAGCTGCGCCTCGAACACCTCCTTCGGCGTGCGATAGACCTTGACGCCGTGCTGCTCCTGCAGCGCGATGAAGTCCTTCGAATACTGATCCATGGCCGTGGCGTAGTTGGCCGTGTTGGCCGCCTCGGCCGCATGGCGCAGGATGGCCTTGTGCTCGTCCGGAAGGCTGTTGAACTTGTCACGATTGAAGATGATCTCGAAATATTCCTGCGCCTGGTGATAGGAGCCCATCATGTAGACCTTGCGTACGTCGGGCGCACCGAAGCGCAGGTCGGAAGTGGGATTGTTGTACTCGAAGGCGTCGATCACGCCGCGCTCCAGGGCCGGCACGATCTCGCCACCGGGCAGCTGCACCACCGACATGCCCAGCTTCTGCATCACCTTGGTGGCGAGACCGACGGTGCGGTACTTGAGCCCCTTGAGGTCGCCTGCGCTCTCCACGGGCTTCGAGAACCAGCCCAGCGGCTGGGTGGGCATGGGCATGGCGAAGAAGCCGGTGATGTTGAGGCCGAGCATGTCGAGGAGCTCGTGATAGAGCTCGAGGCCGCCGCCCTTGTACATCCAGGCGATGCCCTCGTGGGCGGTGAAGCCGAACACCGGGCCGGTGCCGAACAGCGAGGCGGCGGGATGCTTGCCGTACCAGTAGGCCGCCACCGTGTGGCCGGCGTCGAGAATGCCGTCGTGGACGGCGTCGTGGATGGAGAAGGGCTTCACCACCGAGCCGGCCACCAGATACTCGATGCGCAGGCGCCCGCCCGCCATGGCGTTGACGCGGTCCACGTACTCCTTGGCGAAGTCGTTGAAGATGTCGGCCGCGCCCCAGGCACCCTGCATCTTGAGCACCACCGTCTGCGCGCGGCTCACCTGCGGCATGGCGACGGTGGCGGCCCCCGCCGCCGCGGCGGTGGCGGCGGTGCGACGGAGGAAGCGCCGGCGGCTCACCAGCTCCCCGTTCTCGATCACGTGCTCCTTGACACGTACCTTGGTGTGAGCGGTCATGTCCGCCTCCCTCAGACTGGCCGGAGACGTCGGCCCCATACCACAAAAACCGTCCGTTGGAACCCCGTCCCGCATGACGGATTCCGCATGGCGGATCGCGCCGCCGCCCCCTCCGTCTTCCCCGACCCGCACCGCCTTCCGGCGCCGCCGGCGGGCTGATAGGGAGGAACCGGAACCGCACCGGAGTGACGCCGTGTCCACCTTCGCCCCCAACTCGCCGGAAGCCCGCGACGTGGCCTATCTGGTGCATCCCTACGTGGATCTCCGGGCCCACGAACGCGACGGGCCGCTGGTGATCACCGAGGGCCACGGGGTCTGGGTGCGCGACAACCGGGGGCGCGAGTATCTGGAGGGGCTCGCCGGCCTCTGGTGCGTCGCCCTCGGCTTCGGGGAACGGCGACTGGTGGAGGCGGCGCGCCGGCAGATGGAACGCCTGCCCTACACCCACACCTTCGCCGGCCGCTCCAGCGAGCCGGTCATCGACCTCGCCGAGCGGCTGGTGCGACTCGCCCCGGCGCCGCTCGCCAAGGTGTTCTTCGTCAATTCCGGCTCGGAGGCGGTGGACACCGCCATCAAGCTGGTCTGGTACTACAACAACGCCCGCGGGCGACCGGAGAAGAAGCGCATCATCGCCCGCCGCCGCGCCTATCACGGCGTCACCGTCGCCGCCGGCCATCTCACCGGCCTGCCCTATGTCCGCGAGGGCTTCGACCTGCCCATGAGTCACCTCTTCTTCCACGTGACGCCGCCCAGTCTCTACCGCGAGGGGCGTCCCGGCGAGAGCCCGGCCGCCTTCGCCGCCCGCCTCGCCGGAGAGCTGGACGCCCTGATCCGCGCGCTGGGACCGGAGACGGTGGCGGCCTTCGTGGCGGAGCCGGTGATGGGCGCGGGCGGCGTGATCGTGCCGCCGGCGGAGTACTTCCCGGCGGTGCAGGAGGTCCTGCACGCCCACGACGTGCTGATGATCGCCGACGAGGTGATCACCGGCTTCGGCCGCACCGGCCGCATGTGGGGCTCGGAGACCTTCGGCATCCGTCCCGATCTCATGACCGTGGCGAAGCAGCTCAGCTCCGGCTACCAGCCCATCGCCGCCGTGCTCATGAGCGAGGAGATCTACCGGGTGCTCGCCGACCGTTCCCACGAACTCGGGACCTTCGGCACCGGCTTCACCTGGGGCGGCCATCCGGTGCCGGCGGCGGTGGCGCTGGAGACGCTGCGCATCTACGAGGAGGACCGCATCCTCGACCATGTGCGGGCGGTGGCGCCGCGCTTCCGCGCCCGTCTCGAGCGCCTGGCCGATCATCCGCTGGTGGGCGAGGCCCGCGGCGTGGGCCTGCTAGGGGCGGTGGAACTCGTCCGCGACAAGGCCGACGGGACGCCCTTCGCACCGGAGGTGAAGGCGGCGGTCCGCGCGGTGGGCCACTGCCTCGCCCACGGCCTGATCCTGCGGCCGCTGCCGGGTGACGCCGTGGGCATCTGTCCGCCGCTCGTGATCACGGAAGACGAGATCGACACCCTCTTCGACCGGCTGGAGGCGGCGCTGGACGACACGGCGCGGACGCTCGCCGCCGGCCACTGACCCCGACGACGCGGGGCCGCCCTCGGGCGGCCCCGTTCCGCGAGAGACGGCGCCGATTCAGGGCCGCACGTAGGTCCAGCCCTGCCGCTGCAGCTCCACCAGCTCCACCACCCCGGAGGGAACGATCTCCACCTCCTCGAGGAGCGGCGGCTCCTTCCCCTCGCGCTTCCCCATCGCCCTCATGGTGTTGGCGCAGGCGGCGAAGGACAGTTCCGGCAGCTCCAGCGCCATGGCGGCGACGCGATCCTTCACCGGGCTGGTGTCGGCGCGCAGCATGTGGAGCCCGGGGCCGTAGGCGACCACGCGGGTGCGCACCGGAATCCCCTGCTGCCGGTAATAGGCGACGATGTTGCGCGCATTGTTGAGCACGAGGTTCATCCGCTTCGGATCGTTCTCGTCCACGTGGAGGACGATGCGTCGCTCCTCGGCGCCGGCGCGGGCGGCACCGGTGCCCAGCAGCAGGCCCAGTCCCAGGAGACCGGGGACGAGACGGCGTCGGCTCAGCTCCATGATCGACTCCCTCCCTCGCGGGGTGATCGGCCCGTATCCGAAGGATGGCACGCCTCGCGCGGCCCGCGCAAGTTCCGATCCCGCGGCAAGAGGGCGTCCCTCAGCGCCGGTAGGCGCGCTCGCGCCGCTCGCGTCGCTCCTGCGCCTCCACCGAGAGGGTGGCGACGGGCCGCGCCTCCAGCCGGGCGAGACCGATGGGTTCGCCCGTCTCCTCGCAGAAGCCGTAGGTCCCCTCCTCGATGCGCCGCAGCGCCGCGTCGATCTTGGCGAGGAGCTTGCGCTCGCGATCGCGGGTGCGCAGCTCGTAGTAGCGCTCCGCCTCGGCCGAGGCCCAGTCGGCGGGATCGGTGGGCCGCTCCGAATCCTCCTGCAGACGCCGCAGGGTGAGGTCGGACCCGCGCAGGATCTCCTCCCGCCAGCGCAGGAGCTTGCGGCGGAAGTACTCGAGCTGGCGCGGGTTCATGTAGGGTTCGTCGTCGCTCGGCCGATAGCCCTCCGGCAGATCGGCGATCTTGCCCCGTTCGAAGAGATCGTCCGGCTCTCCCACCAGCATCGCGAGCTTCCGGCTTCCCCGGCCGGCGCTTTAGCCGACGGTCGGCGGGCCCGCAATGTGGATTCCCGGCCTCGTACCGCCGCAGACGGGGCAGTCGGGGCGGCGAGCGAAGGCGAGGCGGGTGAACTCGGCGCTGCGGGCGTCGTAGAGCAGCAGGGTGCCGGAGAGGCTCGGAAAGCCGCCCACCAGCTCCTTGACCACCTCCACCGCCTGCAGTGTCCCCATCACGCCCGCGGCCGGTCCCAACACGCCGCCCTGGGCACAGCTCGGCAGCGCCCCCGCCTCCGGATCGTCGGGGAAGAGGCAGCGCAGACAGGGATGGGGCGGGCCCTCGTGGGCCCGGAAGACGGTGAGCTGGCCGTCGAAGCCCTGGACCGCCGCGCTCACCAGCACCCGCCCGGCGGCGAGACAGGCGGCGTGGACGGCGAGGCGCGTCTCCAGATTGTCGCTGCCGTCGGCGACGATGTCGAAGCGGGGCACCAGTGCCCGCGCCCGCTCCGCATCCAGCCGCTCACCGAAGGCCTCCACCACCAGATCCGCCCGCAGCGCCCGGAGCCGCGCCGCCGCCGCCCGAGCCTTGGGCCGGCCCACGTCCGTCTCGTCGAACAGCACCTGCCGGTGGAGGTTGCTCTCGTCCACCCGGTCGCCGTCGACGATGCCGATGCGGCCGATGCCGGCGGCGGCGAGATAGAGCAGCAGCGGCGAGCCGAGGCCGCCCGCGCCCACCACCAGCACCGACGCCTCCGAAAGCCGCCGCTGGCCGCGGCCGCCGATCTCCGGCAGCACCAGATGGCGGGCGTAGCGACGCAGGCCGCGTTCGTCGAACATGCGCTCCTCCGCGTCACCGTTAGCGAGATGTTAACCTCGTCGTGGCACGGTCCAGGGTGGATGCGGGCCGCGCGGAGGTGGTCATGCGACGCCCGGTGGACGTGCACGCGGTGGAACGGATCCCTCCCGACCTGGTGGCGGTGGAGCGGCGGTTCGACGCCCTCTTCGCGCGGCTGCAGCGGGCGCGGGCCGAGCTGGCGGCGGGCGGGGCGCCGGAGCTGGAGGAGGCCTCCCGCGAGCTCGACCGGTTGTGCCGGGAGATGGCGGCGCTGCCGGCGGAGGCGGTGCGGGTCCTGGAGCCGCGCCTGCTGGCGCTGGTGCACGAGGTGCGGGCGCTGTTCGCCGCCACCGCCCGCGCCCTGCGGGAGACGGGCGACGAGTTGGGGCGCAGCCTGCGCCGGGCCGAGGCGGTGCGCGCCTATGCCCGCACCGCCGGGGGGCGGCGATGACGGGCTCGGTGCTGGCGGCCCTGCCGGCGCTGCTGGCCGTCCTCGGCCTCGTGCTGCTGGCGGCGGTGGCGCTGCGGGGCGGCCTCGCCGGCGATCTCCTGGCGCGGCTCGGCGGGCGCGGCGGCGGGCGGCTGCGGGTGGTGGAGCGGCGCGCCGTCGACCCGCGCAGCGTGCTGCTGCTGGTGGCGGTGGACGGGGTGGAGTACGCGGTGCTGAGCACCCCCGGCGGTCCCCTGCTGCTGGCGCGCCGGCCGGTGCGGGAGACGGAGGCATGAGCCGGCCGCCGGATCCCTCCGGCTCCGCCGGGCCCTTCCGCCGCGGATCCGGGCGGGGGCGGACGGCCGTGCGCGTGGCCGCGGGCGCAGTATCGCCGACCCGCCGTGCCGCCGTCGCGCCGGGCCTCCTCCCGCCGTTCCTTCCGGAGAGGCTCCTGCCGGCGCTGCCGGGGGCGGACGGAGGGGTCGCGCGCCGCATGGCCCGAAGGCCGGATCCCGGGTGGCCGGCGGAGGGGGACGGTGGTCGCGCGCGCCCGGCGGACCGCCCCCCGCGGGCCACGGCCGCCCGCCCCCTCGCGACGGCCCCGGGGGGGATCGCGGCCGGGCGCACGGCCGGGGATGGCGATGCGGACGGGAGCCCGGCCGCGGAGGCGGGCGCCGTTCCGCCGACGCCGGCCGCCTTCCCGTCGTCCGGACGGTTCCACGACCCTGTGCCGATCGCGGCATCGCACGCGCCCGCGGACGGCGAGGCCGGCGCCGTCGTCCGGGATCCGTTTCTCGCTCCTCCCCTTCCCGCCATGTGTGGTGCGGGGGAGACCACCGGCGCGGCTCCCGCGGGGGCCCGGTACACGGTGGGCGAGGCGCCGCCTGCCCCTCGGACCCGGGCGACGGTCCCATCCGCCCCCCGCCATCCCGGCATCTCGCCCGCCGGGCCCTTGGGTCCGTTCCGGCGCGGTCCCGGGAGCCGTGCGGGAAGCCGTCCGGCCGTCGTCCCGAGGTCGACGGCGGGGGCGGCGGACGACGCCGGGACGATGTCCGGGACCGTGGGAGAGGCCGGTCGATGCGCCGCGTCACCGAGGGACCCGGCCGGCGCCCGCGGTGCGGTGTCGCCGGCCCGGCGGTCCGCGGGCGGCGGCCCGCGCCGGGACGAGGGCGGCGGAGGTCACGGGCCCCGGCGGCTGCGGGCGGCGGTGATGGCGATGGCGGTGGCGCTCGCGGGCCTGGCCGGGACGGTGCGGGCCGAGACCCTGGTGCTGGATCTCGGCGAGGGGACCGCCAGCGCCCAGCTCGTCCGTCTGTTCCTGCTGATCACGGCGCTGGCGCTGGCCCCGTCGCTGCTGGTGATGGTGACCGCCTTCACCCGCATCGTCATCGCCCTCTCGCTGCTGCGCAGCGCGCTGGGGCTGCAGCAGTCACCTCCCAACATGGTGCTGGTGGGAATCGCCCTCTTCGCCACCTTCTTCGTGATGGCGCCCCAGTTCGAGCGCGCCTGGCAGGCGGGGATCCTGCCGCTCCTGGAGGAACGGATCGGACCGGAAGAGGCGCTGGTGCGGGCGGCCGAGCCCTTCCGGACCTTCATGCTGCGGCAGGCGCGGGAGGAGGATCTGGCCCTCTTCTTCGATCTCGCCGGGCTGGAGCCGCCCGCGGAGCCGGCGGCCACGCCCTGGCGGGTGCTGGTGCCGGCCTTCGTCGTCGGCGAGCTCCGCCGCGCCTTCGAGATCGGTTTCCTCCTGTTCCTGCCCTTCGTGGTGATCGATCTGGTGGTGGCGTCGCTGCTGATGGGCATGGGGATGATGATGCTGCCGCCGGTGATGGTGTCGATGCCCTTCAAGCTGATCTTCTTCGTGCTGGTGGACGGCTGGCGGCTGGTGATGGGGGGGCTGGTGGCGAGCTTCGGCCCGCTGCCGTGAGGCGTCGGCCGCCCGTGGATCGGCGCTTCCCGAATCCGCGGCCCCGTGACCGTTCCGTCGGGCGGCACCTCGACCCCGGCGCCCGGAGGCGTCGGAACGGGTCCACCTGGACGTTGCGGGCGGCGTGGAGTGTGCCACGGTCCCGGCCCGGAATATCCCGATCATCGCCTTTCATGACGCTCAGAGAGGACCGCATTTCGCTGAAAAAAAAACTTTTTTCGAATTCCAACTTTATGCATTCGATGCAAAAATAATTTATAACATTGCGACTCAGGGAAATCCTCATCTTCTTCATTCTACACCGGGAATACAATAGCATTCATAATGAAATTGATATCCAAAAAACATTTTTCAATATACTAAACTGACGTTTCTATGCAATGCGGCCCAACTCGAATATATCAGATTATGATTTTAAGCGTCAAAACGAAATATAGAAAATATTAATTTATTTTCCAACCTGGTTTGATATATAAACTTGTTCCAGAACTGAAAAGAGAAGAATGTCCTGAATGCCTCCTCATGAGAATAATTTAAACAATGCTTTAAATTTTCAATTCTACTAAAATGTTCAACCAATTCTCACCTCCCCTCTCGCCCCCTTTTGTCGTCGGCGTCGTGCCCTTCGCGGAGTCCGCGTCGAATGCGAGGAGGCGGGGGTTCCGGGGCGCGTCGGTGGTGAGAATGGGCGGCGGGATTTTGCGGGCCTGTTTGTGCCACATGATGCGCATGATGGGGGCGCGAGGACGTTCCGGACGGATGGACGGGCCGTGGATCGGGAGGCGTCGGAGGCGGTGGGTGCAGGGGTGGACGCGGC
>Ga0256839_1000355_pt1 | contig 59372 bp, 47 predicted proteins | sample 354166metaG_FD_185968 | JGI IMG/M metagenome (GOLD analysis project Ga0256839, IMG submission 185968) | Hydrothermal vent microbial communities from Mid Atlantic Ridge, Atlantic Ocean - 354-166 | ecosystem: Environmental > Aquatic > Marine > Hydrothermal vents | place: Atlantic Ocean: Mid...
GGAGGGAATGGAGCTCGCGGTCCTCATGGAGCGCCTTCCCGAGGCGGACGCCCGTCGTCTGGCGGCCCGGACCCAGGAGCTCCATCGCCGCGCGGAGGAGGTGTCCGCGGTGCAGCGGGTCAATGCCCAGATGATCCAGACCAACATCCAACTGGCCGCGGCCTTGACCCGCCAACGGGTGGATCCGGCCACCCACTACCTCACCCATGGGGCCGGCCCCGACGGCCCGGCCATCGGACAGCTCGACCGGCACATCTGACGTTCGAGGTTCCCTGACGTTTGAGGTCTCCCATGAGCGGCATCTTTCGCACCCTGCAGATCGGCATCAGCGCGTTGATGGCCAACCAGCGGGCCATTGATGTGGTGGGCCAGAACATCGCGAACATCAACACCCCCGACTACCAGCGGCGCCGGGTGAGCTTCCGCGAGCTGAGCGGCCCCAGTGGGGTCATCAACCCCCCCGTGTTGGGCAACGGGGTCTACGCGGCAGGGGTGGAGCGGCTGACCACCCCCTTCGTGGATGCCCAGCTCCGGCGCCAGCGGAGCATCCACGCCTACTACCAGGAGCGGAGCGACCTCCTGGGCGATGTGGAGGCCATCCTGAACGAGCCCAGCGAGACCGGCATCGCGGCCAGCCTGGATGCCTTCTGGCAGGCCTGGCAGGACCTGACGGTCTCCCCGGCCGAGATGCCCGTGCGCATGGCCGTGGTCCAGGCCGGCAGCCGCCTGGCCTCCACCCTCCGGGAGAGCGCCCGCTTCCTGGGCGACATGCAGGCGAACCTGGACACCCAGATCGCGGCCAAGGTGGGCCAGATCAACGACCTGGCCCGGGAGATCGCGGAGCTGAACCGCCAGATCGCCCAGGCCAATGCCCAGGCCGGAGGTCGCAGCGGCGCGCTTCCCCTGGAGCAACGCCGGGATGAGCTCCTCTTCCAGCTCTCCGAGCTGGTGAACTTCAGCGTCTCCTTCGACGAGAGCGGGATCGCCCGCCTCAGCATCGGGAACTTCGCCCTGGTGGACGACGGAGGCGCTCGGGCCATTGTGCTCAACGACCAGCGCCGCCCGGAATGGGAGACCCTGGCCACAGAGGTCCGGGTGAGCAGCGGCGAGCTGGCCGCCCTGCTGGAGATGCGGGACACCACCCTGACCGGCTACCTGGAGCGGCTGGACCAGTTGGCCGGGTATCTGGCCGACAACGTGAACCAGCTCCATCGCCAGGGCTACGGCCTGGACGGGGCCACCGATCTGGACTTCTTCCTGGGCAACGATGCCAGCACCCTGGACGTCAACCCCGTGTTGTTCCAGTCGCCCGCCAGCGTGGCCACCGCGGCCCAGGGCAACAGCGCAGGGGACATCGACATCGCCTCCCAGATCGCGGAGCTGGCCAACCGACCGGTCATCGGGACGCCGCCCACCACCACCATCAACGCGTTCTACCGTTCCCTCATCGCGGACCTGGGCATGGAGAGCCGGCATGTCCAGGCCAGCACCGACCAGGCCCAACTGGTCATCAACCACCTGGAGGACCGACGTCAGGCCATCTCCGGCGTCTCCATGGACGAGGAGATCACCTATCTGGTGAACTACGAGAAGGCCTTCCAGGCCAGCGCCCGGATCATCAACGTGGTGGACGAGATGTTGGACACCATCATCAACCGCATGGGCCTGGTGGGACGCTAGAACGGGGTCGATGACGGTGTAGCCGTGTCCTGACACCCCTGACACCGACCCAGGCCTCCTCGGCCGTCTGAACGGCCGGGATGCCCACGAGGAGAAGGAGAGATGCGCGTCACGGATCGCATGATCGTCAACCATACCGTAGACCAGCTGGGACGAGGACGAAGCCGCCTGGGCCAGCTCCAGGTGCAGGTGGCCACGGGCCGACGCCTGTTGCGCCCGTCGGACGATCCCGCGGACGTGGAGCGGGCCCTGGCCCTGACCAGCGAGCTGCGCACGGTGGAGAACCAGGTGGAGAACCTGAACACCACCCGGGACTGGCTGAGCACCACCGACCAGGCCCTGGCCCGCTTCCGGGACCTGATGATCACCGCCCGGAACCTGGCCCTGCGGGCAGCCAACGAGACCAACAGCCCGAACGAGCTGGCCGGAATGGCCGGCCAGGCCGGGGAGATGCTGGAGAACGCCCTGGCCGTGGCCAACGCCCGGATGGGCGACTACTATGTGTTCAGCGGCCAGAAGATCGACGTGAAGCCCTTCACCCGGGATGGAGATACCGTGGTCTACAACGGCGACAACCAGGTGATCGAGCACATGGTGGAGATCGGCCAGACCATGCCCATCAACATCACCGGGGTGGAGGGGCGCAACGGAGGCATCCTCAACGCCCTGAACGAGCTCAACCTCCTGCGGGAGGCCCTGGCCGACGGCAACCGGGCCGGGATCCAGCGTTTCCTGGAACGCACCCAGGAGATCGACGAGGACCTGGCCGCCGCCCAGAGCACCGTGGGGGCCCGGCTCCAGCGTATCGACACCTCCATGGAGCGTCTCCAGAGGCGGGCTGTGGAGCTGAAGAGCATGATCAGCCGCCTGGTGGACGCCAATCTGGCCGAGACGATCAGCGAGATGACCGCCGAGCAGCGGGCCTACCAGATGACCCTGGCCGCCTCGGGCCGGATGTTGCCTCGAAGCCTGCTGGACTACCTCCGCTGAGATCCCCCAGCCCCTCCATAGGGGAGGGAGGCCGTACTCGCCTCCTGTCTCCCCCATCTCGACAAGGACCTCGGGAGGAGCTCCGACCCTCCTCTCGGGGACCCTGGCCCCCCGTGGACCTGATCTTCCCTCCGGGACGCGCAGCCGCCTGGGGCCCACCCAGCCCACTCTGGTGGGCCCCAGGCGTGGGGGGTCCTTTCCGGAGAACCGTGCAGGATCGTCGGCAGACTGGAGGGAAAGAGGGGGGTGCAGAGCCCCACAACCGTGAAACATGACCCGCATCCCGGCGTCGGGGGAGACGGGAAAGCCGGGCCGAGGAATTCCCGGGAACGTGCCCCGGAGATATGCCCGGCGAGAGGTGTCCCCCGCCAGGGTTTTATCCAGGATGGCGGGAGGCGGCCTCCTGGCCCTGGGCCTGTTCGGTACTCCGCACCGGCTTGGCGATCACGATCACCCGATAGGTGTTGTCGTCCTCGGGCCAGCAGCTCACCAGGGTGATCCGTTCGTCGATGGTGGGCAGGATCCAGGTGGCGTTCTGGATCCGCTGTTCCAGGGAGACGTCGGCCTCCCGCAGGAGGAACCGGTCCACCACCACGTAGTCGTAGCGGAGCCCCTTCGCGTAGATGTGGACCAGGTCGCCGGGCTCCACCTTGTAGAGGTAGCGGAACACCGCGCCCTCGATGTTGTTGTGGCCGGAGATCACGGTGTTTCCCGGCTGGCCCAACAGCGCGCTCCCTTCGTGGTATCCGGCCGCGTAGGAGGCTGTGTCCCACTCCTCGAACCATTGGGTGCCGATCCGGCTTGGACTGGACATCACCGGGACCACGGGGGTGTCGATCCCTACCGAGGGGATCACGATCCGCTCCGGCCGACCGAGGGGGATGGGGATCGGCGTGGGCGTGGGAAACGGGGCCAGGGTCTCGTGGACCGAGGGCGGCCGGGCAGCCCCACGGCCCTCGCGGGGTGTCGGCGTGGCCGTGGCCCTGGCCGTGGGCTCCGGGGTCGGGGAGGGGCGATGGCCGTCGTTCTGGCCGGTCGGGTGGGCTGTGGGGGTGAAGTAGGTGTTGACGGCCCGGGTCTGGGCCGCCACCCGGTTGGAGCGGATCCGGATCTGGATGACCGTCTTGTCGCTCCCGGCCTCCAGGTTGCAGCCGGCCAGCATCCACGCCACCAGGAGCCCGAGCAGCGCAGGCCACGCGGCTCGGGGCAGACGTTTGAAGGGCTGCATGGGTTTTTCGCCTTTTTCGCTGGTTTTGGAAGGGGGGCCATGGGGCCCTACGGTTTCACGGCTTTGGCCTTCCGGGCACGTGGAAGGCCCGGTGCACCCGATGTTGTCGAGGTCGACGGTTCAGGGCCACCACCTCATGCGGTGACGCCGCCGAAGCCGAAGAGGGTCAGGGTCATGTAGCGCCCCTGGTCGTTGTAGGCCGAGATGGCCGCGAACTGTCGGGCGATCTGGAGCCGCAACAGCTCTTCCCGGCGTTCCAGGGCCCTCTCCAGTCGGTCGACCCGGTTGCCCTGGTCCTCCAGGGCATCGTTGGCCGCGTCCACCATCTTGTCCACCAGGGTCTCGGTGCCGTCGGCGTAGGGCTTCAGCAGGTTCGACACGTTCTGGATGACCGTGTTGAACAGATCGGCCACGTTGTTGTAGTCGGCGGCCAGGGCGTTGTTCAGGTCCCCGGTGTCCAGGGTCACCTGGAGCTCCTCGTTCAGCTCCAGGCCCACCTGGTCCAGTCGGGTGTAGGTGGAGCCGGCCGGCGCGCTGTTCCAGGTGGCGAAGAGCGTCTGGATCAGGTTTCGGCGCAGATCTCGGAGCTGGGTGTCGTTGGCCAATGTTCCTCGGGTATAGGTGCCGTCGCCGTTGCTCTTGACCTCGGTCTTCGTGGTGAGCCAGGAGAGGAAGTCGTTCAGCTTGGCCATGAAATCGTTCACCCGGGCCTGGATCGCGCCGGTGTCTGCCTGGATGGTGAGGGTGGTGGTCCCGGTTCCGGCCAGATCCAGGGTGACGCCGTCGATGACGTCGTCCAGTCCGGTGTTGCTGCTGCGGGTGATGTCGATGCCGTTGATGTTGAACTGGGCATCCTGGGCGGCCTGGAGCACGTTGACGAACGCGCCGGTGCCGTCCAGCACTCCCAGGCTCTGCAGCACCGTGCCGGTGTCGTCGCTGGCCGTGATCTGGTTGGCCGTGCCGGTGGCGTTGGCCTCCAGCACCAGGTAGTTGTCGATGATGGTGGCCGTGACCCGGTCCGACTCGGTGATGGTGCCCGCGTCCACCGCGGCGTCCATGGCCGCCTGGATCGCGTCCCGGATGTCGTTCAGGGAGTCTGTCGCGGACACGGTCACCTGGACTCCGTTCAGGCGGAAGGTCCCGCTCAGGTTCAGGGCCGCGGTGGCGCTCGTCTGCTGGGCCCCTCGGACCCGATGGGCCTGGGCCAGGTTGTTCACCGTGATGGTGTAGGTGGCGTCGGCCGCGGCCGAGGTGGCCCTTGCGCTCAGGATGTCGGTGTCGCCGCTGGAGGCCGCCTTCTGGTCGAAGACGAAGTCCTCTCCCTGCAGCAGCGGTTCCAGTGCGTCGTAGAGGGCACCGATCTTCGCGTCCAGGTCCTGGTAGACCGCGACCCGGATCTCCAGGGTGTCCTGGCGCTCCCGGGCCCGTTCCAGGATGGCCTGCTGGGGGGCCAGGGAGGCGGTGACCAGGGCCTCGAAGTACTCGTTGGTCAGGCCGGCTGCTCCTCGAAAGGCCGTGGAGATGTTGTTCATGGTTCCTCTCCTCGTGCTCCGTGTTCCGCGTCTCCCCTGTCGTCCTCCCGGCATCCGGATCGCCCACGGGGCTCAGGCGGCGTACTCCACCGGGGCCGGCTCCGGCTGCAGCACCTGTTCCCGGACCGCGGACCAGGTGTTCCTCAGCTCCTGGAGCAGGGTGGCCACATGGTCGAAGTGCCCCCGACGGGCCTGGTCGGCCATGTAGAGGTAGAGGCTGAGCAGGTCCGCGGCGAGCTGGCCGCCCTCCTCGTGGTTCAGGGCTGAACGGAGCTCCTTGAGCGCGGCCGTGACCTTCTCCAGGTTCCGTTCCCGGCATCCCGCGATGGCGTAGTCGTAGGTCATGACCAACAACTGGAGCGGGTCCGTGGTCATCACCTGGGTTTGACGATACTGCTGGTTGGCTCGAACGGCACTGTACATGGCTTGTCCCCTCGGTCGTTGGTGAGCGAGACCCGTGATGGGATGCGGTTCGTCCGGTCCGGGCGGATCGCGGGGCCGCGAAGGGTGCGATCCTCTATGGTTATCGGCCCGTAGGCGGGATCGCTGAAGAGTACCCCGGCATTACTTCCTAGCCCAGAGGGGTTACCCGTCCGTTACACAACTCTTAGCCTGCCTTGACAAGGGGCCGAGGGGGTACCCTCTACACTGGAGGGCGGAACCCACGGCTCGGTCCACCCAGGAGAGATCGCCATGCTGCCGTCGGCGCAAAAGCCATCCACCTTCGGTATCGACGGGCGCCGCCAGGAGGAGACCCTTCTCTCCTTCCGCTACCTGGACGACGGGATGCCCGCCGGCGAGCTGACGCCGCTGCAGAAACGCTTCGCGCGCCAGGTGGCCCACAAGCTGAGCACGGGGCAGTATGCCCTGGAGCACGTGCCCTGCGCCGTGTGTGGCGGGCAGGAGCTGTCCCTGTTGGCCGCGAAGGACCGGTACGGCCTCCCGGTCTCCACCCAGATCTGTCGCACCTGTGGCCTGATCCAGACCAACCCCCGGATGGACCAGGCCGCGTACCAGGAGTTCTACAACCAGGAGTACCGCCCCCTGTACGAGGGCGCGCTCCAGCCCACCCCCAGGGCCCTGGAGCTCCAGTACGCCCGGGGCCGGGCCCTGCGGGACTACGTCCGGCGCTTCCTCCTCCGGCCACCGGAGCAGACCTGGATCCTGGAGGTGGGCTGTGGGGCCGGCGGGGTCATCCAGGCCTTTCGGGAGGTGGGCTTCCAGGTCCAGGGCATCGACCTGGGGGCCGACTACGTGGAGTACGGCCGGTCACACTGGGGCCTGGACCTTCGGGTGGCCACGGTCCACGATGTGGAGCCCGAGCCGAGACCTCATATCGTCCTGTACTCCCACGTCGCCGAGCACCTCTTGGACATCCGAGCCGAATTCCGCCGGGTACGCCGCCTCCTCGCGCCGGACGGCCTCCTGGTGGTGGAGACCCCGGGGCTCTACCACCTCCCTGTGGTCTACCAGGGCGATTTCCTGCGCTATCTCCAGAACGCCCACACCTACACCTTCTCCCTGCGCACGCTGCGCAACATCCTGGAGCCCTTGGGCTTTCAGCTCCTGTCCGGCACCGAGATGGTCCGGGCCGTATTTGTCCCGGTGGATGTGCCCTCCGGAAGCGGCTTCACCAGCGACTACGCCCGGGCCCGGGCGTTCCTGCAGGAGATGGAACTCCAGCATCTCCTGGTCGAGGGATGGCGTCGCCTGGTCGCCTCTCCCATGGAGGCCGCCCAGTATCTCGCCCGGGTGACCGAGGCCTTTCCCCGGTCCTATCTGGCCCACCATCTCCTGGCCCTGGCCCTGGAACGGGCCGATCGGCGCAAGAGAGCCCGCCAGATCCGGGCTCGAGCCCGCCGGCTCATCCCGGCCCGTTGAACCATCCAAGGAGGTCCAATCCCGTGGACGTGTTGGCCGTCATCCCCGCCCGAGGTGGGTCCAAGGGCATTCCCCGCAAGAACCTCCAGCGCCTGGACGGAATGCCGTTGGTGGCCCACAGCATCCGGGCCGCCCGGGCGGCCCGTCACCCCAGCCGGGTCGTCGTCTCCACCGACGATCCGGAGATCGCCTCTGTGGCTCGGGAGGCCGGCGCGGAGGTGATCCCCCGGCCCGAGGCCCTGAGCGGCGATACCGCCTCCTCCGAGGCCGCGCTGCTCCACGTGCTGGACGTGCTGGGGGAGCAGGAGGGCTACCGGCCGGAGCTGCTGGTCTTTCTCCAGTGCACCGCGCCCCTGACCCTGCCCCAGGACATCGACGCCACCGTGGACACCCTTCTGGCCCAGGGAGCCGACAGCGCCCTGGCTGTGGTTCCCTTCCACCATTTTCTCTGGCAGGAGGCCGGCCCGGGCCGGGCCGTGGGCATCAACCACGATCCCCGGGTGCGCCTGCCCCGGCAGCAGCAGCCACCCCAGTACCTGGAGACCGGGGCCGTCTACGTGATGCGGGCCGATGGCTTCCGACGTGCCCGCCATCGCTTCTTCGGGCGCATCGCCCTCCACGTCATGCCCCGAGAGCGCGCCCACGAGATCGACGAACCGGTGGACCTGGCCATCGCGGAGGCCATGCTCCGCTTCCAGCGCCGGCGGCCGCCCGGAAACGGCCGCCTCTCCATGCCGGAGGCCATGGCCGGCCGCCCGGAAACGGCTTGAACCCAGCGCCTTGGACGAAGGAAGGTGGGACCGGCTCGCAAGGTGGAACGCGATCGCAAGGAAAGGATGGAGAACATGGGCAAGACCGTCACCCTGGGCCCCTCCACCGTGGGGGAAGGCCACCCGGTGTACATCATCGCGGAGATCGGGATCAACCACAACGGCGACCTGGCCATCGCCAAACAGCTCATCGACGCCGCGGTGGTGGCCGGGTGCGACGCGGTGAAGTTCCAGAAGCGCACCCCAGAGAAGTGTGTGCCGCCCCAGCAGCGGGACGTCATGCGGGAGACCCCCTGGGGGCCCATGACCTACCTGGACTACCGCCATCGGGTGGAGTTCGGCGCCGAGGAGTACGCGGAGATCGACCGCTACTGCCGGGAGCGGGGCATCACCTGGTTTGCCTCGGTGTGGGACGAGGAGTCGGTGGACTTCCTGGAGGCCTTCGATCCGGTCTGCTACAAGATCCCCTCCGCAGCCCTCACCGATCGGGCCCTCCTCCACCGGGTGAAGGCCACGGGCCGCCCGGTGATCCTGTCCACCGGCATGTCCACCCTGGAGGAGATCCAGGACGCGGTGGCCTGCCTGGGCACGGAGGACCTCCTCCTCATGCACACCACCAGCACCTATCCCTGCAAGCCCGAGGAGCTGAACCTGCGGGTGATCGCCACCCTCCAGGCCCATTTCGACTGCCCTGTGGGCTACTCGGGCCACGAGGTGGGCCTGCAGACCACCTACGCGGCCGTGGCCCTGGGGGCCCGCGCAGTGGAACGACACATCACCCTGGACCGGGCCATGTGGGGCAGCGACCAGGCGGCCTCGGTGGAGCCCTGGGGCCTCATGCGCCTGGTACGGGACATCCGGATCGTCGAGAAGGCCCTGGGCGATGGCGTGAAGCGGGTCTATGAATCCGAGCTGGCGGCCCGGGCCCGGCTTCGGCGGGCCCACCCGGCCCCCATCCCCGCGGATGGCCGTCCACGAGCAGGCCTGGTGGCCGCGGACTGAGGCCTGCCACACGGGAGAGACCACACCATGCAGATCTACCTGGACGACCGGATGATCCTCGACACCGACCGGGAGCCCGACCCCGGGCTCTCGGACGCGTCCGGGCTGTTGGCCCTGATCGCCCACCTCCAGGCCCAGCTCCAGGCCCAGGGGCGCGTCCTCTGTGGCCTGGAGGTGGACCGTCGCCCCCTCCAGGGCGATTGGGTCCAGGCCCTGGAGACCCTGCCCGTGGCCCAGGTGTCCACGGTCCACCTCCGCAGCACCGAGATCCGGGCGTTCCTCTCCCGGACCGTGGCCGAGGCCCAGACCTTCCTGGAACATCTGGCCCAGGACCTGGTGCGCCTGGCCCAGGCCCTGCGCCGGGGAGAGGACGAGCGCGCGTTCCAGGACCTGCCCCAGGCGGTGGAAGGGCTCCAGGCCTACGTGACCCTGCTCCAGAGCCTGGTCCAGCAGAGGGCGTTGCCCCTCCAGGAGACCCATCGCCGCGCGGAGAGGCTGGCCACCACCCTGGCCGGCTGCCTCCAGGCCTGGCAGGACCAGGACTATGTGCTCCTGGCCGACGGTCTCCTCCACCGGCTGGCTCCCGAGGTCCAAGGCCAGCGGAGCTGGCTGGAGGAGGCCGAACGGATCCTCGCGGAGAACCCGCCTGGGGAGGTGTACCCATGAGCCGCCACCGCCGTACCGAGATGCCCGAAGTCGTCCGGGCCAACCTCCGGGCCCTGCGCCGACGGGCCCGGGGACAGGCCCGGGCCACCGTCTCCGAGCTGGTCCAGTCGGTGGCGCCCCACGTCCAGGTGCGGACCGGCACCCAGGCCCTTCCCACCCTGGCCGTGCAGGTGGACGGCACCGCGCGCCACCTGCACAGCACGGTGGACCCGGTGGACGAGGCCCGGACCTGGGCCGACCACATGGCGGAAAGCCAGCCGGACTGGCAGATCGGCCTGGTGTTGGGCTTTGGCCTGGGCTACCATGTGGAGGAGCTGATCCGCCGCTATCCGGACCGGATCCTCCTGGTGGCCGAGCCGGATCCGGCCGTGTTCCAGGCCGCCCTGACCGCTCGCAACCTGGAGGGCCTGTTGGGGCACGCCAACCTGATGCTCCACGCGGGGAACGACCCCATCCAGGCCGCGGGCGTGCTCTTCCAGACCCTGCGCTCCCGGATACGGGGCCGGTCCCTGGCCGTCCTGGCCTGGCCCCCTACCCATCGCCTCTGGCCCGACTACTGGGCCACCTTGCAACAGGAGATGTGGTCCCAGGCCAACGCGGACACGGTGAACCTGGCCACCTACCGTTCCCTGGCCTACCTGTGGCTCCACAACATCTTCGCCAACCTGCCCACCAGCGTGGCCGATCCCGGTGTCGGCAGCCTCTTCGGCCGCTTCGCGGGCTACCCGGCCATCCTGGTCTCCGCGGGACCCTCTCTGGACCGCAACGTGGAGGAGCTGCGGAGGGCCCAGGGCCGGGCCCTGATCGTGGCCGTTCTCCAGGCCGTCCGGACCCTCCAGCGCCACGGCATTGTCCCCGACCTGATCGTCTCCTTCGACCCCAAGGAGGCCAACTACGCCAAACACTTCGCGGGTCTGGACACCCAGGAGATGTTCCTGGTCTACGCGGAGATGCTGGTGCCCCGGATCCTGGCCGAGCACCCCGGCCCCCGCTTCGTCATGGGGCTGGACATCCACCCCCTGCCCCGCTGGATCCACGAGCATCTGGGCGTGGATAAGGGCACTGTGCGGAGCGGCCCCTCTGTGGCCAACGCGGCCTTCGACCTCCTCCTGCGCCTGGAGTGCGATCCCATCATCCTGGTGGGCCAGGACCTGGCCTTCACCGGAAACCGGACCCACGCGACGGATGTGGGCGGCGGGGGCGCCATCAGCCCAGAGCTGTTGGCCCGGGTGGAGCAGAACCCCGGGGAGTACACCTGGGTGGAGGACATCCACGGCCAGCGGCTCCTGACCAACCGGGCCATGCTGGGCATGAAGGCCTGGTTCGAGGAGACCCTGGATGTGTTGGGGGGGCGGCACCGGGTGATCGACGCCACCGAGGGCGGCGCGTACATCCGGGGCACCCAGGTCCAGAGCCTGGCCCAGGCCCTGGACCAACACTGCCCAGAGCCCTTCCAACCCCGGCAGATGCTGGACGTCGTCCACGGGGAGGAAAGCGGTCGCCTCCAGGAGATGGACCTGGCCGGTTCCCTGGGCCGGCTCTGGGGCGACCTGGACCGGGAGCTGGACGAGGTCCAGCGCCTGGCCCTGGAGGCCGGCAAGGTCCTGCGGGGGCTCGACCGGGCCCTGGAGGCCCAGGAGCTGAGCCAGCGGAAGTTCGAGCGCTTCTACCGCCGGATCCGAGGGCTGGACCGCTCCATGAGCCGTCTGGAGATGGCCAACCAGGTGCTCCCGGTGGCCATCCGCCACCAGGTGGACGCGGTGAACCGGCTGGCCCAGGAGTTCCTGAGCGAGTCCGAGCTGGCAGCCCGAGCCCGTTACTTCATCGAGATCTACACGGGGCTGTTCCACGCGGCGGGCGAGGCCGCGGCCACCATCCAGGGGATGTTGGCCGACTTGGGGTACATCTCCTCGTCGGACGGGACCGGAGCCTGAGCGCAGGAACCCGGATGGCCGGACTCCTGTTGCCAAAAGGACAGAGGGGCCTCGCGGCCGCGCCGCGGGGCCCCTTTCGCGTGGACCCAGGCTCCCCCCATCCGTCTGGGGGGGCCAGGGACACAGCCACAGGGGTGCGGAGGACGTTGGACCCGAGGGCGCCTTCTGCCCGGGCTTCGATCCCCGGGGACAAAAAACCGGTGGGGGACCTCCTTGTCCCCCACCGAGCGAAGGGATATCGGGTATCGAACCGAAGCGAGCCTGCTTGGGCGTGGCCCGTATCCTCGGATCCGATTACCGGAACAGGGAGAGCAGGGCCTGGGGCGCCTGGTTGGCCTGGGCCAACATGGCGGTGGCCGTCTGCTGCAGGATCTGGAACTTGGTGGCCTCCAACTGGCTCATGGCCATGTCCGCGTTCATGATCCGGTTGAACGCGGCCTCCGTGTTCACCTGGGCCTCGGCCAGGGTCTCCTCCTTGAAGCTCAGACGGCTGGCCAGGGCCCCCAGGGATTGCAGGCGCTCGGAGACCGTGTCGATGGCGTCGTCCAGGGTCTGCATGGCGGACTCCGCGTTGATCGCGTTGGAGACGTCGCCGTTCCAGTCGCCGCCGCGGGTGTAGGTGAAGTTGAACTTGCCCACGTCCCCGGCATCGGGCGTGGTGAAGTCGTCCAGGTCGATGGTGATCTGGACGCCGTTGCCCAGGTTCACGGCCACGCCGGCCGCGGTCACGTTCACCGTCTTGGACATCAGGAGCACACCGCCGGAGTAGAAGCCGATCTGGGTGCCGCTCTTGGTGAAGAGCTTGACCGTGCTGCCGCCGCCCGTGGAGCTGCCCAGGGTGACCTCCACGTAGTAGTCGCCGGTGGCCAGTTCCACGCCGGTGACCGCGGTGGAGACGAAGGCGGAGTTCACCGCGCCCGCGGTGGCGGTGCTGGTGGCACCGGTGGACTGGATCAGGTTCAGGGAGCCCTTGGTCACGCTGGCCGCGGAGGCCCCGATGCCCAGGGACTTCGCGTCCACCGCGCCGAACTTGCCCGCGCTGAGGATGGTGGTCTCGCCGGCCTCGGCGCCGGTCTGGAAGTAGAGCTTGTTGTTGGTGAAGCCGGCCAGACCGTCCAGGAGCTTCTGCCCGTTCCAGGTGGTCTGGTCGACGATGTCGTTGATCTCCTTGGTGTACTCCACCAGCTGCTGCTGGATCGCGCTGCGCTCGCTGGCGCCCAGGGTGTCGCTGGCCGCCTGCTCCGCCTTGTTGCGCATCTCGATGAGGATGTCCTGGATCTTGGTGAGGCCGGCCTCCGCAACGCTCATGAGGTTCCGGGCATCGCCGATGTTGTCCAGGGCCACCTTCAGGTTCTCGTTGCGCTGGCGGAAGGTGGTGGCGATGGTGAGGCCCGCCGGGTCATCGCCCGCGCTGTTGATGCGTCGGCCCGTGGCCAGACGGAGCTGGTAGATGCCCAGCTTGGTGTTCACCCGGTTCAGGCTGTTCAGGGCGTTCAGGGCGCCGATGTTGCTGTTGATTCGAGTGAAATCTGCGACGGCCATGGTTCACTCCTTTGCTTTGCTCGTGAGGTTCTTTGGGATCTTTTCGTGGAAGGTCTTGAAAGGTGAGCCTGGATGGATGTCGACGGACTTCTGTGTGAAAGGACGGTTGGACGGCTATCTGGACCCAACGGCCCAGCAATCACGGGGACGCATCCACGGCGGATGCATCCGAACGAGAGCGGCACGGCTGCGGGACGATACGGACATGGATTCGGACGGTCTCACACCTCCTTGGAGAGCACTCCCCAGACGGCGCTGGCCTCACACATGGTCTCGGCTCCCGGGCCAGGTGCCCGTGGACCGCTACCATTTCCCCTATCGGAGGGTGTGCTGCCAGGGTGCATAGTACTTCGGATAGGGGCTTTTGCGTAGGCCAAAACCAGTTCTTCTGCAGGGCTACGGAACGGTGCAGCCGGGATTACGGAGCGTTTATGGCCGGGTTATCCGAGCGAGTGGGGCCCATCCCTATAATGGCCACAGAGCATCGACCGCGACGGCTCGTCCCAGGAGGATAGCGAGAGGTGGTCATGGTTTCCCCGGTACAAAACCTGCCCAGCCCCGAGGCGACGGCCTCGACGGGCCCTGATGCCCAAGGGACCTCAGAGGCCTCCATCCCTCTGGAGTTCGCCCAGGTCCTGGCTGCCACGGTTCGGCAACAGGCCCAACAGGCCCTGCTGAGGGTGGGAGGCCTCCAGCCCTTCCAGCAGATGGGCTTCCTGCAGGCTCCCCTGACCTACGGGATCCCCCGTTTCCTGGTGCGGCGCTGGCAGCCCCTCTCGGCTCGGGAAGGCCCCCTGGAGGCCGCGTCGTCATCGCCTTCGGCCCCGGCCCCTGTGGCCCAGGGGCCGGGCCAGCAGCCGGACGCGGCCCCCCTGTCCAGGGGAGAGGGGCCGGGAGGCGAGGCCATGGTCCCGTCTCCTGGGCTCGGCCCGCTGGAACGCGCGCCCGGTCCGGTGCCGGTGGAGGGACCCCAGGGCGTGCGTCCCCTGCCCCTGGACGCGTTCCCCCGTCCACCGGGTGACAACGGCCGGGGGATCCACTGGATCCCCACACCCCGCCAGTCCCGGGAGGTGATCGACAAGTACATCCGGGAGATCGAGCAGATGGGCGTCAAATGGGTGACCTTTCTGAACGACGGCACCCAGATCGGGGACAACGACTACCTGGTGGAGCAGTTGGTCCGCCGGGGCATCGAGCCCATCATGCGGGTCTACACGGACGGGGGCGCGCCCATCCAGGGCGATCTGGAGGCTCTGGTGCGCCATTACCGGGCCAAAGGGGTGCGCTACTTCCAGCTCTACAACGAGCCCAACCTGCGCATCGAGAACCAGGGCCAGCCTCCGGATCCGGTGCGCTACGTGGACAAATGGCTGCCGGCCGCGCGCACGGTGATAGCGGCCGGTGGGTTTCCGGGCTTTGGCTCCCTGAGCCCCACGCCGGGCCTGGCTCCCGGCGCCGCACCCGGCGACATGGACGATCTGGCCTTCCTGCGGCAGGCGGTGCAGGAGATCCGACGCCGGGGCGCGGAGGACGTGCTGGCCCGTAGCTGGCTCAGCGTCCACAACTACGGGGCCGAGTTCCTCCGGATCCGGGAGTACGACCGGGTCCTCCGGGAGGAGCTGGGCTGGAGCATGCCCCAGATCGGCACCGAGGCCGGCATCTACCCCGGCGAGAACCTGTCCGAGGAGGCCGCAGCCCGCATCGTGGCCGATGCCTATCGCTATCTCCCCCAACGGGAGCCCTACTACTTCGCGTATACCTACTGGATCGTCGCCAATGAGACCGGGCTGGGGCCCGCGGATCCGGCCTGGGACCACCAGGCCCTCTTCCGTCCCGACGGCTCCACCAGCCCCCTGGTCGCCATCCTGAAGGGTTGAGCAGCACCCGTGAGGTCGAACCGTGGAGGTGGACAGCCATGAGCCTCTATCGAGCGTTGCGCATCAGCGCCTCGGCCCTGACGGCCGAACGTCTGCGCATGGACGTGATCAGCAACAACATCGCGAACAGCCAGACCACCCGCACCGCCCAGGGGGGACCCTACCGTCGGAAGGTGGTGGTCTTCGCCCCCCAGGACGGCCGCCGTGCGCCGGTCTTCTTCGTGCCTCCCTTCCGTCGGTCCGGGGATCCGGCCGAGCTGCAGGGGCTGGCCGGTGTGCGGGTCCAGGCCATCCAGGAGGTGGAGGAGGAGCCCATCCGGGTGTACGAGCCCTCCCACCCGGACGCGGACGAGGACGGCTATGTGGAGTACCCCAACGTGGACATCACCACCGAGATCGTGGACCTGATGGCGGCCAGCCGGGCCTACCAGGCCAACGTGACGGTGATCCAGACGGCCAAGACCACGGCCCAGGCCGCTCTGGACATCGGCCGCTAGCTTCGGCCGCCGTGCCCGGTCCCAGGATCGCAGCAGCCCCCTTGAGCGGGGTGTCGAGACAGGAGGAGAGCCATGAGCATCGATCCCACCCGGTGGATCCAGGGCGTGGAGCAGTTCGGGGAGATGGACCGGGCCCTGGGGCGGCCTGTCGGCGCGAGCCAGGTGGCCCAGGACATGGCCTACTTCATCGGCCAGGCCATCGAACGCCTGGACGCCAGCCAGAAGGCCGCGGACCAGGGCATCGTGCGCCTGGTGGCCGGGGAGCCGGTGGACCTCCACCAGGTCATGCTCCAGACCGAGGAGGCCCTGGTGAACCTGAACCTGGCCCTCCAGATCCGCAACAAGATCATCCAGGCCTACCAGGAGATCCAGCGCATGCAGCTGTAGGCCGTCCTCCCTCCTGGAAGATGGGCCCGTCGGACATCCCTGTGGCGTCGACGCCACAGGCCAAGCCCACAAGGTGACCTTCGGCCATGGACGCCATCCGTACCCGAGCGCAGGAGATCTGGAGCCAACTGGCCCCTTGGCAGCGGATCGCCAGCCTGGCCATCCTGGTGGCCGGCGTGGCCCTGTTGGGGGTCGTCGCCCTCTGGCTCCAGGAGCCCAGCTATGCCGTCCTCTATCGGGACCTGAGCGACAAGGACGCCGCGGCCATCACCGCGGTGCTGGAGCAGCAGAACATCCCCTACCGGCTGGGCGAAGGAGGGACCCTCATCCAGATCCCCGCGGACCAGATCGCCCAGGTCCGGCTCCAGCTCGCGGCCCAGAACCTGCCTCGGGACGGCTTCGGCTACGAACTGTTCGACGGCAGCGCGTTCGAGAAGCTGGGGATGACGGAGTTCATGCAGCGGGTGAACTACCAGCGGGCTCTGGAGGGCGAGCTGGCCCGCACCATCAAGAGCATCGAGGGGGTCCAGGATGCCCGGGTGCACATTGTGCTGCCCGAGGAACGCCTCTTCATGGAGCAGCAGCAGGATCCCAAGGCCTCGGTGGTGTTGGAGCTGGCGCCGGCCATGCAGTTGACCCCGGACCAGGTGGAGGCTGTGCGCAACCTGGTGGCCAACAGCGTGGAGGGCATGGAGCCGGCCAACGTGGCCGTGGTGGATGTGGAGGGCCGGGTCTACGAGCCGCCCACCACCGGGGAACTGGCCCTGGCCACCCTGACCAGTGCCCAGATCCAGGTCCAGCGCGCCGTGGAGATGCAGAAGCAGCGGGATCTCCAGGCCATGCTGGACCAGACCCTGGGGCCGGGCAAGGCCATCGTGCGGGTCACCGTGGAGATGGACTGGGACCAGGTCGAATCCCAGGTGGAGCTGGTGGCCCCCGCCGGCGAGGTGGGAAGCGTCCTCAAGGAGAGCCGCCGGGAGGAGGTCCGCTGGGAGGGGACCGGGGGACAGGCTGTGGGCGGGACCCCGGGGGTGGATGCCAACGCTCCCGCGGATGTGCCCTCCTACCAGGCTGGCGACGAGGTCGGGGGCACCTACGAACAGACCGTCGACCAACAGGTCTTCGAGGTCTCCCGGGAGCGGACCGTCCGCCAGCGTCAGCCGGGCACGGTGAAGCGGATCTCCGTGGCCGTGTGGGTGGACGACGTGCTGCCCGAGGAACAGCTGGAGGCCGTCCAGTCCCTGGTGGAGGCCGCGGTGGGCATCGACCCAGAACGGGGCGACGCGGTCCAGATCCAGCGCATCCCCTTCAACGAGGACTTCTACGCCCAGCAGTTGGCCGCGTTCGACCAGGCCCGGAGGCAGGAGCTCTACCTGCGGGTGGGCATGATCGCGGCCGCCCTCCTGGGCCTGGGGCTGATCCTCTTCTTCCTGCGGCGGATGTTCAACGACATCCAGCGGCGGATGATGCCCTACGTGGTGGAGCCCGAGCCCCCGGCCCTCCACGGCAACGGGCCCCTGCCCAGCCTGCAACAACAGGCCGCGGCCGCCTATGGCGCCGCGGACCAGGCCCTGCCCGGCGGCTCCGGGGAGATGGAGCTGCCCAGCCCCGACGATCCCGAGCTGCGCCTGAAGGCCGTGGCCCGCCACAACCCCGATGTGGTGGCCTCGGTGCTCCAGAGCTGGATGGAGCAAGGCCAGGCGTTCTGACCAGGAGAGGGACCCATGCCCGTCACGACCACACTGGCCCCGCCCACCGAGATGGAGGAACAGGTGGCCATCGCCCTGGTGGTGCTGGGAGACCACCTCTCGGCCGAGGTGTTGCGCCACATGCCCACCAGCCAGGTGGAGCGGATCACCTTTGTCATCTCCTCCCTGAAGCGGATCCCGCCCAGCAAACGGCAGGAGGTGGCCGAGCGCCTGCTCCAGGAGGTGGAGGCCCAGCGGGCCTCGGCCTTCGGTGGCCTGGAGTTCGCCCGCAAGATCCTCATCAAGGCCGTGGGCCTGGAACGGGCCGAGGAGCTCCTCAGCCAGGTGGCCCAGCGGAACTCCGAGCGCCCCTTCGATTTCCTGGCCGATGTGGACCCCAGCCAGTTGGCCCGCTTTCTCCAGGAGGAGCATCCCCAGACAGTGGCCCTGATCCTGGCCCACCTGCCCCCGGTCCTGGCCGCCCGGGTCTTCGTCAACCTCCCGGAATCCCAACGGGCCGAGGTGGTGAACCGCATCGGCATGATGGACCGGATCTCCCCGGACGTGGTGAAGACCGTGGAATCCGGCCTCCAGGCCAAGCTCTCCATGGTCCTGCCCCGAGAACGCCAGGGAGACCGGGTGGGAGGTGTGGAGTTCCTGGTCCAGCTCCTCAACCAGGTGGATCGCTCCGCGGAGAAGGCCATCATGGCCCAGCTCCAGGAGATCAACCCGGAGCTGGCCGAACAGGTCCAGGCCCAGATGTTCGTCTTCGAGGACCTGGTGTTGCTGGACAACCGCAGTCTGGAGCTGGTGCTCCGGGAGGTGGACAAGAAGGACCTGCTGCTGGCCCTGCGGGGGGCTCCCGAGGAGGTGCGGGAGGTGATCTTCCGCAACATGTCCAAGCGGGCGGCCCAGATGATGCAGGAGGACCTGGCGGTCATGGGGCCGGTGCGGTTGCGGACGGTGGAGGAGGCCCAGAAGAAGATCGTCAAGGTGGTGCGCCAGTTGGAGCAGGAGGAGAAGATCGTCATCTCCCGGGGCAACGCCGAGGACGTGTTGGTGTAGGCCATGGCACGGCTGATCCGCAACTACCGCCCCGGCTCCCAGGTGGTGGTGGCCGAGCGCCCCGGGCTCCACGGCAACCGTTGGGTGGCCGAACCCATCGAACGGGCCCAGGCCCTTCTCCAGGCCGCGCACCAGGAGGCGGACGCCCTGCGCCAGGAGGCCCAGGCCATGTTGGAGGCGGCCCGCCAGGAGGCCGAGCAGATCCGGGCCGCGGCCGAGGCCCAGGCCGACACCATCCGGGCCACCGCGGAGGCCCAGGGATACCAGGACGGCTACCAACGGGGCCTGGCCGACGGTCGGGCCGAGGCCCAGGCCCTCCTGTCCCAGGAGACCGCCCGGCTCCAGGCCCTGTTGGACGCGGTGCAGGCCCAGCGGGCCCAGCTCATGCAGAACGTGCGGCAGGAGGTGCTGGCCCTGGTGGTGGCGGCCTGCGAGCGGATCGTGGGGCAACTGGCCCAGAGCCATCGCCCCCTCATCGTCCACACGGTGACCAAGGCCCTGGACGCCCTGACCGTGGAGGGGCCCTTCACCGTGCGCCTGCACCCCGAGGATCGGGCCTTCCTGGCGGCCCACTGGCAGGCCAACCAGGAGGGCCGGGAGTCCCCCTGGCACCTGGTGGAGGACCCCCAGGTGGAGCCCGGTGGATGCATTGTCCAGTGCGGTCCGGCCACCGCAGACGCCCGCCTGAGCACCCAGCTCCGGCTCCTGGCCTGGGCCCTGGACCTGGAGGACTACCGCCCTGCTCAGGAGGCGCCCGAGGATGCCTGAGCCGACGGACGCCTGGGCCCTGGACCTGAGCGCCTACCACAGCCGGTTGGCGGAGCTCCACACGGTGGAGCCCCGGGGCCGGATCGCCCAGGTCATCGGCCTGACCATCGAGGTGGAAGGGCTGGCCCCTCGGCTGGGCGAGCTGTGTTGGATCGCCGGCGACGGCGGCCGGGTGGCCGCGGAGGTGGTGGGATTTCGCACCGGATACACCCTGCTCATGCCCCTGGGCGAGATGGAGGGCGTGCGGCCGGGCAGCCCGGTGACCGCGACCCGACGTCGCTTCCGGGCCCCGGTGGGGAGGGGCCTGTTGGGCCGGGTGCTGGACGGGCTGGGGCGGCCCCTGGACGGGAAGGGCCCCCTGCTGGTGGACGACTGGGTGCCCATCCGCAACCACGCCCCCCACCCCCTGCGGCGGCGCCCCATCCGCGAGCCCATCTGCACGGGGATCCGGGCCATCGACGGGCTGATCACCGTGGGCAAGGGGCAGCGCATCGGCATCTTCGCGGGCAGCGGCGTGGGCAAGAGCAGCCTCCTGGGCATGATCGCGCGCAACACCCAGGCGGACGTGAACGTCATCGCGCTCATCGGCGAGCGGGGACGAGAGGTCCGGGACTTCATCGAACAGAGCCTGGGACCCGAGGGCATGGCCCGCACGGTGCTGGTGGTGAGCACCAGCAACGAGGCCCCCCTGGTTCGGATCAAGGCCGCATGGGTGGCCACCGCCATCGCCGAGCACTTCCGGGACGTCCAGGGGCTGGACGTGACCTTCCTGATGGACAGCGTGACCCGGTTCGCCATGGCCCAGCGGGAGGTGGGCCTGGCCGTGGGGGAACCACCGGCCATGAAGGCCTACCCCCCCAGTGTCTTCACCCTGCTCCCCCGGCTGATGGAACGGACCGGGGCCAGCCATCGGGGTACCATCACGGCCTTCTACACGGTGTTGGTGGAGGGAGACGACTTCAACGAGCCCATCTCCGATGCCGTCCGCAGCATCCTGGACGGCCACATGATGCTCAGCCGGGAGCTGGCTGCCCAGAACCACTACCCAGCCATCGACGTGCTCCACAGCGCCAGCCGGCTCATGGCCCAGTTGGTCTCCCCGGCCCACCTGGAGGCGGCCGGTCGCCTCCGAGAGGCCCTGGCCACCTACCAGGAAGTGCGGGACCTGATCCACATCGGGGCCTATGTGCCGGGCAGCAACCCGGAGGTGGACCAGGCTATTCGGGTCTTCGAGGAGGCGAAGGCCTTCCTGCGCCAGCCATCCGACCAGGCCACGCCCTTGGCCGAGACCGAGGCCTGGCTCCAGCGATTGGTTCGACCGGCCGAGGGGGACGAAGATGCCCAGGTCCAGGCAGCCTAGGGCTCCTAGGGGAGGAGAGCCATGGCCTTCCGCTTCCGCTTTCAGTCCGTTCTGAACCACCGCAAACGGCTGGTGGAGGAGCGGCAGATGGCCCTGGCCCGGGCCCAGCAGCGCCTCCTGCAGCTCCGCCAGGAGATCCGAGAACTGCAGGAGCGGCGGGAGGCCCTGGCCGCGCGGATCCAGGCCGAGCTGGAGGGTACTCTCCAGGTGGCCTCGCTCCAGGTCGGCTACACCTATCTGGAGCGGCTGGATGCCCGACTGCGGGAGCTGGAACAGGCCCTGGAGGCCGCGCAGCGCTCCGTGGAGGAGCAGCGACATGCCCTGGAGGAGGCCCTGAAGCGACGCAAGACCCTGGAGAAACTGCGGGAGAAAGACCGACGTGCCTTTGTGGAGGAGCTGGAGCGACGGGAACGCCTGGTCCTGGACGACCTGGGTGTGGCCCGCTACCGGCGCCTTCGTCTCCCATCGAGGTGAGAGATCATGGACTTCTGGCTCGCGGACCCTGCCCTCATGGGGCGCATCTACATGTGGCTCTTCTCCGATCTCCGCACGGCCCTGCTCCAACGGCTGTGGGGTTCGCTGCAGGAGCGCCCGCCGTCCACGGTGTCGGGCCGAAGCCCGTCCAGGCCCCCGGGGCTCGCCCAGACGCCCACGGCCTTCGACGACCTGATCCAGGAGGCCGCGGCCCGTTACCAGGTGGATCCGGATCTGGTGAAGGCGGTCATCCGGGCCGAGTCGAACTTCGATCCCACCGCGGTGAGCCATGCGGGCGCCAAGGGCCTCATGCAGCTCATGGACGCCACCGCGGCCCAGCTCGGGGTGGAGGACAGCTTCGACCCGGCCCAGAACATCGATGGCGGGGTCCGCTACCTGGCCATGCAGTTGCGCCGTTTCGGCGACGTGCGCCTGGCCCTGGCCGCGTACAACGCCGGCCCGGCCGCGGTGATGCAACATCAGGGCATCCCGCCCTACGCGGAGACCCAGACCTATGTGCGTCGGGTGTTGGACTACTACGCATCCGGCTCCATGGTGGACACCCGGGCCTAGCCCGACTCCTCCATGGCGCTCTTCCGTGCCTTCGTGCTGTCTGAAGCGAGTATCGCCCAGGAGTGCAAGCCATGAGCGTCGCCCGTGATTTCACCTTGGCCGTGTTGGCCAACGGCCTGGACGCCCTTTCGGCCCGGCAGACGGCCATCGCCCAGAACATCGCCAACGTGGAGACCCCGAACTACAAGGCCGTGGACGTGGCCTTCGAGCGGGCCCTGCGCCAGGCCTTGGAGGAGACCCGACGTCGAGGCCGGGGGCTCCCTGCCCAAGGGGTCGGTCGGGTGTTCCAGGAAGAGGCTGCCCGGCTGGCGTCTGTCCGGCCCGTGGCCTTTCGGCGCACCCAGACCACCCTGCGTCGGGACGGCAACAACGTGGATATCGAGGTGGAGATGGCCTACCTGGCGGAGACAGCTCTTCGGTTCCGGGCCCTCAGCACGCTGGCCAGCAAGAAGCTGGCCATGTTGCGCCTGGTGGCCCAGGAGAGCCGTTTCTAGCTCCTCCGTGTGCTGTCTCCAGCCGGTTCGCATGGCTCCGTGCGGAGGCGCGGACCGGGCCAGAGGCCCCGAGCACGCCGCCGGCCATCTTCTGCCCGACCCGATCCGTGTGATCCGTGGAGTGCGCAGTGAAAGGAGAGGATATGAGCGTACACCCGAGCATCGTGCAGCAAGGAGGACCGCCTGTGCCGGGATGGGACCGGATGTCGAACTCGCCCCTCCAGCCCGGCACCGAGACGGCCTTCGCCGCGGCCATGGAGGCCTGGCTGGCCCTGCTTCAACCCCTCTCGGGGCCCCCGATCGTCGGGAGCGGGGTGGGTTCGGGTCAGAGCCCGGGGGAAGCGGTCGGGGTGGAGATCCCATCGGCCCGGCTCTCGTTCCAGGGATGGGCGGCGGAGGGGCCGGTGGGCCCCTGGCCCACTTCCCCAGGTCTACCCGGAGAGGCTGGAGAGGCCGGTCCCGGGCGCTCGGTCTCCGATCCCGCGGCCGTGCTCCTGCCCCCTACCGGAGGAGCCCAGCCTGTGGACGCGTCCATTCCAGAGGGGGAACGGTTGTCCTGGCAGGCGACTGTCCCCTATCCGGGGTCGGCAAACCCGCCGCCGAGTCCAGGGGAAGGGGAGGCCGCCCCCCGTCTGCCCCAGATGGCCCCGGTGCATCCCCGGACCGAGCCGACAGTCGAACCCGGGGAGCTCCTGCGGCCGGGCTCCGGCGCCGAACCGGCTGCGGTTCCTCCGGGAAACGCGGCCGTCGCTGCCGACGCGGCGACCACGGCTTCAGCCCCCCCTGGAGAGAGCCCCCACGGGACCTCCTCGCCGGCCAGCCAGATCGCGGAGCGGGTGCAGACCCTCCTGGAGCGGGGAGAGCGGCAGGCCACCCTGCGGCTGAACCCTCCGGAACTGGGCCGGGTACACATCCGCCTGGAGCTCCAGGACGGCCGGCTGCATCTGGCCATCCGGACGGAGCACCTGGAGACAGGACGGCTCATCGACCAACGGCTGACAGAGCTGCGCCAAGGGCTGGAGGGGCGAGGACTCCACCTGGGGGACGTCCGGGTGCAGGCCGAATCGCTCAACGGCCTGGGGGAAGCCCCTCGGGGGCTCCTCCGCTCTGTGCCCATGGACCTGGGCGGGGAGATGGCCCGACAGGGCCAGCCCTCCCCCGAGGCCTTCGGGGCCATGGCCGACGGCGGCTCCCCGGGGCGTTCCCCTGCCGGTTCGGCCTACCAGGCGCCGCCGGAGGAACCGGAGGAGGGTGTGGACGTCCAGAGGACCCCGGGGACGCCGACCGTCCTTTCGGGGCGGCGAGGGATCGATACCTACGCGTGAGGAGACACGCCGAACAGGAGGTGGTGATGGATGTGAGCCCGGTGTCCGCCGGGAGCGGGGATATCGCCCGCTCCACCCAGCCCCGGAACGACCGGGGCCTGGACAAGGACAGTTTCATGCAGCTGCTGTTGCTCCAGCTCCGTTCCCAGGATCCCATGAACCCCATGGACAGCGCGGCCATGTTCAGCCAGATGGCCCAGCTTTCCATGTTGGAACAGCTCTGGGCCATCCGAGAGCTGCTGGACCAGCAGGCCACCGAGCGACAGATCGGCCAGAGCGCGCTGCTCATCGGTCGCTACGTGGAGGCCTCCACCCCGGAGGGCTCTGTGAGCGGTCTGGTGGATCGGGTGGCCCTGGGCTCCGATGGGATCCGCCTGGCCATCGGGGATGTGGAGGTGGCCCTGGAGCAGATCCGAAGTGTCCGATAGCCCCCGGTGCGGCGCCTGTGAACGTGTGGTTTCTGTAAGGAGGAGAAGGCCATGTCGAGCATTCTGACGGCAGCGTCGGCCCTGCGCAACCACCAGAGTTACATGGACGTGGTGGCCAACAACATCGCCAACATGAACACCATCGGTTTCAAGTCCAGCCGGCTGATCTTCGCGGACCTGTTGAGCCGCACCCTGAGCCCAGGGGCCGGCCCCGCGGAGAACAACGGCGGCATCAATCCCCGACAGATCGGCCTGGGGGTGACCCTGGGCAGCATCACCACCCTCATGACCCAGGGGATCCTCCAGAACACAGGACGGCCCCAGGACCTGGCCATCACCGGCGCGGGTTTCTTCGTCTACCACGACGGCTTCCAGCCTATCTACAGCCGGGACGGTGCCCTGGGCGTGGATGCCCAGGGGTACCTGGTGAGCCTGAACACCGGGCTCCGGATCCAGGGCTGGGAGGCCGCAGAGGACGGCACGGTGAACACGGCAGAGCCCCTGGGCGGGATCCAGATCCCCATTGGGGCCCCCATGGCCGCGGTGGCCACCACGGTCATCCAGATGGCCGGCAACCTGAACGCCAGCACCCCCGACGGCGAGTCCATCGCGACCACAGCCCAGTTCTACGACAGCCTGGGCGCCCTCCACACCTTCACCCTCACCTTCACCAAGAGCGGGGCCAACGCGTGGAGCGTGAGCCTGGATACCGACGACGCCACGGTGAACCTGGGTGCCCCCCAGCCGGCCACGGTCCGCTTCGACGAGAACGGACAGTTGGTGGACCCCCCGGATGGACAGATCACCTTTGCCGGCACCCTCACCAACGGCGCCGCGGACGTGAACATCACCCTGGAGATCGGCAAGATAGGCCAGTTGGAGTCCTCCGGCATGGACAACCTCTACGTGGTGGACCAGAACGGTCGGGCCGCAGGCCAGATGATGGACTTCAGCATCAACGAGACCGGCGAGATCGTGGCGGTCTACACCAATGGCCTTCGCCGGGTTCTGGGTCAGCTGGCCCTGGCCGAGTTCGCCAACCCCTCGGGCCTGACCAAGTCGGGCCAGAACGGCTATCTCCAGAGTGCCAACTCCGGCGACCCCCAGATCGTCACCGCGGACGGCAGCCGGAATGTCATCTCCGCGGGCTTCCTGGAGATGAGCAACGTGGACCTGACCCTGGAGTTCAGCGAGATGATCCGGGCACAGCGGGGTTTCCAGGCCAACAGCCGGGTGGTGACCACCAGCGATGCCATGATCGAGGAGCTGGTCAACCTGGTCCGGTGATCTCCGGAGTGGGGGTGGCCGGGCCCATGGAGAGCCCGCCCGGCCGCCCCCGTTCCCTCCCGCCATCTCCGTGACGCCTGTAACGCCCCTGTAACCATCCGCTCTTACGCAACCCCTACCCCACGACAACAGACCCGAGCTGTGGCGTCCGCGATACTGGACGCGGTCGGCCATGTCGGATCTCTTCTGCCGCGCATCTCTGTCCATCGAGCGGACCATGCAGACACCCTTGCTTTCCAGACGGCATCCAAGAACCCGAGGGGCCTGGCTGCCCTGGCGATCCGGCCTTCGGGGCATGGTGGGCCTGCTGGTCCTGGTCCTCCTGGCCTGGCTGCCCCGAGCCCTCCTGGCCGCGGACCCGGCCTGGCAGCCGCAGCCCCTGGATGCATACCCTCGCCCGGTGGACGACAACGGACGGGGCATCCACTGGGCACCTGTGCTGGTGGCCCAGCCCCCGGAGCTCGTGGATCGCTACCTGGCAGAGGTGGCGGCCATGGAGATGCGCTGGCTGGCGGTGATGCAGCCGGACCAGCCGGCCCTGGAACATGCCTATCTGCTGCAGCAGGCCATCGGCCAGGGGATGGAGCCTGTCCTCCGGGTCTACCGGCCCTTCAACGACGCCTACCGCTACCTGGATGCCCTGGTGGCGGCCGGCCAGGCCGTGGGCGTCCGCTACTATGAGCTCTACAGCAACCCCAATGTGGCCGGTATGGTCGGCGGGTGGCGCCCGGGCCAGGCGGTGGACCCCGAAGGGCTCGCCCAGCTCTGGGCCGAGGCGGCCCGCACGGTCCGCGCGGCCGGGGGGTTCCCGGGCCTGCCCTCCCTCTCGCCCACCGGCACCGTGGACGACCGGGTCTTCCTGCGGCGCTTCCTGCAGGCCCTTCGGGCCCAGGGGAACCTGGACGCGCTGGACCGCGCCTGGCTCCCCGTCCAGGCCTATATGGGCAACCGCGCCCTGGACGATCCAGAGGGCTTCCAGCGTTTCCGGGCCTACCACCGGATCCTCCAGGAGGAGATCGGCCACCCCCTGCCCCTCATCGCGACGGAGGGCGGGGCCCTGTTGGGCGATCGGAGCCGCCCCGAGCTCCCCCCGATCACGCCCCAGACCATGGCCCAGCGGACCGTGGACGCGTTTCGCTTCATGCGGGATCGGGCGCCGGACTACTTCTTCGCCTTCATGCCGTGGGTTCTGGCTGTCCAGGCCGCGGGGGGCTACGGCCCGGCCTGGGAGCGCCAGGCCTGGTTCCCGGCCGAAGGGGATCCCCTGCCGGTGGTGGAGGCCGTCAAGGCCCTGGCCCAAGGGGAGAGGGACGGACCGACAGCCCCCTCTCCGGAGGAGCGCCCCCCGGAAGGGCCCGGACCGGCCCTCCAATACGCGGAACAGGTGCCCGAAGCCCCCTGGTTCCAGTCCGCGGAGGAGGACGGCCGTCGTCCGCTTCCAGGCGGGACACCGACACCCTCCCAGACCCAGGGGGCGGCCGGCTCCTCCGGGGAGCCCGGCGAGCCCGCCGTGGTCCCGGTCCAGGTGATCGCCCAGCCCGAACGGATCCTCTCCACCGGGCCGGTGACGGTGACCGAGGGGACGGTGGTGTTGCCCACCTACGACTTCCAGGCCGCCCTGGTCCCCACCCGGCCCGGCGATCCCATCTACCCAGCACCCCGGCTGGACCACAGCCGAGTGGGCCCCCCGGAGCCCCGGACCTATCGGGCCATCTTCCTGGAGAACGACTTCCTCCGCCTGACCCTCCTGCCTGAGCTGGGGGGACGGATCTACCGCTGGCAGGACAAACAGACCGGGCGGGATATCCTCTACACCAATCCCGTGGTGAAGCCCACCCGATGGGGCATCCGGGGGTGGTGGCTGGCCGTGGGCGGCATGGAGTGGGCCTTCCCTCTGCCCGACCACGGCCTGGTGGAGTACCGACCCTGGACCGCGGAGGTGGTGGCCGAGCCCCGCTCCGCGGGGGTGACCCTGCGCTACCGGGGCCCCCAGGACGTGGAGGTGGCCGTTCGGGTGGGCCTGAGCGCGGACCAGCGCTTCTTCGCCGTCACCACAGAGCTGCGCAACCGGGGGGTGGATCCGGCCCGGATCCACTACTGGCTCAATGCCATGCTGGCGCCGGACAACACGGTGGCTCCGGAGAGTCGGCTGCTGTGGCCGGCCGACGCGCTCCGGGTCCATGACGTGGCCGATGGACCGGGCCTGGCCCCGGGCCGGGTTCTGGCCTGGCCCCGAGACGCCGGCCGAGATCTCTCGGTGTTGGCCCAGTGGCCGGGACAGATGAGCGGTTTCGCCCCCGACGGCGTCCGCCGGGGGGCCATGGGCCTGGCCGACCCCAGAGACGAGCTCGCGATCGTCCGGGTTTTCCCCCCTGAACAGGCTCCCGGGGTGAAGATCTTCTACGGGCCTGGGCTGGATCCGTCCCTGTGGACAGATGGCCAGGGAGGCCGGTACCTGGAGCTGTGGGGTGGGCCGGGCCTGGACTTCACCTCCCCTCGGGTGTTGGCGCCGGGCCAGTCCCTCCGCTGGAGCGAGCAGTGGTACACCGTACCCGGCCTGGGCCCCTTTGTGGCGGCCAACGCCCAGGCCGCGCTGGCCCTGCATGCCAGGGGCGAGCGGACGGAGCTGCGGCTGGCTCCGGTGGGGCGGGCCGCGAGCGGCGACCGGCGACTGCGGATCCAGGTGGATGGCCAGACGATCTACGACGGCCCGGTGACCCTGGGGCTCCATCAGGTCACCCGGCTGGAGGTGGGAGCGCCCTTGGCAGGCGGTCGTTGGATCGTCCAGTTGATGGACGCCCAGGGGCGGGTGCTCCTGGCCTACGACAGCCGGCCGTCGACCCCTGGGGAGTCGGAGGAGTTGCCGGTGGAATGGGATGCTCGCCTGGACGATCTGGGCATCCGGATCGTGCGGGCCCGGGTCCGGAAAGGCCAGACCTACTGGCGTGTGGTCCGGGCCGAGTTCCAGGATCCCCAGGAGGGCGGCGGCCGCCATCACATCTTCATCGAGGTGTTGGACGAGGATGGCCGACGGATCGTGGGCCAGGAGGTCCAGGTCTCCTGGCCCGACGGCAGCGCGACGGTGGTCACCGAGGACAAGCCCCCTCCGGAGTACGCGGCCAACTTCCCCATGTACGGCGACCTGGGGGGCTACAGCGTGCGCCTTCCGGGCCCGAGCGACATGGTGACCGGCTTGGGGCTGCCGGGGGGGCGGATCCATGTGGTCTATCGGCTGGTCTTCCAGCGGACGGTGAAGTGAGGCAGGCTGTGGATCGAGCGGATGGGACAGGTGGAGGGCCTGGCCGCAGGGGTTCCCGGGCCCTCCACAGCGCTGGTTGGACGGAGGCAATGCCCATGATGCGGTGGAGATCCCCACGTCGACTGTGGAGCTGGATAGGGGTGTGGAGCGTGGTGCTGGCCCTGGGCCTCGGCCCCGTGCAGGCCCTGGCCGCGCCCGCACCCCCCTACGCGGTGGTGCGGGTACCCCGGCTGAACATCCGGGCGGCTCCCAGCATCCAGGCTCCGGTGGTGGGCCAGGTGCAGGAGGGCGAGCGGGTGACGGTCCTGGGCCGGAACGGCGAGGGCACCTGGCTGCGGGTGGAGTCCGCCGGGGGGATCGGCGGCTGGGTCTACGCGGAGCTCACCCAGCCCAGCGTGCCCATGGCCGCGTTGGCGCTCTACCAGGGAAGCCCAGCCGCGTCGGCCTCCCTACCGGCGGACCTGGCCTCGGACCCCAAGGCGCGCCAGCCTGGGGCCTCCAAGGAGGCCGCCCGCGCCTCCGCATCCCAGGACGCCCCGTCGGCCCGCCAGCCGGCCCCCAACCCGGATCCCCGGCCTGTGGGTCCCAACCCAGAGGGGATGGCCCTCCAGACAGCCGCCACCGCCACGGTGCTCCAGCCCCTGTGTCGGCCGAATCGGCTGCGGACCGTGACCCTGGCCGGTCGGCCCCGGGCCCTGGCCACTCTGGACAACCGCCTCTACGTGGCCCTGGCCGAGGTGAGCAGCCTGATGATGGTGGACACCGCTCGGGACATGCTGCTGGGGACCAGCCGTACCACGGCCGAGGAGGTGATCGCTGTGGCCGCGGCCGACCGCTCCATCTACGTGGCCGACGGCCCGGGGAAGCGCCTGGTGGTCACCACCACCCAGGGAGCGGTGAAGGCCACCATCCGCCTGCCCGGCCCGCCCGGGTCCCTGGCCGTGGAAGGGGACCGGGCCTTCGTCCTCCACCCGGAGATGGGCGCGGTGAGCGTGGTGGACGTCCGCACCCAACAGGTGTTGGCCACGGTGAGCGTGGGCGCGGATCCCCGGCAGATCGCGGTGATCAGCGGACGGGCCTTCATCGCCCACAACGCGGGGTTTCTCAGCGTGGTGGATGCCCAGGGCCAGCGGCAGGAGCAGCTCCTGATCCCGGTGAACGACGTGGTGGGCATGGCCGCGGATCCCCAGGAAGGGGTGCTCTACATCGCGGGCGGAGCCGACCAGAAGGTAGTGGCCGTGGATGTGGCCACCTGGACCCTGGTGAACAGCTGGACGCTGGACACCCTGCCCAGCAGCCTGGCCTTCAACCCGGCCACAGGCCACCTCTTCGTGTTGGACAGCACCGGCCAGTTCCTGACCGTGCTGAGCAGCGTCCAGGCGGATCGGGCTGCCCAGGTCCAGGTCCAGGAGCGGCCGGTGGAGGACCCGGGCAACAGCCTGGCGGTGGTCCAGAGCAAGATCTACATCATGAACCCCGCGGACAGCCGGTTGGCCGTCTGGCTGGACCGGACATGCCCGGGGGAGACCCCCCGGCGCACCACGGCCACCCTGATCACCTACAGCAGCCGCACCGACCTGACGCCCCGCCGGGTGGAGGCCCGGATCGGCATCCTGTGGCCCCATGGGGGCGCCGCGCCGGACCAGGCCAGCTACGCCAACCTCACCGCGGTGCTGCTCCGGGAGGACGGAGCGGTGCCGGCCTGTGCCTGGGAGCCGAAGGTGACCCTGTGGGCCGCGGTGGGGGGCGAGCCGGCCCGCCTGGTGGCCCAGGGCCAGCGGCGGATGGTGACGGAGAAGGGCGTGACCTTCCCGGTCTACGACTTCAACGACGTGGACATCCGGGTGACCCGAGAACGGAACCTTCCCATCCACTTCACGGTCCGGGTGGAAGGGGTGGAGACGGTCCAGAACGTGTGGACCCACTCCGCGACGGGCCGGTATCTGCCCACGGTTCGGCCGGAGCTGGAGGGGATCATCCAGCGCTACGACGGCCCCCTGGATGTCCGCCTGTGGGTGGAGGAGACGCCCCGGGGGCGGGAGATCGTGGCCCTGTTGCTGAAGGCCGAGACCCTGCTGGCCCTGGCCCCCAGTTCCTCCGGGCCCGTGCCCCAGCTCCGCTGGGCGGTGGACAACGGCGTCACCGAGCCGGAGCTCATCGTGGGCCAATCCGAGGTGCGCCGGGAAGGGGGCCTGATCTTCGCGGTGTGGCGTTTCCCCGGCCTGGACCCGGATGAGCTGCTCCGAGGCCATGCCCAGGCCCGTTTCTGGGTGGAGATCCCCGGAGTGGAGGTCTACAGCAGCGTGTTGGCCTGGGGGCGAGACATCCGTACCCTGGGGGCCCGGCTTCCGGTCCCGGCCGTGGGCTGTGCCGAGGAGATCGCGAGCCGATGAGGTGGCCGGAAGGCCGGGGCCGGCGCTCCGCGGGGGCGAGGACCGGGAGGTCCTCGCCCCCTGCGCGCTCACCCCTTCAGCCCCGCGTAGCTGATGCCTTCGATGAAGTAGCGCTGGAAGAAGAGGAAGATCAGGGCCATGGGCAGGGTGGTGAGCATGGATCCGGCCAGGATGGCATTCCACTGGAGGTTCTGGCCGATGCCACCCCGGAGGAAGGCCAGGCCCAGGGGCAGGGTGTAGAGGTCCTGGTTTGTGCTGATCACGATCAGGGGGCCCATGAAGTCGTTCCAGCTGCCCTGGAAGCTGAAGATGGTCAGAGCGATGACCGCAGGGCGGGTGAGGGGCAGGACCACGTTCCAGTAGATCTGGAAGCGGCTGGCCCCGTCCATGAAGGCGGCCTCCTCCAGCTCCACAGGAATGGACTCGAAGAACTGTTTCATGAGGAAGATGCCGAAGGAGGTCACCAGGCCCGGGACGATGAGCCCTTGGTAGGTGTCGATCATGCCCAGGAGCTTGAAGAGGATGAAGCGGGGGATGAGGAGCACGATGCCCGGGATCATCATGGTGCCCAGGATGGCCAGGAAGAGGGCTTCTCGGCCGGGAAAGGGTACCCGGGAGAGGGCGTACCCGGCCAGGCTGGCCAGGATCACGTTGCCCAGGGTGATGCACACGGCCACGAACGCGGAGTTGAAGAGCCAGCGGTCCACGTTCAGGCCCACCATGCGTCGGTAGCCTTCCAGGGTCCACTGGTCGGGCAGGAGCTTCACCGGGTTGGCCGCGATCTCCGGCAGGGGCTTGAAGCTGGTGGTCACGGCCAGGGTGAAGGGGTAGAAGAAGGCCAGGGCCAGGCCGAACAGGATGGCGTAGGACAGGACCAGGCGGGTACGGTCCCATAGGACGGTGCTCAGGGGGCGGCTGCGGCCCCGGGGCGGCGCGTGGGAGATGGTCACGGTGGGCATCCTCCTGGGATCAGCCCTCCCGGGCCTCGGTGATGCGTCGTTGGAGCATGGTCAGCAGGAAGATGATGGCGAAGAGCAGCACGGCGGTGGCCAGCCCCAGGCCCATCTCGCTGTTGCGGAAACCGTTCCGGTAGACGATGTAGGCCATGGTGAGGGTGGTCTTGGCCGGGCCCCCGGAGGTCATCACGTAGATCTGGTCGAAGACCTGGTAGGTGCCGATGAGGCCCAGGGTGATGACGAAGAACAGGGTGGGCCGCAGGAGGGGCAGGGTGATCTTCCAGAAGATCTGCCAGTTGTTCGCGCCGTCGATCTGCGCGGCCTCGTACACGAAGCTGGGGATGTCCTGCAGCGCGGCCAGGAAGATGACCATCATGGTGCCGGTGGTGGTCCAGCTGTTCTGGAGCATGATGGCCGTCAGCGCGACGCTGGGGCCGCTGATCCAGTCCCACAGGGTCAGGCCGGCCACCTTGGCCCGCAGGAACTCCGGGCCCGTGCGCAGGGTGATGCCCAGGGGTTCCAGCAGGATGTGGAAGAGGCCTCGGGCATCGGCCAGCCAGGCGATGGGTTCCCAGCGGCCGAAGGTGATGACCTCCAACACGTAGTTCACCAGCCCGCTCTTCTGGTAGAGGAAGAGGAAGATGAGGCTGATGGCGATGGAGGAGGTGATGGAGGGAAAGTAGTAGGCCGTCCGGAAGAAGTCCTTGAAGCGCAGTCCTCGCTGGTTGACGATCACGGCCAGGACCAGGGCCGCGCCGGTCTGGAGAGGTACCACGCCCAGGGCGAAGTAGGTGGTGTTCTTCAGGGCCTTGAAGAAGTCCTGCTGTTTGATGCCCCCGGACAGGAGCAGGTCGTAGTAGTTGCGGAGTCCGATGAGGCGGGCCTCGGTGGGCGGGCTGATCCCGTTCCAGTCTGTGAAGCTGTAGTAGGCCGCGAACAGAATGGGGACGACCAGGAAGATACCCAGGATCGCCAGGGCCGGGGCCACGAAGAGCCAGCCGGCGATGGCGTCCTGGCGGGCCTGGCCGCGGATGCCGGTGGTCGCCATGGAGTTGCTCCTGTCCAGCAGGGCCCCTGGGCCCGACGCCCGGGCCGGGCCCAGGGGCATGCTTCAGCTCGTTGTCAACGGAGAGGTCACCGGGACCTCACTGGCCCTTGCGCTCCCGCCAGCGGGCCAGGATCTCGTTGCCCACGGCCTCGGCCTCGGCCAGGACATCCTCGGGCAGCTTGGTTCCGGCCATGGCCTCCTGCAGGCCCGAGTTGATGGTGTCCATCACGTCGCTGAAGCCCGGGACGAACTGCCACTTGTGGGCGTACTCCGCGCCGTTCAGGAAGGGCTCCAGCGCGGGGAACTTCTCCAGCCAGCCCTCCCGGAGGCTGCGGCGGGTGGGCATGGCCAGGCCCAGGTCGGTCCACATCTGCATGCCCTCGGGGCCGGTGAGGAAGTTCACCAGGCGGAAGCTCTCCTCCTTGTACATGCCGGCCGCGGGGACGCCGTAGCACACGGTGAAGGCCATGGTGGCCTGGCCTCCGGGGCCGCTGGGCAGCTCGGTCACCCCCCAGTTCAGGTCCGGGAACTGGTCCTGCAGGTAGGGGTTGATCCAGTTGCCCTCGATGGCCATGGCGGCCCGGCCCTTGCCGAAGGCCTCGCCGTTCCAGCCGCTGTCCAGGTCCGAGGGCTGGGCCGCGTAGCCGTCCAGCACCAGGCCCACGTAGAACTCCATGGCCTCCAGGGCCTCGGGGCTGTTGATGGTCATCTGGGTGTAGCCCTCGTCGGTGACGCTGCCCCCGGCCTGGTAGAGGAACGCGATCCAGCGGGCGAAGTCCGCGCTGAGGACGATGCCGTAGACGCCGTTGTCCGGATCGGTCAGGGCCTCGGCCGCGGCCCGCAGGTCATCCCAGGTCCAATCGGGGGTGGGGTAGTCCAGCCCGGCTGCGTCGAACAGGTCCTTGTTGTACTCCAGGGCCAGGGTGCTGAAGTCCTTGGGGGGGCACCAGAAGGTCCCATCCCAGGTGAAGGCGTTGCGCAGGCTCGGGTAGAAGTCGTCGGGGTCCAGGGCCTGGGGCTCGTAGGGCTCCAGCGCGCCGGCCTCCACCAGGTCGGGCAGCCGGAAGCTGTCGATGTAGAAGACGTCCGGTGGGCTGCCGCCGGCCAGGCTGGCCTGGAGCTTCTCATCGTAGCTGGGCACCAGGTTCAGGGTCACCTGGATGTCCGGGTTCTGCTCGTTGAAGACGTCCACCACCTGTTGGAGCCGGGTGTTCTCCGCCTCGGAGCTGGCCCATCCCATGAGGGTGAGTTCCACCACCTGGGCCTCCTCCTCGGGGGCCATCTCCTCCGCGGGGGCCGCCTCCTGGGCCGGTGCGGCCTCCTCTGCGGGGGCCTGGGGAGCGGCCGGCACCGCGCACGCGGCCAACACCATCGCGAGCACGGTGAGGGCTGCGAGCAACGTCCAAAGGGTTCGGTGACGCATGGCTGTGCCTCCTTCTCGGTGTAGGGATGAATGGATGGTTTGAAGGGCTCGTTCCCGGCGATATGGCTTTTTCGGTGGGAAAGCGCCTGGCCGGGGCGCGTCTCCCCCGGGGCTCACCGCGGTTCTCCCAGGGCTCTCTCCTCCCCGTCTGTCCAGGGCTCCTCCACCCTGCCGCCCGCCCTCTGGGGAAGCAGCTCCACCTGGTGTCGTCGACCGCGCAGGTAGAAACGGAAGGCCAGCCGTTCCCAGTGGTCGGGCAGGCAGGGCTTCAGGGTGTATTCGCCGTCGCGAACCCGTAGCCCGGCAAAGCCGAAGACCACGGCCTGCCACAGCCCCCCTGCGGACGCGGCGTGGATGCCCTCGCCGGCGTTGCCCCGGATGTCCTCCAGGTCTGCTCGGGCTGCCCGCATGAAGTGTTCGTAGGCCTCCTGGGGGCGGCCCAGGATACAGGCCGCCCAGGCGTGGATGGCCGGTCCCAGGGAGGAGCCGTAGGAATGGTCCGTGCGGGGGACGTAGTAGGCCCAGTTGGTGGCCCATGCCCGGGCGTCGAACTCCTCCTCCAACAGGGTCATCAGCAGGATCACGTCGGGCTGTTTGAGGACCTGGTGTTCGTTGGCTCCCTGGATGCCCAGGAGTGCCTGCATGGATGCCTCACGGTCCCGGAATTGCTCCCAGTTCACCTCCTTTCGTCGGAAGAAGCCCTGGAACTGCTCGATGAGGCCGGTCTCCGGGTCCTGCAGGAAGACCAGATGGTCCGCGATGTGGCGCCAGTGGGCCAGACGCTGGGGGGTCAGCTCCAGCCGTTCCCGGAGCTCCCGGGCCTTCTCGGGGGCATGGGCCTCCAGCCAGTGGAAGGCCTCCACGGCCCGCCGCAGGTGCCAGGCCACCAGGCGGTTCGTGTAGGCGTTGTTGACCACATGTTCGTGGTACTCGTCGGGCCCGATGACGTCGGAGATGGAGTACTGGCCCGGCTCCGGTGTGTCGGGCTCCACCCGGGCCTCCCAGAAGCGGGCTGTCTCCAGCAGGATCTGGGCGCCGTGGTCCCGCATGAAGGGGTCGTCTCCGGTGACCTTCCAGTACTGCCAGATGGCGAAGGCCACATCCGCGGTGATGTGCAGCTCGATGTCGCCGCACCAGATGCGGATCAGCTCCCGGCCCTGGGCATCCGGCACCCATCGGGGGGTCACCTCGTCTCCGGTCTCCGCGCTCTCCCAGGCATACCGGGCCCCGGGATGGCCCCCGGCCTGGGCGTTGCGCCGGGCGCCCTCCAGGGTGCGCCAGCGGTAGAGGAGCAGGTTCCGGGCCAGTTGGGGTTGGGTGAAGATGAAGAAGGGCAACACGAAGATCTCCGTGTCCCAGAAGACGTGGCCTCGATAGCCGAACCCGCTGAGGGTCTTGGCCGGGATGCTGTAGCGGCCATCGTGGGGAGGTGCCGCGATGCGGAGCTGGAACAGGCCATGGCGGAGCGCGAGCTGGGCCAGGTCGTCTCCCTGGACGATGACGTCGCTGTCGTCCCAGAACTGGGCCCAGGCCTCCCGGTTGGCCGCCGCCACCCGGTCGAAGCCCAGGGCCTCCAGCTCGTCCAGCCGGCCCAGGGCCCTCTGGGCCGGATCCTCGGTCTCCTCGCTGGTGTAGATGGCCACCAGTTTCTCCACAGACCAGTCCACCCCGGGCTGAAGGGTGGCCTGGATCTCCACGCCCGGGCTGCCGGGGCAGTCCGCGGGGTGGAGGGTCCGTTCCGCTGCCGGGTCCGCGCGGAGGACCATGGCCTCTGCCACCTGCTTGTTCGTGTGGCGGGTGGTGGCCTGGAGAAGTGCCCGATGGGCTGCGGGGTGGTCTTGGTGGACCCGGTCCAGGTGGATCCGGTCCTCGTTGGCCACGTGTCCATCCAGCCGGGGGCGGAGCCGCACGGACACCGGCCGCTCCAGAGGGGTCACCGTCACCCGGACCGCGGCCAGGTGGGGATCGGCCAGGCTGGCCAGCCGGACAAAGTGCAGCCGTACCGGTGCCCCTGCCGGCGGCGTCCAGCGAAGATGGCGGTGGAGCTCCCCGCGACGCAGGTCCAGGTAACGGCTGTACTCCTCTACCGTGCCCTGGTCCATCCGGAAGCGGTGGCCGTCGACCCAGAGGTCTACGGCGGTCCAGTCCGGGCAGTTGACCAGCTCTGTGTGGACGATGGGGGTGTCGTCCCACATGCCGTGGATCAGGGTGGCCTGGCGGTCGCCGGGGAAGCGTTCCTCCAGGGTTCCCCGGGTGCCCAACATGCCGTTGCCCAGGGTGAAGACCGTCTCCCGGTGGTGTTGGTGATCTGGGTCGAACGCGCGTTCCCGCACCCGCAGGGTGGCTGCGTGGAGGAGATCGGCCAGGCGAACATGGGCCAGGTCGGGCACCACCCGCTCCGCATCCCCCACCCGCTCCTCGGGCCCCACGCCCACCGCCACCATGCCGGCCCGGTGGATGGCCTGGATCCCCGCGGCCGCGTCCTCGATGCCGATGCACTCGGCCGGGGAGACGCCCAGCCGCCGGGCAGCCAGGAGGAAGAGATCCGGCGCAGGCTTGGGGCGGGCGGGATCGCGGCCGGTGACCTGGGCGTGGAAGCGGTGCCCGATCCCCAGCCGCTCCAGGACCTCCGGCGCGTTGCGGCTGGCGGAGACCACGGCCGCCTGGAGCCCGGCTGCGTGGAGTTCCTCCAGGAGTTCGGCCACCCCTGGCAGCAGGTCCGCAGGCTCCAGGGCCTGCAGGAACTCCAGGTAGTATCGGTTCTTGCGGGCCATCCATTCCTGCGCGGTGGCCTCGTCGATGGGGCGGCCGCGGAGCAGCCGCTGCAGGGACTCCCGCCGGGAGACCCCGCGCAGGGCCTCGTTGTCCTCCCGGGAGAAGGGGATGCCCTCCTCGTCGGCCAGGCGTTTCCAGGCCCGGTAGTGGTACTCCGCGGTGTCGGTCAACACCCCGTCCAGGTCGAAGAGCAGGGCTCGGATGGGTGGGTTGAGCATGGCTTCCAGGTCAAGGCGGTGCACGGATGGCTGACGGCGATGGCGGGGTGCCCCCGGACCATGGGCCGTCCTCCCTGCGCCGAGGGCTGTGGGGTCCCCACGGCCCCGGGCGAGGACCCTCTCTCAGCTTTCCCCGGGCTTCACCGAGGACGCGCGCACGATGAGCCGAGGCTCCAGGAGCACCTCCCTCTCCTCGGGTGTCTCCCCGCGTAGCAGGGCGATGAGCATCTCCACGATGCGCTGGCCGGCCTCCCACACGGGCTGACGCACGGAAGTCAGGGGGGGCATCAGGTGTTGGATGCCTGGGGTGTCGTCGAAGCCGGTGACACCGAACTCTGCGCCCAGCCGCAGCCCTGCATCCCGGGCGGCCTGCATCGCGCCGATGGCCAGCAGGTCCGAGACCGCGGCCACCGCGGTGGGGCGTCGGCCCTGGGGCAGGGCCAACAGCTCCTGGGTCAGCCGGCGACCGTCTGTCACCCGGTGTTCGCCCACCCGGATCCACTCTGGGTCCACCGGCAGGCCGGCCTGGGCCATGGCCTCCAGATAGCCGTTGCGCCGGGCACTCCCCTGGCGGGAGGAGGGGGGCCAGCCCAGGAAGGCGATGCGTCGGTGGCCCTGTTCGACCAGGTGGTGCACCGCGGCCCGGAGCCCGGCCCGGCCGTCCACGTCCACGTAGGGGAAGCGGAGATCGGGGCCGGAACGGCCGAAGGCCACGAAGGGCACCTCTGCGTCCAGCAGGTACCGGATGCGGGGATCGTCGTAGTTGGTGGTGCTCAGGATGAACCCGTCCACCCGGTTGGTCTCCACCAGTCGGCCGTAGGAGTCCGCCGGATCCTGGTCCGGCTCGGTGGGGAAGAGGAGGATGTGGTAGCCGGCCTCCTCCGCGGCCCGGACCGCGCTGGACAGGAACTTGTCCAGGATGGGGTTGGTCTGGTCCGGTGAGATGGGATACCAGGAGTAGCCGATCAGGTGGGTGGCCCGTTTGCGCAGGCTGCGGGCGGTGACGTTGGGGCGGTAGCCCAGACGGCGGGCCGCCTCCCAGATCCGCTGGGCGGTCTCCGGCGCGACGCTCCCCTGGCCGTTCAACACCTTGGAGACCGTCTGGTAGCTGACCCCGGCGGCTGCGGCCACGTCCTTGATGGTGACGCGTCGTCGACGTTGACCTCGATGCATGGCCACGGCGAGGAATTCCGTCCGTCTGGCAGGTGGTTCCCGTCGGGAGAGGCGGGGCGAACGTTCGCCCGAACGTTCGCCTTCAGTGTACGACGGCCAGGGGCCGATGTCAAGGGGTGGATCCTTAAAATTTTGCGCCTGGGCGTGGAGATGTTCCACCCGGGCAAGGGCCGATGGGAGGGAGGGACCCTTGCCCGGGTGGGGAGAGAGCGGGGAAAGCCGGCGCTGGCCGGCGGCCTGTCTATCGCCGAACCCGACGAGCGGGAAGGCGGCTCCGGCCCCGGGGACCGCGCCTGTTCCGCCCCCGGACCGGGCCTCGGCCGGGGCGATGTCCGGGCTGCGGGGGCGCGAAGCCCGCCATCTGGAGGCGTTCCAGGGGCTTGCCCAGCAGCCGTTCGATCTGGTGCACCATGCCGAAGTCCGTGGCGGTGACCAGGGTGATGGCCGTGCCGTGGTCACCGGCTCGGCCTGTGCGACCGATGCGGTGGATGTAGGCGTCCACGGTGTCGGGCATGTCGAAGTTGACCACGTGGGAGATGGCCGTCACGTGGATGCCCCGGGCGGCCACATCCGTGGCCACCAGGAGATCGGTGCGCCCTTGGCGGAAGGCCTGGATGGCCCGTTGGCGTTGGGACTGGCTCAGGTTGCCCTGGAGTTCGTCGGCCCGATGGCCGGCCCGTGCCAGGTCCTGGGCCAGGTAGTGGGCCCGACGTTTGGTGCGGGTGAAGATCAGCACGCGGTCGGTGGCGGTCTGCCGGAGCCAGGCCAGCAGCAGGCCGGTCTTGTCCTTGGGCTCCACCGCGTACATGGCGTGGGAGACGGTCTGGGCCGGGGCCCTGGCGTCCACCTGGACGGTCACCGGCTCCTGCAGGATCTCGTGGGCCAGGCCACGGATCTCCCGGGGCATGGTGGCGGAGAAGAAGAGGGTCTGCCGTTCTCGGGGCAGGCTGTGCAGGATCCGCCGGATGTCGGGCAGGAAGCCCATGTCGCACATGCGGTCTGCCTCGTCCAACACCACCATCTCCACCCCGGAGAGGCGGATGCTGTGGTCGCCCATCAGGTCGAGCAGGCGTCCCGGACAGGCCACCACCACATCCACGCCTCGGCGCAGGGCCTTCACCTGGGCATGGCGGCTGACGCCCCCGTACACGGTGGCGCTGCGCAGGCCGGTGTGCCGGCCCAGGAGGCGGAGGCTCTGGTGGATCTGCTCGGCCAGCTCTCGGGTGGGGGCCAGGATGAGGGCTCGGGGCACGCCCCGTCCTCGGCCGTCCTGGAGGCGTTGGAGGAGGGGCAGGACGAAGGCGGCGGTCTTGCCGGTGCCGGTCTGGGCCAGGCCCAGGAGGTCCCGGCCTTCCAGGGCCACGGGGATGGCCTGGGCCTGGATGGGGGTGGGCGTCGTGAAGCCGGCGGCTGCCACGCCCCGCTGGATCCGCGGGTGCAGGGCAAAGCGATCGAAGGTCATGGGTGTGCTCCTTGGCAACGTTGGACTGCATTCGAGCCAAGTCGCACACTCAGCTCTGATATGCAGAGGGAAAAGGCGGTTCGGGGACCTGCGGCCGGGGCAACAGCTCCTCGGAGAGAACGGGGACACCCGGGCGGGGCCCGGTGAACCCAGGTTCACCCCTCCAGCATACCCTGGATGGGTGAAAAGCGCAAACGGCGGGGCCTGAGCGGTTCAGGGGCCCCCTGGAGGCGGGCCGGCCTTCCCATGCCCACGTAGGGGCCATAGGGCGACGAGGCTGTGGCTCGCCAGCACACAGAGGAGCGGCATGATGGCCACCCGGAAACGGGGGGCGCCCGCGGGACCGGCCACTCCGGCCAGATAGAGGACGATGCCCCCGAAGAGCCAGGGCCAGGACGGCCGACGAAGGTGGGCGAGCAGGGTGCGGAGAGCCAGGCCATAGACCAGGGCCAGATAGGGGACGGTGAAGGCCATGTAGGCCCAGAAGGTTGGAGGAAACGTTTCCAACGCGGTCATCAGGGAACGCCATTGGCTGGGGGCCGTGATGAGCATGCCGTAGATCGCCGAAGTGTCTATCTGGGTCTCCCCGGTGAGCACGGTGTTGACGGCAAAGACGCCGGGCAGGAAGACCTTGGCGGTGCCGAGGAGATGAACCCGGGCGTAGTTCCAGGGCCGCTTGCCGATCTCGTCCAGGGCCAGACGAAGGGCTCGGTCCGCGAACTCCGCCTCGTTCCAGCGAAAGGCGCCCTGTTCCCGGAGTTGGGCGTCGTACCGTTGCGCGACGGACCAGTGGTCCTCTCCGGTCTCCAGGGCTTTGGCCAGAGCGGCGCCGTAGTAGAGCATGTTGATGCCGGGAGCCGAGGTGAGGTTGGGGACCCCGAAACGGGCGAGGTTGCGCAGCCGCCAGGGCAGCAACACCATCTGAAACGCGAGGAGGTACAGGACCGCATGCCCGACGATCTGTCGGCGGGGTGCCCCCTGGCGGAGTCGGGCCGCAGACCACGCGACGACGAAGAGCAACGGCAGGTACAGGGAGCGGGGGTGCGTGAGGGTGGCCAGGCCCAGGGCAAGGCCGCTGGCCAGGGCCCATTTCGGTTCCGGTCGCGCCAGCATGACCATGCCCAGGAAGATGGAGCCCGTCAAGAGCAGGGTGTACTCGGTATCCGACCAGAGGAGAGCGGTGTACAGGATGGAATGAGGGCTCAGGGCCAGGAGGGCCGCGGCCAGAAGTCCGGCCCGGGGAGCGATGAGCCGGCGGGCCATCAGGTAGACCCCCAGGACGGTGAGGGTTCCCATCAGGGCCTGCAGGAACAGCATGGCGACCGGTTCCCGGTCGAACAGCCTGTAGACCGCGGCCAGGGTCAGCGGATAGATGGGGGTGCGAAAGTTGTCGGGCCGGTAGGGTGGGGCCGAATCCCTGGAGAAGCCGTGGCCCTGCACCAGGTTCTGTGCGAGCTGATGGTAGCCAATGGCGTCGGTCTGGAGGTAGCGCTCCGGATAGGGCGCCACATAGGCCACCAACGCGAGTCGGAGGGCCAGGCCGACGCCCAGTACCAAGGCCAGCGCCCGGCCGTGAGGCGAGCACAGCTTGGGGCTCCAGAGTCCACCCATGGATAGACGCTGCATCTCAGGGTGTCCTCCCGGCTTGGAGGAAGACGACGGAGCTGCGTTGAGAAGCTCCCGTGGAAGGCCTGAATGCCCCGGAGATACCCTCTCGTTCCCGTGGCGGTCCACGGTGTCCCCTGGGGCGTGGTCCGGGGCGAGGTTCTCCTCATTCTAAATCTCGTCTCCTCGCAAGAGGGCTCCGGCAATCCATGGAATTCCCTCTGCCGCGCCTCGCACGGAAGCGGGCCTCAATGGCCGTGAGGGCGTTCTTCAATCCGGCGGGGATGGGTCGGACCCAGAGCTCTGTGGTTGTCCCGGTGTGGGAGGGGCAGGGGGTCACAGCCGGGATCGCACCGCCTCCTGCCTCAGGGTGTCGCTCCGCTCCAGCCGTTCTCGGGCCTGGGAGAGCCACCCACGGTCTGCCTCCAGCTCCTGGGCCAGGGCGTCCAGGAGCCGGGCAGTGGCCTCGGGCGCGGCGCCGCCCGGCCCCCGACGGACGGCCACGAAGTGCCAGGGGTCCAGGGCCTGGTGGAACGCAGCGGCATCCAGGGCCACCTCCTGGCCCAGGACGGCCCGGGCGGCGGCCTGGAGATCTGCCAGGGTGAGGTCCTGGGCCTGCTTGCCCTGGGCCAGGGCGTCGTGGACCAGGCGGGCCACCACCTGGTGGGCCGCGCGGAAGGGGAGGCCGGCGCTGTGCACCAGGGTGTCCGCGAGCTCGGTGGCTGTGGTGAAGCCCCCGCCGGCCTGCTGGGCCAGCCGCTCCCGGTCCACCTCCACGGTTTCCAGGACAGCCGTGTAGAGGGCCAGGCTCTCCTCCAGGGCGGCCAGAGCCCCGTGGACCGGCGGCAGGATCTCGTCCTCGATGTCCTGGGTATCGCCGTAGGGGATGTTGTGGCACTGGGTCACCACCGTGGCGGCCAGCCCCAGGGCCCGGCTCAGGCGGGCCCGCAGGTGTTCCAGCGCCACGGGGTTGCGCTTCTGGGGCATGATGGAGCTGATCTGGAGGAAGCTGGGGTGGAGGCGCAGCCCCCCCACCTCCGCGGTGGCCAGGAAGAGCAGATCCCGGGTCACCCGGCCCAGGTCCACAGCCCAGGCCTGGATCCCGTGGGCCATGGCCAGCAGGTGGTCGCTGGCCGCGATGGCGTGGTGGGTGCTGGCCAGGATGCCGTCGAAGCCCAGGAGCTGGGCCAGCCGTTCTCGGTCCAGAGGGAGGCCTGTGCCGGTGAACGCGGCAGCCCCCAGGGGGGAGAGGTTGACCCGTTGGTACGCGAGCTGGAGGAGGGATTGGTCGTGGCCCAGGGTGCTCAGGACACCGGCCAGGTAGTGGGCCAGGGTGGTGGGCTGGGCGGGCTGGGTATGGGTGTAGCCCGGCATGAGGGTGTGGAGGTGCTGCCGGGCCAGGGCGAGCAGGGCCGCGCGCAACCGGGCTCCTGCTTCGTACAGGTCCAGCAGGTGGTCCCGGAAGTCCAGCCGGGCCAGGGCCTGGCCCAGGTCGTTGCGGCTGCGCGCGAGCTGGAGGTTGCCGCCGAGTTCCGGTCCCACCCGTTCGATGATGGCTGCCTCGGTGCGGAAGAAGAGGTCCTCGATGCCGGGGCGATAGTCCAGGGCCTGGGGACCGGCGGCCTGGAGGGCCTGGATGGCCTGGAGGAGGGCCCGGGCGTTCTCGGGGGAGATGAGGCCCTGTTCAGCCAGGACCAGGGTGTGGGCCTGGTGGCAGGCCCACATGGGCTCCAGCCAGCAGCGCTGGGCGTCCCCGTATCCGGGCCGGAGCACCGTGCGTTCGTAGACGGGATGGGGGAAGTGGGTCACGGCGTCAGCCCTTCAGCCCGGTGAGCGCGATGCCCTTGATGATCTGGCGCTGGAAGACGAGGAAGACCGTGAGCAGGGGCACGCTGGCCAGGCTGGCCGCGGTCATGATCTTCTCCCACTCGGTGGTGGACTCGCCTCGGAAGAAGCTCAGGCCCACGGGCAGGGTGTAGTACTCTCGGCCGCTGGCGATGATCAGGGGCCAGATGTAGGCGTTCCAGTTGCCGATGAAGTTGAAGATGGCCAGCGCGGCGATGGCCGGCCGCACCAGGGGCAGCGCGATGCTCCACCAGATCCCGAACTCGCTCATGCCGTCGATCCGGGCCGCGTCCAGCAACTCGTTGGGCACGCCGTCGAAGAACTGGCGCATGAGGAAGATGCCCGCCGCGGTGATCACCCCAGGGAAGGCGATGCCCCAGTACTGGGCCAGTCCCTGGTGCCAGCCCCACTGGACGCTCATGGTGTACCAGGGGATGATGAGCATCTCGGTGGGAACCATCAGGGTGCCCAGCATGCCGATGAAGATGAGCTCCTTGCCCGGAAAGCGGAACTTGTTCAGGGTGTAGCCGGCCAGCGCGTCGAAGAAGACCACGCTGGTGGTGCTGATGATGGCCACGATGATGCTGTTCAGGTACCAGCGGCCGAAGTTGGCCGTCTGGAGCACCCGCACGTAGTTCTCCAGGGTGGGGTTCTGGGGCAGGAAGGAGAACTGGACCATCTCCGGCGGGGGCTTCAGGCTGGTCAGCAGCATCCAGATGAAGGGGGTGACCATGGCCACCGCGCCCAGGCTCAGGAGGACGTAGGCCAGGGCGCTGCTCCAGGTGAGGCCGCGGCCTCGGCCCGGCGCGGAGACCACCCGGTCGGCCAGCTCCAATGTCCGTTCCACCCGCGTCTCCACGGCCATGATGCGTGCCTCCTGGCGGATCTTCGCCGCCTCAGTACTCCACCCGCTGGGAGAGGAAGCGGAGCTGCACGATGGTGATCAGGAGGATGAGGAGAAAGAGGATCACGGTCAGCGCGGCCGCGAAGCCCATGTTGTAGCTGGAGAACCCCTCCCGGTAGACCTCCAGGACCACGGTGGTGGTGCTCTTCAGAGGGCCTCCGGTGCCCTGGGGGCTCATGTTCTGGACCAGGGCGAACATGCGCAGGTAGGAGATGGTGCCCAGGACGGTCAGGTAGACGATGACCGGGTTCAGCAGGGGCAGGGTGATGTGGCGAAAGAGCTGCCAGGGGGTGGCACCGTCGATCCGCGCGGCCTCGTAGTACATCTCGGGGATCTGCTGGAGCCCGGCCAGGAAGATGATCACCGCGAAGCCCAGGTTCTGCCACACGGCCACCGCGGTGATGGACTGGAGGGCCTGTTGCGGGCTCTTGGTGAAGGGCTGGTTGGGCAGGCCCAGGGCCGAGAGGACCTGGTTGATCAGGCCGGTCTGGGGCTGGTAGAGCCAGTTCCACACGAAGGCCACGGCCACCGCGGAGGTGACGTAGGGCGCGAAATAGGCCACCCGATAGAGGGTGACGAAACGGCGGATGTGGTTCATCATCAGCGCGATGGCCAGGCCCAGCACCAGTTGGGAGGGCACGCCGTAGACCACGTAGCGGATGGTGTTCCAGAACGCGGCCCGGACCGCGCTGCGGGGCTTGAACAGCTCCTCCCCGATCTGTCGGTAGTGCTCCAGCCCCACCCAGGGACCGCTGGCCTCGAAGACGTTCCAGTCACGGAAGCTGATGTTGAAGGCCAGCAGGGTGGGATACCAGCGGATCACCACGAAGAAGAGGACGGGGATGGCCAGGAAGATGTAGGCCCAGAGAACCTGGCGCTGGTGTAGGGTGAGTCGCATGGCATCCTCCTTCCGGGGCTCCCCCCCGCGTGGCGAGAGGAGGAGCCCCGGAACGGGGGCGTTACCGATCGCCCCAGAACTCGTCCAGCACAGCCTGCTCCTCCTCCGCGGCGATCTCCAGGGCTTCATCCGGGTCCATCTCGGCCAGGACCACGTTGTCGAAGGCGTCGATGAGGACCTGGCGCTGCTTGCTCTCGTCCACGAAGAAGGTCGCGTGCGCGTACTCCAGGCCTCGGGCAAAGGCGCCCAGCTTGGGGTCGGCCAACAGCTCGGGATCGCTGCCGGCTTCGATCTGCGCGGGCAGCTCACCCACCTCCCGCACCCACAGGGCGCCGGCCTCTGGGCTGGTGATGAACTTCAGGAACTTCACCGCGGCCTCCATGCGCTTGGGATCCGCGGCGGCCTTCTTGGTGATGCCGTGGGTCCAGTAGGAGCCGAAGGTGCTCTTGATGCCGTTGTACTCGGGCAGCTCCGCGACGCCGAAGTTCAGGTCCGGGGCCTTGTTGGCGATGGTGCCCAGCCGGAAGGAACCGTCCACGTGGAAGCAGACCTTGCCGGCCAGGAACGCGTTGGTGCTGCCGTCGAACAGGTCCTTGTCCCCGGTCTCCAGCTCGGTGCGGAAGGAGACCAGGTAGCGCCAGGCCTCCTTGCCCGCGTCGCTGTTGTACATCACCTGGCGGTAGTCGTCGCTGTAGGGCTGCCCACCGAACTGCCGGACCAGCACCTCCCGGAACCAGTGGTGGTCCTGGGCCGCGGGCTCCACCACAAAGCCCTGCACCAGGAAGTTGCCCTGGTCGTCCCGCTGGGTGCACTGGACGGCCATCTCCCGGAGCTCATCCAGGGTTCGGGGCGGCGATTCGGGATCCAGCCCGGCCTGGGCCATCAGGTCCTTGTTGTAGAAGAGGGCTAAGGTCCGCACCGCGGTGGGCAGGGTCCACAGCTTCCCGTCCCAGATGCTGGCCCGGACCATGGGGCTGAACTGCTCCTCCACCATGCGGATGGGGAACTCGTCCTCGGGCAGGGGGACCAGATAGCCCGCGTCGATCCAGGCCACCTGCCAGCCGTAGAAGAGGGTGACCACGTCGGGCCCCACGCCGGCCGGGACACTGGCCGCGATCTTGTCCCGGAACTCCGCGTAGGGGATGTCCGCGTTGTGGATCACCCGGATGTTCGGGTTCTCGGCCTGGAACATCTCGATGAGCTTGTCCATGGCCTTCACCCGGGCCTCGAAGTTGTACTGCCAGTACTCGATCTCGATGACCTCCTCCTCCGCGGCCGGGGCCTCCTCCTCTGGGGCCGTCTCCTGGGCCGGCGCGGCCTCCTGGGCCTCTGGAGCGGCTTCCTGGCCACCGGGCGCGGCCGGGGCCGGGCACGCGGCCAGGACCAGCGCGGCCGTCAACAACACGGCGAGAACCATCCACAGACGTCGGTGCAACATGGCGACCTCCTTGAGTGTGGGCGTGGAACGTGGAACACAGGTGGAAAGGATGCGCCACCGGAGGGATGCACGGCATCCCCCCGGTGGACCCTCAGTCTCCGGCCTCCTTGTGGGGGGGCCGCTCCTCCATCTTCAACAGCCTCCGCGCGTTGCCGGCAAAGATCATCTGGATGTGCTCCGCGGGCATGTTCAGGTCCAGACAGTCCCGCATCTGGTCCTGGAGATAGCGGAAGGCGAAGCCTCGGGGAAACCAGCTGGAGTCCGAGCCGAAGAGGATGCGTGTCGGCCCCACCGTCTCGTAGAACTTGCGGAAGAGGTACTTGACGCTCACCTCTCCGGGGACCCAGCGGATCCACTGCAGGCTGCCGCTGGTGTCCACGCACACGTTGGGACAGGCCCAACAGAGCTGGAGGGTCTCTCGCTCCCAGGCACAGCCGAAGTGGGGCACCACAAAGGTCACCTCGGGAAAGGCCTTGGCCACGTTGTGGAGCTTCAGGGGGTTGATGTTCTCGTGCCAGGCGATCCCACCCGCCCCGCCCTGGATGCCGAAGTGGATCAGCACCGGGATCTCCAGCTCCGCACATTTCTCCCAGACAGGCCAGATGCGCGGATCCTCGATGGGCTGCTCGATGCTGGGGGCCAGGAGCTTGTAGCCCCGCAGGCCCAGCTCCCGCACGGCCCGGTCCAGCCGTTCCACCGCGTCGGGCAGGAAGGGGCTGTGGTGGGCGAAGCCGAAGAACCGGCCCGGGTACTGGGCACAGATCTGGGCCAGATGTTCGTTGCCCCCACCGGTGACGAAGACGATGGCCCGGATGCCGTAGCGCTCCAGCTCCTGGAGCCACCGGCGGGCCTGTTCCTCGTCCCCGGGGTGGGCCTCTGGGGGCTCTGGCCGGGGGAAACCCCACATCCGTCGCCAGTGTTCCTGGTAGGGGCGGCTCATCTCCCGGATCCGCTGGGCCCGTTCGGGCCCCACCTGTGCGATGTAGCGCTGGACCGTGTCGCCCATGTCGGGGAACCAGGGGCGATTCGTCGGGAAGTGGGCGTGGAAATCGATGACCTCGAAACCCTGGTACATGGTGTGTCCGCCTGTGGATGAAAGGGATGGACGGAACGGCTCCACGGGAGCCCGGTGGCGGCTATCGAGCCGTCACCCGGATCCGGTCCACCGGGACCAGATCCGGCGAGCGGGCCAGGAGGGCCGCGCCCTCGGCCGGCGACATGGCCGGCTGGACCAGGCAGGCGCCGGGCAGGGCCGCGTGGAGGGCCCGCTCCAATGCGCTGCAGACCTGGGGGGCATGGCCCAGGATGCTGCCCAGGGAGGCCACCCGGGGGCGCCGGGTCCACTGGACCCGGCGCAGGGCCGCCACCACCGAACGGGCCAGGGCCTGGCCCGCGCCCTCCAGGATCTGGCCGGCCACCGGATCCCCCCTGTGGGCCACCTGGATCACCTCCTGGGCGAACCGGGTGATGTCCCGATGGGCCTGGACCGGGTCCCGGTTCAGGTGGGCCAGCCATCGGGCCCCGACGCCCTCGGCCGGATGGCCGAAGACCGCCGCCATCCGTTCGGTCAGCGCGGTCTCTGGCCCTCGGCCGTCCAGGGCCCGCAGGGCCGCCCGCAGTCCTTGGCGCCCAATGTCGAAGCCGCTGCCCTCGTCGCCCAGCCAGTGTCCCCAGCCGTCGGCGTGGGCGCTGCGCCCCTGGGCGTTCACGGCCAGGGCGATGGCCCCGCTGCCCGAGAGGACCACCCCACCGGGTCGGCCCTCCAGGGCGCCGGCCCAGGCCGCGACCCCGTCGTTCACGGCCAGCCAGGAACCGGTCAGCCGGCTCCGGCGGGACACCTGGGCCATCATGGCCCGGATGACCGGCGTGTCCGTCTCGGCGTCCAGCCCGGCCAGGCCGGCCCCCCAGGCCTCCACCTGGCTCGGGCAGATCCGGGCGGCCTCCAGAGCCTGGGCCAGGGCCTCCATCAGGTTTTCCACGGCCGTCTCCGGGCCCACCACCTGGTAGTTGCTGGGCCCGGCCTGCCCGGCACCCAGGCGCTCCCCTCGGGGATCGACGACCACAGCACGGGTCTTGGTTGCGCCGCCATCGATGCCGATGAACACGGGGGATCTCTCCGCTCAGGGGACCACCAATGGGATGCCGTCGACCCATATCTGGGTATTGCGCAACACCAGGGCCGCTGCCCCGATCAGGATGGCCCGATCGCCCAGCTGGGCCGCGTCCAGCTCGGGCATGGAGGGCACCAGCCCCTGAAGCCGATCGCGCAGGGCGGGCAGGAGCAGATCCGCGGCGTGGACCGCCTGACCCCCCAACAGGATCCGTTCTGGGTTGAGCACCACGGCCAGGGCTGCAACGGCCATGGCCAGATGGTCGGCCATCTCCGCCACCAGCCTGGCTGCCAGAGGGTCTCCTTCTCGGGTGGCCTGGAACACCGCCTGGGAGCTCAGGGGAGCGGCCTGGGCCAGCACACTGGATGCACCGCGCTCCAGCGCTTCCCGGGCCCGGCGCACCAACCCGTGCAGGCCAGCCACCTCCTCCAAGGGGCCATATCCCTGGTATGTCCGGCCCAAGGCCTCTGGGGTGGGTGGCAGATAGCCCACCTCGCCCGCGGCCTCGCTGGCCCCTCGGTAGACCCGCCCGTCCAACACCAGGCCGGCCCCCACTCCGGTGCCCACAGCCAGGACCGCCAGGTAGCGGCTCCCGCGGCCCGCCCCCCGCCAGCTCTCCCCCAGGGCCAACAGGTTCACGTCGTTCTCCACGAAGACCGGCACCGGCCAGCGGGACTCGATCCAGGCCTTCAGGGGCAGATCTCGCCAGCCCAGGCTGGCCGCCCACACCACCGTGCCGGACTCCCACAGGACGATGGACGGTGCACCGACGCCGATGCCCTGGGGGCGAGGACGCCCCAACCGACAGGGGCGGTCGAGCATCCGGTGGAGGAGATCCTCCAGGGCGGCCAGGTTGGCCTGGGCGTCCCCGGGCACCGGGTGGGCCTGGAAGGTCTCCACGATCTCGCCGTTGAGGTCGGTCAGGGCCGCCTGCCAGATCTCGCCGCTCAGGTCCAGGGCGGCGATGCATCCGGCCTGGGCGTTGAAGCGCACCAGCCGGGCCGGGCGCCCTCCCTGGCGCCCGGTGGCCCGGGCGCCTGTCTCCTGGAGCAGCCCCACCGCCAACAGGGGATCCACCAGACGCCCCACCGTGGAGGGGTTCAACCCCAGCTCTCGGGCGATCTGGGCCCGGCTCAGGGGGCCCCGATGCCGGAGCAGCCGCAGGATGGCCTCCTGGTTGATGCGACGAGCCGTTCGGGGGTCGCCGGTCGGGTAGGGGATCATCTCCGCCTCGGGTGGCACGGGACAGGCCTTTTTTGCGAGGTGCAACAAACTGGTTGTGCCATCCTATTGTATGGATTCCAGGCAGGCTGTCAAGCTGACGAAACCGTAATCTCGGGGCAGTTTTGACGCAGCGGATCGGTGGGCCTATAATGGCAGGGCCTCCATCGGGAGTTCCGGCGCAGCGGGGTGGGACATGCCTGCCCATCCCGTCTCGGGGCAGAGACAGGCGCACCTCTGGCCTGTCCAGGAACTCTCCTTCAAGAGCGGGCAATTTGGCCCAAACCGTACGCCCACGGCGTGCGTCCTGAATAGGGACAGGAGCGCCTTCGGCATGAGCACGTCCAGGCCAGAGCCGAGCCTCCAGGACAGCCCTTCGCTCAACGACCGGGAGCTGCTGGCCCGGATCCGCCAGCAGGACACGGCTGCCTTCGAGGCCTTCTACGACCGTCATGCCGCCACGGTATACGGTCTCCTGCAGCGGATCGTCCAGGACCGCGGCGTCGCGGACGACCTCCTCCAGGAGACCTTCTGGCAGGTCTGGGAGAAGGCAGCCCAGTTCACGGCGGCAGGCAGCGGCGCGAGCTGGCTGTACCGGATCGCTCGCAACAAAGCCCTGGATCATCTGCGTCGTCGCCAGGCCAGGCCCCAGGCCGCGGAGCCGCCCGAGATCGGGTGGGAGCTCTTCCTGGTCGGCGACGAGGACGTGGAGGAGGCGGTCCAGCGTTCCTGGGATCGCGAGGCAGTGGTCGCAGCCCTGGCCGGCCTGCCTGCCGAACAGCGGCGCTGCCTGGAACTGGCCTACTTCGAGGGGCTTTCGCACCGGGAGATCGCCCAGACGCTGTCCATCCCCCTGGGCACGGTGAAGACCCGCCTGCGCATGGCTCTGGAGAAGCTGGAACGGGCCCTGCGGGCTCAGGGGTACCCGGTGGAAGAACACTGATCGAACCATGGATGTCGAACCCATGAATGGAACGGAAGGAGCCATCCCGCCGGAGATCGAGGCCCTCCTGCCCGGCTATGTGTTGGGCGCCCTGGAGCCCGAGGAACAGGCCCAGGTGGAGCAGTACCTCCAGGCGTATCGGGCCCTGGCCCATCGTCTCCAGGCTCTGGCCACCACCGTGGACGCCCTGGCCCTTTCGGTGGAACCCGTGGCGCCCCCGGCCCACGCGCGGCGGGAACTCCTGGCCCGGGTTCGGGCCTCCAGCACGGCGAGCCCCTCCAGGGGCGACGATCCGGTCCCCTACACCCCTCCTGCAGAGACCCCGGCCGCCTCTGCCTCTCCCCAGCAGCGCCCAAGGAGGCGTCTCGGCCTTTCCCCAGGGGTGTGGTCGGGGGCGGCCGTCATCTCGGCCGCCGCGGCCCTGGTCCTGGCCCTCCTCTGGTTCCAGGCCCTGGGGCATCTTCGGAACCAGACCCAGCAGGTGGCCCGTTTGCAGGATCGGTTGGCGGAGGTCCAGGCCACCCTGGCACGCCTGGAGGAGGAGAACACCCGGCTCCGGGCTCGCCTGGACGAGGTGGAGTCCCGGTGGGCTCGGCTCACCGAGCCCGAGGCATACATCGTGCTCCAGGGCACGGAGGAGGCCCCGAACGCGGAGGGTGTCTTCTACGTCGCGGGGGACACGGGCCTGCTGGTCTTCTGGGGCCTGTATCCCCCCCCGCCCGGCAAGACCTACCAGCTCTGGCTTGTCCCGGAGGATGGACCGCCCATCCACGCGGGCTTCCCCCACGCGGATTCCCAGGGCTACGGGGTGATCCGGGTCCAGGTACCGCCGGACCTGAAGGCGAAGTTGGGCCGGGTGGGCATCACGGTGGAGCCGGCCGGCGGAAGCCCAGGGCCCACGGGACCTCGGGTCCTGGTGGGGTTCTCCGGCTAGCCTCCCCACATCGTCGTCGGTCCTCTTCCCCGTTTCCCAGCCCAGGACGGGGCCGGGTTCGTCGTCTTTGTCTAGGGGCCCCATCGCTGTGCAGAGGAGCCGCGATGTGAACCCATCCCCTGCTGTGTACCCACCCCCGGAGACCGTGGCCGCGGCCCGTGCGCTGCGGGAGGCCATCCAGGACAACGTGGCCCAGGTCATCGTGGGCAAGGCCCCGGTGGTGGACCTGCTCCTGGTGGCCCTCCTGAGCGGCGGCCATGTCCTGTTGGAGGACGTGCCGGGCATCGGCAAGACCACCTTGGCCCGGGCCCTGGCCCGCAGCCTGGACCTGGACTTTGCCCGCATCCAGTTCACCCCGGATCTCCTGCCGGCGGATGTCACCGGGATCGCGTTCTACAACCAGCAGACCCAGGACTTCGAGTTCCGTCCGGGCCCCCTCTTCAGCCAGATCCTGTTGGCGGATGAGATCAACCGGGCCACGCCTCGGACCCAGTCTGCGCTGTTGGAGGCCATGCAAGAGGGGCAGGTGACGGTGGACCGGGAGAGCCACCCTCTGGCCCGCCCCTTTCTCGTGTTGGCCACCCAGAACCCCATCGAGCTGGAGGGCACCTTCCCTCTGCCCGAGGCCCAGCTCGATCGCTTCCTCATGGTGGTCCAGATGGGCTATCCCACCCTGGAGGAAGAGGAGGAGATCCTGGTCCGCTACCAGCGACAGGATCCCCTGGCCGCTCTGGCCCCGGTGGCCTCCGCGGAGACGGTGCTGGCCCTGCAGGAGGGCGTTCGCCACATCCACGTGAACCCGGAAGTGCGCCGCTACCTGGTCCAGGTGGTGCGGGCCACCCGCGACCACCCGGCCGCGGAGCTGGGCGCCTCTCCTCGGGGCACCCTGGCCCTCTACCGGGCTGCCCAGGCGCTGGCTGCCCTCCAGGGGCGGGACTTCGTGGTGCCGAGCGATGTCCAGTTCCTGGCCTCCCATGTGCTGGCACATCGGATCCACATCAGCCCCCAGACCCGGTTGCGAGGTCGCACGCCGAGCCAGGTGGTGGCCGAGGCCTTGGAACAGGTGCCGGTGCCTGTGGTGGAGTGAGACCATGGCCCAACGGCCCACCCCTTCGCCGCCGCCATCCCTGCCCGACTCCTCGGGGTGGGCGTTCCTCTGGCGCCCGGGCCGGCGGCGCTTCATCCTGGAGAACAAGGACACCCAGTTCAACGAGGCCTGGCTGGCTCTGGCCCTGCTGCTGATCGGGGCCGGGCTCCTCCTCCGGCAAGGGTTCCTCACCGGAGCGGGCCTGGGCCTGGTGGTTCTGGTGGGCGCGGCCTGGCTGTGGAGCTACTGGAGCCTGGCCGGCCTGGACTACCGGCGCCACTTCCAGGAGCGTCGGGCCTTCGTGGGCGAGCGGATCCGGATCACTCTGGAGGTCCGCAACCGCAAACCCCTGCCGCTCACCTGGTTGGCCGTGCGAGATGTCTTCCCGGCCGCCCTGCCCGTCTCCAAGGCCCCGGTGATCCTGAACCAGGCCACCAACCAGGCCGAGTTCCGCACCTTCTGGATGCCCGGTGCCTTCCAGACCCTCCGTCGGGAGTTCGAGATCCAGTGTGTGGCCCGGGGGTTCCATCGCTTCGGGCCCGCGCGGTTGGAGACCGGCGACGGCTTCGGGTTCTTCAGCCGGCAGGTGCGCCTGCCCCAGGAGGAGTACCTGATCGTCTACCCCCGTCTCTACCCGGTGGAGGCGCTGGGCCTCCCGGCCCACAGCCCCTTCGGCTCCCAGCAGGTCGCCAGCCCCCTCTTCGAGGATCCCCTGCGTCCGGCCGGTGTCCGGGAATGGCAGGAGGGCGACAGCCCCCGGCGAGTGCACTGGAAGGCCACCGCGCGACACCGGCGGCTGCTCAGCCGGGTCTACGAGCCCAGCCGAGAGGTGCAGATCCTGGTGGTGTTGAACGTGGCCACCCTGGCCCGGCCCTGGCATGGGTCCATTCCCGAGCTGTTGGAACGGGCGGTGAGCGTGGCCGGCAGCCTGGCCGCCTGGGCCACGGAACGGCGACTGCCGGTGGGTCTGTTGGCCAACGGCACCCTCCCCGGCAGCGACCGCCCGCTCCGGCTGATGCCCGGCCGGAGCCCACGCCAGCTTGTCCGGATCCTGGAGCTCCTGGCCGCGGTGACCTCCTTCGCTGCCCAGCCCATCGAACAGCTCCTCCTGCAGGAGGCTCCCCGCCTTCCCTGGGGTACCACTGTGATGGTGGTGACCGCGGTCACCCACCCCGAGCTTCTGGCCGTGTTGTCGGAGCTGGCCCAGGCAGGGCGCCCGGTGACCCTGTTCACCCTGGCCGAACGGCCGCCCCAGGTGCCGAGTTCTGGGTTCCAGGTGTACCATCTGCCCCATCGGGTGGCCGACGGGGTGGCTCCGGCCCGGGTGTGAGGGGATATCATGTTGTTCTCCCCGCGCCATCGGCTCCTCTACCTGGCCCTCCTGGGCATGGAGGCCACGGTCCACACGCCCTTTGTGTGGCTGGTAGCCCGGCGCTGGGCCCAGATAGGGGTGCCCCTGGCCGGGCTCTCCCTGGGGGAGACATGGGCCCTGCTGGCCGGGACCCTGTTGGCCGCGCTCCTGGTGTTGGAGCTCCTGGGCCGGGCCATCCACCACCAGGGGTTCTATCGCGGGGCTGTGGCGGTGCTGGCCGTGGCCACCGGCCTGGGGGCCGTTCGGATGTGGGTCTACCCCCACGGCGGATCTCGCTGGCTGACGGAGACCGTGGGGGCCCTCTGGGCCCTGCCCGCGCGGCTGGAGCCGCCGGCCTTCGTCCTGCTGTGGAGCCTGGTGCTGTGGTGGCGGATCGCGGTGCTGAGCAGTCGGGAGCGGGGTTTCTTCAGCGTTGGCCTGAGCTTCCGCCTGGGCCTGTTGCTCCTCCTGGTGGAGGCCGGAGTGCTTGCCTGGGGGGATTCCACGACCACCCAGGCCGGCCTCCAGGTGCTGGCCCTCTACCTCTTCTGGGGGCTGTGGGCGGTGTCCCTGGCCCGAGCGGACGACAAGGCCGCGGATGCGCCGGGGAGCGCGGTGGCCCTGCTTTCCTGGGGACGATTGGCCCAGCTCCTGGCCCTGATCGGCCTGACCGTAGGGGCTGTCTATGGGGTGGCTGTCTGGCTGGCCCCGGCCCGGCTGTGGGCCATCCTCCACAGCCTGGACCCGCTGTGGGCCCTGTTGGGGTGGGGGCTGAGCTGGGTGCTCTACGGGCTCGCGTTCGCCCTGGCCCAGGTGGTCCGGGGAGTGGCCTTCCTCCTGGCCCCCTTGGTCCAGGAGTTCGATCTGGCCGAACTTCTGGCTCGGATGGATGCCCTCTTCCCTCGGGAGGAGCTGGCCGAGGAGGGCGCCGGGGCCACGGCCCCAGCCGGACCCTACGCCCGGTGGGCATGGATCCTCCTGCGGTTGGGCTTCCTCGGGCTCCTCCTGGCGGCCCTGGTGGGCGGGATCCTCCTCTTCCTGGCCCGAGCTCGGGACGAGGCCCATGCGATCCGGACGGACGAGGAGGTTGGGCCGGCCCGGTTCGCGCCCGAGGAACCCCTGTCGCGGCTGCGTTCCTGGCTGGAGCGCCGGCTCCGGGCCATGGCCCGCCTCGGCGGAGGTCCTGGACTCCTGTCCCCGATCTCCGTAGAGCACATCTACGCCAACCTATGTCGGATGGCCCGGGGCCGGGGACACCCCCGACGCCCCTGGCAGCCGCCGGATGGCTATCTTCCGGAGCTGTGTCGGGCTTTCCCCGGCCACGAGGAGGCCCTGGTCCGCATCACCCAGGCCTACATGCAGGTCCACTACGGCGACCGCCCCCTGGATCCAGAGACCCTGGCCCAGGTCCGTCGCGACTACGACCTGCTCTGTCAGGGCCTCTTCTCGGCCGGCGGAGGCTCGACAAGCTGAGACAGGACCCTGGGCTGCGCCCGTTGTCCTGCCACACGGCCAGGGCTTGCCGGGCTCGGTCGGCTTCCTGCGGTTTGGGGGACGGTTTTTGCGGACTTGACAGGGGGTGGGAAGTGTGGGATACTCGGTCCAACATGCCCGCTGGAGCCGGAGGTCGGGTCGCTGCCGACAGCCTTTCCCGGCTCCACCCCGGAAATGCCATCCCAAAAGGAAAGGAGGTGATGCCCTATGGATAGTCGTCGTATCCAGGGTCCGGTAGCATCACCTCGGAGGTTCCTCCGTTAGAGGCTACCGGACCCAACTGTCCGAGGACGCCGCAGCTCCACGGCTGCGGCGTCCTCGCGTCTATCCCTGGGCCGTCGAGGCCTGGGGCGCGGCGCTGCGGGCCCGGGCCAGGGCGAAGGCATCGTCCTGGGGTTCGTAGCCCAGGATCTCCCGGGTGTCGCTGATGTCCAGCCGCTTGTAGCGGTTGTCCGAGAGGCCGTGGAAGATGCCGAACCGGACCGAGTCGGGGGCCTCGATGCTGGCCACCATCAGGCGCACACAGTCCTCCATGGTGAGGATGATGTCGATGTAGGGGTGTTCCAGGTCGATCATCTCCGAATCCCGGGGCTGGACCGCGCCGAAACGCAGGCAGTGGACCGAGACCCCTCGGCGGTCCGCGTAGAGGCGGGCCAGGGCCTCTCCCCAACACTTGGTGGCCCCGTAGAGGTTGATGGGGCGAACCGGCATCCCCGTGTGGACCTGGACGTCCTTCGGATAGCCGAAGACCGCGTTGATGCTGCTGGCGTAGACGATGCGGCGCACCCCGGCCTGGGCCGCGGCCTCGAAGACGTTGTAGGTGCCGATGATGTTGGCCGGCAACAGCCGCTCCCAGGGCGCGTACATGCTGGGGTCTGCTGCCAGATGGATGACCGTGTCCATGCCCTGGCACAGGGGCTGGACGGCCTCGGGATCGCTGATGTCCGCGGGGATGAAGGGGTGCCCGAAGGTGTCCTTGGGTTCCTGGCGGTCGGTCAAGGTGAAGGCATAGCGCTCCGCGGTGGAGGCCAGGAAGAACTGACCGATGCGGCCAGCCGCTCCGGTGAGCAGGACCTTGCGTTTCATGGGGACATACCTCCTGGTGTGCGGGCAGGTCGGTCTCAGAGGCGCTCCCCGATCATAGCCTGGACCGGCTCCGGGGTCAAAGTGTTGCCGAGGCAGGGGATAGAACGCGCCTCACCGGTCGGCTGTTCCCGTGCCCCTCTGTTCGAGGTCCCGCGACGCGCCCCAGCATTCGGCCCCGGGGAAGGCCTGGCACCGTATCCGGAGGCTGGACGGGGCAGGCTGTGGTATGATCGGAGTGCTGTCCCGATTCCCCCGTGGAGAGGGCCGTCGAGGGTGCCAGTCCTCCGGCGTCCGGGCCAACAGCAGGCGCTCACCGGCCGATCCGCGGTCAGGTCGGCCCTCTCGCTCCACGCTCTTGGAGGTCTGCCATGTCCGATCCCGTCGGTTTCATCCCCATCGACAGCCCGGATCCTGCCACCTACCGGGTGATCACCCGGGCGCCAGGCCCTGCAGGGCGGCTTCCCCTGGACCCCGACCTGCTGCGCCACGCGCCCAGCGGCGATCTCTTCGGGTGGAGCCAAGACGTGGGAATGGGGTGGGATCCTCGTCGGCTGCGGCGGAAGGCGTTCCTGATCCTGAGCACCCTGGGCGGCGTCCGCCAGGAGGACGGGACCCCGGTGGCCCTGGGCTACCACATCGGCCACTGGGAGGTGGGGTTGCTCGTGCGGGCGGCTGCGGAGGCCTTCACCGAGCTGGACACCGTCCCCTTCGCGGGCCACGTCACGGATCCCTGCGATGGCCGCACCCAGGGCACGCCCGGCATGATGGATTCCCTGCCCTACCGCAACGACGCGGCCTTGGTCCTGCGGCGGCTGATCCGCTCTCTGCCCACTCGGCAGGGGGTCATGGGGGTGGCTACCTGTGACAAGGGGCTCCCGGCCATGTTGATGGCCCTGGCCGCGCAGCGTCACCTGCCCGTGATCCTGGTGCCCGGCGGGGTCACCTTGCCGCCCGAGGCCGGTGAGGACGCGGGCAAGGTCCAGACCATCGGTGCCCGTTTCGCCCACGGGGAGATCACGGTGGAGGAGGCCGCGGAGCTGGGCTGTCGAGCCTGTGCCACGCCGGGGGGCGGGTGCCAGTTCCTGGGCACCGCGGCCACGTCCCAGGTGGTGGCCGAGGCCCTGGGCCTCACCCTGGTCCACGCGGCCCTGGCCCCTTCAGGCCAGCCCATCTGGCTGGAGATGGCCCGGCGCTCGGCCCAGGCCCTGGTGGCTCTGGAGGCCCAAGGCCTCACAGCCCAGGCCATCCTGACCCCGGAGGCCCTCCACAACGCCATGGTGGTTCACGCGGCCTTTGGCGGCAGCACCAATCTGCTCCTCCACCTGCCCGCGGTGGCCCACGCCGCGGGGCTGCCCCGTCCCACCGTGGAGGACTGGCACCGGGTCAATCGGGCGGTGCCCCGCCTGGTGGACGTGCTGCCCAACGGGCCGGTGGGCCATCCCACGGTGCGGGTCTTCCTGGCCGGTGGCGTGCCCGAGGTGATGTGCCATCTGCGGGATCTGGGCCTGCTCCACCTGGATGTCTGGACGGTCCACGGGGCTCGGCTGGGCGATCTGCTGGAGGCCTGGGAGCGGAGCGAGCGCCGTCGTCGCCTCCGGGAGCGGCTCTTCCAGCAGGATCGGGTGGATCCCGATGAGGTGATCTTCTCGCCGGCCCGCGCCCGCGACCGGGGCCTGACCAGCACGGTGACCTTTCCCCGGGGCAACCTGGCGCCTGAGGGCTCGGTGATCAAGAGCACGGCCCTCGCCCCGGAGCTCTTGGGTCCGGACGGTGTCTACCGCAAGGAGGGGCCGGCCCGTGTGTTCACCAGCGAGCGGGAGGCCATTGCCGCGGTGAAGGGCAACCATCCCCGGCCCATCCGACCCGGGGACGTGATCGTGCTCATGGGGCGCGGACCGCTGGGCTGTGGGATGGAGGAGACCTATCAGCTCACCTCTGCGCTCCGCTACCTGCCCTGGGGCGGCCAGGTGGCCCTGGTGACCGATGCCCGCTTCAGCGGGGTGAGCACAGGGCCCTGTATCGGCCACGTGGGCCCCGAGGCCTTGGCCGGCGGCCCTATCGGTCGAGTTCGGGAAGGAGATCGCATCCGGATCTGGGTGGACACGGTGAAGTTGGAGGGTTCCGTGGACCTGGTGGGCCATGGCGGTCGGCGCTACAGTGCCGAGGAGGGCGCCCGGGTCCTGGCCCATCGGGAACCCCATCCGGATCTCCGGCCGGATCCGGGCCTGCCGGACGACACCCGGCTGTGGGCGGCTCTCCAGGCGGTGAGCGGCGGCACCTGGGGCGGCTGTGTCTACGAC
>Ga0256839_1000356_pt1 | contig 59355 bp, 66 predicted proteins | sample 354166metaG_FD_185968 | JGI IMG/M metagenome (GOLD analysis project Ga0256839, IMG submission 185968) | Hydrothermal vent microbial communities from Mid Atlantic Ridge, Atlantic Ocean - 354-166 | ecosystem: Environmental > Aquatic > Marine > Hydrothermal vents | place: Atlantic Ocean: Mid...
CGATAAAGCAGCCTGCAGCCGTAGGCGCTGCCTTTAGATAGCGATGTTTTAATTTTTCGCCATCTAAAGATGGCTCCTACGGGGCGGGTTATCTTTGGGTGGTGTTTGGGGTTTTTCGCCATCTAAAGATGGCTTCTACGAGGTGCGGGTTATCTTTGGCTGTAGGCGCTATCTTTAGGTGGCGATGTTTGGAGGGAGGCTCACCTGCCCATGGTTTGATGGGGGGTGAGCGGGGTCTGTTTTTACTGCATATATAGATTCAAGCGGCGGGCGGTGAGTGAGCCGTCACTCTCACTGTATATTCCGGGGGCTTCGATTCGCTTGACGGTGGCTCCGCTGTTTAGCAGGGTTTGTAGTTCGGTGGCGAACGATTCGAAGCTGAGGTGAAGGTGGTATGAGCCTCTTTGATGAATCACGTAGTGGCTTACTCCTGCTTCACCGGGGAGGATGGTGGGCGGGGTGGTGAGTGCGGTCAGGTCGATGCGTTCGCCTCTGCGGCTGACGTGGTGAAAGCGACCGACACCCTCCAGATTGAGTGCCATGCCGTTACTGTCTAAGCGGCTGATGGCATTGGCTGAGGCGGGTTGCCAGTCGATGACCATTAAGGCGGGCTGGGTGTTGAGGCTGACCAGTGTTTGTGCGGAAAAATCAGCCGGTGCGGTACCAAATGGGGTCACAAAACCCCGCGCCCGCAGTGGTGTGTTGGGGGTTAGTTGTGAGGTATCAAGCGTGGCGGTTGCCACTTCGTAGTGGCTGGGGTCGGCATCAAATTCGCTTGAAGTCCCGGTGCCGGTGAAGTCGAACGGTGCAATGCGGCGGCGGTCAATGGCACCCAGGTTCATGACTAATCCCCGGCGGTTATCCACTACGGTGCCGGTGATGTTGGTCATTTCCAGGTTTACCAGGCCTTGGCTAGCATCCAGTGCGATGATCAATGTTATGGAGGGTGTTATTTCGCCAAATACCGTCACCCGTGCGCCGACGGAGATGGCGGAGATGTCGTGCTGATCCATGGAGCGCTGTTTTTTTACTTTTGTCTCTGGGCCGATGGTGACGATAATTTCACCCATAAAATCAACCCTACCCTGATCACCAGGACGAATCAGTGTGGCACCGCGCACGGTTAGGGTGTTGCCATCACGGGCGATCACGTTTCCTTTTACAACACTCTGCTCTCCCCCTGGCACGCTGCGGCCAACGTAGACTTCACGCGCTTCAAATTGACGTGGATTGAGTTTAAGGTCGCCGAAGGCGATGGTGGCGGTGAGGTGCGCTTGTTGTGCCAGTCGCTGGAGGCCGCGCTCGCCTTGATAGGTTTCGCCATCAATCTGAAAGATGGTTTCATCTGTGGTTTTAACGGTTAGTTTACCGAACGCATCGTTATTGCTGCTTGAGAGTCGCTGATGGAAGGGGCGCAGGTAGATCTGATAACTGCTATCCGCTAGGTCAACACTTTGTAATGGGCCACGGACACGATGTGGTTTGTTTTTTTCCAGGTCAACATCGGCGACCAGTACCGGCATCACGGTGACCACAGGGTCTTCGCCTGTGAAGTCGGTTTGGTGTGAGGCGTTGAGGTCAAAATCGAGCGTCAAATGAGAGGGTAAACCGGGGACGATCAGCAGGGTGTTGTGGTCTTCTAAGCGCACGGAGAGTTCAACCGTGTCACTTATCGGGTTACCACTCTCATCTTGCAGATTTTCAGGTTTTACCTGCACCGGTTCACCCGCGCTATTCTCTACCCAGATATCCGCATTGCGATAATCCATCGTCAGGGTACCTTTAACGTAGGTTCCTGAGGGGATGGTGGCGGCGGTTAAGAGTTCGGTGATCTCGACATATTGAGCAAAGTCGACCCGGGTGGTGAGCGGTAGCGTCTCGACTACGGTGCCATTGGCTTTAAGCAGGCTGATGGAGGTGACATCGACGGTGTAGGTGCTGAAATCACCCTCTGCATCGGTGAGGCTGATATAGAGTTCGCCCTCCTCGCTACTGGCATCGGATCCGCTATCGTTACAGCCACTGAGTATGAACACCAGGCTGAGTAGCAGCGCCATGAGTCCATGGCGAATGGCCGAGGTTGGTTGGTGTTTTAATTGGTCTGTTTTTTCGGTGTTCATTGTCACACTCTCCATATGGTCGGGCTATCAACGACTATAACGCATGGCGTGTGAATCGGTTGACACCTCATTGTGAAGTTCATTTACCACTCATAGGTCAACGCCAGATTAGCAAAGGTAATTGGGTCGCCTGCGAATCGCTGTTGGCCAAAACCCACACCCATCTCCCACTTCTCTGTGAGTGGAATATAGTGGTCAATCATCGCGATATGGGTGCGACGGCCATCAACGGCGGATTGGCTCTGCCCAAGGGTCAATGCCATGTAGCCGGTTTTAAGCGGGAAACCCACATCAAGATAGCCGTGACGACTCTCCAGCCCTTGGGCTTGGCTCAATACGTGGGGTGTAAAGAGGCGCACCACTCTCGGGCTACGCACCGGATCGAGCTGGGTGAGGTTTTCTGTGTAGCGGTACTCAGTGTAGCGAAGCCCCATTTGCCAACCACGCGGGGTGAAATAGCGCAGCGAGGCGGTGAGACCTGTGGCGGAAAAGCTGATTGTTCTGCGCGATCTTTGTCGAGTTCGCACCTCCATTGTCATCTCGCGCTGAGTCGGACTAAGGGCGATGTACCACTGCTCAGTATTTATGCCGATTAGCAGATTTTGGCTGTTGATCTCAAAACCAGCGCCACTCTGCCAGTGGTCATAACCGATTGAGAGGTGTAGCGGTGCGAACGGATCACTACCGAGGTTAATGGCGTACTGTTTGGCGTTTGAGTTGCTGTTTTTTTGCTGGCTAGCGGCGAGTGATAGCCGCAGTTTGTGGGGCAGTACGGAGTCGGTATAGAGAGCTTGGCTCTGGTTGCCCAGCTCATCAAAGCCCAGCTCCAGAGTGAGCTGTGTTGGCAGGTGGTCTGAGGCGGAGGCCGCCGAACTGATCAAGAGCAGAAAGAGCGTGCTCAGTTGAGCACACTGTGCGAGGCAGCGCTTATTTTCTATCTTTTGCACATGAGTTCATTAGTAACGGCGATTCTCTATAATCCGCCGCTTTACCTTTGGAGGCAAGTTATTCCAACGCTGTCGTAACTGCTGCCGTTGTGCGGCGGGTAGCTGGTTAAACCGCTGGTAGCGTTGGCGAATGTTCTCTCTGTTTTGCGGTGTCATCGCTAGGTAGCGTTGAAACTGTTTGCGTACTTTCTCTCGCCTATCGGCGGGGAGCTGTTGCCAGCGTTCAAAGCGCCCTTTAAATTGCTGACGTTGCTGGGGGGTGAGTTTTTCCCAGCGCTCGACACCTTTTAATATTTTTTGCTGACGCGGTGCGGGAAGGCTATTCCACTGATCAGAAAATGGCTTCAACAGCTGCTGCTGCCCTGCACTCAGTTCACTCCAAGTAAGGGGTGTGGTGTCGGCAATTAGCGCCGAGCTAACACTCATTAATAGCAGTACAAACAGTAGTCGATTAATCATTGCGACGCTCCTCATCTTTATCACCGGCCTCCAGCTCCTCCTCACTAACCACTAATGCCAGTGGGTCGACCCAGTGCCCTTCGTCATCCTGCCACTCGGCAATAAACTCAAAGAGTTCAAGCGGGAGTGGCGCTTCATCCGCTGCAAAAACTGCCGGCGAGAAGAGTAGTAGTATGAGTACACCAACCACGCTATATTGACGGGTCAGCGCTTCTGTGGCATTTCGCATCAAGGCATCGCTCGCAGACAATGGTTGTTCCCTTGGCAAGGGCTATAACGCCGAGGTGGAATGCCACAGAATCGCCCGAAGGGTTGATCTACTGGCAGGTAACTCGCTTTGCGGTTAACCCAAGTCACTATTAGCCTCCTCTTCCAATAGCCAGAGAATCAGGTCAATATCTTCATACATCTCCGGCTCTTCCTCGGCGCTTAATAGTGCAATATCTTCAAACAGTGCCATCGGTACCGGCGGTTCACTCGGCACCATGAGGCTGTTAACCAGCACCGCGCCAAAAATCAGCGAGGCAAAAGCGGCACTGGGCATTTTCCAGCCAAGACGGCGCGGCGTGGTGAGTGCCTCTTGGCGGGCGGTGCGTAACGCCGCTACGGTGGCTGGATCAAGCGCGGCCTCTGTTCGGTCCAGCCGGGCTTTCAGCTGCTCGGTAAACCGATGGTGCTGTTCATCTTCACTCATAACGGTTGCCCCTCCAGGTGACAACGCAGTGCCTTTAATGCACGCGAATAGTGAGTTTTTACGCTGCCACTGGAGCAGCCCATGGCCGCTGCAGTCTCGGCGGTGTTCAGCCCCTCCCAGCAGCGCAATAAAAAAGCTTGTTGCTGGCGCAGTGGCAGGCGACGAATAGCCACATCCAGTCGCGCCATTGTGGTCTCTGCTTGCAGCTGTTCTTCGGGCTGCCACCGCTTTGCTGATGGCAGGTTATCCATGGGGTCGCCCTCATCACCCCAGCCAATCAGTTTACGCAGGCCGTTACGGAATTTGTTGCGGCGGTATCCATCTCGAATACGGCTCTGCATAATACGATGAAAAAGCGGCCCCCACTCGGCCTCATCTTTTGAGGCATATTTTTGTACCAGCTTAATCATCGCATCTTGCACGATATCCAGCGCATCCTCGCGGCTGCCGGTTGCAAGATAGGCCATCCGGTAGGCGCGACGTTCCACACTGGCCAGAAACTGCTCTATCACACCACCCCCAACCTTTCCGCTGGGTAGCTGCATTGACAGGGTATCAATAGGTTCACATTTTTCTCTTGAGGCGATTCTATGGTGTGTTTAACGCATCAACCTAGCATTGGTTGACACGTTTGTGGGATTTTTTGGTGTTGTGCGGGGGAAAGGGGAGGGTTAATCGCTAAACACATCGTCAAGACGCGCCTTTACGGTATCGAACTGCGCTTCAATAAAGACCACACGGCCAAATACCGCTTCGATCGCATCGGTGGTTTTCATGGCAATTTCGCGGATTCGGTTCTCCTCTTCATCGGTTAAACCTAACACCATCATCGCGTTATCGACATCATTGACCATGGTTTCGATGACCGCCATATTATCTTTCTGCATTTCGGCCATGGTCTGCTTTAGCTCATGCATGGCATCCTGTATCGCATCGACCAGCGCTTGGCGTTTTCTGTTTTTATCATCACTCATAATGACCGTAACACGTGCTTCTATGGCGTTACAGAGCGTACCGATGGTGTCTTTATAGATGCCATATTTATCTGGGTTATCAATGGGCATGTTTTTTATCAGGATAGAGAAGTCCTGATAGTTGATGATGGTGCGACTGCCAAAATCAAAGAAGCGGGATTTTTTGCGTGACATCTCAATCACATTGGCTTCAAGTGGCGACACTTCACCCTGGTCACCAAAATTCAGTTGCCCTTGTGGGGTATGAAACTGAATCGAACTGTGCAGGCCATTGTTACGCATAAAATCAAAAAACAGCTCGGCTATGGCGGCATAGCTCTCACATGTCACGCTGTTTTTAAAGAATTCGATCACCTGACCTAGGTCACTTGAGTAGGTCATCGCTTGCATCGCCACACTCTGAGATTGGGTTATCTCTTCTTTTAGCTGGCGATTTTTATTTCGCACATCCAGCACTCGGGCAATTTTTTGCACTAACTCTTTGGGGTCGATTGGCTTGGTAATGTAGTCATCGCCGCCTACCTCATACCCTTTCAGGCGCTCTTCCAGTGTGGAGAGCGAGCTGACAAAGATAAACGGCACATCGAGCCACTCGGGTAATTGATGTACTTCGCTACAGAACTCATAGCCATCCATGCCCGGCATTACAATGTCTGAAACAATCAGGTCTGCCGCGTGTTCTGGCTGTTGCATTAACGCCAGAGCCTCTTCGGCGCTCTCTGCACGCAACACCTCGTAGCCCTCCGTGGCGATATGCAGCGCGTTCAACTCCATGAGTGCGGGGTCATCTTCAATTATAAAAACAGTGGGGATTTTATCTGACATAAGTAGACTCTTGTGCGGCTCAGGATATTGCCACTATAACGACATCGTGGTGATAAAAATGAGCACTTCATGGTCAAATATTTAGGATCGATCTAAATCGACTGAAAACGGTGACGTAACCGAGCAACTTGCGTAACATAACCCTAATGACTAGAGACCTTTTTATAAACAATAGTGCCGTAAAGCCTCTGCTGCTTATCTCGCTACTCTTCTGTTCAAATGGGCTTCAAGCTGAAGCCGAATCAGAACCCACGCCCGCACCCTGGTATGAGGTTGAGATCATTCTATTTGAGTGGAACTCAAAAAAAGCGCCGTTCCGTGAGGCGTTAAACCAACAAGCAACCACGCCCGAGTTGATCGGCACCCTTGAGTTAACCCCTCCATTTAAGCCTGAACTGGATGATGGCAAAGCGCTCGAAACGGCATATCAGCAGTTAACGGAGTCGCAGCTTCAGCTCTCTGATGCCTTCAATAAGCTGGAAAGAAACCCTGCCTATACCGCACTGCTACACATCGGCTGGCGACAACCCGGGCTGAGCCGTGATCTCGCCCCGGCGGTTTTGATTTACCCCTATGCGACGGATCAGCAGATTAGTGAAGCACGCTATATGGGCCTTAGTGAAGAGGAGGGTGATGCCTCCCCCCCTAGCGAAGCCACTTCCGAATGGCACGATGGCAGCCACATCTTCGGTTACATTCGTCTCTTTTTGAGTCGCTACCTGCATATCGAGAGTGACCTGGTACTTTCGAAACCCGCTGAGGTGGTCTCACACCACTTGCTTCTAAATGATATTTCAGCACGTCTACAGGTGGCGGAGAGTGGCCGCTATTTCAACTCACCCGATCAATTATTAACCCCGGCGAATATCCCCTGGCGACAGGAGACCTCTCTGCATGAAAACCACTATTTCAGAATTGATGAGAGCCGCCGTGTGCGCAAGCAGGAGCTGCACTATTTTGATCATCCGCGTTTTGGGATGTTACTGGTGGTGCGAGATTACACACCACCGGTTGAAGAGATTGATGAGGTAGAGGAAGCCGCTGAGTACGCCGTCGAGTAGTTACAGCTCGCTAACTACCCGTGTTAGCAACTGCCGCACCCGCTGCATTCCCAGCTCCAGTGTTTGCTCGATCTCGGCCATGGTGATAACACCCTCTGTACACCCTGCGGCCCAGTTGGCCACCACGGCACAGCAGGCGTAATCAACGCCTAGCTCCCGCGCTAAAACCGCCTCTGGCATTCCGGTCATCCCCACTAGGTCACAGCCATCCCGTTGCATACGGATGATCTCGGCGGCGCTCTCCAGCCGTGGCCCCTGGGTCGCCCCATAGGTTGCGCCTGCGAGCACTGAAAAATCGACACCTTGCGCCGCCTTTAGCAGCTTTTGGCGCAGCGTTTCAGTGTAGGGGTAGCTAAAGTCAACGTGCTCAACTGGCTGATCTCCACCATCATAAAAGGTGGCTTCACGGCTGTGGGTGTAATCGATAATCTGATCCGGAATCGCCACTTGTGCTGGCCCCATGGCGGCCGTTATGCCACCCACCGCCGCTACCGCAATGATCTGCTCAACACCCACTGAGTGCAGTGCCCACAGGTTAGCCCGATAGTTCACTCGATGGGGTGGAAGGGTGTGGTGTTCTCCGTGCCGCGCAAGAAAGACCACCTCACGCCCGGCCAGTTTGCCGATGGTCAATTCACCAGAGGGTGCGCCGTAGGGTGTCTCTACCGCTTGTCGCTGTGTCACCTCTAAGCCCGAGATGGAAGCCAGCCCGGTACCCCCGATAAATGCAATTTTAACCATAATCGCTACTTCTCTTTCATGGCATAGATTGCCGGTAGGTTACGCAGGTAACCCTTATAGTCCATACCGCAGCCAAAAATATAGCGATCTTCTACATCCAGGCCGACAAAGTCGGCACGCATTTTTACTTTTCGGTCATGTATTTTATTAACTAGAACGGCGCTATAAACGGCCTCGGCTCCCACACGGTAGCACTCATCAATAATCGATTGCAGCGTGGCACCTACATCGTGAATATCATCGACGATTAACACGGTACGCCCCTGCAAGTCACTCTTGGGTTTCACCCGCCACGTCAGCTCACCGCCCTCGGTACTGTTGCTGTATCGCGTGGCGTGCAGGTAATCCATCTCCAGCGGAAACAGACAGCGTGGTAACAGCTGGCCTGCGGTAATCAAGCCGCCATTCATAACACTCAAGACCAGCGGATTTTTATCAGCCAACTGCTGGGTGATCTCGGTGGCCATCTTATCCAGCGCTTGCTGGATCTGCTGTTCATTGTAAAGGCAATCGGACTCTTGGTAGATCTGCCAGGCGTGGGGGGCTATCTCATTCATGGTCATATTTTCGGTTTGGGGTTAGGGGGGGTTCACTTTGCGCTTCGCCCGCAAATTGCAGGGAGTCCGCGAAATGCAGGGTCGACGTGGGGAATGCGATTTCCGCACTGTGCTGAGCAATAATATCGCTTATTTTCAATAACACATCCTGCTTGATGGTGTGAAACTCCACCCAGTTGGTGGTGTGGGTGAAGGTATAGACGAAGAAGTCCACCGATGAGTCTGCAAACTGGTTGAAGTTGACCATCAAGGTCTGGCTGGTATCAATATCGGTGTGTGAGCGTAACATCGCCTCAACCTCGGCCACAATGGCAGGCATTTTATCAATATCGTCATAACGAATACCAATGGTTTCATAGATGCGTCGATGGCTCATGCGCGATGGATTCTCTACCGAGATGGTGGTGAAAGTGGCATTGGGCACATAGAGCGGGCGCTTATCGAAGGTGCGGATTTTGGTCAAACGCCAGCCAATCTCCTCTACGGTACCTTCGATGTTTTTATCCGGTGAGCGCACCCAGTCACCAATTGAAAAGGGGCGGTCGAGGTGAATCATCAACCCACCAAAGAAGTTGGCTAGTAGATCCTTTGCCGCCAAACCCACCGCCAAACCACCGATACCCCCAAAAGCCAGCACCCCGGAGACGCTGAAACCGAGGGTCTGTAGCCCCACCAGCACCGAGGTTATGATCACCGAAACGCGCAGCAGTTTAGCAAAGGCACTGGCGGTGGTGATGTCAACACGTTTGAGTGATACCAGGTTTTTTTCGGCCTCTCCAATAAAACGAATCAGGAACCAGGCCAGGGCGAAAATCACCCCCACATCACGCAGCGGGCCTAGCGCAGCAAAGATCGGCTGATCCTTGATGCCCTGTACCATTTCTGCCGCAAAAGTGAGGCCCACCACCCAGATCAACAACGACAGCGGCTTGATAATGGCCATAATCAGCGCATCATCCCACGGGTTGGCGGTCTTCGATGCTTGCTTGGCGATGCGCAAGAAAATACGCTTTTGTATAAAGTTCAGCAGCAGCACCAAAAACACCACCACAAACACCTGGATAATCCACCCATTGCCATCTTTGGGTAGTCCAAGGGTTGTCATCAGCTCTTCGATCATTATTTCACCCTATAGTCACTCTTCAGCGAGTTCACCTTTTGCCTCAATTTGAGGAAAAATCCAAACACGCTGAAGAGTTACCTTTTTTCTATAAATTGAGTAGTCGCTCATCATCATGGTGAAACCTATCCATCACCATGACCGCCTGTTTCCATTTGGGGTCGCGCAGCAACTCTACCCGGGTCACGCTGTGTCGCCCATGCATTCGCGCTAAACGACTGTGGGAGGCGGCATCATTGCGATCTTTAAGCCCTTGTAATATTTCGAGTGCGGCGCTGCGGTGGTTACACACTAGCAGCATATCACAGCCCGCATCCAACGCTTTTTCGGCACGTTCAACAAAATCCCCACCCGCTCCGGCCGCCGCCATACTGAGGTCGTCACTAAAGATAACCCCCTGAAAATTCAAACGCTTGCGCAGTACCTCCTGTAACCAGAAGTGTGAGAAGCCTGCCGGTTGCTCATCACAGCGGCGGTAGATCACATGGGCGGGCATAATGGCGGCCATACCGTAGTTGATCATGCGTTCGAAGGGCAAGATGTCATCCGGGTAGATATCTTCATAGCGACGTTCATCTACCGGCATTGCGGTATGTGAATCGGCACTGACCCAGCCATGACCGGGAAAGTGCTTACCGGTTGCGGGCATACCCGCCGACTGCATACCGATCATGTACGCGTGGGCAAGCTCGGCCACCGCTTGCGGGTCACGGTGCCATGCGCGGTCGCCCACCACCTCACTCTGGCCATAATCAATATCCAGCACCGGGGCAAAGCTGAAATCAACCCCCACTGCGCGCAGCTCTGCGGCCATTAACCAACCGGCGGTTTCGGCCATCTTTTTGGCACGGCGTGGATCTTTTTTATAGTGCACACCGATTTGAGCGACCGCTGGCAAACAGCTAAAGCCGGAACGAAAGCGCTGCACACGCCCCCCCTCATGGTCGACCGCCACCAGTAGTTTCGGCTGGCGTAACAAGTGAATCTCACTGATCAGCGCCGCTAACTGCTCGGGGCTTTCATAGTTGCGACTAAACAGAATCACACCGCCCACTAGCGGGTTTTGTAGCGTCTCACGATCTTCAGCGGTGAGTTCCACCCCTTGCAGGTCGAGCATAACAGGGCCAAGTGACATAACGACTTTTCCATTAACGACTATTGTAACTACCGACTATTTTGCAAGCGGACATCCAGGCGATCCCGTAGCTGATCACCCAATAAATTGGCAGCCAGCACCACCAGCATCAACGCCACGCCCGGTACCAGAATCATATGCGGTGCCACCAGCAAGTAGCGGGTGCCATCACGGATCATGCTACCCCATGAGGCTTCAGGTGCCTGCACCCCCAAACCAAGGAAGGAGAGCCCCGCCTCTGCAATCACCACCGAGGCGACTCCAAAGGTCGCCTCGATGATCAGTGGTGCCATAATTAATGGGATCAGATGACGCACGACAATCAAAGCTGGTGAGACACCCAGGGCAATCGCGGCCTGCACGTGGTCGCGGTGTTTAATCGCCAGCACCTGAGCGCGACTCAGGCGGGCAAAACCAACCCAGCCGACCACCGCTAGGGCAATCACTACATTCTCCACTCCGGGGCCAAGAATACCCGCCATGGCAATTGCCAAAAGAATGCCGGGGAAAGCCAGAAAAATGTCGATAACACGGGTGACCAAGTGGTCGAACCAGCCGCCAATATAGCCACTCACCGCACCCACTAAGGTGCCAAAAAAAAGTGAAATGGTGACCACGCCAACCGCCACCATAAAGGAAGTTTGTGCGCCCATTACCAGGCGATCCCAGAGTGGCCGCCCCAGATCGTCATACCCCAGCCACGCTGCGCTATCGTGACTCAGCAAAATTTTTGACAGCTCAATCTGATTGGGTTGCAGCCCCATCAATGGCCCAAACAACGCCATCAGCAGCCACAGCAGGACGATCCCCAGGGGGAACCATAAACGCATCGGCATCACCCTTCTCCCAAGCGGATACGGGGATCAAGCCAGCCATAAACCAGGTCGGTGAGGGTATTGACTACGACATAGGCCAAGCTGATCAGCAAGATACACGCTTGCAGCACTGGATAGTCCCGACGTTGAATCGCTTCGATGGTGAGCTGGCCAATGCCGGGCCAGGAGAAGATGGTCTCGGTAATCACCGCGCCACCCAGCAAAACCCCCAACTGTAACCCCAGCAGCGTCACCACCGGCAACAGCGCATTACGCACCCCATGTAGCCAAACCACTCGCCACTCACTCAACCCTTTTGCACGGGCGGTACGGATGTAATCTTCCGAGAGCACTTCGAGCAGTGAGGCGCGCACCATCCGCGACAACACCGCTGCCAGCGCACTGCCCAGCGTAATGGCGGGTAATAGCAGTGATGCGAACCCCTCACGCCCGGAAACAGGCAGCCAGCCCAGTATCACCGAGAAGAGCAGAATCAGCAGCGGCCCCATCACAAAATTGGGAATGGAGACACCAACCAGGGCAAAACCCATCGCCCCTTGATCCCACAAGGTGTGTTGGCGAATCGCCGCAATAGTACCCAAGGGAAAGGCGATAGCGACCGCCACAATCAATGAGGCCAGTGCCAGTTCGAGGGTGGCCGGTATGCGCTCAGCCATTAACGCCAGCACCGGGCGTGAGGAGTGCAGGGAGTGGCCAAGGTCAAACTGAAATAGGCCAATGTAGTAATTTTGTAGCTGCTGGAGAATCGGCAGGTGCAGCCCAAGGGCTTCGCGCAGTGCTTCACGGTCTGCGGGGCGGGCGCTCTCTCCCAGCATCACTTCAACCGGATCACCTGGAATCAGGTGAATAAAAAGAAAAACGATACAACTGACACCCAGCACCACAACAAAGGCACTGAGCAGGCGTGAGGCGATGAAATTAACCATTCAGAGCGCTTTGTACAAAAAGTGGTTTTCGTTCCAGCAAGGAAAAAATAAATTGGACCAAGCGCTCATTCAAAAAATCAATACCCCATCGCGTGTACACGATCAACCACCTTGCGAGACGAAACATCCACAATCACCACATTCCAGCCCACCATTGCCCGGGCCAGCCCTCTATCCAGCGGCGACAACATGCTCTCCAGTTTTTTAGGCAGTGGAAATCCGGCACCCCTTGCCAGTTTTTTATTCATAATACTGGGTTGATTGCTAACACTCTTTACTTTCGCCGGTTGGGTGCGATAGCTGCCCGGGCCGGGGGTGGGAGGCGCGGCCATATCACCGTAATAGGCCAAGATGACCTTACGATCCTCATCACTGAAGTCGTCGCGGGTGCTCATGCTGTTGGTGCCACAAGCTGAAACAAACAACAAAACTACAAGGGTGATCACTCCCGTTGCCGTTAATCTGTGCATTCCGCTTTCCCTTTTAAGTAAAACATTATTCACCGATAAAGACCTTGCACCGCCCTTTCAACAGCGCAAACAGTGCCATTATATCGCGATTTCTCATCCTGATACAGCCATGCGATAGCGGCTTGCCCATGGGCAGTTCATCAGGGGTTCCATGAATATAGATATAGCGCCGCATACTATCCACCCGCCCCAGGCGATTTCTACCGATCTCCAGCCCCGAGAGCCACATAATTCGCGTTAGCACCCAATCCCGCTGTGGATGTTTTTTGGCCAGTGCCGGAGTATAGATTTCTCCGGTAGCACGCCGCCCGACAAAGACGCTATTTTCGGGCGCGTCTTTACCAATCATCGCTCGAATCAGATGCCAACCCCGTGGAGTGCAACCGCTACCCACCTGCTCACCCGGGCCATTTTTAGCGGTTGAGACAGCATATCGTTTTAGACAGCGATCTCCTTGGCGTAGCTCAAGCTGTTGATCCGCAATTGAGACAATAATATGTTGTGGAGAATCACTGCCGCTGTACATGAATCAAGCCATCGTAGTTACCATCGCTGGAGAGAACATAACCCTTAATATCGGGACGTGCCACATAAAGATGCTCTTCGTACCAGAGTGGTACATAGGGCAACTCTTTAAATACCAGCGCCTGTAGCTTCCGATAGGCTTCCACCCGCGCAGGCTGGGTAGCCGCTGACTCCGCCTGTTCAATCAGCCGATCCACCTCGGGGTTAACATAGCGCCCACGGTTGGCTCCATTGGGAGGAATCGCCTCGCTGTGAAACACATAACGGTAGATATCGGGGGTTTTGATTCCCACCCAGGCGAGGCTGTACATCTGAAACACCCCTTTTTTGATGTCACCATAGAAGGTGCCCCAGTCGTAGCTCTGAATATTCACCTTGATATTCACCTCACCCAGCTGCTGCTGGATCACCGTTGCCAAACGAATTCGAAAGGGGTCACTTGAGGTTTTGTAGGAGATCTGCAACGGTTCACTTGCGCTCACCCCGATCGATGAGAGCAGTTGACGGGCGTGATCAGGGTCGTAGGGGTAAGGTGTCAAACTAGGGTGACCCGCCCAATGGGAAGGGGGGAGCAGTGAGGTGGCAAGCTGTGCGCCGTCGGCAAACAGGTAGTGAATAATCGACTCACGATCCAGTGCATAGGCAATCGCCTCGCGCACCACCTGCTGGCCAGTAAGTGAATCTTCAAAATTAAAACCAAGGTAACTGAAGTTGGAGCCTGCCCGCCGCTCAACCTGCATCCCCTCTGCAACAAGGTGCTGCACAATCTCGGATGGCAGTTCGTTCTGTAGCAGATCCACCTCGCCACGCAGTAGTTTAAGGGCACGAACAGTGGGGTCTTTTACCCGGATAAAGGTGACTGAACGCTGGTCGGATAGTCGCTCCAGCTGCAAACGCCCCTCTTCCGGCCACGCCACAAAGCGGAATGGCCCACTGCCCACGGGCTGAGTATTAAAGGGGTGCTGAGTGGCTAGTAGCTTGCGGGGAAGAATGCCGATGACCAGGTAACCGGGAAAAAGCGGATCACTTTTATTGAGGTGAAAATCGATTGTCCGCTCATCAACTATCGCCATCGACGCTATCAACTTCAACGCCGCTCGGTGGGGCGACGCAGTCGCCGGATCAAGGACAGATTGATAGGTAGCCAACACATCCGCCGCCTGTAGGGGGGTTCCATCGTGAAAGAGTGATTCACCCATCAACTGAAAGCGGTAGTGGCGCTCACTCAACTGCCGCCATTCAGCAAGCGCCGGTATGGCGCGATTGGCCTCATCAAAATCAATCAACTGTTGATAGATAAGTCGATTGACTCGCGCCGAGGTGGCATCGGTAGAGAAACGAGGATCGAGCGTCACCGCCGCATTGGCAATCGCAAAACGCAGCCCCTCCGGCGGCGGTGAGCCACACCCCACCAGCCCCAACATGAGCAATAGCCAGAGTAGATATTTAGCGATCATCCCAATCCTTATAGGGGTGATTCACTAGGCAAACATTATAGTAACGCGCATCACCCGAGACCTCTTCACCGGCCCAAGGCGGTTTTTCGAAGGGTTGATCTTCACTCTCCAGTTCAACCTCAGCGACCACCAAACCTGCATTATCGCCCTCAAACAGGTCGACTTCCCAGATATGATCGCCCACTTTTACCTCATAGCGGTGCTTCTCAATCAGTGGTTTCTGGCAGAGGTTATTCAACATCTCCAACGCCTCATCCCGAGGAATGGGATATTCATACTCCGTGCGGCGAATGCCTAACGTCACCCCTTTGATATTGATATTGGCTCGTTCACCTTCAACTCTCACTCGTACCGAGGCGTGTTTGGCATCCCCTAGATAACCTTGGCTGATAAAAACAGCAGGCCCGGCATTATCACGCCAGCTGTCATCCACTATTAAAAACTTTCTTTCGATCTCTTGTGCCATACGCTATGCCCCGCAACCTCTCAGCACTGACGTTCAAACAGCGCAATCGACTCGACGTGAGTCGTATGGGGAAACATATCCATCACCCCAGCACATTTCAAGTGATAGCCATACTCATTGATCAACACGCCGGCATCTCGCGCCAGTGTCGCGGGGTTACAGGAGACATAAACCAGTTTTTCCGGGGTGAATTTAGCCAACTGGTGTAACACCTCCAGCGCGCCACTGCGTGCCGGATCAATCAAAATTTTATCGTAGTGCTGCGCCATCCACTCCAGCTGCGAGACATCTTCTGCCAAATTAGCCACATGGTACTCAACATTCTCGATACCATTACGCCGCGCATTTTCAATCGCCCGCTCAACCAAGCCCTCATCGCCCTCCACACCCACTACCTGCTTGGCCTTACGCGCCAGTGGTAAGGTGAAGTTACCCAAACCACAAAACAGATCCAGCACCGTTTCATGGGGCTGGATATCCAGCAACTGCAACGCTTTAGGTATCATTTTTCGGTTAATATCGGTATTCACCTGGGTGAAGTCACCGGGCCGGAACTTCATCTCGATGTCATACTCAGGGAGGCGATAAAACAGCTCGCCATCGGCTGGCCACAGTGCGGCCACCGTTTTTGGCCCCTTGGGCTGTTCATAGAGATGAATGCCCGTTTTCTTGGCATAGGCGACCAGCTTTTCACGATCCCCCTCACTCAGGGCAACCAAGTTACGAAAAACCATTGCGGTCGCATCATCACTCACCGCCACTTCAATCTGCGCAATCTCACTACGAGCATCCAGCGAACCGATCAACTCCGACAGCTCATCCAACCGCTCACCCACATCAGGGTGCAACACTTCGCAGCGGTGCATATCTGCCAAGTAGGGACTATAACGCTCGCGAAACCCCACCAGCACCCGCCCCTTACCGTGCACATTACGCACCCCAAGTCGCGCCTTGCGGCGGTAGCCCCACAGTGGCCCTGTTAACGGTGGCAACACCTCTTCGGGCACCACTTTGCCAATGTGTTCAAAATGTTCCAGCAGCTGAGCCTGTTTCGCCTCAATCTGCTTGTCGCTGCGCATATGTTGCAGGCTACACGCGCCACACACTGCAAAGTGGGGGCACTTTGGCTCAATGCGCTCTGCGGATGCCTTTAACACCTCATCAACCCGCGCCTCATCAAACTTGCTGGCGCTTCGCACATAGCTGATCACCACCTCCTCCCCAGGAAGTGCACCATTCACAAACACCACTTTGTCATCAACCCGCGTCACACCGCGCCCCTCATGACTGAGTGACTCAATAGTGACCGTCACCTGACCATCAGGCACCTTTTTAAAGCGTCTTCTTCTTGTTCTGCGTGCCATAGGATTATTGATTACTCATTTTTTAGATTTAACCTAACGGATTCAAGCGCTGCCTGATAGGTATCGCCACACAGAACCCCTTGAATCATCGCCAACCGCAGATAGAGCAGATAAATATGTTGGGCATTGGCTAAACACCCCTGCTGTAACACGACTAGTTGCGCGCTGTTTTCGATTTCACGACACTCTCCGCTAGCGATTCCCGGCGGCAGAGGCAGTGCCATCAATGAAGCCAGTTCGTTCAGGCTGTTATCACCTCCCTCTACCGCCAGCATCTGATGCAGATCAAACCAACCGCACTGCATGGCACGACGTTGATCCGTGCGTGATAACGGCCAGTCTTGTGGCAGGGGAATAGCGAACTTCAATGCTCGAAACTGCAACAGCGCCAAAACCGAGTTCTGTTGCCAATAAATACGACAGGATTCACTCTCCAAAATAGCGAATAACTCACGCAATAACTGCGCCTCATCGTCACTCTGTAACTGAATGGAGGAGAGTTCATCACCCTCAGCGATCACCAGTGAAACTGCTACCAAGCGCTGCAAATGTAAGGGGAGCGTCTCATCTCTCTGCTGGCGCTGCTTATAGAGCATCACATTGGTAATGGCGTGCTGATCAAGCCCTTTAAGTCCATACAGTCGACTGCCCGCTATCAAGTCTGGCGCAGTAATAATATCAAAACTTATACTCTGCAAAACAGCGCCTTATCCCGGAAATAGATCAGTGGAGAGGTAGCGATCACCGCGGTCACAAATAATTGCCACGATCACTGCATTTTCAAGGTGTTCAGAGAGCGCCAATGCCGCCGCCACTGCCCCCCCTGAAGAGACACCGCAGAAGATTCCCTCTTCGGCAGCCAGCGCACGGGTTGTCTGTTCCGCCTGCTGCTGGTTCACATCAATCACCTGGTCAACTCGGGATGATTCGAAAATTGCGGGCAGATAAGCCGCGGGCCAGCGGCGAATGCCGGGGATACTCGATCCCTCCTCTGGCTGCACCCCGACAATCTGTACCTGTTGACGCTGCTCCTTCAAATAGCGCGAAACCCCCATAATGGTACCCGTGGTGCCCATGGCACTCACAAAGTGAGTGATCGTACCTTGAGTATCACGCCAAATTTCCGGGCCGGTACCTTCATAGTGAGCCAGTGGATTATCAAAATTAGCAAACTGATTCAGCACCAAGCCACGTCCTTCCGCCTGCATCTGTAGTGCCCGATCCCGCGCACCCTCCATCCCTTGCTCCTTGCTAACCAGCACCAGCTCGGCACCATATGCCTTCATGGCACCCCGGCGCTCGGCGCTCATGGTTTCAGGCATTATCAGCACCATTTTATAGCCCCGAATAGCCGCCACCATCGCCAGCGCAATGCCGGTATTACCACTGGTGGCCTCAATCAACGTATCACCCGGCTTGATATCACCCCGCGCTTCAGCGCACTGAATCATGCTCAATACGGGACGGTCTTTCACCGAACCTGCCGGGTTATTACCCTCCAGTTTAACCAGCAGCGTATTGGAGCTGTTGCCCGGTAGACGCTGCAAACGGACCAGTGGGGTGTTGCCGATAAAAGATTCAATGGTTGGAAAAGTCATCGCACTATTTTCTCAAAAAAGGTCGCCTTAGTTTACACCAGAATCTATCGAGTAAGCGCCAAATTATCACCAACTCCTGTGGACTCAACCCGGCAGGGCCGTATAATCACCCCCTATGAACAGCCGAAATAACCAAAAAAAGAATCAGTTACGCATTATCGGCGGGGAGTGGCGTGGTCGAAAACTCCCCTTCGGCACCTCTGAGGGGCTGCGCCCTACCCCTGACCGGGTACGGGAGACGCTCTTTAACTGGCTACAGCCGGTGATTACAAGCGCACACTGCATTGACCTCTACAGTGGCAGCGGCGCCTTGGGCTTTGAGGCCATCTCCCGGGGTGCAGCCAGCGCTACCATGCTCGACAACCAGAGCCGTGTTACCCGCCAGCTCCAAGACAATGCGCTGACCCTGAAATGCAGCCGGGCAAAAATTGTCAATCAAAGCGCCCTCGACTATTTGGCTCACCCCGCCAGCCACACCTATCAAGTCGCCTTTATTGACCCGCCCTACCAGAAAGGGATGGCCGAACCCAGCTGCCGCCTATTGGAGGAGAACAACTGGCTCGCACCCGGCGCGATGATCTACCTTGAAGTCGAAAAAGCGCTCTCTACCCTACCGGTTCCGGATAACTGGGAGCTGCTGCGCAGCAAAAAGGCCGGACACCTCAGCTTTCATCTACTACAGCGCCACCCATTGCAGGAGCAAACATGAGAATTGCGGTCTACCCGGGCACTTTCGACCCGATCACCCTTGGCCACCACGACATTGCAATGCGTGCCGCCACGCTGTTTGACAAAGTGATCCTTGCCATCGCCCACAACCCAAAAAAAGTACCCGCCTTCACCCTCGATGAACGTGTCGCCATGGCACAATCGGCCTTTGCTGACAATCCTAAAATTGAGATTAAAGCCTTCGACACTTTATTGGTACACTTTGCTCAGCAGCAGCAAGCCAAGGCGATTATTCGAGGCTTGCGGGCGGTTTCTGATTTTGACTATGAGTTCCAGCTTGCAGGCATGAATCGCAAGCTCGACCCACAGATTGAAACGGTATTCCTCACCCCATCAGAGCAGTACACTTATATCTCATCAAGCTTAGTACGCGAAATATCAGCCATGGGAGGCGATGTATCAAACTTTGTAAATAGAGAAGTAGAGGCTGCACTTCATCAACGTTTGCGGTAGAATTCCCACTCAAACCATTTAATACAGATATAAGCAGGACATTACCATGGCATTGATTATCACTGACGAATGCATCAACTGTGATGTGTGTGAACCAGAGTGCCCCAACGGCGCCATTACCCAGGGCGAGGAGATCTACGAGATCGACCCCGACCTCTGCACCGAATGTGTAGGCCACTATGACACGCCACAGTGTGTCGATGTCTGCCCGGTAGACTGCATCCCTAAAGATCCCGCCCACGAAGAGAGCGAGGATGAGCTGATGGAGAAGTACAAGCGCATTACCAGTTAGGGCTTAAGGCCTCCTTCACTAAAGGAGGCTCTGATCAAATCATGAATGTTTTATGCTGGCTTAATCAGAGCTTCCTAAAAAAAAGGCCCCATTCGGGGCCTTTTTTTATCCAGAAAGCGATTCGATCGACCCTAATCAGGCGGCGGAAGATAGAGCATATAGAGCCCACTCTCCTCCTCCGCAATTCGATTGGTCAGCACCTCACCAATCACGTCAAAATCTCTTTTGAATTCAGCATGATAGACAGCGTACGAAACAGAGTAATCGGTTAAAAACTTAAACGCCACCTTACCAATCTCATCCATATCGCGACGAAAGCTCTTGATAAGCTCGCGGGTGTTTTCATCTTCTTTGTAATAGTGACTGACATAGACATAAAAACAGGCATTCTCAACCAGCAGGTGGCTGGTTAGTTTGCTTTTCAACTGATTCAGCAGTTGATTCAATTTTGAGTAGCTCTTCTTTTCATAGGCATTGGCACAGGAGGTGTAAATTGCCACTAGCTCCTGATGGTCATTTTCAAGTTTGGTGATCAAATTCTCATCGTACGAAAGCCGGGTACCCGGTAGATAGCGTTTCTCTGCTTTCTCATGACCAACCCTTGCCTTTTTCTTCCCAAAAAGCCAATCCCACATTTTTTTAACCTATTTAGCTGTTGATATTTATACAAAATAAATAATATATTGCCACCACAAGGTGCCGGCTAAGTATATGCTAAACACGTTAAAATGTTGTCATAAATTTGGCTTTTTGTGTTAATCACCCTGCCAATGGGAGAGAGGATATGCCAGAACCCTAACCCCCAATAAGGTTTCGGCGTTCATCGGTATCAATCAACTCAACATTCAAACCACTGCCAAGGTAGGCAAAGGCGATTAACGCCTCATCAAAAGCCTCACCGGGCTGAGGAGCGGCGGTTACTCTGACCCCCTGTCCCGCCAGAACATCCAGAGAGTGTGTCACATCATCCACTTTGAAACCCAAGTGGTGCAAACCCTCGCCCTTCTTCAAGAAAGAGACCAATGGCGATGCCAAGCTACTCGGTTCAATTAGCTTGATATCCAGCCCACCCGGCTTGCTAAAAAACTGCACAACCACCTGCTGGCGGCTATTTTCAACTTTTTCAGTTTTCGGCGTATAGCCCAGCAGCGTGGTTAACACTGAACGCGCCTTGTCGATCTTACGAACCGCTAAACAGATATGATCCAACTGCATGACCACTCACTCCTTCAGATTATTTGACCGCAGCAGGCTTCACCGCTTCGAGCTTCCAGATCTCATCGTTGTAGTTGCGCATGGTACGATCGGTAGAGAATTTACCGCTGGTCGCGGCATTCAAAATGCTCATACGAACCCAGCGATCCTGATCTCGATAGGCGGTGGCGACGCGCTCTTGTGCGTCCACAAAACCGCGAAAGTCGGCTGCGGTTAACCAAGGGTCATGGGGGCTGGTGATGCTCTCAATGATGCCGTCAAAGATACCGGATTCGAATTGACAGAAGTGGCCACTTTGCAGCAGGTTCATTACCGATGCAAAATCAGCATCGTGGTTGATATAGTCCCACGGCTGGTAGCTGCCTCGCAGGGTTTCAACTTCTGCAGCGGTTAAACCAAACAGGAAGAAGTTATCATCGCCCACCTCTTCTCGAATCTCGATGTTCGCACCATCCAGCGTACCAATAGTCACCGCGCCGTTCATCATGAATTTCATGTTTCCGGTACCCGAGGCCTCTTTGCCGGCGGTAGATATCTGCTCTGAAAGGTCGGTTCCCGGAGCGATCACTTCCATTGCCGAGACGCGATAGTTCGGGAAGAAAACCACCTTTAGCAGGTCGCCCACATCCGGGTCGTTATTCACCACTTCAGCCACATTGGCAACCAGCTTAATAATCGACTTCGCCATGGCATAGCCGGGAGCCGCCTTACCACCGATCAAGACACAACGTTTGGTCCAGTTTTGAGTATCACCCCGTTTAATACGATCATAAAGGTGGATAACGTGCAGGATATTTAGCAACTGACGTTTGTATTCATGGATACGCTTAACCTGCACATCAAACATAGCCGAGGTATTAAAGGTGACGCCACACTCCTCTTCCACTAACTTGGCCAAGCGCTGCTTGTTGGCCAGTTTTACATCAGCCCACGCTTTGCGAAACTGTGTTTTGCTGGCGTAGGGTGTCAACTTGCGCAGCTGTTCAAGTTCGGTAATCCAGCCACGGCCGATCGTCTGGGTGATCAACTTATTCAAACCCGGGTTGCACATCGCCAGCCAGCGGCGCTGGGTAACCCCATTGGTTTTATTGTTAAACTTCTCCGGCCACATCTCATGGAACTCTTTAAACAGCCCCTCAACCAACAGCTTGGAGTGCAACTCGGCAACACCGTTAACCGAAAAACTACCGACAATCGCCAGATTAGCCATACGAACCATTTGACAAGGCCCCTCTTCAATAATCGACATGCGCTGCTGGCGAGCCGTATCACCTGGCCAACGCTGTGCAACCTGCTTCATAAAGCGGGCATTGATCTCATAGATGATCTCCAGCAGTCGCGGCAGCAAATAGGCGAACATCGGTACCGGCCAGCGCTCTAACGCCTCTGGCAGCAGCGTGTGATTGGTGTAGGCCATCACCTGGGTAACAATGCCCCACGCGTCATCCCATGCCATTTGATGCTCATCAATTAACAGCCGCATCAGCTCAGCAACGGCAATACTGGGATGGGTGTCATTTAATTGGAAGCAGTTTTTATCAACAAAGGTGCCAAAGTCATTGCCATGCAGCCGCACCCAACGGCGCAGCACATCTTTTAGTGATGCCGAGGCGAGGAAATATTGTTGGCGCAGCCGCAACTCTTTGCCATTTTCACTGGCATCATTGGGGTAGAGCACCATGGTGATATGCTCGGCTTTGTTTTTGGCGGCAACCGCTTCGATGTAATCACCGGCATTAAACTCGCTCAGGTTGAACTCATCGGTGGCGGTCGATTTCCATAGCCGCAGGCTATTCACCGTATCATTTTCAAAACCGGGAATCGGCACATCATAAGGCACCGCTAACACATCAAGGGAGTCGACCCAACGCACCCGTGTGACACCCGCATAGTCGGTGTAGTGCTCGGTGCGACCACCAAAGTGGATGCGCTGGGTAAATTCAGGGCGCTCCAGCTCCCACGGGTGGCCATCACGAAGCCAGTGATCCGGCTCTTCCAATTGGTGGCCGTTTTCCAGCTGCTGGCGAAACATGCCGTATTCATAACGCAGCCCATAACCCAACACAGGTAGTTGCAACGAAGCGCAGCTATCAAGGAAACAGGCGGCCAAGCGACCCAAGCCACCATTTCCGAGGCCGGCATCTGGCTCACTATCAACAATCTGCTCTTGATCAATACCGTAATCGTACAGCGCCTTGTGTACCGCATCATCAATACCGAGGTTTAGCATCGCATTACCCAGCGCTCGCCCCATTAAAAACTCCAATGAGAGGTAGCAGGTGCGACGAGCATCGACCTTTTCATAGGTTGCACGGGTATTTTTCCAGCGCTCCATCAGGCGGTCTCGAACGGTATACGCCAACGCTTCATATAAATAGTGCGGTGTACAGTTATCAAGATCGCGCCCCAAGGTGCGACTAAAATAGCGAATCAGGTCATCGGATATCGCTTTATCATCCATCGCCAGTGGTGGCAGTTTGATGAGTTTGGTGGTACAAGATTTGGCTTTAGCATTAGATTTCGGCATGATATTTTCCGTTTATATCGATTTCAGCAATAGCATTATAGGGGAAGATTATCGCTTCGCGAGAATATAACCGCCATCATCACTTTGGCTTATGGTGAGCGGTAACCAGGCGGTCTAAATGGTTGGCAAAGTTTTGGCGATCTTTTTGATTCAGTGCCGGAGGGCCGCCGGTCTGAATACCACTTGAGCGCATGGTGTCCATAAAATCACGAATATTAAGCCGCTGCTTGATGTTCTTTTCGGTGAACAACTCCCCCCGTGGTGAGAGTGCCAGTGCCTTTTTCTCCACCACCTCCGCCGCCAGTGGAATATCACTGGTGATCACCAAGTCACCCGGCTGAACCAATCGCACAATTTCATCATCCGCCACATCGAAGCCACTGCTTACTTGGCGGAACCCGACAAAGGGAGAGCGCGGCACTTGAATCGAGTGGTTAGCCAGCAACATCACCTGAATCTTTGCCCGCTTAGCCACCCGAAACAGCACCTCTTTGACCACCTTGGGACACGCATCCGCATCAACCCATATCTGCACGCCACACCCCCTCCCACTAATTTAGTCGCTATTATGACACAGCCAGCCGTCCTTTTAGCGTGCTATGATTGCCCGCAAGCCAATATGAACCTACCGGAATCCAAGATGAAGATAATAGGCAACGCACTGCTCATTAGCACACTGCTCTTCCTTATCAGTTGCGAAAAGAGTGCTGAACCGGCCATAGAGAAGTCGATTGAGATGGCCATCACCTTTGATGACCTACCTGCTAGCTCTCTTGCCAGTATTGAAAAAATGGCGAGCGCACTCAAACAGCACCAAGTACCCTCACCCTATGGCTTTGTGAATGGTAGCTATATCTACAAAAGGGGTGTCGATAGTACCGCCAAACTGGCGATACTCGACTATTGGCTACAACAGGGGTTCTTGCTCGGCAATCATAGCTTCAACCACGTTGCCATCAAGCGGCAAAAAAGCTTAGCGGATGCTCAGAAAAATAGCCAGATGAATGAGCAGGTACTGGCGCAAGTTGAGCGCTACAACAATCGCACTCAAAAAGATGACTTGATCTACCGTTACACTTTTCTTGATGAGGGGTTTAATAGCGAGGTCGGTACTGATTTTCGTAACTACCTAACAACAGCGGGCTATAAAATAGCCCATGTCTCTATCAATCCGGCTGATTGGGTATGGGCTGAGAAGTACCAAGCGTGTCGACAAAAGGGCGATACGGCGGCTATGAGCGGCCTAAAAAGTGCATTTATCAGCTATACACTTGATGTACTCAAAAGCCGCCAAGAGGCGTCTCAAATGCTACTACAACGTGAAATAAAACATATTCTACTACTGCATTTCAATGAGTTTACTGCAGATGTACTGGAGCCCTTATTGGCGGCACTCTCACAAGCGGGGGTTAAGTTCATCTCGCTTGATGAGGCCATGGGCGACCCTCTTTACCAGCAATACCAGCAACAGATCCTACCCAAACAGAGCGACATTCTGAACAAACTGGCACTGATGCAGCGGCAATATAACTTCAGCACACCGACCCGACCACAGCTACCGGAAAACTTTTCCCAACTCTGCATCTGAAACAAATATATCGCCGTAGGAGCCATCTTTAAGGTGGCGATGATCTAGGATTTCGCCATCTAAAGATGGCTCCTACGGGGTGCTATAAACTATCCAGCCGCTCCAACTCTCTCTTTATCCGTAAAGCGTTGCTCTGCTCTGGACGCAGTGTTGATGCCAGCTCATATTGGTAGAGATCACCGGTCATGAAGTTCTTCACCTCACGCCGCACATAGTGCTCCACCGCAGGGGAGTAACTCCAAGTATAGCGCCGTAAAACACGCATACTCTCGCCCGAGTAGTGATCACAAACAATGCGGTAGCTGGCAAACTCACCCGCCAACACTTGAATATTTTCCTGAGCAGCAACACGACAACTCCACAACTCCACACGGCGTGTCTCGTGCTGTTTTTTATCATCATGAACGGTTGTCAAGACACGAAAGTGGATGTGGTTACCCACGTGCAAAGGCCACAACGCATCAACATCACCATGGAGGGTCCGCTGACCATGCTTACCCGCCAGCTGCCACTGCATAATCGGTAATACAATATTGCGGTGACGAGTATAGTGCCGCCCTTTCCTGGATGAAAAGGTAATCAGGTCACCCGCTATTTTTTCGACATGCTCAACCCGCTTATTGGAAAAAATGAAAGTTTCACCCTCCTCGTAATCAGGCAATGGTGCTGATATTTCATCCTGAGCCTGCACCCCATTGGTGGCTAGGCAGCCAAGAGCAAAAATGGCAATATATACCCGTGTGACGCTATTTTCCAACATCCTGACTCTCCCCAAGCAGACCATAACCAAAGACCGGGTCACGCCCAGCCACCCCGACATCCACCGCTTGATGCTGCAGTTGCGCAAGCAAATGTTGTTGACGTGCCACACTCGGTATATCTAGGCGATTCGCCAACAGCGCACTGACCACCGGTGCCGCGTAGGATGTACCACTGAACACGCCGTAACCACCTTGTTGATTGGCAGCCTTCACCTTTACACCCGGCGCTGAAAAATCCACATATTGACCCCGATTAGCACGCCGATAGACGTGCCGACTGGCATCCACTGCGGTCACCGCAACGACCCCTGAATAAGCGGCCGGATAGAGTGGTGGCGCGGCGGGGCCATCATTACCTACCGCAGCGACAACCACATGCCCTCGCGCCAGTGTTTTGCGCACGGCCACCTGTAACAGCACATTATGTGGCCCAGCCAGGCTCATATTAATAACCGGCACTCGCTGTTCAACCAGCCAGTTAAGTGCAGATGCCAAACTATCGGCACTGGCTTTAACACCGCCAGAAACACCCTCGGTAAACACCGCAGCACTATAGAGCGTGGCGTTCGGCAGCAACCCCTGTATAGCATCCGACTCCCCCACCAGCACCGAGGCGATACTGGTGCCATGAGCCATAGGTAGCTCACCGGCACCAATGAATGATTGGTGGATAATATGGCTATTGCGTAACGCCTCATGTTCCCTATTCACCGCTGTATCGATCAGCCCGATAACGGGGCTATCTGAACTCAACTCTAACAACGACTCTGCAGCCGGAAGAGAGCCACTCTCTGTGCTATCACGCATAGTCTCGTAAAGGTGATTATATTCATACAGGGCATTTTGATCACTCTGGCGCAAGCGTTCAATCGCCTCGCGCACCGAGAGATCTGCCGGTGTTTCGATCACCGCAATACTAATACCCAGCGCCCCGAGACTTTTTTTGCGCAACACTGCGAAACCTAGCGCCTCAATCAACTCCAGAGAGGTATCATCAACATCAATAGCGAGGATCTCTTCGGTACGGACAACAAAGCCATAATGGTCAAGCTCTTCATCCACCTCGTCAATCTCCTCATACTCCTCGTCTATTGAAAACTCCTCATCTTCGACCTCATCATAATCCTCGCCATCATCGCCATCATCGCCATCATCGCCATCATCGCCATCCTCGCCATCCTCGCCATCATCGCCATCATCGCCATCATCGCCATCATCGCCATCATCGCCATCATCGCCATCATCGCCATCATCGCCATCATCGCCATCATCGCCGTCCTCGCCATCATCAAAACCATCCTCCTCGGTCTCATCTTCCTCACCATCCAGGTCAAGCTCATCATCATAGTCTTCATCTGCGATGGCCTCAGAGACAAAGATCGACAGCAGTGCTTCTGCCCGTGGCGCTGTCTGCATCACAGACTCATTCAACAGCAAAGTACTGCCGGCCACACCAAGCAAAACGCCCATTATTGCGGTTATTTTTTTCATATCACTCTTCAAAGACACTCGAATTGCTTGGCTTGCTTTTTCTCTACCCACTCAATTAAGGAGGCTCTGATTAAGTCTGGATGACTTAATCAGAGTCTCCTTAAGGTTGAAGCAGCACTCTTAAATAGATATTAAAAAGATAAAATAAGGCATTGGTATGACGTAAAATAGATTCAACTCGTATGGAAACTCTGATTAAGTCTGGGTGAGTTGATCAGAGCTTCCGTATGGAATCATTTATAAGCCGTGCTCACTAAAACCCGACTACCCAGTCAAGCATAGACCTTCATACAAAAAGTTTCATTTAGACCGAGAACGCTCTGATCAACTCACCCAGACTTAATCAGAGGCTTCCTAAAGATCACGTATATGCGCTATAACAACGAGCACCGGCCGATTTTATTCCCGCTGGAAAAAAATTTTCATTCTTGTGGAATAAATAACAACCCAGACCGTTATCCTAGGAATGAAGATGAATAGAGATGAGAGTGACCTCAGACACGAGATTGTCGCACTGATTCCACGATTGCGCCGTTTTGGTTTGACGCTAACCGGAAACTCTCATGACAGTGATGACTTGGTGCAGAGCGCAATTGAGCGCGCCCTGAAAAGTCTGAAGAGCTGGGAGCGAGGAACACGTCTGGATAGCTGGATGTTTCGAATCACACAAAACCTGTGGATCGATCAGTGCCGAGCCAACCAACGCCGTGATACCAGCACATCGGTCGATGAACTGCATGATTTAAGCGGTGAAGATGGCCGAAAAGTAACAGAGGATCAACTGATGGTGCGTAAAGCGGAGATAGCAATTAGTAAATTACCGGAAGAGCAGCGCAATATTGTGGCCCTAGTATTGGTTGACGGCCTCTCTTACCGCGAAGCATCACACATTCTGGAGGTTCCCATGGGCACCGTAATGAGTCGCTTGGCTCGTGCCCGCAAGACATTGGCAGATCAACTACTGCCCGGAGGTGAGTAATGCCGGTATCTGAACATAATAATATTGATGATAAAATGCTGATAGCCTTTCTGGATAATGAGCTATCAAATGAGCAGATGGCTTGGGTAGAGCAAGCGATAAACGACGATAGCGCACTGGCCGCCAGAGCAGAAACCTTGGCGCTGGCTGACGACTTAGCATCACAAGCCTATCAACATGTCATGCATGAGCCAACACCTCAGCATTTAATCGATACTGTATGGCAAAAGAGTGCTGATCAATCGCGCACTAACGTGGTCAGCCTGGCCAGTCGTCGACGTTTTTCAGGCTTGCTACCCTTGGCAACCGCCGCTTCGTTAGCACTGGTAGTGGGCGCAATACTCGGGCCACAACTCACCAACGATGAGATTGGCAGCCATCAGTTAGCACAAACAGAGCAAGGCTCCCTCAGCGTGCAAAACCCCTTATACATTGCCCTAGAGAAGACCCCCAGCCTACAACACTTCGAAGTTGAAAGTGGCTATACCATTCTACCGGTAATGAGTTTTCAGGCTGTTGATGGTCGCTATTGCCGCGAGTTCCAAGTCAACAAAGAGAAAAGCATATCTGTGGGCGTAGCCTGTAAACAAGATGGCAGCTGGAATACTGAAATTCTATTGGCCGCTGACCACCACCCAGCAGATCAGCAAAACTATCAACCCGCCTCAGGGTATAGCCAAGTCGCGCTGGATGCCGTGCTTGATGACCTATGGAGCGGTATCGCCTTCGATCAAACAGAAGAGCAAGCCCTTATCCAGAAGGCTTGGCACTAACCCGAGGACCTGGGGTGCCCTTGGGTAAAAATATGATTGCCGCCTTCGCCGCAATCAGATATAAACCCACCTTATAGCCTTCATATCAATTATCTATTGAAAGGCGAGCGCATGCTGGACGCTAATTGGCTGAGTGTGTTGATAATGAATGGAGAGCCACATGACATCCTTTAACATTAGGCCTGATGATGCGGGCATTCGAAACCTGCGAAATGAAAACCTCAAGCCTCACACCACCAAAGCCACAACCGCCGTTGACCCTTATCCGAAAGTTAATCCGGTAAAAATAGGTTTTCAAGAGAGCGTACTGCGCGAAGAGATCGCCCTGAGGGGATACCCAGAAAAAGAGAAAGAACAGGCACCGGCGGCACCCCAAGTGGAAAACAAGGATCGCCGCAGTGATCGGCGACAGCAACAAGTACCGGTCATTCTCGACACCCGAAGTGGCCGCGAACGACGCCAGTTAAGTAACAATATTGACACGCCAAGTGCTAACAGTACCGATCAAGAGGGTCACAAAAAGGTGGGGATTGACCTGTATACCTGATAACCCGCAAACAACATCACTTTTGAATATAAGCTACATTATTTTTTAACCTCTCAACCATCACCTCATCGCCCTCGGCAATGTCACTCTCTCCTCTATTTTCGAACACCCAGGTGGTGCCTTTATACTCCAAGCGCAACTCCCCATCATTTTTAACGATTTTACCTAACTCCCCTACTTGCATCGTCTCTAGGAGTAAATCATCTTTATTCATCGAGTTTATAAAGAGAGGCCGTAGAGTGAAGGTTAAAATACCGCCCAATAACATGGCACTTAATAGTTGAAATTCACCGGCACTCCACCCTATAAAAAAGCCACTGATGCCAATAACAACGAAACCTATCCCAAAAAAAAGGATCACAAAAGCGCCCGTCATCAATTCAGCAGCCAACAGCAACAAGCCTATGGTAATCATCAGCCAGGCAGGAATTTCCGCTAATAAGTTTTCCATTAACTACTCCCTGTATTCTTTTGTCCAAACAGAGTAGCAAAAGCCGTCAAAGAACCCACCATTTCAGCCGTCTCTACGGGGACAACCACTTTATTTGCCGAATCGCTGCTCGCCAAACCGGCAAAAGCCGCAATCCGGTCTTTAGCCAGCAAGAAACTCGCAGCATCTTTATTTTCTAACATCGCCTCATTGATCAGCGCGATCGACCTTTGATCCCCGGTCGCAAGTTGCTCCTTTTCATAACGCTGGGCATCGGCCATTCGCTCAAGCGCTTCTGCTTGTTTAAAGGCTTGTTGACGCTCACCCTCCGCCTGCAAAATAAGGGCATTTTTATCCCCTTCTGCTTCTGTTTCAGTGGCTCGTCGACGGCGCTCAGCCTCCATTTGCAGCTCCATCGCAGTCTGCACCGCCTTTGGCACTGAAATGTCTGCCACTTCAACACGCGTGACTTTAGCCCCCCAAGTACCACTGGCTAAATCTAAGGCGCTCAGTAATACCGCATTAAGGTCGGCCCGTGAGCTGAGTGTTTCATCTAACTCCATACGGCCAATTTGAGCGCGTAACGTGGTTTGAGCCAGTTGCGCAATGGCCACTTTTAAATCTCTAATTTCATAGGTCGCTTGCCTGGCATCGTTAATTCTAATAAATACCACCGCATCAATCTGAATACTCACGTTATCTTTAGTAATCACCGCTTGACGAGTCACATCAATAATCTGCTCTTGGGTACTAAAACTAGAGCGCTTCCGATCAATAAAGGGAATAATGAAATTAATACCCGCACCCAGTGTTCGGTGGTACTTCCCCAGACGCTCAAGAACCCAGAGCTCTGCCTGAGGCACGATCTTTATCGCGAGCACAAAATAAATCAAAACGACTGCTGATAAGGAACCCGCAAACCATAAAAACTCCATATTCCCACCCCTTTAGGTATCTTCATAATCAATTAACTATGAATGACTGGGTTAATACAATACAACCCTCGCCACGGCTAAAAAACCCAAATCGGGCGAGTGGTTAATACCCGCACTAAGTGGTTGCTATATCCATTAAACTGAGAGAAAACCGGGCTAAAATCCGCTTACCCGATTAAAAACAGGTTAATTAGAGCCCCGCCTGCCTTGCTGAAACGGATTGATCCCGCTCCTCATTTGCATCGTCGACAACTTTTTCTGGTTTTTTTGGCGGCGGCTCGCCTTCTGCCTCTTCATGGGACTTCTCTACCGCTTGCGGTAATGCGGCCGCCGGCTGCTGAGTTATATTCGGCGGCTGCACAACTTGAAGGGTGGTTTCACAATCGGTTAACTGCTGGGCACCCTGGGCAAGATGGTGGTATACCTCGCGGTAGTTTTCATTCATTCGTTCAATAAGTTGTGCCGTTCCCTGAAAATGAGCGGTCACACTCTCGCGATACTCTGCCAACGCTTGCTCGGCTTTTTCCAATCGCTGCTGATTCACTTTTTTTTCCTTCCCTTCTCCGCTACTAAAGCGGCCGATGAAAAACCCGATAATCACTGCAATCACTCCAATAGCAATTTCCACCAGCATAACTTCCCTCCTGTTAACGCGCGGTAACGCGTGAAATACTATCTTGAATAAAGCGGGCAATAAATAGCTGCGCCGCCTCGTCCAGATGGTCAAATTCAACACCATGATGAAAGGTGGTCGCAACCCCCATTGCATCGGGGTACTGCTCACACACATGACGAACAACACAGGGTAGCGACAGGGTTTCACCTGCCCCCCCTATGTCGGGCATTTCAATAACAAAATGATCCCCGCGCCCGCCTAGGCAGCTCGATGAGATAAAACGAGCACCTTGCGTGCTGATATCCGCCATTGTCACTGAAAGCGACTGCTCACCCTCACGAATATTCAGACGCATCACCGGCCCTTCAATAGGGACCCGACTGGCTCGCCGCGCAGATAACCCCTGAACGCCTTTGGGGTACGCCAAGTGCAGATAGTGGTATGGCTTATCGCACACAAAGGTTACCTCGCTGTAAAAAGCATAACTTTTGTCACTTCCCAGATAGCGCACCGCCAGCTTATCACCCTCTTTAAGTGCTTGAATGCTGTCATCACCGTATGCGGGTGTAACCATCAAGCTTTTATCCGTAACATAACCAATCAGCTCAACCAAGTAACATGAATCACCGTTCTCTGGCTCAATTTTGAGGCTGGCACCCACCATCAGATTTAATGCACGTGATAGCATAATATTTCCTTTTGTCCGTTCACTTTCTTGCGATTAAGGACGCTCTGAAAAAGTCATGATAAAATAGCACCCATCACTAATTAACAATAAAAACAGGCACCCCATGTTTCAACTTGATCCAAGGTTTAATAACGATTGTACTGTCATTGGGCGCTTTAAGCTCAGTTTATTACTGCTGATGAATGATGCCAATTATCCTTGGTTTATCCTCGTACCTCGAGAGGCCAATATACGGGAAATATACCAACTCAGCGATCAACAGCAGCAGCAACTTACCCGTGAATCCTGCCAACTTTCTAGAGCGCTGGCTGCCACATTCAATGGTGATAAAATCAACATCGCATCCCTAGGCAATATCGTCGAGCAACTCCATATTCACCATGTGGTGCGCTACCAAAACGACCCCTCCTGGCCTGCACCCATTTGGGGGCGGCATAAGGCGCTGCCCTATACTGCGGAAGAGCAAAGAGTCGTCACTCAGCAACTCATTCATGCGCTGGACAGCCACTTTGTCCCCGCAGGCTAAAATGAACACCTCCCTCCACTTTTGGCTAACCACGCCCCTTAAAGAGATGAGTAACGCACAGTGGGAGCAGCTGTGTGATGGCTGCGGCCTCTGCTGCCTTAATAAGCTTGAGGATGAGGATAGCGGTGAAATCTTCCTGACCCGCATTGCCTGTGATCTATTAGACAAGTGTAGCGCCCAGTGCAGTGATTATGAAAATCGTTTTTCATTAGCCCCTGATTGCACCCAACTTACGCCGAAAATTGCTGAAACCGCAAGCTGGTTACCCAGCACCTGTGCCTATAAGCGGTTGGCAGAGGGTAAACCACTGTTAGCATGGCATCCACTCATCAGCGGCGAATGTGATAGCCCGCAAAAGGCCAACATTTCGGTTCGCGGCAAGGTGATTCATGAGCGTGAGGTGGGTGAGCGGGAGTATGCCGATTTCATTCTTACAGAAGAGGAATTAAAGCTGCACAGAGCAGAATTCCCCTGTTAAGATAGCGAAAGGAATTGTTAGGAGAGAGACATGGGCGCATTCATTGAACTATTCATCATCTTTGGGCTTTTAGGCTTAGTCTACTGGGCAATTGCACGTAAAAAGCCGGATCGTAGTAAAGGTGACAAGCGCAACCCAGACTAGGGAATCTCTGATAAGCCTGGATGAATTCAGGCTGAGTAGTTACAGAAGAAGTTACTCAGAGCTCCCCTTGAGCTGCACAGACAAAGCCCGAAGCTAGTCAGCTTGGACCACCGGTGTTTCACCTAAAAACTTTTCGCGATCACTCTCATCTAAATAGCCTTTTGCCGCTTTGTTCAGTGACTCTGACTCCATAACAGTCAAGATAAGAACCAAAACCATTGTGGGCAAAATCCCCAAGCCACCCACAATGGCGTACGCCATCTCTTTAATTGCAATTGAGTTATGCACCAGCCAAGCAACGGTGGCGGCGACACCCAGCAAGGCGTAGGCGATCATAAATATCTTGGTGCGTTTGACCACCATCCGCCAGTGGCAACGAATAAACTCACTCTCGTGATTCACCTGACTCATGCCGCGAATAAAGGTGTAACCGACAATAAACAGCGAGATAACCGGTACGCCGAGTGCCAACCAGGGGACGGTCGAGTTACTCAAAGCAATAATGCTTAGAAGAATATGGTTTCCTACCATATTAAATAAGAAAAGCTGATGCGGCCACTGCGCTTCTTTTATCTCTTGTTCGCTATATTTTGATTCTGACATCACTCACCCCTAGGTAGTTGACGAGAGCGCTTGCGCACATTACTTCATTCCGCATCAGCGCTAATAAGCGCATCTCTCGTGCAAAGATTTCATTCAGTCTCTTTTTTGTCGCTCTGTCGATTATTAGTTGGCAACATCGGGTCATCATCATCATCGAGTATTCGATGGGCGGGACCTTCGAGATCATCATATTGCCCTGCGCGAGCAGCCCAGAAAAAAACGGCCACACTCACCAGCGCCAGCATAATCATTGCCGGCAGCAATGCATAAATAACATCCATAACCTTCTCCTGCGCTACTCGCTACCCTGAGTCGCTTTACATGATTCAATTTGCAGCAGCCTCATGAAAGATTCGCGTCGAGCTTAGCGCGACGTTTTATCAAAATGGCATTACCAATCACCAGCAAAGAGCTGATCGGCATTGCAATAGAGGCAAATACCGGCGTTAAGCTCGCACTTACCGCTGTGGGTATCACGATAACATTATATCCAAGCGAAAGGTTGATGTTTTGCTTGATGGTTCTGATTGTCTGTTGCGCTAGGTCAAATGCAAACAGTAAGCGCATCAGTTGATTGCTCATTAACACCATATCAGCACACTCAAGCGATACATCGGTGCCCGATCCCATGGCAATTCCCACATCGGCGCGTGCCAGTGCCGGGGCATCATTCACGCCATCGCCCACCATCACAACAGATTCCCCCTGTTTTTGCAGCTCAGCAATTACATTGTCTTTATCTTGAGGCAGCACCTCGGCAATCACATTCAGTTCACCACCCAGCTGTTTTGCCACTGCGGCGGCGGCCATTTGACTATCACCGGTTAGCAGGGTGACTTCGATATTTCTCTCATTAAGCGCCTTGATCAGGGCAGAAGCGCCCTTACGAATTTGGTCAAATACGCTAATAATACCCAGCACAGCGCCATCCACCACCACCACTACGGCAACCCCCATCGATGCCTCTATCTTATCGTAGGCAAGTAACAAATTTGGTGGCAGAGCAATATTCAGGTGATCAAGCAGACGTCGACTACCCAGCTGAATGGTTCGCCCCCCCGCTTCAGCCACCACTCCGAGACCCGGCAGACTGGAAAAACTATCCAGAGGCGTGCCCTGGGTAGTGATACCTTGGTCTTTTGCGTGCTGAACAATCGCTCGCGCAACCAGATGTTCAGAGCGAGACTCCGCCAACAGCGCATAGTGCAGTAGCTGCTTGCAATCAACTTCGGATGCAGCGTTAAGCGTCACATCCCCGACCCCCATGCGCCCCTCAGTAATGGTTCCAGTTTTATCAAAAACAACATGATTAACCGTGGCAAGCGTTTCAAGTGCCGCGCCATTACGAACCAGCAAACCATTTTTTGCACCGTGGCCAACGCTCACCGCAATACTCATGGGGGTTGCCAAACCAAAAGCACAGGGACAGGTAATAATGAGCACTGAGACAGCCGCCAACATTGCCACATCAAAGTCGCCCGCGTATGACCAGTAGATGAATGTCCCACTGGCCAGCAGTAGCGTGGTGAGAACAAACCAAGGCACCACGCGATCCGTCATACACTGTATCGGCGCTTTCGAGCCTTGCGCCGCTTCAACAAGGTGAATGATTTTTGACAGTGCTGTCTGCTGCCCCAGCGAGACCACCTCTACCACCAGCGTCCCCTGGCCATTCACACTACCCGCCACCACCTTGCCGCCCAAGGATTTTTTAACCGGAAGAGCCTCACCCGTCAGCATCGACTCGTTGACATCACTATCGCCGTCGACCACCACACCATCCACAGGAATACGCTCACCCGGCCGTATAATGACTTGGTCACCCACTGTCAATTGGCGCACCGCGACGAGTGTCTCTTCACCCGCCACAACCCGGGTGGCTGAGCGCGGCTGTAACTCCATTAAACGACTGGTTGCCGAGGTTGCATTGCGGCGGGTGACTCTTTCGATGTACCGACCCACAAGAATAATAAACAGAAAGCTGACCACGGTTTCAAAATAGACATCTGTACCGTTATTAACGGTGGCCCAAGCGGAGTAGAGGTAGGTAACCATTACGCCAAGCGCAATGGGTAGATCCATGGTCATCTGTCGGTAGCGAAGCCCGCTCACAGCACCTTTAAAGAAGGGCCAGCCAGAGTAAAGAAGTACCGGTGTCGCAAGCAGCAGGCTGATCCATTGCAAAAAATGGCGATGTTCAAGATCCATTCCCGATGCTGACATATCCGCCGCATAGATCGAGATAGAGAGCCACATCATGTTCATGGCTCCAAAGCCCGCAAATGCCATGCGATAGAGCAGCGTCCGGTTCTCTTTCTGCTGCTGACCCTCAAGCTTTTCCATATCGAAGGGGACGGCAGAGTAGCCGATGGCCGCCAGTCGTTTTAAAATTGCAGAGAGCTTTAGATCGGTGTCATCCCAACGCACACGCAGGCGGTGGTGAGCCAGGTTAACCTCAGCCTCCAGCACCCCACCCAGTGAGGCGAGTGCACGCTCAATAAGCCAGACACAGGCCGCACAGTGAATACCCTCAACCAGTAGCATCGCTTCACGGCGGCTGCCGTTAACTTTAACAAACTCTTGTTGGATATCTTCAAGGTCGTATTGGGCCAAATTACCCAGAAGGTCAGGCGGGGGGGCTAGCTCATTTTCTCGAACACGCTGATAGAAGCCATCCAGACCAGAATCATGAATGGTTTGACACACCAGTGCACAGCCTGAGCAACAAAATCGCCTCAGTTGCCCACTAATCGCCTGCTGCTGCAACGCACCCGGTTTAATCTCCAAACCACAGTGGAAACAGCTATCAACATCACTGCCCATGCCAGTCGCTAATCTTGTACAAAGATACGCTGAGCGAGGTCAAGCGCATCCTCCTCACTCTTCATGGCAGAGACGATCAGATCCCAGTGACCGGGTAAGTTAAATTCAATTTCCGCGGCATAATAGCCGGGCCGAATCTCTTTCATGGGCAGAGAAAAGTCTTTACTGGCATCATTTACGCGGTAGGCAAACAGCTCCACAGTGGCATCACTGATCGCCTCACCCTGCTTATCTTTTAGTATGAATTGATACTGCTGTAGCTGGTTAAGCTTCGGAGTGCTGGGCTCTCTTAAAACCAAGCGCCACTGCAAGCGTTGCTCGACCTCATCACGCCTCACCTCTTCATGTAGATAGGCCTTTCCTTTGGCATAAAACTCATCAATCACCAAACCCGTGTGGGTATTCAAGCCAATGGTAATCATCGTAAAATTAACCACCAACATGGTGGTTACCAGTATCGCCATGCCCCAAACCCAAGGGCTTTTCCATGCGGGAACGAATCCCTTAGCATTGGTTTTATCTTCTCTTTCATTGACACTCATATTTTCAAACCTTTTCCTAGCGAGCCGGGCCGGCAAAGAAGCTCTCATGCTCTTCATTTATAGTCGGATCATTTAGAGCTTCAACCTTAAAATAGACCGGCACCCTCTCCGCTGCCATATCATCCTGCTTTGCTCTAATTCGTATGGTATAGGGGATGACCTTAGCAGACTGCAGCGTTAAAATATCGGGCAACCCAATAATATTGGCCCCTTCAACGCCATTCACCGTCACCTTCACATCAAGCGGCTCTGGCAATTTATTTAAAATCTTAATGGTATAGCTGTTTTGTATAGAACCATCAGACATCTTCACATAGAGTGGCTGGCGCTCATGTACCACATGCATCTCCAGCGGAGGGATGCTCGCCAAACCAAAAACGATTGCCAATATCGAAGCCAGCGAAATAGCCAAATAGATGAGGACCCGAGGCCGCCTCATCAATGGCGGTTGAACCTGGCCCTGAATCTCATTATCTGACGCGTAACGAATCAGCCCCTTTGGCTTATCGATTTTTTCCATCACCTTGTCACAGGCATCGACACAGAGACCACACATAATGCACCCCTCTTGCAGTGCGCTTTGGCGTATATCAACACCGGTCGGACAGACGGCCACACACTGGTTACAGTCGACACAGTCACCTTTCTGTTCATTATCCACACCCTTCTTGAGCCTGCCTCGCGGCTCGCCTCGAGGGATATCATAGGATGGGATGATGGAGTCTCGATCAACCATAACAGACTGAATTCGAGCATAGGGACAGAGCCAGAAGCAGACTTGCTCGCGCATAAAACCGGCAAGAATAAAGGTACCCAGAAAAAATGAAAGTAGCGTGACCCAAGCGGCAATATGGGCATCAAATGTCACCAGGTCTTCCAACAGCTCATATGAGTCCATAAAATAAGCCGCAAAACTAATACCAGTGACTAATGAGATGAGCGACCAGATCGCATATTTAATACCGCGCTTAGTGATTTTCTCACTATTCCAGGGAGCTTTATCCAGTTTGCGACGTTGCAGTGGAGAGCCTTCAATTTTCTCCTCTATCCAGACAAACCAATCGGTCCAAACCGTTTGAAAGCAGAAAAAACCACAAAATATTCGACCGGCAATTGCGGTAATTCCAAACAGCATCATGGCTAACAAAATAAGGGCAAAGGTCAACATCCAAATATCTTGGGGATAGATGGTGGCACCAAAAAAGTGAAACTGCCGCGCAGGAATATCAAACAGGACGACTTGCTCACCACCTATACGCAAGAAAGGTAGAATCAGGTAGCTAAACCAAAAAACCCAAACCAGGTCTTTATATCTACGAAATCGCCCACTCACACGTTTAGCGTGAATGGTCTCCCCGCCCACGTTAACAACGTGTACTTCTTCATAAATATCGCCAATATCCCCAGCACTTTTTGTCTTTTTATCTTGTTCCGCCACTTATTAATCCATCCCGACAAAGCTGTTACACAATCAGCAAACACTATACTCGGTCAGGGTGAGTTTATACAGTAATATGCAGTAACCAGATAATAAATAATTTTGTCAACAGCAGACGGGATAATCCAAAACATGGAAGGTTTGTGAATAAAACAGGGGGGGTAACTGGCTATCAATACTGCAGATAAAAAACGAGAGAGGGGGGATACAAAAACAAAGGGGCCATAAGCCCCTTTATTAACTACTACCACTTGGTCTTATTTATCTTCGGGTGGATCCTGGTTAATCAAGGCAATGCCTTTGATGACCATAACGACCAAGATAACAGCAGATCCAGCTACAGAGAGTATCGATAAAATTACTACTGCATCCATTTCCATCTCCTTATTTCGTATAGATGAGAGGGGAGGCCCCTCTCAACAAGAGATTACTCAGTCTGGCCACCACCTAGAGACCAAACCCTTACTGTCAGAAGCTTAATGTCGTTCGCTGACAACACTTCGCTAAATCCAGGCATTACGCCACTCCGCGTACCTTCAACACCATCCTGGTTTACACCAAATTTGATAGTATGAAGAACTTCATCACGGCTGCCGCCAAAGCGCCAGATGCTATCGGTCAGGTTAGGTGCACCCACCCATTTATTTCCTGTGGCATCTTCAGCATGACAACCAGAGCAGCCTGCATTGTTATAGGCATCCCAACCGGCTTGTGTTGCCTTGCCAGATGAAACATTGAGCACGAAGTCAGCAAGCTGACCCAACTCTGCCTCATCAAGCTGCCCCTGAAATGCAGACATAAAGCCAAGACGACCATCAGCAATAGTGTCGGTTATATCTTGCAGGGTACCGCCATACAACCAGTCATCATCATTCAGCACAGGGAACATATCGTCAACACCCTGGCCGTTTGAGCCGTGACATGATGCACACCGGTCACCAAACAACGCTTTAGTATAGGAGTCTGCAAAGTTTTTCATTTCCTGGTCACCCAAGATCTCTTCAGCACTCATCTTCTCAAGCTTTGCGATGTAAGGTGCACGAACAGCGTCATTTTTAGCAACGGCATCCTTGTACTCTTGCAGCGCACTCCAGCCCATAACCCCTTTGGTGTAGTCATTCACTAGAGGAATGGATGGATAGATGATGATATACGCCACCAGCCATACAAAACTCATAATGAATGCAATATTCCACCAGCGTGGCGGTGGGTTAGTCAACTCACGAATACCATCCCACTCGTGGCCGGTATCAGGAGTTTTGTTTTGATTATTTTCTGCCATGGTTATTCTCCCCATCGGTCAAATCATCTTTAAGGACAAAATCTCTGTGTGATTCCAGTTTCTCTTTATTGCCCGGTGAAAACACATAGACATAGAGAACGAACATAAGGGTCGCTAAGATCACAACTACCAACAGGCCAAACCAGTCAATAAAGGTCAACGCCGCCCAGTCTGTTGATAGATGTTCCCTTAGCGAGTCAATCATTTACGATAGTCCTTACCTTCCTGGAAATTCACCATAGTCCCAAGAACTTGCAGATAAGCGATCAACGCCTCCATCTCTGTCTTACCCTTCACAGCATCTGCGGCTCCCGCCTCATCTGCGGCCGAGTAAGGCACGCCAACCATTCTCAGAGCAGCCAGTTTCTTGGCTGTCGTTGTATGATCAACCAGAGCATCTGCCAACCATGGGTAGTTAGGCATCACCGTGTCAGGTACCACACACTTCGCACATATGAAGTGCTGGAAATGCCACTCATCTGAGTATTTCCCACCGACGCGAGCCAAATCAGGACCTGTTCGTTTTGAACCCCACTGGAACGGATGATCATACTTGGATTCAGCTGCAATCGAGTAGTGACCATAACGCTCTTTCTCATCACGGAACGGACGAATCATCTGTGAGTGGCAAAGGTAACACCCTTCACGAATGTAGACATCTCGGCCTTCCAGCTCAAGCGCTGTATAGGGACGAACATTGTCCTCTTCCTCCGTCAAGCCCGCATCCATTGTCTGCGGGAGATAGAACAGTGGAACAATCTCCACAATACCCGCAACGGTAAGGCCAAGTGCCAGTGTTGCCACCAGCAGCCAGACGTTAGTTTCTGTCTTTTCCTGGAAAGACATTTTTTCATTATTAGAAGCCATTATCTTTCTCCTCCTTACGCTTTAGCGGTCGCCATATTGGGTTGCTTATCCGCATTACGAATCGTCAAAACGATATTGTAAAGCATGATGATAGAGCCAAGCAGGAAGATCATTCCACCAATGGCACGCATTGCATAGAACGGATGCATTGCAGCAACAGACTCCACAAAGGTGTAGGTCAAGTTGCCATAGTCATCTGTCGCACGCCACATCAAACCTTGCATGATACCCGACACCCACATCGCACAGACGTAGATAACAGCACCAATTGTCGCAAGCCAGAAGTGCGCACCCATCATCGCGGTAGAGTAAATCTTGGTATTCCACATTCGCTCTACCATATGGTAGATCGCACCGATAGAAACCATCGCTACCCAACCAAGCGCACCGGAGTGTACGTGGCCGATTGTCCAATCAGTGTAGTGTGACAGTGCATTAACTGTCTTAACCGACATAACAGGACCTTCAAAGGTAGACATTGCGTAGAATGCCAAAGAGATGATAAGGAAGCGCAAGATATAATCATCACGAAGCTTGTGCCATGCACCAGAAAGAGTCAGAAGACCATTCAGAGCACCACCCCAAGATGGAATGATCATCGCAATAGAGACTGCCGCGCCCAGCGAACCGGTCCAATCAGGAAGTGCAGTATATTGCAGATGGTGAGCACCCAACCAAGCATAACCGAACATCAGCGCCCAAAAGTGAAGGACAGATAAGCGGTATGAGAAGATAGGCAGATTTGCCTGCTTAGGAATGAAGTAGTACATAATCCCCAAGAAGCCAGCCGTCAGGAAGTAACCTACTGCATTGTGACCGTACCACCATTGAATCATTGCATCCTGAACACCAGGAAACATTGAGTAGGACTTGGTGAAGTCAACCGGAATTGCCAGCGAGTTACCCACATGTAGATAGGTAATCATGATCATCATGCCCAAGAAGAACCAATTCGCAACATAGATATGCGAAGTTTTACGGATCGCCAAGGTCATAATAAAGTTGAACATATACGACAACCACACCACCGCAATGATGATATCAATCCACCACTCCAGCTCTGCGTACTCTTTACCACTGGTCATACCCAGAGGGAGAGTTATCACCGCTAATACCATTACAAGGTTCCAACCCCAAAAGGTGAACCATGCCATCTTATCGCTCCACAGGCGCACATGACATGTACGTTGTGCAACATAAAATGATGTTGCCATCAGTGTACAACCACCAAAAGCAAAAATAACCACATTAGTGTGAAGCGGACGTAAACGTCCAAATGTTATATAAGGAATATCGAAATTCAGAACAGGCCAGGCCAGTTCTGATGCGATGTAAACACCAACGAGTGCACCGACTACTAGGTAGACGACTGCACAGATGGTGAATGCCCGCACGACATCAAAATTGTATGTCTTATCATCGGTTGTTATTGCAGACACGAAGCCTCCCTCCATACTTTGTTAGAAAATTCCGCTTCATCACTCCAAAATAGTGCCATGAATTGATTCGCGACCTTTTTTTATCACCCCCAAACCCAGAGTGGCCTCTGAGCCCCAACACTTTCAACTGATAGCTAAATGAGCTGACTAGGCGTTAACCGCAGCGTACTTGATTTCATACCGCTAAGCAAGCCTGTCTTTAGCTACTTTTCAATAATAAATTTACGGATAAAATCAGAGTGTTATGGTGGGTTTTTAAGCGGGTGATGCGTGAGTCGGCACCAGAACAACGATGCCATCACACATCGCACGACAAAGAGGGTGGTATTTAGTTCAATGCGGCCCGAATAATTCATAAATTATGCGGGGATAAGCGCTATAATTGGAAAACCAAGACCCTTGTGCAAAAACAGTAAGATACAAGCTACAGAGCATCAATCGCACACAAGTCTCGTCGAATAACCCCAAGAAGAGTGATTACATGCCAAAAGAGCCACTTCACAAAATCGATGTGAAAACCAAGAGCGCCTATATCAGCGAACACTCCACTCCGACAGAGGGGCATTTCGCCTTCTCTTATACCGTTTGCATTCAAAACCATGGGAGTATGGCGGCAAGAGTGATAACCCGCCATTGGGTTATCACTGATATTGATGGTAATCAACAAGAGGTATTTGGTGAAGGCGTAGTAGGTAAGCAGCCCTTGTTACGACCTGGGGAGCAGTTTGAATACACCAGCGGCACGGTGCTGAATACGCCAATAGGCTACATGACAGGTCATTATCAAATGATGAGTGAAGATGGCGCACTTTTTAAAGCTGAAATAGCGCCGTTTACACTTTCACAGCCCCATCAGCTGCATTAAGGAAGCTCTGATCAAGTCACGCATATTTTATGCTGGCTTAATCAGAGCCTACCAAACTAACAGCCACCAGCTCGACCACGCCATCACGAATTTGCAGTGTTGATTCGCCATTAAGTACCGCAAGAAGAGGCCTCCCCAGCAACTCGCCACGCCACCCTTGTAGCAACGCTTGCTGGTGATCACCCATCACCAACGCCTCAATCTCTTTACGGCTGCTTAACGATGCCATGGCAATGCGGCTCTCCGCCGCCACCCTGCGCACCACCGACATCAACAGATCAGCCTGTGCCTCCTGATTAACCGTTGGGGTTCTCTTTTTTGGAAAAGAGGGGCACTCATCTTTAACCACTGACTGCCCTTTCGCCACCAATGCCAACAGCGACTTACCCCACTGACGAACACTATTTTCATTAAGTCCGCGAATACGGCCAAGCCGAGCAAGGTCAGCCGGGGCATGGCGCGCCACATCCAGCATCACATCATCTGACAATATCCACTTGCGTGGCTTATTTTTCTCGCGGGCAACCTGCTCACGCCAAGCGGCCAACTCACGCAAAATTGCCAATTGCTGTGGCTTGAGTCGATTCGCACCGCGCACCCGCTGCCAGAGCTGATAATCATCTTTTTGATAACGCGCTTCATCTGCCAACACCATAAAATCGCGGGCCAACCAGTCGCTACGACCCAGCGAGGCCAGCTCATCAACCAGACGATGGTAAACCGGCAATAGATAGCGCACATCATCAGCCGCATACTCCAACTGCGCCTCATCCAGCGGACGCAACAGCCAGTCAGTGCGACTATGGGACTTATCCAAACTAACACCGAGCACCGCCTGCACTAGGTTGCCATAGCCAATTTGGTTACCGTGCCCTAGCAGGGCTGCGGCAATTTGGGTATCAAATAGCGGCTTTGGTAGTTTCCCGTAAGCATCAAAAAACAGCTCCAGATCCTGGCCTGCGGCATGAAATACTTTAATTATCTGCGGATCATAAAGTACATCCATCAGTGGTGTCAGATCCTCAATCGCCAGCGGGTCAACACAAGCAATCACCTCATCCGTCGCCAATTGAAGCAGGCAAAACTGTGCGTAGTAGTGTTTCTCACGCATAAACTCGGTATCCAACACCACTACAGCAGCACCCTCAAGCTGTTGGCACAACTGCTGAAGCCGCTCTGGTGTATCAATATAGTGTGCCTGCATGGCAAGGTGCCCCTCTCTGTTTTCTCAAAACCCATACAAAGCAACACAGATGGACTTTGGTTTTGGTTAATTCATATCCAGCTGGTTTCGGTCAGCCGCTTTTTTGAGTTACTATGGTGCCACTATAACAGAGGCTAACGCCGTTATTTCTTTACATGAATCTATTACTTAAAGCTTTTATCGACCTCTGCCTGTTCCGAAATGGCCCCCAACATCTGCCAGCCTCAATCTGGCTGCGCAATAGCACCCTTATCGGCTACTTTTTAATAGGCGTTGCGCTCTCCATATCGATTGAGCCCAGCGTAGACTCACTCCTAGCAACACTGTTTGACACCCTTTTTCTGGCATTACTCGCCGTCGCCCCTCTACAGCTATTAGGCAAACGTGAACGTATAAACCAGACTCTAAGCGCAATCTACGGCAGCGGAATACTCTTTAACCTTGCCATTACACCCTTGGCAATCATCTACCTTGCAATGGATAAGCAGGCGGGACCACTGCTCGCCACTGCCATTACCACTCTCGGCCTGTGGAACCTTGCGGTTCTGGGTAATATTTTGCGTCATGCGCTTAACCTGCCGCTGATCGCAGGCATCGCCATCGCCATCACCTATCTAGCCATCTCATCGCTACTCACACGTTAAACGGATAGAGACCATGCACATTCACATACTCGGCATCTGCGGGACTTTTATGGGGGGCATTGCCCAACTGGCCCAACAGATGGGGCACGTCGTCAGCGGCTCAGACACCAACATATACCCCCCGATGAGCACTCAACTTGAACAGGCGGGCATCCAAATAAAAGAGGGATTTCACCCCACCCACCTCGAACCAGAGCCAGACTTGGTCGTTATCGGCAACGCCATGTCACGGGGCAACCCGCTCGTAGAATTAGTACTCAACCGTGGTATGCGCTACTGCTCTGGCCCCGCTTTTTTGGCTGAACATATTCTGCCGCAACGCTGGGTAATCGGGGTATCCGGCACCCACGGCAAAACCACCACCAGCTCAATGATCGCCTGGATTTTAGAGCACGCGGGCTTTAACCCTGGTTTTTTGATTGGCGGTGTCGCCCGCAACTTTAATATCTCCGCACGCCTAGGAGCCGCCCCTTTTTTTGTGGTCGAAGCCGATGAGTACGATACCGCCTTCTTCGACAAGCGCTCCAAATTTGTCCATTACCAACCACGCACACTGGTAATAAACAACCTGGAGTTTGATCATGCCGATATTTTCTCAAACATTGATGAGATAAAACAACAGTTCCACCACCTGGTCCGCACCATACCCAGCAACGGGCGCATTATTTTTCCTGATAACGAGCCACATATTCACCAGACCCTCGAAATCGGCTGCTGGACACCACAAGAGTTAATCGCCTCACCCCAAGGCTGGGAAGCCCGCAACCAAGCGCCTGACGGCTCAGCCTTTGATGTCTACTTTGAGGAGAAAATGGTTGGCCACATAGCGTGGGAACTGATTGGCCAGCACAACATCTTCAACGCCCTGACAGCCGTCGCCGCAGCGCGCCACGCCGGCATCCGTGCCAGCGACGCAGTAGCCGCCATGTGTGAATTCGAAGGTGTTAAGCGGCGACTTGAGCTGTGTGGCACCCTTAACAATATTTCGGTTTATGATGATTTTGCCCACCACCCCACCGCCATTGCCACCACTCTTGAGGGGTTGCGACAGCAGGTAGGTGCGCAAGCGCGCATCATCGCCGTCATGGAGCCGCGCTCCAACACCATGCGCATGGGTGTACATAAAGATAATCTAGCCAATAGCCTAAGAGAGGCCAATGAAGTTTTGATACTCAAACCCAAAGCAGTCAGCTGGAACATGGAGCAAATGGTGGAATCGCTGGCGGGCAGTGGCAAACTCTTCGACGAAGTGGCATCCATCATTGAATATTTGCAACAACACGCAGAGAGTGGCGACCACATTCTGATTATGAGCAACGGTGGCTTTGGCAACATACACACCCTGTTGCTAGAGGCATTAGCGGAAGAGAATAAAAGCACCATTACCCCAATAATTTAAAGGAATAGGCAATATTAGCCGATCAACCCTCTGATGCAATAAATAGGCGACCCACTTCATGAGCTTGTGTTTCGATTTATAATGCCCCGTATTTATCTCCTCATTATACTCCTGCTCAGCAGCTCCTCTCTTAGCGCCTTGGAAAGCTACCTCGACATGGAGGGCTTTGTTTATAGCGGTCCGGTGCCCTATAGTGAATTCACTGGCGAATGGTCATCCGGCTTTCAAGAAAAAAGCAGTGCCCTTGGTTACACTTGGTTAGAAGCGGGCGTACATAACCAGCAGTGGGGGCTCTCCATTGTGCAGCAGCAATATGCACAGATGCAGTTCTCCGGTGATATGGCCGAGTTCCACTATCTCACACAAAACAGGCTCCCCCTTGAAGCCGGAAGGCGCTATGAGATGGAGTACCAGATAAACGCCTACACCACCGAGGGCGTTCGCCTGTTTCGCCGCCTGCAACCACACCAAAATATTTCACTCCAACTGGGTGCTCATTTCATGAAGGGGAGTGACTTCCAATCAGGGCGCATCCGAGGCAGTGTGACGGCCCTCAGCGACCGTGATTATGACTACGACAACTTACAGATCGACTATCGCTACTCCGAAGATAGGATATTTAATAGCGTGATTAATTCGATGAGAGGCGAGGGACTTGCGCTGGATCTAGCAGCTCACTGGGAGATCAATCGTAACAACCAACTCTCACTTCAAATTCGAAACTTGGCAGGCTATATAAAGTGGAAAAAAAGCCCCTACAGTTCAGGCACCCTCTCATCCGATGATAAAAGCTATGATGAAAACCGCTATGTAACGATTAACCAAACACTCAACGGCAGCACACAAACAGAAGCGTACCGCCAACCGCTCTCCCTCTTGTGGCAGGCCGAGTTTGAACACCACTACAGCTCACGCAACCGGCTGCATGCACAGATAGTCGGTAGCGAGGTACAGAACTTTTATCGCATCGGCATCAGCCACCGCATATTTGGCAAACAGAGCCTAAAGTTCCTCTACACCCTCAATACCCGAGCCTTCGGCTTCGCCTATGAAAATGACGAATTCAAACTTCAGTTACAACTCGACAGCCTTAAACCCAACGAGAGCTACACCCTTGGCCTGCTGATACAAACAGGCATCAAATTCTAGCCACCTGACATAGCGCTACTCACTCATCTCTAAAGGAAGCGCTGATCAAGTCATGAATATTTTATGCTGGCTGAAATCGCCCTCACTTATCCCTAAAATTGCACCAATAGAACAGCTATTACTGCGCATTTCGGAATAAGTGAGAACAATTTCCTCTCAGCCTAAATTCATCCAGGCTTAATCAGAGATTCCTAAAATAACGTGTACACAAGCGGCAACTCGACTATATTGATCCAATCTTTATAAAAAGCACCCAAATCATAAATGGCTTATTTAACAGATAACAGCAGACAGAGCATATCCCTCGCCATCACCGGCGCATCCGGAGCCTGCTACGGCTTGCGACTACTCGAATGCCTGATTCAGGCAGAGCAACAAGTATTCTTGATGGTCTCTCAGGCAGCACACGTAGTTATCGCCACAGAGACCGACCTCAAGCTCAAGTCGCGCCCGGCAGAACTGCAACAGCAACTAAGCCACCACTTCAGCGCAAAAGAGGGACAACTTCAGGTCTTTGGAAAGGAGCAGTGGATGGCACCCGTTGCCAGCGGCTCCAACGCACCGCGTGCAATGGTAATCTGCCCCTGCTCCACCGGCACCCTCTCCGCCATTGCCACCGGAGCCAGTAACAACCTGATCGAGCGCGCCGCCGACATCATGCTCAAGGAGCAGAAAAAACTGATCCTGGTAATCCGTGAGATGCCACTCTCCGCCATTCACTTGGAGAACATGCTAAAGCTGTCACGTTTGGGGTGCCTGATGATGCCCGCCAGCCCCGGTTTTTATCACCGACCCACCGAGATCAGCGACTTGATCGATTTCGTGGTTGCCCGCATACTTGACCAGTTACAAATCCCACAACAACTGATGCCTCGCTGGGGTGAAAAATACCATGGATAAATTACGCATACCGCTGTTCCCGCTCCACTCAGTACTCTTCCCTGGCGGGGCATTACCTCTGCGCGTGTTTGAAAGCCGCTACCTCGACATGATCAGCCAGTGTATGCGCAACAAAAGTGATTTTGGCATCTGCCTGATCAGCGATGGCTCAGAGGTTGGCGATGCGGCCACCCCCTTCACCGTCGGTACGCTGGTGGAGATCAGCTATTTCCAGCAACTCAAAGATGGCTGCCTTGGTATTACCGCCCGAGGCAAACAACGCTTTCGCATCCTCGCCAGTGAAGTAGAAGCCAACCAACTGACTGTGGCTGATGTTGAGCTATTACCACTCACCGATGAACTGACACTGCCAGAAGAGTTCGAAGACTTTCGCAGCATACTCAGCGACATCTTCAATGAACTAGGACACCCCTACACCAGCCTACCAAAACACTACAACAGCGCCACCTGGGTCAGTGCCCGACTGGCCGAACTGCTCCCCATCGGCCTGCAAGAGAAGCAGACCATGCTGGAGATGGAAGACCCGATCCAGCGCTTGATTAGAATTCGTGAAATACTGAAAGAGAAGTAACCATTCGGAGTGGTGGTGTTTTTCTTCACGCCTTTGCACCTGCGCAAAAATTCAGGCTTGGCCTTTTCTCCTTTTACCTGCCATAACAAAAAACCAGCCCCGGGCATAAATGTAGGTGCAAGCTTTAGCTTGCGACTTCGCCATCTAAAGATGGCTCCTACGGGGGCTTTGGGGACACAAGTTTTTTAGCCTCATCCTCTTCGTGATTTCATGCAGGCGGATACACCGCCACTTGATTACGACCGTTTTTCTTGGCGTGATAGAGCGCTTCATCCGCTTCTTTAAAGAGACTCTCCACCGCCTCGGTCTCCGCTCTTAAGCAGCTGACACCGATACTGGCGGTGACTGAAATCGAGCCGTTATTATCCAGCTCAACCGGCATTTCACCAATAGCATTACGCACTTTATTGGCAATTTCGCTTACATATTTAGTGTCGGTTTCAGTGAGTATGACCACGATCTCCTCCCCCCCATAACGCCCGATAAAATCTGTCTCCCGTAAGCTGTTGCGAATGCGGGTACTGGCTTGGCGTAATACTTCATCTCCAGCCAAGTGACCATAATTATCATTGACGAGTTTAAAGAGATCGAGGTCGATGATCAGGAGGGCAAACTCGTGGCGATAACGGCGTGCCCGTTTAAACTCCATCGCCAGCATCTCCTCCAGATAGCCCCGGTTCCAGAGTCCGGTAAGCGCATCGGTTTTGCTCAGCATCTCTATCTCCTGGGTACGCTCCTTCACCATGGCTTCCAGTCGTGCTTTCTCTTCTCGGGACTGTTCATGGGTATAACGATAGATAGTGTAGGCTATAAACAGAGCAAAGATAATCGCCGCGCCACTGGTCGCTACAGCGGTGGCTAACAGTTTCTGTTTATTGGCGGCATAGGGGGCCGCGTCGATCAGCAGCAGCAGGCGTTCATCATTCACGGAGATGTGGCTCCCCTCATCGGCAAGGATTCGATAGACCGGGCTGTTATCGACTTCAATCAACTGAGAGGTATTAAAAGATGTAAAGTCGATGCGCTCTCCAATGCTCTCAACATTGCTACTCATTACAATCTCCCCACTTTCATTGACAATGGCGAGTTGAATAATATTTTTGGCTGATTTTACATAGCTATCCAAAAAGGTGTGAATATCAATGGTTTTAAAAATATCCAAGCTATTTTTCACCGAACCCTCAATGGCCTTGAGCAGATTGAGAATATCGACCTGGCGACGTAACAGCGAAAATTCAACATTGTCACGAACAACAACATCATATTCAGAAATATCCACGGAGAGATCAATATAGCCAATCACTTGCCCACTCACCCTTAGGGGGTAGTAAATCGCCATCACCGGCACGTAGTCACGCTCTTCGAAAAAGAATTCCCCGCCATATTCCGGGTTGCTCATCACCCGTTTAAAGCCTGTTCGATGATATTGGACACCGATCTCCTCTTTAAACATCGAGTTACTGATGGTGCCATCCGGTTCGATGTAACGAAACTCGAAGATCTCCAGCCCAAGGGAGACCTCACCCATCAGCTTCTGTAAGTTCATGGTACTTTTAACTTCATGAAAGCGGTCAATACTGGCAATAATGGAACTGACAATATCACCCGCATCACTCTGCATTTGATGCAGTAACAGATCTTTTTGGGTGTTGTAATTATATAACGACAACGATGACAGGGTGATCGCCAGGGTCAGCAGCGCGAGGGGGATGTTATATTTTTTAAAACCCATAGCAATGCCTCATTAAAACTATTTTGGCGTGGGATTACTGTATTTTTTGTAAACCACCTCAAAGTCGCTTGGGTGAAAAGAGCGATCCCAACGTTCTGTATGGCAGCTTTGGCACATCTTTTTTATCCGCTCGGGGCGATCTGTCCCTGACAAAAAGCCACCGGCATCTCGACGTTTCACATGTACACTGCCGGGGCCATGACACCCCTCACACTGCACATTGGCCAGGCGCGGGGTCTCTTTCATACTGGTAAACCCACCCTCTATACCATAACCTGTCGCATGACAGGTGAGACAACGCGGATTTTCCCCATACCCCATCTCAATCACCTTTTCCAAGGCGAAGTCATGCTTATCTTTTTTCCGGCCAAGGAAAAATTCACGATGACAAAGCCGGCATTTAGTGTTGCCCGCGTATGAGTAACGACCCGTAGCCATCGCCGCATCATAAATCTCTTGGCCCAGCACGTTGATTAAGGGGGGAACGGGTAACGGCTCTTTTAACACAGCCTGAATCCGCGCCTCGCTGGCCTGCAAGGTGGCACAAAAGAGCGTCAACAACAAAACAACCACCAATAACCGAAACAACTCCATCACCATTTAAACCGCAAAGCCGTATAGACAATATAGGCGGTATAATCGGGTTCTGCTGCCATCAGTGTAATCAACTCCTCCGAGGCATCAGAGCCCGGTGAAATAAGATCTCGGGACCACTCTCTGTCGCGAAGTGATTCATAAGCGAATCCAAGGCGAACATCCAACCGCCTATTAATGTAGTAGTCAGCCTCAACCTCAACGCCCCTACGGCTGGCATAATCGTCTGGAATCGGCTCAGCCGTCAGGTTTGCCGCAGTGGTTAAAGCAATCGCATTTTTTTCCCGGCTATAAAAGGCTTTGATGTTAATCATTAAATCACCCCGCAGCAGTGAAAAACGGCTACCCGCACCCACAGTATTCAGGAGATCACGGTTATCAGCACGCCAATTATTTTCAGGATCATTGGCGGTAACCTCTTTGGTGCCCGGTGGGCCAGCAGAGTTGAACTCACGACCGTCAATGGCAGAGCCCAGCCATTCACGGGTAAAGTAACCAAACAGGGTGAAATCCGGGTTGGGCGTATAACTGACATCGAGGGTAGTCACGCGTTGCCTTTGGCCATCCAGCCCTAACTGCTCCTCCGTGTAACGCTGCCGATTGAGCGTATGGTACAGCCCGACAACCACATCCGGATAGGGGTAAAGGTTAAGCGTCAGGTTCAGATTATTGCGGTTGCGATTGGCAATATCATATTGACGCAGTGCCGGGTTGTTACTGAACTGCTCATTGCTATCGACCGTATCGGTGTAGTCACTGGTATAAAAAGGTTGGTAAGCCAGAGAGTGATCATAAGCCCCTTTATAACGGCGCTTATCCCGTTGCAAACCAATACCAACGCTCATTTGAGGGGAGAGTCGACTGTTAAAGCGGGCACTAATACCCCGTTCCTGGGTCATTTTAGCGGCCCGCTGGCTGCGTTCGACACCCTCCTGAAAGAGAGCTATTTTCAGCGAAGTACCTCGACCAAAATAGTAGCTACTATCCAGCTTCAGCCGTGAGCGTCTCTGTTGATAAGGGCGATTATAGTTGGCTCGGCTACTATCGATGGCACTTTGAGCGGTACCACCCACCTCACCCGTGTCATTGACCACCCGCTGAAACAGATCAACCGGGGTGTTGTTGCGGCTCCTGTCATAGTTGTAACCCAGGTTAAGCGACAATCGTCGAAGTGGCTTGCCACTGAGTTTTAGGTGCAGGCGGCGGGTTTCGACTTCTGCTTGTGTGGCGCTTCGTAGCAACGGATCCGTAATGAGAGCGTCAGGGTTAATGGTATAGGCCTGCATGCCACTATCTTGCCTCATCTTCCCCATATTAGCCGCAATAACCAATCGAATTCTAGGTGCGAAATTGAGTGCGCCACTGAAACCTAAATTGTAGTAACGGTTATCGGGGTCCAGTGAGATGGCGGCCTGCTGTGGATAGTCAGAGCGTTCATTGTAGGGATTATCCCAGGTTAGCGTGGTATCACGGTTATTGAAGCGAGACCACTGATAGTTAAGCTCCCACTGCTTAACCGGATCCTGGTAACCTAGGGTACCTTCAATATTTTCGGTGCGTTGATCCACTGGGGCAGGTAGTACAATGGCTGGATAATTATCGGCGCGACGCGCAATACCGACAACAGCACCCAACGATTCACTGCCTGATCGTTTCTCGCGAAAGAAAGCGATGCGTGCATACCAGTTTTCACTGGGAGCCAGCACCAGCTCCAGTCGGTTACGGTTTCGTTGAGTGGCAAGATCGATGGGCTTTAGATACTCAGCCAGCGTCATATCTCCTGGCGTAGCACCAAGTATAAAGCCTTCCGGCAACGTGAGCCGATCACTGCCCACCCCCTCGTACGAGGTGAGCCCATTAACACCAGAAAATGCAACCATTTGACGATGTTGGAACGAGAGCTCAAATAACCCGTACTCTCCCCAACTTAACCCCAGCTGCCGAGAGTCCAGCCCTAAATTATCACCGTCAAACCTTAAATATCTATTTTTTTTGTAGATGTTAAAGTCAAATTCAGCTAGTAATTTTTGTGCATTATCACTCACGCCATTATACTGCCCGACCACCGTATTGGGTTGATCAATATCAAAGTTGATAAACCCCACCGAAAGCTCACCCTCCAGCTCCGTCGCCTGAACACCATTGAAAAGCGCGCCACCCAACAGCAAAAAAGTTTGAAAAAAAGCTCTTTTTCTCATGTTCAATATCTCCTAGCGCTGTAACGCTGCGCCGGATGGATGGCTTGAACCGTGAATCTTGCTGTGGCAATTCACGCAGGACTTCCCGCCCATAAACTTGCTAATCGAGGTACCTGAAAGCCCGCTCCCCCCTCTAACCTCACTGGGGTGAAATACGGTCTGGTGACAGCTTTGACACAGATAGGGGGGGCGCATTTTCAGCATTCCATTATGACTGGAGCCGTGAGGGTCGTGACAGGTCGCGCAGTTTTCCTGTACCGGCGCATGCCCCCAAATGAATGGCCCACGTTTTTCCGCATGGCACTGGTAACAAGTCTCATTCAGTGAGGGCTTGCTCAACGCCGCATCGGTGCTGCTGCCGTGTGCGTTGTGGCAGTCCATACATGATATAACCCCTTCACGCATCGGCATGTGGCTGGAGCGTTGCAGCTTGGCGCGAATCTCAGTATGGCAATTTTCACAGACCTTGGGCTTTACCTCACGCTGTTTACTGTGAAGGGTGTGGCAACTGGTACAGGCGAGATCACTCATCTGGTGTAGACTGCCAGACCAGTGCAGGGTATCCCCACCTTGATGACAACCACTACACAGCTCATTAATTGACTCTATATTGTCACTCTCAGGCTTGAAGGATTGGATCAGTTGCGGGCCACTGTAACCATCAACTCCGGCAACATCCAGATGCCTGGCTCCCTCTCCATGACAAGCCTCACACCCTCGCGCCTCCCACTTATTGCGCGGTGTGTTGGAGAAGAGCACACCGTGGCTACTCTGCAAGAAACCTGTATTTTTTTTAATGTATTTATGACAGAGATAGCACTCTTTATCACCCACATCGTGATTGTCCGGCTCAGCGTTAACCGATGAACTGAGCACAAACAGCATCAACACCAACATCCATGCAGACAAAACAGACCCCTTAATAGCGCGCTCACCACCCCACGGGCGAGCCGTCGTAACGTACCAGCTTATCGCCCTTTTTTAGCATAGCTTTAACCCAAACATAGAGGTAGGAGCAAGCTTTAGCTTGCGATAAACCCTGCGGCTTCGCCATCTAATAGGTGGCTCCTACAAAACAGTAGAGGCCTATTTTTTGATTTCTCATAAGGAAGAGCGAAGTAACCCTCAGCCAATCGTATCAAAAACCATGCAACCCGTTACCACAATAGCCGCTAAACTCAACAGCAGCACCGCCCCCGCTGCACAATCTTTTGCTATTTTGATATTGGGGTGAATCTCCGGGTGTAGATGATCAATCATCTGTTCCAGTGCGGTGTTAAACAGCTCCGCCGCAAGAATCAGCGCCCCCACCATGATCATCACGCCCCACCACAGCAGTGTCGGCTGCAACCAAAGCATAACCGGCAACATCATGAGCGCTAGGGTAAACTGACTACGAAAGCTTCGTTCACCTTGCCACGCGGCAACAATACCGGAAAAGGCAAAGACAAGGCGTTCACTGAATTGGCGGTTTTTCATACCCAGCTCCACTCTCATTTGATCTGTGTTGCAGCAAAACCAATAACACTCGCACCGCCTGCCGCAGTGCTGAGATTAGCTGCTTGCGCCCAGTAAGTCCCGTCAACTCTGCACACTGCGCCATGGGGCGCTGTTGCAATACCCGACACAGCAGCAAAACAGCATGCTCGCGGCTGAGGTCTACTTGGCAATTCACCAGCCCCCAGCACACTAGAGGCCGTAGTGCATGGAGTGTCAACTCGTATCCACGCTGATGATGCGCGAAGTGGTGTAGGTCACCCTCATCCAGGCGATCAAACAGCGGCAGAGGCAAATCTTGCTGCTGTTGTAACAGTGGCAGTGCCACCTCAACCTCCAAGCGCGCTAGAGGTTCGGCTAACTGTGCCAGTAGAAACTTGCGACCGCGTCGCCGCGCATTTTGGAACAGCCGCTCGCCCGCAGCACTCAGTGGTTGCAACATCAGTGCCCCATGGGCACCACTACTCGGCTCACGCCCTACACCCAACAGTACCGGATCAAGGCCTTGCTGTTTCCAAAAGTGTAAAAGCTCGCTGGTAGCGCCAAAACTGGCACCCAGCAGGTCTATTTTTCGTGCCTGAGAAGCCACCTTCACCGCCGAGACCAAGCAGTGCCCAAACCCACGCCGCTGGAGTTGCGGGTGAATGGCTATCCGCATGACCCGCGCACACTTCAGCTGTGCACCGCTTAATAAGCCAAGCTGGGCGATTAAGGTCTGGGCCATTAAGTGGCCACGCGGACGCCGCCGCCCCTGCTGAATCTGCTCCGCCATCTCCCACTCAAGGCCACCCTCATCAGCAAGTAATAACACCCCCACCACCTGCTCGCCCATCGCTGCGGGTGTCTGCATCACATAGAGGGATAAACAAGGATCATCGAGCAGCTTTTTAAGGTCAGAAGGGGAGGTTCGGTAGTGGGCATTCACTAACAGACCGAAGAGTGAATTTAACAACGCACTGTTTTCCAGCAACACTTGCGGATCAACTTTCTGGATGGAGCACTGCTCGGATGTCAAGCAGCTGGCAACGGCATCCACACTCGCTGCCTCAGCATTCAGACACAGAGCTTTGGCAAGTAACGCCTCAAGTGGATCATGCTCAGACCAACGAATCGGCTGTTTTAAATGCAACCGCCGCCAGCTGGGTGCTACCTCATCAAGGTACTCTTTAAAACGGATCGCAAAGCCATGGCCGCTCCCCTCATAACCATGAATTGTCGAGGCGAAAACAGTTCGGCTATATGCGGCTAATAGCTGTTGTAACATCCCCACCGGAATCGCCGCCGCCTCATCCACCAATAACAGGTCGGCTTTTTCTGTGGAGGCCAGCAGCTGATCTGGGGCAACAAACTGTAGCACCGCACCCTTCCAGTGAAGAGAGCTGCCGGTCACTTCAACTGCCAATAGCATCGCTGCCTGCTCAAAAACAGCACCCACCGCCTCTCGATTAGGCGCAGTTAACAGAATTCGTTTTACCCCTTGCTGCATGAGCTGTGCAGCCGCCAACCCTAGCGCGCCACTCTTTCCCCGACCGCGATCAGCGGTCATCACTAAGGGGCGACGACGATGGCCACGCAGCACACGATGAATCGCCTGCACCGCTATTTGTTGGTCATCGGTAAGATAGGGGTACTCTGCTGCTACGCGTTGAATAGCTTGGACAGAAATTGGAGAGAGTGGCGGCAACGCATCCCCCTGAGCAGATAGCAGCACCCCGTCGGCACCTTGTAGCTGCTGGATGACGTATTGAATAAAGCGTCCGGCACTCTTTTCGTGCTCAGCACCCCTGTTTGAGTCATCACTAGCAGGCCACACTGAGAAGTGCGGTGTTAACAGCAGCAGCAAGCCGCCACCACAAATGGCACCGGCTGCCGCACCAAAAGCATCCGCATCAAGTGTGTCATGCGCGTCGTAAACAAGCAGCGAGCACTCACCTCCCAGCACTCCCTTGGCCTGCTGATGAGTGATTGTTTCGATACCACCCGGTGTCTCTTTGCCGACCCAGCACTGGCTTAAATCAGCAAACTGCCGGCAGATCGCCACTGCCCGCTGCCGACACCAAGCCGCCTCGCCGGATAAAACCAATGTGCGACGGTGATTGCTCTGACTCGCCTGATCACGCAAGCGCTGAGCAAGCTGAAGGTAATCACTTATCGTCCCGGCTGGCACCATAACCACCTCGTTTTTATTATAAGGAGCCTTTGGACAAGAAGATTGCCGCTAGCCACGAAAAATTATCCCATAGATGTCAATAGATACAAAGCCTGCTCCCCCACACCTAAAAAGGACAAAGATAAAAAGAACCGATGAAAATAGTCTGGAATAGCGTGTAATAATTCTGTAATATTTCCGACATATTTTTTCAATAAAAACTATTTACAATCCGCCACACGGAAACTTGCTGTACTTAACCCAAATATCTTACGAGAACATTACAACTCACACACCGAGGACTCATGAAATGAAAAAAGCGATCTCACTGCTTATTGGCTCTGTTGTTGCACAAGGCCTTGTCGCCAATGCAATTGCTGATGGCCCTATCGATGGCACCGTCTATGGAAAAATCAACACTGCCATTATCATGGAAGATGGCGATGCAGCAGGTAGCGATGACACCTATCTAAGCAACTGGTCTTCACGCCTCGGCTTCAAAGGCAAGACCAAGCTGGATGGTGGCCTGTATGCCATCTATAAACTGGAGTATGGTGTCTCTCCTGATGAGACTGCGGGTAAAACGAGCAGCGACGATGCGGGTGACAAGCAGATTTTCAAGCAGCGTAACGCCTACGTTGGATTACAAGGCGAGTTCGGTAAAATCCTTGCCGGTACTCACGACACCCCGCTAAAGAAAACCGCCGGAAAAATCGACATGTTTGACCGCCTGCCCAACGGTGATATCAAGTATGTCATCGTCGCTCAAGAGCGTATCAACGACTTGGTTCACTACACCTCACCCAAAATAGCCGATGCCATCACCGTAAAAGCGGCCACCCAGTTGCAAGAAAATGGTGACGGTAACAATGGCACCTCATTTTCGGCGACCTACGACAAGGGCGCAATCTTTGCTGCTATCGGTGTTGATAGTGATGTAGTGGGCTATGACACCACTCGCTTGGCCCTTCAATATAAAGCCAAAAAATATACCGCTGGCATCATCTACAGCATGTCTGAAGATGCCACAGTGGCTAACGCTGAGAGTAAAGATGGCTTCATCGTCAGTGGCTCCTATAAAATCGATGCCTTTAAGCTGAAAGCTCAATATGGTGCTGGAGACGGAAAGAAAAAAGATGCCAAGCTGATGGCTGTGGGTGCTGATTATAAACTGGGCGAGAAGACCAAACTGCACGGCTACCTCTCCAGCTATGAATACTATGTCGCCGACAGCAAGGTCACTACACTGGGCTTTGGTATGGAGCACAATTTCTAGGAGTCTGTCGTTTCATAAAGCTGTAAAACCAGGGAGCTTCGGCTCCCTTTTTTATCCCCAATAAAAAACATTACCCGCTGGTTACGCTAAAGGTATACAACATCCCCGTCGATAATTAAAATTACGTTAAAAGAGAGTTTGGGCGGAGAGGATATGCGTTTTGCTTCAGTAACCGTGTTATGCGTGACATCACTCATGGCATGCAGTGATTCTAATCACTACCCGGTGCCACCAGAATACAACTATGACATCCCTAAGCCTGCCGCTGAAGGTGAGGAGACCCCCTCTTCAAGTAACGTATTATCCATTGCGCTCGCCATGGGTGACAAACCAGCCACCGCCCCTGCACTGCCAGAGCAGAAAACCACAACAACCAATAAAACAACAGAGCCCGTGCGTGCCGTAAAATCAACAATAGAGAAAACACCTAACGCCGCACCCGCACCCGCACCCGCACCCGCACCCAAAAAAGTAGCCGCCGCTGTTACTGTTGAAAATAAGCCCACAGCAGAAAAATCTAATACCGGCTTCAGAGAGCTGGATTTCTCCTCTAGCACCCTGACGGAGAAGAAAATAACCACCGTCAAGCTGGACAGTGAAGAGTCAACTCAGGGTCGCGTACAGAAAAAATCACTTTATAGCTCAACTGAGCGAGGCAGATTCTACAAAACGGATCGGCGCGGCAAAGTCATAAATGCCGAGAGCGAGCGCTGGTTTTGTGTAAAAGATAATACCC
>Ga0256839_1000357_pt1 | contig 59177 bp, 40 predicted proteins | sample 354166metaG_FD_185968 | JGI IMG/M metagenome (GOLD analysis project Ga0256839, IMG submission 185968) | Hydrothermal vent microbial communities from Mid Atlantic Ridge, Atlantic Ocean - 354-166 | ecosystem: Environmental > Aquatic > Marine > Hydrothermal vents | place: Atlantic Ocean: Mid...
AAAGAGAAAGAGAAAGAGAAAAAACAGGAGTAAGAGGCAAAACACCCAGCTAACATGCTGACAAGAAGGTGACATGGTCCATGATGCATCACTGAGGTGTATCAACTACAAGCCCTAACAACTCAAGCTGTCGATATGTGCACAAATGCGCGCCACCACATCCATTGGTGGCCCTGCGGCAGGTACTTGCAGTTGAGCACGAGCATACCATTTGCCGCGCTCAGTCAACTTTTCGGCCACAAAGGAGGCTAAGGCCTGCTCATCAGGCAATTGTTGCAATAAAGGGCGATGTGCACGTTCATTGAGCAAGCGCTTGACCAACACATCTACAGGCACCTCCAAAAATATGGTGAGCCCTTGCGCATTCATTTGCGCCATGTTGTCGAAGAAACAAGGCGTACCGCCACCTGTAGCGACGACGGCATCGCCTTTTGGCAAATGCTGCAAGGCATCGCGCTCTATTTGGCGAAAGCCTGCTTCTCCTATTTGAACAAATAATTGCGCTATGCGCTGCCCAGTACGCTGTTCGATATAAGCATCCAGATCGATAAAAGGCACACGGAGCACTTGGGCCAAGCGACGCCCAATAAACGTCTTGCCCGAGCCCATAAATCCAATTAGAAAAATGCGCATAAATAGAATGCTATTGGCCATTACTTGGGTGCAGCTATCTGTAGTTTAGTGCTCGTCATCTCCGTCTTCATCGAACATACCGGCCAGCAAATCGCGAAATGAAACGCGTCCCTCCAACACATCTTTACTCACCACTTCAAACTCCGCCAAGCCGTGCAAGACCAACTCCATGAAAAACACTTTGTCGGACTCGGCTACACCTGCAGCGCGCGCAGCCCGCTCTAAACCAGCTACCGAGCTGAGAGCTTGAAGATATTGCTCATCGCTCAAGTCGGTGGGCAACTCCAGCACATTACCTGCACCGAACCACTGCCGAATGACGCCATAAAAGTCTTGGTCGCTATCGCGTTGTTGGTCAGGGTTGGGGAAGTAACGCAAAAAGAGCTTTTTCATCGCCTTGTCCATCAGATGTAGCGCTATGGCCACGGGCCCCTCTTGCTCGCCTTCGTACACCAACTCGATCTTACCCGTAATGGCGGGAATAATGGCCATGAAATCGGACAGGCGCACGGCTGTGCGCTTTTGAGCGTGTTTGAGTAAACGCAGCTCTGCACTACTCACCAGATGTTCCATGGCTGAAATGCTCAAACGCGCTGATACGCCACTTTTTTCATCTACATATTCGCTGGCACGCGCCTCAAACGCGATCTGCTCGAGCAATATTCGAGCCGCCTCGGGTATATGAATGTGATCCAACTGCTGCGGCAAAAGACGTGCTTCTTGCTGCGTAATAGCCATGGCTTCTTCCACCGTGCGAGGATAATGCGTCAGGATCTGGCTCTCAATGCGGTCTTTCAATGGCGTAATAATACTACCGCGGTTTGTGTAATCTTCCGGGTTAGCTGTAAAGACAAAGGCTACATCCAGTGGCAATCGCAGCTTAAAGCCTCGAATCTGTATATCTCCTTCCTGCAAGATATTGAACAGGGCTACCTGAATGCGAGCCTGTAGATCGGGCAATTCGTTGATCACAAAAATAGAGCGATGTGCACGCGGAATCAGCCCAAAGTGTAACACGCGCTCATCGGAGTAAGGTAGCTTCAAAGTAGCTGCCTTGATGGGATCTACATCGCCTATGAGATCAGCCACGCTCACATCTGGAGTAGCTAATTTTTCCACATAGCGCTCCGAACGATGTATCCACTCAATAGGTGTCTGATCTCCTTTAGCAGCAATGAGGTCGCGAGCATAGCGCGACAGCGGGCACATCGGGTCGTCGTTGAGCTCACTACCGGCGACTACAGGCACGTACTCGTCGAGCAAATCAACCAGTTGTCGTGCTATGCGTGTCTTGGCCTGCCCACGAAGCCCCAACAACAAGATATTGTGCCGAGCCAGAATAGCACGCTGCAAGTCGGGAATGACGGTTTGGTCAAAACCAATAATACCGGGAAATAACTTTTCGCCACTGCGCAATTTACGCACCAGTCGCTCGCGCAGCTCTTCTCTCACACTACGCGGGCGATAGCCGCTTGCCTTCAGCTCACCCAACGTCCGTATGGAAGGTTTTTGTGAAACATCCATGAAAAAACGTGATTTGTGCAACTGACCACAACCCTATTTCAAAAGCCTCGTTCGTCTGCTTGGGCCTCATTTGGCAAAACCTCAGAACCCCAAAAACCACAGCTTTATTTCAGCACGCAAAAAACGCAAATGCAAAAGTAAGATAGGCCCTGTTTTTTCCTAGTCCACCCGCACCGACTGCCATGCCACCAATTTCCAATCCATTGGGCGCCGCACATACACATCGATATAGCGCAACTTTAAGTCGAAATCGCGTTCTTGATAGCGCCCCTGTACATTGATCACCCCAGTTAGTACGGCCGTCTTTCCGTAAAGGCGTACGTCCATATGCTGTGGTTGAATAGCGCGATAAACGATTTGGCCAGAAGCAATGCGGGCAATGTGCTCGTCTTTGCTTTCAACTAAGCCATTGGAATGCGTATAGGTAAGTGACACATCGAGTACTCTTTTCAGAAAAGCCACATCCTTTTGGGTCATGGCCTCAAACCGGGCTCGCTCCAAGCTGAGCAATACTCGCTCTTTTTTGCTTTGCGCAAAAAGAACAGGTGTGATCAACAACATGATAGGCATAAGGGGTAATATACGCATGTAAAACAATTTGAATATGAACATTATACAAGAAACTATAAGATAAATCGCTTATCTTTGACCATCAGAAACAGTCAGATCTGATTCCCCCCTGTACTATTTTGCCTGTAATAAAAGTGCTTTAACGGGCCTACTATCCAAATCCGTGAGTGGCATCTCGTATCATATATTAAGCCTGGTGCAAAAGCTATGAGCGTGCAAGTTACTGATAATCCCTTCAGCAGTCTAGCTCAACCACTCCACGAGTATTTCCGAAAGGTCGCTACTACCCATAGCGAACGAGCTGCACTTATACACGAAGGGCAGACGATCAGCTACGCAGTATTAGACCAGCGATCCGACTGGTTAGCACATCACCTGCACGCCTTAGGCATACGTCCACAGACTTTTGTAGCTATCAGCATGGAACGTAGCTTTGATCTACTCATAGCTATCTGGGGCATCCTCAAGGCTGGTGGTGCCTATGTACCACTCGACATAGATCTGCCACCCGAGCGCCGAGCGTTTATGCTGGCTGATGCTGGCACCTCTATTTTGATCACGCAAAGTAAGTATATCAATGCATTTCGCTCACATCCTACAGTCCAGCTCATCGCCATCGATACACTTTGGCCCGAGCTTGAAAAGCGCTACGCTAATGCCTCACCTCCACACACCCATAGCCAAGCTACCGATTTGGCGTACATGATTTACACTTCAGGCTCTACGGGCAAGCCTAAAGGTGTGATGATTCAGCACGATCATGTGTGGCATCAGCTCGAAGGTCAACATGCTATTGCGCCTGAAAAGATGGAGGCGACCCTACTGACTGCGTCCATTTCTTTCGATGTATCGGTGTTAACCATCTTTTGGACGCTTCTCACCGGCAAACCATTAGTCATACCCCGACAAGGCCAAGAAAAGGACATGCGATCGCTGGCCTCACTCATTGCCCACACGAAGGTGACGCATATGCTCACCTTACCCTCTCTACACACCCTGTTGCTCGATCAGGCCGATCCCGACCAATTGCGCAGCCTGCGCTTGGTCAATGTCTCGGGCGAGGTATGCCCCACCTCACTTGTACAAAAGCACCAACGGCGCATCCCATGGGCCCAGCTGTATAACCTATATGGCCCTACAGAAGCTACTGTGAATTGCACGTATTTCCGCCTACCCAAGGGCTTCGACCAACCCAAGGTGCCCATTGGTCAGCCCATTCCCAACTACCACATTTTTATCCTTTCGGAAAACATGAAGCCCGTCAGTGGCCGTGAGGTGGGCGAGATATACATTGGGGGAAGCAAGCCCGTCGTAGCACGCGGCTACTGGAAACGCCCCCAGCTCACAGCTGAACGCTTCGTATCCAACCCCTTTGCCGAAGGAGGCGACAAGCTGTACAAAACAGGTGACCTGGCCCGCTGGATGGACGACGGCCACATAGAGTTTCTCGGACGCGTAGATCACCAAGTCAAGTTTAGAGGCTATCGCATTGAATTGGGCGAAATAGAAGTAGCACTGGGCAATCATCCGGCAGTACGCGAAGCTGTGGTGATGCTGCACGGACAAACGCCTCAACAGCAACGAATGGTGGCATGGTTGACCTTCCACACCAACCAATCAGCTAGCGTCAGTGAGTTGCGCCAGTGGCTCGAGCACAGCCTACCCGAATACATGATCCCTTCAGTTTTTGTCTTTCTCGAGCGCATGCCATTGACCACCAATGGAAAAATCGATCGCAAGGCACTACCCGATCCACCCAATCAGCGCCCCCAACTGGCTCAAGACTACGAGTCCCCTCAAGGCCCATTAGAACAGCTCATCGCTGCCCAATGGGCTGAGCTGCTCCAAGTACAGCCCATCGGGCGACATGACAAGTTTTTCGAACTGGGGGGCCATTCGCTGTTGGCCGCGCGTTTCATTGGCCAGTGGCAACAGGCACTCCATACATCTATTTTCATCACGACCATCTTCGATCACCCTACGGTGGCTTCTTTTGCTGCCATGCTACAACGCGAGTATGGCCAAGAGCTGGAAGCCTTTTTTGCCGAAAGGCAGGAAAAGCAAAGTGCTCACAAAGCACTTGCAGCTATAGAAGATGCTCAGGCCAATAAGCCGCAATTGAGCGATGAAGAGGTATCGGCTTTCGCCAAATATTTGCCGCATTATCCGCCACCTAAGCTTCCTGTTGGGCGCACTATAGGCAAAGCAGTATTTATCCTAGCTCCACCTCGATCTGGCACTACGCTCTTGCGCGTGATGCTGGCTGGTCATCCGCAGCTGTTTGCGGCCAACGAGTTGCAGCTATGGCACTTCGACACCTTGCAACAGCGCGCACGCACCTATTCTGGTAAATACGCCTTGTGGCAAGAGGGGTTGATACGTGCCGTGATGGAGCTGAGGTCGTGCGACGCCGACCAAGCCCGGGCACACATACTCGACATGGAGCAAAAGGGCGCCACTACGCCCGATATGTGGCAGTGGCTTGAAAGACACAGCGGTTGCATTGTAGTAGACAAGTCGCCAAGTTATGCGCTCGACCCTCAGGCCCTGCAGCGCATCGCACAATGCTGCGACGAGCCCATCTTTGTACATCTAGTGCGCCACCCCTGGTCGGTAGCTCGGTCTTTTGCCCGATACCACATGCATCAGGTAGTTTTCATGCCCGAGCACCCCTACACACCGCTGCAATTGGGTGAGCTCATCTGGCTGTACAGTCATCGCCACATTTTAGACTTCCTACAGGGCATTCCGCACGATCGCTACATTCGCATCCACTACGAACAGCTGGTGCGCACGCCAGAACCCTTTCTTCGCCAGTTATGTGCACAAATTGGGATCCCCTTCCACGAAGGGGTACTCGACCCTTATGCCGATTTGAGCTCGAAAATGGTCGATGGCATCTACGACAACTCGCGTAGCATGGGCGATCTGCACTTTGAGCAGCGTCGCAAGCTTGATGTAGCGCAAGCTGATAAGTGGCAAGGTGTATGGCAAGACAACTTCCTCGCTGCCGATACCTGGCAGCTCGCTGCCCAATTGGGCTATCCCACGTGCCCCAATCAAAAGGCGCTATTCCATGCTGTTTCTGTTCCGACCCAAAAATCAACTCAAGACAAAGAAGCACATACAACTTTCCAAGTCGATACAACTGACGAGCCCATTGCCATCATCGGTATGGCTGTGCGGCTGCCCGGCGCCGACGATATCGATACTTTCTGGCAAAACCTCCTCGCTAAGCGCGACGTAGGTGAGGCTGTGAGCCCCGATGATTTGGCTGCCGAAGGCCTGGACCCTCACTTGCTGCACCAGCCCAATTACGTAGCGCGTCGATATGTACTCAAAGATGCCGACTGTTTCGATGCAGCTTTCTTTGGCATCAATCCACGCGAAGCGGCACTGATGGATCCCCAACACCGCGTCATGCTGGAAACAGCATGGTGGGTACTTGAAGCTGCCGGATATGATCCTGCGCGCTATACAGGCCGTATTGGTGTAGTAGGCGGGGTGGCACGTAACAGCTACCTTACTCACAACCTTGCCAGCCACGACGATCTGCGCCAGCAAGCAGGTGCCTATCACTACATGTTAGGCAACGAGTCGTCGTTTGCCATTACGCGCATTGCATATCTGTTGGGGCTCAAAGGGCCAGCTATCGATGTACAGACGGCTTGTGCTACAGGGGGAGTAGCTCTCCATCTGGCCGTAGAATTGCTGCGCCGTGGCGAGGCCGATATGATGCTAGTAGGCGGTGGGCGCATCCAACCACCACTACGCACTGGCTATCGCTATCGCGAAGGCCAGCCGCTCTCTGCCGATGGCTATGTACGGCCATTTGATGCACAGGCCAACGGCATGGTACAAGGGCATGGCATCGCGTTCGTCTTGCTCAAGCCACTGCGTAGCGCAGTACGCGACGGCGATCACATATATGCCATCATCAAGGGTTCGGCTATTAACAACGACGGCAACGACAAAACGGGTTTCACCGCTCCAAGTGCCAGTGGTCAAGCGGCTGTGATTGAAGCGGCCCTCCAACGCGCTGGCATCAGTGCAGAAGAAGTAGCATTTGTGGAAGCCCACGGCACCGGTACGCTTTTGGGCGACCCCATAGAACTTACCGGCTTGACACAGGCCTTTCGCAAGTACACGCAAAAGAAGCACTATTGCGCCCTCCACTCCGTCAAAGCCCATTTAGGCCATCTCGACGCTGGAGCGGGCATCATTGGGCTCATCACTGCGGCGCTGGCGCTGGCACGCCAGACCATCCCTGCCCTTCAGCACTTTCAACAGCCCAATCCTCAAGTCGATTGGGAAAACTCGCCCTTTATCGTGCCCACACAACCACGACTATGGCCTCGCCAGCAAGCGCAGCCCCGCCGTGCAGGTGTCAGCTCCTTTGGGCTGGGTGGTACCAACGCGCACCTCGTACTCGAAGAAGCCCCTACCCTGCCACCTACTGATTACTCACCCCGATCGACTGAGTGGCTGTGCCTTTCGGCAAAAAACGAAGCAGCACTCCAACAAATGGCGCAACAACTGGCCACCCACTTCGAACAACACAACGAGCTGGAGTTGGCAGATGTGGCATTCACTCTTAGCCAGCGCCCCCAGCTCTCCTATCGGCTATGCGTGTTGGCTTCCGACATACCTACAGCTATCCAGCAGTTGCGCAAGCTGCAAGGGCGTTCGATAGTGCGTGGGCAGGTACAAGAGCCTAAAAAAATAGGTTGGCTTTTCCCTGGTGGTGGCAGCCAATATGTGGGCATGGCAGCAGGTTTATATCAGGCATTGCCCATATTCCGCAAATGGGTCGACGAGCTGTGTACACTGGTTGCAGCACGACATCAACTACAGCTCAATGAGCTGTTTCAACCCCATGCCGACCCACCTCAAGTATATATTGAACGCCCCTCTTGGGCACTGCCTGCGCTCTTTGTCGTAGAGGTAGCCCTGGTCCGCACGCTCGAGCACTTCGGCATACGCCCCGACTATCTGATCGGGCACAGTGCTGGAGCCTATGTGGCTGCCCATATAGCAGGCGTATTTGCTCTGGAAGACGCATTGGACCTAGTCGTCTTGCGGGGCAAACTCTTCGAATCGATCGACACCGAAGGGGCCATGTTGAGTGTAGCGCTGAGTGAGGCGGCATTGAACCCTTGGCTCGACGAATCGTTAAGCATCGCTGCAATCAACAAGCCTGACAATTGCGTAGTTGCTGGCCCTGTTGCCGCCATCGATGCATTAGCGCAACGCCTTAGCCAACAAGACATCGACTGCCGTCGCCTCCACATCAGGGTTGCTGCTCATTCACCCCAAATTGAGCCCATCCTGCCCGCTTTCGCACAAGCACTCGAACAAATCGAGCTGCATCCACCCACACTGCCCATCATTTCCAACCTAACGGGCCAATGGGCCGACCCACAACAAATGGCTACACCGCAGTATTGGATCGATCACCTGCGCCAGCCAGTGCGCTGGGCCGACGGCATCGCCACACTTCTGAAAAGCGATGTAGGTGTATGCATTGAAGTGGGGCCAGGCCAGACCCTGACTACTTTCACACGTCAGCACCCGCAATGGAAAGGCGACAAAATGGCGCTAGCTACACTGCGCCATCCACGCGAACAAATCGATGATTGCTACTTCTTCTTGCGGCAACTAGCCCAGCTGTGGACCAAAGGTGTCCATCTGGATCCAACAGCGCTATACGAAGAGAGGCGTTGTCGCTGTCCGCTACCCACTTACCCATTTGCGCGTCAGCGCCACTGGATTGAGCCTGCTGCTACAGGCACTAGTAAGTCTTTGGAAGATGAAACACCAAAAATGGTCACTAACAATTCTTTGTCACAAGACATACAAGCACCGCATGTTTCAAGTGCACACACTTCACCCTCGCGCCAGCAAAGGTTAGAGCAGGAGGTAAAAAAAGTACTGACTCAACTAAGTGGCTTGTCTGAAGAAGCACTCCTCACTGAGGCTACCTTTCTCGAGCTGGGCTTCGACTCGCTCTTTCTCAGCCAGATAGTCATTGCCCTCAACGAGCACTTCGACACCCAGATTTCCTTTCGTCAGCTCTTCGAAGAGACCCCTACCATAGCTGAGCTGGTACAATGGCTCGATGCACAGCTGCCATCAGATGTCTTTACACCGCCTTCGCCCTCTGAAGACACATCCCCACCACAGCCACTGGCACAAGCGGCGCAAGCGCTGCTACCACAAGCCCCGCCCAATGTAGCTGCACTCATCCAGCAGCAGCTCGAGCTAATGGCACGCCAGCTCGATCTATTGCAAGGCAAAATAGTTGAGTCGCCACCTGCCACAAAGCCCGCCCCCCCACCTGCAACCTCATCCAGCACAACTCCGCCCAAAGGCATCACCGCCAAATTGAAACGCACTACCGACAAGCGTGGCCCTATTGAGCTGGATGCTGGCCAACGCGCATGGCTTCAACGCTTCATCGAGCGATATACGCGCAAAACGGCCAAGTCGAAGGCACTAGCTGCACGCCACAAACGCGTCTATGCCGACCCACGCGCCATCACAGGATTCCATCGGCTGTGGAAAGAAGTCACTTACCAGCTGGCGGCGGAGCAATCGAAAGGTAGTCGATTCACTGATTTGGATGGCAATCAGTACATCGACTACGTCATGAGCTATGGCGTAGCGCTCTTCGGGCACTCGCCCGACTTTGTGCGCGAAGCCATCCGCCAGCAACTCGACAAAGGCACTGGGTTGGACTTGTTGTCTCCTTTAGCTACCGAGGTGGGCGAACGCTTGTGCCGACTCTCGGGCAAAGATCGCATGACACTGGCCAACACGGGTACAGAAGCACTGGTAGCTGCAGTGCGCGCTGCCAGAGCTGCAACAGGCCGCGACAAAATTGCCGTATTTGATACCGACTACCACGGTTTGACTGATGAGTTTCTGCTACGAGCTTTCGCCATAGGAGACAAACAGATCATCCGACCATTAGCTGCCGGTATACCCCAATATCTGGCCGATCACGTACTGGTACTCGACTACCATCAACCCGACAAAGCACTCAGTCGCATCGAGGAGCAAGCTCATCAACTAGCGGCTGTAGTGGTCGAACCCATCCAAGCCCAAAACCCCCATTGGCAGCACTTCGAGCTGATGCCACGTTTGCGCGAGCTGACACAGCGCCTCGACATTCCCCTGATCTTCGACGAAATCATCAACGGCTTTCGCCTACATGCCCGTGGCGCCCAAGCTTGGTACGACGTCGAAGCTGATATAGTAGCTTATGGCAAAGCCATTACGGGCGGCTTACCACTAGCTGCTATTGCAGGGCACGAGCGATACCTCAATGTATTTGATGGTGGTCCATGGCAGTTTGGCGATGCCTCAGTGCCTGAGGCTACCCTCACCTATTTTGCCGGCACCTTTATCAAAAACCCTTTGAGCCTGGCGTCAGCTCATGCGGCACTCACCCAAATCGAGCAACAAAGCCCTCAGCTCCAGGCACAACTCAACCGCACGGGCTACCGCTTTGCCCACGCCCTGGCCAAATTGTTTAGCAAAATGGGTGCTCCACTTTACGTTACTGCTACCAGTTCGATTTTCAACATCAAATTTGCCGACAATAACCCACTCAATCAGCTGTTTTTTCCACTGTTGGCACTTAACGGCGTGCACATGCGCGCACGCCCCTGTTTTATCTCCACTGCGCATGGTGAGGACGATTTGCAACAAACGCTGCAAGCTGTAGGGGCTACCCTCGAAGAGTTGCTCCAACATGGCATCATGAAACCTTGGGAGGGCGAATTGCTCAACGCCATAGTAGCTCCCCCTTGGTGGTCGGACCAAGACATAGCCACTGCCCAGGCAAGTAGCTTTTCCATACCACAGATACGTCTTTTGGAAAAAGAAGCGCCTCTTACCGATAGTCAGCAAGAGATCTTTCTACAACATCAACTCAGCGAGGCAGCGGGGAAAGCCTACATCATTGGCACACAAATACATTTGAAAGGCGTATTGGATCGCACTGCCCTTCAAAAAGCCATCGCGCAGCTCGTGCAGCGCCATGAAGCACTACGCATGACCATCAATGAATCAGGTACACACATGCGCATTGCGCCTGAGCGCTCGCTCGAACTGCCCTATCACAATCTCAGTGATATGGAAGCCCAGCAGCGGCAATCGGAATGGGAAAGGCTCTTGGCGCTCGAGGGTCATACTCCCTTCGACTTGAAGAAAGGGCCACTCAGTCGCTTCCGCCTCGTACAGCTCCAACCCAATCATCACGTATTGCTGCTCACCGTACATCACATTGCTGTCGATGGCTGGAGTCTGGGCATACTGACACGCGAACTGGGCATGCTCTACGCCGCCCAGCTCTCAGGACAACCAGCTCAGCTGCCTCCCGCTGTACCCGTTAGCCGATATGCGCGTGAGGAAGTCGCATGGCAGCAATCCGAAGCCTTCACCAAGCACTTGGAGTGGTGGCACAAACAGTTTGCTGAAGGCGTACCCACATGTGAGTTGCCCACCGACTTTCCCAGGCCCGCACAACGCAGCTTCCGGGGGGGTATGGAACGCCTGCGCTTCGATGCCCCATTTGCCGAAAGGCTGAAGAAAAGTGCCCATCAACTGCGCACCACCTTATTCATCTACATGTTGGCTGCCTTTGAAGCCTTCTTATACAGGCTGAGCGGCCAGCAAACACTGGTAGTAGGTATCGCTGCAGCTGGACATAACCTACCCAGATATGCACAGTTAGTAGCACACGCCATTCATCTACTGCCGCTACGTACTCAGATAGACGATCATCTGCCTTTCGGCAAATGGATAAGCACAGTGCGGCAGCACGTACTCGATGCATTTGAACATCAAAGGCTGAGCCTAGGTCGCTTGGTACGCAGCCTCGACTTGCCACGCAGCCCTGCGCGCAATACGCTCGTATCCGTGGTGTTCAACATGGACAGCCCCTTGGAAGGCCTCGACTTTGGTCCACTTGAGATCACCACTCAGCCGCTGCCACGCCATTACGAAACCTTCGATATATACATCAATCTCAAACCGGTAGGTCAGCAACTGTGGTTTGAGTGGAACTATAATGCCGATTTGTGGCGCCCCGAAACTATTCGGATGCGACTAGCTGAATTTGAGACCTTCTTAAAAGCTGCGCTTGAACAGCCCGAGCAAACTATTGCCGCTTTGCCACTGCTACCCTCCACCGAACGCGCGCTGATCCACATATGGCAACACGGATGTGCTGCGCCCTTTAAATGGCAATCTACCCTACATGCGCTGTTGGAAAATACTGCCCAGCGCTGGCCCGATCGCATCGCTGTGCGCCAAGGCACCAGCCAACTGACTTTCCGACAACTCAACCAACGAGCCAACCAGGTAGCCTATGCCCTTCGCCAGGCAGGCCATCGGCCTGGGCAACGCGTAGGTGTCATGTTGGATCGGCACCCGCGCATGTTGGCCGTACTGTATGGCATCCTCAAAGCGGGTGGTGCCTACGTGCCCGTCGAAACGTTTAATCCACTGACTCGTGCACGCCACATCGTCCAGGATGCGGCCTGCCAGTGGCTCATCACAGCGCGCCGACATCGAAGCATGGCCAACCAGCTGGGGGTTGAAGTACTCGATATCGACCAAGCTGCTTTTTGGCAACAGCCTGTCACATCACTCGCTCAGCACGTAAGGCCCGAACAAGAGGCCTATATCATCTACACAAGTGGGTCGACGGGGCAACCCAAAGGCGTTGCAATTGCCCATCAGGCTGCTCTACATACACTGCTGGCTATTGATCGTCTTTGGCAAATAGGACCCGACGACCGATGCGTGTCGGTGTCGAGCATGTCTTTTGACATGAGCATACCTGACTACTTTCTCATGCCTGCCCGTGGTGCAACGCTCATCTTAGTCGATGACGAGACGCGCCGCAATGGGCTGGCATTGCGGCAGCTGCTCGAGCAAGTACAACCTACCGTGATGCAAGCGACCCCAGCCACCTGGCGCATGTTGCTTGCCGCGTCTTGGCCAGGCACACCTCAGCTACGCGCTGTGGCTGGTGGCGAAGCGCTGACTAAAGATTTGGCTGCAGCCCTCCTGCCTTGCGTGCACACGCTCTGGAATGGCTATGGCCCCACAGAAACCGCTATCTATGCTACCTGGCAACGCGTCACTGAGGCCGAGCTGCGGGCACCTTTCGGCGAAACGATTCCCATTGGACGGCCCTTAGCCCATGTATCGCTGGCTGTGCTCGACTGCCATGGCCAACCTGTGGGCGTAGGCATTCCCGGCGAGTTGTACATTAGCGGTCCTGGCGTAGCTATAGGGTATCTCAACAGTCTCGAACAGCACCAAACTGCCTTTATCACCCGCAACAATGGCTCGCGCTGGTATCGTACAGGAGATCGCGTGCGCCATCTACCTACAGGCGAGTTGGAATTTCTGGGGCGCGGCGACGCGCAAATCAAAATTCGAGGCTACCGCATCGAAATAGGCGAAGTGGAAGCGCGCCTCAACGAGCTATCAGAAGTGCGCGAAGGCGTTGTACATTTTTGGCCCAAGGGCCCCAAAGGGCAACCTGCTTTGGTAGCCTACTACGTGCCTACCCAAGAATCTCACACGACTGAACAAGTGCGCAATGCCTTGAGTCAGTATCTACCTGAGTGGATGATGCCTACTCATTTTATGCCCATGACATCACTGCCCCGAAACAGCGCTTTAAAAGTCGATCGGCAAGCATTGCCCGAGCCCCAAGTAGCCCCACCCACACCCGCCAAGGCCAAGGTCTCTACAGCTACTACCTACTCGGACACAGAAAATTGGCTAGCCGAGCAATGGCAATCGCTGTTAGGACACACCCCTCGACCCGACGATGACTTCTTCGCTTTGGGCGGGCATTCCCTGCTGGCAACCCAGCTTATGGCAACGATTTACAAAGAAAAAGGCATCCGCCTACCCCTCGCCACCCTGCTCCAGTACAGTACGCTGCGCCAGCTAGCTGCACAGATCGATGCAGCCAACACTACGGCGAGCCACACATTTAGCTCATTAGTACCCATCCGCACCCAAGGAAAAAAGGCGCCGCTTTTCCTCGTACACGGTGGTGGACTACACGTATTGTTTTACGAAGCACTTACGCGCCACATGGACAAAGACCGCCCCATCTATGCCTTACAGGCCAAAGGCTTAGATGGCAGAGAAGAGCCCCTAGCCCGTATAGAAGACATGGCTGTTCACTACATTCGAGAAATCAAGCAAGTGCAGCCACAAGGCCCCTATCATCTGGCTGGCTATTCGCTGGGCGGACTCATCGCCTTCGAAATGGCACGCCAATTGGCAGCAGATGGCGAGCTATTAGGCGAAGTGGCTCTGTTCGATGCCGTAGCCAAAGACATGGTGCGCCAACAAAAGCGCTGGTGGAAGCGCCTAAAAAAGGCCGGCTATACGCTTCAGTTATTAGTCAGTGCACCCATCCGCACCCTGTCGTACAAATCGCAGGTGTTGCACACACAACTAAAACACCTGATAGGCAAATGGCGCATAGCTTGGTTCGACCCACAACACGAGCAACTGCACGAAGGATACTTGCCTTTCGGCAAAAAAGTCTATGACAAATGCTTAGAAGCGTACGAGCGCTATCAAATGCAGCCAGCACCGGTAAGTGTGACCGTCTTTCGGGCCAAAGAACAAATGTTCTACCTCGAAGATGCCGACTACTTGGGGTGGAAGGACTTCGCACTTGGCGGCGTAGAGGTTATTGACATCGAAGGTAATCACTTAACTTTGTTTGACGAGCCCCACGTACAGACTGTTGCACGCATACTCTCAAAACGACTTGCTAAAAAGGACCACCCTGTACTACTCTCATGAGCACATAACCTCGACTGAGGCAAAAAGTAGCTACTCAAGCTACAAAAAATCACAGAATATCAATCGATTTGGCATGCCTCAAAAAGTGCTACTACATTCTGGCAATCCACTTATTTGCAGCTGGATATATCGCTGGACACAATGGAAAGAGTGGGCTATTGATCGAATGAATTGGTTATCCAAAGAAGAACACCAAAATAGGGACGCTATTCAGAATGAAGTAGCCAAAGAGCGCTTTTTAGTCACGCGCACCCTATGGCGCCTGTTATTAGGTCAGTTTCTGGACATTTCTCCTGAAGAAGTGCCCCTAACGCATTGGCCCAAAGGGCGCCCTTCGCTGCCGGGCTATCCTCATGTGGCGTTGAGCAGCAGTCATTCCAACGAGTGGGTTATATTTGCCATGTGCCCAGAAGGCGGGCAGCTAGGTGTAGATATGGAAGTAGTCATACCTGATTTCGACTACAAGCAAATCATGGATGCATGGTTCCCTCTTTCAGTCAAGCAGCACATACACAATGTCGAAGACTTTTATCGCGCCTGGACTCTGCGCGAGGCAGTAGCCAAAGCACGCGGTACAGGCCTAACTGAAGAGCTGCTGCAAATGACCGACGAAGCACTCCTACCTCCTCACACCCGTTATGGCACACGTACTTTGGGCAACCATTGCCTCATTTCCTACGTGTGGTGGCCATAAGCTCTCCTCTTTACTATAGTGGAATGTTGCCGTGCTTTTTCTTAGGTAGGTTCACCACTTTGTTTTCTAAAAGGACAAAGGCCTTGATGAGCTTGCGTCGCGTTTGGGCCGGATCGATCACTTCATCGATAAAGCCACGGGCAGCAGCTCTCCACGGGTTTGCGAATTTTTTTTGATACGCTTTTTCCTTTTGTGCCAGCAGCTCATGGGGGTTGTCAGCAGCTGCAATTTCCTTTCGAAAAATGATTTCACTGGCTCCTTTAGCGCCCATCACAGCGATCTCGGCAGTAGGCCAAGCAAAGTTGAAGTCCGCACCGATGTGTTTGGAGTTCATCACATCATAAGCACCACCGTAGGCCTTCCGAGTGATCAGCGTAACCCGCGGCACGGTAGCCTCGCTAAAAGCGTACAATAGCTTGGCGCCATTGGCAATAATGCCATTCCACTCTTGATCTGTGCCCGGCAAAAAGCCCGGCACATCGACCAGTACGAGTAGCGGGATGTTGAAGCAGTCACAGAAGCGCACAAAGCGTGCTGCCTTCCGACTGCTATTCACGTCCAACACGCCTGCCAAACTGGTGGGCTGATTACCTACTACGCCAATACTTCTACCGGCTAAGCGCGCAAAGCCCACCACGATGTTGTCCGCCCAATCGGGATGGATTTCGAAAAATGATTCGGGATCCACTATCCCGTCAATTACTTCGCGCATGTCGTAGGGCTGTTGTGGATTAGGCGGCACCACCTGACGCAACTGCGGACGCAGTTCGTCGCCTAATTCACAGGGCACCACTGGTGGTGCTTCTTCACAGTTTTGGGGTAAATAGCTCAATAACTGTTTGATTTTTTCCAAGCAGTCAATATCGTTGGCAGCAGTGAGGTGCGTCACCCCCGAACGCGAGGCATGAGCAAAAGCGCCTCCCAGTTCTTCAGCACTCACATCCTCATTCGTCACGGTTTTCACCACATTGGGCCCTGTAACGAACATGTAGGAAGTGCGCTCCACCATAATGACAAAGTCAGTTATGGCAGGCGAATACACAGCACCTCCTGCACAAGGCCCCATGATGGCAGAAATCTGCGGAATCACGCCTGAGGCCATCACATTGCGATAGAAGATATCAGCATAGCCCGCCAAGGACTTGACGCCTTCCTGGATGCGCGCGCCTCCGCTGTCGTTGAGCCCGATGAGTGGCACACCCGTGCGCATGGCTAAGTCCATCACTTTGCAAATTTTTTCAGCATGTGTTTCCGACAAGCTTCCGCCAAAAACGGTAAAATCTTGGGCAAAGACATACACGGGTCTTCCCTGTATGGTGCCATAGCCCGTCACCACTCCATCGCCCAGAATTTGCTGCTTTTCCATGCCGAAATCCGTACAGCGATGGGTGACGAACATGCCGATTTCTTCGAACGAGCCTGCGTCCAGCAAGTAGTGAATGCGCTCCCGTGCCGTAAGCTTGCCTTGCTGGTGCTGCTTGTCGATACGAGCTTGCCCACCGCCCAGTTGGGCGGTAGCTATTTTTTCTCGTAATTCTTTGAGTTTGTCTTTCATGATTGACGTTTTCCTTTGCGCGCGCTACCAGTTTACTAAAGCCATCTGTTTAGTGCTTTTTGCGCACCACAAAACCATGTCCTATTTGAGTATGTGTCCAGCCAAACAAGGCATTGTCTAAAGCAATGATCACATCAGTGAGGCAAGCCAGTACAGGTTCTTGGGTAGTAGGGCGCAGCTGTAGCCGTCGAGACCTCGATTGTGCTAAGTTAGCTGCATTGGCTTTGAACAAGCGCTGTATAATTCCCGTCCAATACGCTTCCAATAGCCCAACCAAATACCGGCTTAGGCCTCGTGCGACTACTATCTCGAGTCCTGCAGCTTGAGCCCATTGCTGAAAGGCTGCCCCGTCTATAAGATACTCATGCCCAAAAGCATAAGCGCCCTGAGCTATATGGCCTGCACCTATCCACCCCAAGATTTTGTTGATCGGGTCGTAGGTTATGGGAAAATGCACAGAGGGAAAGGTCAGTATCGCCACTCCACCTGGGCGCAAGACGCGTGCCAGCTCGTGGGTCATTTGGACGGGGTCACCTACGTGTTCCATCACCTCTACCGATACAATTAAGTCGAAGTAGTTGTCGGGAAAGCTGAGCGCCAGGGCATTTTCCACCTGGTAAGTGATGTGACTAATATGGCTATTGAGCTTTTTGGCGAAAGCCACATCCGCTTCATTGATGTCGCAGGCAATTAGTTGTGTGCAATGCGCTGCAATCATGGGGTCGTAGTCGCCCTCACCAGTACCCAAGCTCAAGCCACGCCCGTATTTGCCGGAAGGCGGTAAAAAGTGGCGCAGCTGGGTAGCGACAAAGCGATAGCGGTTTCGATATGTAGGGAAAAGCAATTTGTAATTCATTCTTGTTTGTTTACCCTACTGCAGCTGGGCTGCAGCCTGACGGTAGCGCTGTGCTTGTTCGCTATAGCCTAGCTGTTCGTACACATGAGCTGCCAGCTCGTAAGCCTGCCGAAAACGCGTATTGGCCTGGATAGCTTTGTTGAGTAGCTCTATAGCTCGGGTACCCTCGCCTTGCTGTGCTTTGATGTAGCCCATGTAATACCAAGCTGCGGCAAAGTTTTCTTGTGCTACTGCCGCCTCAAATTGTGCATAAGCTTCCTCGAGCTTACCCTGGTTGACTAAAGCCATGCCTAAAAAGTAGTATGCCTGGCTGTTTTGAGGTGCCACTTTGAGCGCCTGTCGTGCTGCTTCTTCGGCTTCAGCGAGTTGCTGGCGCATCAAGTACACATTGGCCAATTGTGTCCATGCCAGTTCATTGTCGGGATACAGGCGCAATTCAGCTTTCAGCTCACGGAAAGCAGTGTCGTAATCGCGTTGCTTTATCGCCTGATTGGCGCGGAAAGCATGGTGTGCCGTATCGCGTTCGATGGCTGTAAGCGGCACGCCATTGGCGGCAAGCGTATGCACTGCCTTGCTGTTGGGCCAGTTGAGGCTGCGCAAGTGGGGGCCTCTGATGTAGCGCGAGGGAAAGATACCGTAATCCCAATACTTGCTATAGCGATCGTTGAAGCGCACGTAGGTGCCCTTGGCCTGCCCACGCCAAGGGATGAGATAGACACCCAAGTTGTAGCTAAAAGACGAGGCAATAGTCAGTGGCTGATCGGCATCAGCTGGTGGCAATGCTCCGCTATGGCCCAACCATTTCACTGCCTGCTTCATGCTCACCCCCCAATAGTCAGTCTCAAAGCGGCCAAAAGCATGGCTGATGCCGCCTGAAACCATATTGAAATACACATAGGGCCAATGTGGATTACGCGCAATGAACAAAGCAGGTTCCAACAGCATGAGCCCCAAGGCCAAGTACAATGCTTGGCGCGTGCGTGCAAAAGCTGCATACCGCTGTTCGAGCCACAACCAACTGAGGGTCGCCCATACAACCATAGGCGGATAGACGAATAGCAAGTGGCGCCACCCATCGTGTAAAGTCGAATCGCGCACGATGACATATACGATGGGGAAAAGTGCGGAAAACACCGCCAGTAAAACAGGCAATGGCTGATAGTATCGCAACAGGCGTGGCAACCATACTATACCTACCACCAGACCTAGCAAAACGCTCAATGGAATGGTGCGCCAAATCCAGTCGGGCAAATAATACCACGGCGTTTCATCCGACATGATGTTCATCCCTTGATACAGCACTCGGATACGCACACCCAATTTGGAAAACTCGCTAAGCGCCTCCAGCGGATGGCTAAGAGGCTGCTGCAAAGCCCAAGGCCACACAGCTATGCCGAGCAAGTAGCCTCCAGCAGCTGCTGCCAAGCCCCAACCTACATAGCTGCGCCACAATGCAGCATTGCCCAACCACGACCATCTATAGCGCAACCACAAGTCGAGTAAGGCAAATAGGCCCAGATAGCCAAACAACAACAGCCCGCCTGCACGCGTACCCAAAGCAATGCCAACACCCAAAGCTAAACCCCACAGATCAGTTTTGCGTGGGCGCGGCATGTGTTGCAATAATCCCACCATAAAATAAGTAGCCATGGCAAAGCCAAGTGCAAAAGGTATGTCCTTGGGATTCATCAAGCCATGGCCTAGCAAGCGCGGCGACAAAAAGGCAATTACCAAAGCCCATATGGCTCCTCGCCAACCGGCCAGTTTGTGCACAAATAGGGCGATGAATACTATGGTCAGCCAACCAAACAAAGCATTGCACACATGGCGCAAGTCGTAATAGGCCAAATCATCGGGAGTCCATCCCATAGCACGATTGGCCAATCCGGTAAGCAAATCGAAAAAGCCGCCATATAGGTGCATGTTGCCCTTTTCTACATGCAGGGCAGCGGTGTCAGCACCTAATGTCAAGTAATAGTTGACGAGTTTTTCCGAATAATCTACCTGGTACTCATCGTCGGCATTGATCCCCGAGCCCAAGGCCATGGCAATCATCAGTATCAACGCGACGAGTGCTGTAGCCCAAAAGGCTTTGCGAAAGAAGCCATTTTCGTCAGGTGGCGTTGGGCGTTCGGGCCATCGGCCAGTAGGAGTTACTGCCGCTACTCTTTTTTTTACAGCAGACGAGCGCCGCAAAGTCGTTTTGCGTGCTGGTTTGTTTCTTTTCTTTTTTGCCATAGCTAAGGGCCTTGTTTGGCTCGCGCCTTTAGCAAACGAGCTCAACTTAGAAAGATGGTGCTTCGGGTTTGTTCTGCAAGATCTGCTCAATGCGCGTGCACACCTCATCATTGAGTAAGGGCACTACATCGAGTGCGTCCAGTGTTTCTTGCAATTGCTCCACTCGAGAAGCCCCTAAAATGACGGAGCTTACATTGGGGTTTTTCAGGCACCAGGCAATAGCCAGTCGGGGCAACGTCGTACAAAGCTGCACGGCCAAGTCATTTAATTGGCGCACCTTTTCGAGCCGTTCGGGTGTCAGCGCCAGATCGCGCAACCACTCTAACCCTTCCATACTCAGCCTAGTGCCCTCGGGGAACTGATCGATATACTTGTTCGTCAACACGCCAGAGGCCAATGGCGACCAGATGGTAGTCCCTAATCCCACCGCCTGATACAGGCGGCGATATTCCACTTCTACCCGTGCTCGATGAAACATGTTGTATTGCGGCTGCTCCATCACTGGCCCAATGAGGTGATGCTGGCGCGCTACCATGTGAGCTTCCATAATTTCTTGAGCAGACCATTCTGAGGTGCCCCAATAGAGGATTTTGCCCTGCTGAATGAGGATATTCATCGTCCAGACCGTCTCTTCAATAGGGGTATGCCGATCGGGACGATGACAGAAATACAGATCGATGTACTCAACTTGCAAACGCTTAAGTGAGGCATGACACGCCTCCACGACGTGCTTGCGACTCAAGCCCTTTTGGGTAGGCCGGTCACCTCCATCACCAAAATACACCTTACTGGACACCAGATAGCTGCTGCGTTCCCAGCCTGCCCGCTTCAATATGCGGCCCATTACCACTTCCGACTGTCCCTTGGCATAGATTTCGGCATTGTCGAAAAAATTGACGCCACGATCATAAGCCAAGTGCATCAATTGTTCAGCCGTTTCGTCTGTGATCTGCTTGCCAAAGGTGAGCCACGAGCCCAACGACAACGCACTGATGTGTACTCCTGATTTGCCTAATTTTCTATATTCCATCGATATTGGTTTTTCGCTAACTCCTCGACGAACCGCACCTCATGTTTGCAGCTGCCGCCAAAAGTCGCTATTCAGTTCGACCTGTCCAAACAATAAAAGTGCCTCCACGTCGCAGCGCAAACACATCTGTTGGTTATTGTTTTTTCTGCGCTGTTGCATATGATAAGGCATAAAAATTGGTTTACTTCAGGCCCACTTTGGACGAACAAGCCTCCAGAAAGCATCTTGTGCCTTGCAGGCGTTTTCAATAAAACATCAAATACATATGGAATTTTTCGATCAAGCACATATACGGCATCTGGGCAATCTCGAATTACTAGCACGTCAAGTAGTGGAGGGTTTTATCATTGGCTTGCACAAAAGTCCCTTTCACGGCTTTTCTGTAGAATTTGCCGAACATCGGCTTTACAACCCAGGCGAACCCGTCAAAGACATCGATTGGAAAGTATATGCACGTACTGACCGACTGTATAGCAAGCGCTTTGAAGAGGAGACTAACTTGCGTTGCCAAATTGTAATAGACGCCTCCTCATCGATGTACTTTCCCGAAGTGACAGCCCACAGCAAATACTACATCAATAAAATTCGGTGGTCGGCACTGGCAGCAGCATCCCTGATGCACTTGCTTCAACGCCAACGCGATGCCTTTGGGCTATCGGTATTCGATAGCCAAGTACGGCAACACACACGCGCACGTTCTAGCACTGCACATTACCAGCTAATGCTCAGCCACCTTCACCAACTCATCACCCAACCTGAACGCCCGCGAAGCACGGCTGCTGCCCAAGCCCTCCATCAAATTGCCGATAGCATCCATAAGCGCTCAATGGTCATTATTTTCAGCGACATGTTCGACCAAGCAGCACAGCCTGATGAACTATTCGCTGCACTACAACATCTCAAGCACAACAAGCACGAGGTCATCCTCTTTCACACAATCGATAGGGCACTCGAGTACGATTTCGAATTCAAAAATCGCCCCTACCTGTTTATCGACATGGAAACAGGTGAACGTGTACGCCTACAACCCTCCCAGATAAAGGATTACTACGTGGCACAGATGCGCCAATATACCGAGCGGCTACGCCTCAAGTGCCTACAATACAAGATCGACTTTGTAGCAGCTGATATACAAAAAGGATTTCACCAAGTGCTACAGGCTTGGCTGGTCAAGCGTAGCAAAATGCGCGTTTGATTCATTGAGCGCTCTTTCTTGCCAATAACATTACTTTTCGAACCATTCATCAAAAAGTGTAGTACTACGTATTTTCCGGTAGGGTTTTTGCTCCGAGCAATAACATCCCCCCTGTATATTCGATCCCCCCTGTCCCTTATACCACGTCATACACCATGTGGCTGTGCACTCATCTAGCTTATTGCTCAGAAGCAGACACTTCAAAACCACAATGATTATGAGCCAAGACAAAATCAAGGTATTACTCGTAGAAGACAACCTCGTCTTTCAAACGGGCATTTCCTTCCTCATCCAAGGGGGCGATAAATTCGAACTAGTCGACAAAGTGGCCAATGGTACTGACGCAGTAGCCCGCGTCAAGACAATGGAAGTCGATGTGGTCATCATGGATCTATTTTTACCCGGCATCGACGGGGTGGAAGCCACTAAGCAAATTCTGGAATACAATCCCGAGATCAAAGTGCTGGCCTGCTCTGCCGAGCGTGATGAGGAAAAAATTCTACAGATCGTACAAGCCGGCGCACTGGGATTTATTTACAAAAATGCCAGCACCGAAGAATTCAGAAAAGCGCTCGAAATTGTAGCATCCGGCAATACCTATTTTAGTCGGGAGATCTTTTCCATACTGGTCACCTATTTGCAAAAAGCCGGTCAGGTAGACCACAGCCAGCCTGGTCCGGCCTCACCTGAAAAGCTCAAGGAGCTGAAGGAAAAGCTCAGCCCCCGCGAGCTGGAGATTCTCAAATACATCGCAGAAGAAATGACCAACAAGGAAATTGCCGAAAAACTGTTCATCAGTCCCCGCACCGTAGATACACACCGCCGCAATTTGCTGCAAAAGCTCAAAGTGAAGAACACGGCTGGTCTAGTCAAATACTACATGGCCATGATGATGTGATAAAAGATGCTGCCCCACCCCCCCAACTTTTTCATATTGCTCACTATCATGCTGATATACCCATATCCGCTTGCACTTTATAGATAACTGGAACGAGCCTTTGCACCAACAACTCAACGCTAAGTGCTCACCAAAATATTCACGTCTCAGAGCAGCTATTTCCCTAATACATTTCTTACCTGCCAGGAAGCCTCAGATAAGCTGGCCAATTACTTGCTACCTAACTGAAGGCAAAAGTCACTCATCGACTTGCAACTGAATCTGTATTGAAGAGTTGTGTAAATAACGGGGTATCACAAGCCATGAGGTTGTATGGAAAGCTCACGTGGCAATGCACACAAATAAGCCATCTGTGCATCTTTGCACCTACTTTTTGACCTTTACCACATAAAACATGAAATCGCCATTAACAACGTGAAACGCAAAACATACAAGATAAAAGAAATATACTACACACTGCAAGGGGAGGGCGCACACACAGGGCGCCCTGCCATCTTTTGTCGCTTTAGCGGTTGCAATCTGTGGAATGGCCGGGAGCAAGATCGAGCTAAAGCCATTTGCACCTTCTGCGATACGGACTTTGTAGGCACTGACGGCACGGGTGGGGGACGCTACGACGCATGCACACTGGCCCATAAAGTAGCCAGCTTGTGGCCTGCGGGCCAAAGTGGTCGCCCCTACGTAGTATGTACGGGTGGTGAGCCACTGCTCCAGCTCGACGAAGTACTTATCGAAGCTTTTCATGCACAGGGTTTGGAAGTAGGCATCGAGACCAATGGCACTATTGCTGTGCCCAAAGGTGTCGATTGGATTTGCGTGAGTCCTAAAGCAGGCGCTCCACTCGTACAGCGTAGCGGCCATGAGCTCAAGCTCGTCTATCGCCAGGAAGGGGCACTGCCCGAGCAGTTCGAGCAGCTCGACTTTCAGCACTTTTTTCTACAGCCCATGGATGGGCCTCAGCGCGAGCACTTTACCCAAGAGGCTATCGCCTATTGCATGGCACACCCCCAATGGCGCCTCAGCCTACAGACGCACAAGTTGTTGGGCATCGACTAAAAGACAATAGAGCGGCGTTGGTCAAGCCCTATGTGACAATAGTCGATGCTTCTGCCCTCATTTTTGCCAAAAGGCAGCATATTGTAACGACATGCACAACTCACCAAAATGACAACGATGAATCAAGAAGAGCTCAAGCGCAGCCAGCAAGCCGATATCATCATCCGCAATCACGTCATCTGGAGCATGGGTGCAGGCTTCATTCCCGTCGTAGTGGCTGACGTACTGGCCGTAAGTGCCTTACAACTCGACATGATTCGGCAGCTGTGTCGCGCATATCAAGTCGACTTCAGCGAAACGCAAGGCAAGGCCATCGTGTCTAGCCTGACGACCAGTACACTGGCGCGCATTGCAGCGGGCAGCGTAGCCAAGCTCATTCCCGGCGTGGGCTCCGTATTGGGTGGCGTGACTACTTCTGTATTTGCAGGGGCTTCCACCTATGCTTTGGGCCAAGTGTTCAAAACGCATTTCGAGATGGGGGGCACCATCCTCGATTTTGACCCTAACAGGCTCAAGAAGATGTACAAAGAACAGTTTGAAAAAGGCAAACGCGTGGCCCAGGAATGGAAAAAGGAAGCCGAACAGGAGAAAAGTAGCGAGCCGCCCCGCAAACGCGCCCGTGTAGTGATGAACGACGATGCCGAAGTACTAGCCCAGCTTCGCGAACTGGCTCAACTTCACAAAGAAGGCGTACTGACTGATGAAGAATTTGCAGCGATGAAGAAAAAGCTCATCGGCGATCAGTAACCTCTTATTAGCCACTACAGGTAGGCATTGTGCAAAAAAGGGGCATTCAGCTGAATGCCCCCTTTTGCCAACTTTAAGGTCCTCATTATTTATTCGATATCGCCCAGATTGCGAATAGTGATCTCGTAATCGTTGAATTGAGCGAGGATACCTGTGACGTTAACCGCACCCGTTGGCAAAGGCTCGTTGGCAAATGTCGCTGCGGAACGCGTGTAGATGATGATATTGCCCGTGCCGTCACTCAGCGTGCGGTTTCCTGAAAAAGTAGCTCCTCCACTAAGCGTGCAGTTTTCCACTTTGACTAAAGTGCTTTCCCAGTTTTCAGCATTGGTCAAGATTTCGGCTACAGTGGCCACGCGCGGTGTAGGAAGGGTGCCCATGCCCTTGCTCGTAGCTCGGTCGAGAAATACGTTGTTGACTTGGAGCAAACCGTTGAACTCGTTGAGCTGCATGCCCGAGATGTCCACTTCGAGCTCTTCGCCCAAGTTGAAGCTATGTGCTTCGGTAAAACGCACCACAATGCCGTAATCACCATCTTGCAACACTAAGTTTTGCGGATGAATATTGCCATTGGCACGATCGGAGATCACCACACCTCGAATGTATTTGTCATCGGGTGCAGCAGAAGCACCACTGGCAAAGAGGTTGCGCACTTCCTCAATGCTGAGCTGGTTGCTGCCCGATCCTGTTCCCGTATCGCAGCGCTCAGTGGTCATGGCTACATCATCTAATTCGCGGATGTAGAGCTGCAGATCATCGCGATAAATGCTAAACACAGCCGTAAGGGAGCCATTGCCTGTAGGCGTACTATCGGAAGCAAATTCGGCATAGCCACTGGAGCGCAAGATAATGGTGTTGCCGTTGCAGTCCTCTATCATTCGGTTGACAGAGATGCGATTGACGGCATCGGCAAAGGGCTGACCCGCATCGTCGGTGGTGAATTGCACGCTGTCGAGCTGGATGAGCGTACTCAGATCAGCTGGAGTGAGTTCGCTGATGGTGCGCTTGCGAGGTGTGACGGGCTGGTTGCGCGGCCCCTTGATGATGTAATCGTCGAGCAAGACGGGCTCAATGAAAGCCAATACTTCGTTGCCATTGTTATCAATCGTAGTGCCTCCCCCTAGCTGATATTGACCATTGTAGTCGCCTAACCATAGGCCTTGCGGCTTAATATAGACTTTGCGGCCAATGGGATAATCGTTGTACAACTCAGTGGCGTTGATGCGCAAGTCGATGCCTCCGGTTTCGTCTTGTACGACAATAGTTCGGTAGAAGTTGCCACTTCGATCATCGGCTATGACGACGGCTTCTATGATCCAGTCTTGCGTCACTTCCTCAAATTGACCGATGGTGTGCAATGCACGTAAGTCGGCAATAGTAGCATTAGGAGTGAGTTGTACCTCTTCCCCTTCAGGTGGCGGCGCATCGAATTCCAGATCGACACAAGCACTTCCGATCAGGGTAAAGAAAAAGGCCACAGAAAGCAGTTTGAAATATTTCATTTTGCCAAGTTTTCTTCCAAGTTAGCGTCACAAGATGCAAAGCTGTATTTGACACCAGTCTGCTATACCAGCACTTGTATCACCAGTTGAAGCTGATGTTGAGGAAATAGGTACGGCCCCAAGCGTAGTAATAGCGGTTGGGGAACACATTGGGATCTTTGGTCTCGAAATCGAAGCGCAATTGCTCATAACCACCACTGATGATGTCCTGGCGATCGAGGATATTGTCAACCCCTATATTGAGGCGCAGGAAGTAGTCGCCAAAGCGGAAAGACTTTCCGCCAAAGAAGTCGAGCGTGGTAGCTGCCGGGGCTTTTTCCTGCCACAAGATGGCACGCCACAATTCAGATTCCACTTCCACGCCATCTACTGCAGCAGCAGTACGACGATCTGGGTTAAAGTCGAGCCAGAGCTGGTCGAAGTAGTTGAGGTTGAGGCTGGCCCACCAATAGCCCTTGCCCTCATAGCTAAGCCCTACAGTCATGGCACGTTGCGGCGTGCGCGGCACGTAGAAGTTTTTCATGTATACGGTACGTCCTTCCACCAATACGTCGGCATTGTTGTCTTGAGTGATCGTTGCAGTAGGGCGCGAAGTGTAGTAGTACTGACCTAGCGCTGCTACTGCCTGAGCACTGAGGCCACCGAGAAGTTTTGCTTCAGCAGCAAACTCTAGGCCGAGGTGGCGCTGATCGATACCCGACAAGGCGTAATTGACGAAGCTTTGCTGATCGTCGTGATAAAACGACATGGTGCGCACCTGATCTTTCAGGTCGGTATAATAGCCCGTGAGTTGTGCCTTGAGTTGGGGAGCACGCAATATATAACCTGCTTCACCTGCCTGAATGCGCGTTACTTTCAGGCCAGGAGTTAGCTGATCGCGTGTGCGTGGCGAGACATAGGCATGGCGAAATAAGGGTGCACGTGTACCCACATATCCATTGGCAAACAAATAGTTGCGGCCATTAATTTTCCACGTAAGCCCTACTTTGGCAGCGCCTGTAGTAAAGCGCTTTTTTGCACCTGGGCCAAAAGAGTTGTCGGGAAAGCGCCCATTGCGCATATTGCCCGTACGCCAAAAGAGTGTGTGTCCCCATTGTGCTGCCACAAAGGCATCGAGGTGGTTTCCTTCGTAGCGCCCCTGCACCCAAGCTTCACCCATGCGGATGTCGCCGTCGTAGTCGTAGCCAAAGCGATCACCTACACGTACGAGGCGGTTGGGGCGGTTGAGGTCGTTTTGCAGTGCATCGGGATTGTCGGGAAAATCGCGCTCGGCAAATCGATCTATGTCTACCCAGAAGTCGGCACCCAGCAGATCATCTACTACTTTGAAGTGCTCACCCCGATACCAGCGATAAGCTGCTCCCACTTGCAAGCTCCACTGCTCATTGAGCTGTTGGGTAAGGTAAGTATACACATTGGCGCGTTTGCTGTCGTAGCGCCGATCTTCGACGATGTATTTGGCACGCAAGCCCGTGATGTTATTTCCGGCAATACCATCTACATTTTCGATGGTCTCAAGGCTATTGTAATTGACCTGATAGAGGTAGTTCCAATCAATTTGGCGCAGCGCCTCATCGGCTCTGAGCTTTTGCTCTACTAATGCTCTTTGTTGACTTTGCACATAGCTGGGCAATCTCCTGTAGTAGTCGGGCCGGGGGTCTCGCGCACCATACCAGTTGAGTGCTGTGCTACCACTACGACCTGCCTGGAAAGAAGCAGCTGTAGTGAGTGAGGCAGCGTCGGTGAGCTTCCAGTCATGACGCAAAATAGCCATGGGCTGATGAGTGCGTGCCACGCGGCTATTGCGCTTGCGACCATTCTGATAGCCCCAATAGGCGTTGTAGTAGTTCGTGCCAGCCAGGTCAAAAAGTTCTTGGATGGCTGCACTGTTGCGACCGCGCGTATTGGGCGCACCTACTATTGTAAGGTTGAGCTGGTGGTGAACATTGATTTTTTTATCTACAGAAAGAAAATAAGCATAGGCATCGTAAAAGGTGCCAGGCACATAGCCTTCCTGAGCCCAACGACGAGAAGCTGAGATCGAGAAAGCCCATCCATTTTTGGTATAGCCCGAGCTCCACGTACCCATCACGCGATGGGTGTAGTTAGTGTTGCCCAACGAATAGGTGAAACGCGTCTGCTTGCGCTGCGTGGCAGCCCGTGTATCGAAGAAAGTGGCGCCGCCAATGTCGCCAAAACCAAAGTCTACGGGCCGCAGCCCAATGACCGATTCGCGGTTGCGCGTCACGTCGTTGAGGCCGCTCCAGTGGCTCCACGGCACCCATCCCAATTCGGGATCATTGACAGGTACGCCGTTGAACCAGGCAGCCGTATAGGCCGACTCATACCCCCGAATGCGAAAGCGCAAAAAGCCAAATACATAGGCCGAGGTGCGCGCAAATAAATCGGAGGAAGCATGCAACAAGCCCGACACCTGCGTCATGCTGTTGTCGTCCAGGTCGGTACCGCTTAGCAAAGGCACAGCGCCCTCTTCATCTTCGAGCATATCTGGCCACAAGGCTATCTCGCCCAGTACAATTTCAGGGCTGCGAGGTTCTACTCTGGTAAGCGTGCGATATCCTTCTCGCGTGATGGTAATGACTAACTCCTCATCATGGGCCATCAATTTGAGCATAAATGCCCCCTGTGCATCGGTCAACGCGCGCACATCTTCCACCTTCACCTCTACTTGCGGTAGAGGCTCCCACGTCTGTGCATCGCGCACTACACCACTAATCACCACCTCTTCTTGAGCATTTGTCCCACTAATAGCACCCAACACCAACAGCAATCCTATGCTCCATTCCAGTATGCTACGATTGGTTTCCATAGTTTTTTTGTTCTGAGCTACAGCGTTCCATATCAAATAAAGATAGGCACGACAAAGGAAGATGCAAGGTAGACGTTCAGCCTACACAACCACGCTATTTATGATGTCATTTTTTCGCGAATAGCCGACGAATTGCACATAATTCTCATACTACATGCCTTCATTCAGCCTTTCGGCAAAAAATTGCCAAAGCGGATCCGAAGGTACAGGTGCCCGTACCATCTGCCACTCCCCAGTAACAGGATGATCAAAAGCCAACTGGTAGGCGTGCAAATGAATAGATCGATCGCGATTACCTCGGCGAAAGCCATACTTGACATCGCCCTTTACGGGAGCACCTATCGCCGCCAATTGGGCCCGAATCTGATGGTGGCGCCCCGTGATGAGTTCAATATCGAGCAAGTGATAGCGATCGCTCGAACACACATGCCGATAGTACAAGACAGCCTCTTTGGCGCCTTTCGTGCCCTCTGGCACTACGAAGCTTTTATTCAGCCGACCATCGCGCTTGAGCCAATGGCGCAGTTCCCCTTCCGGTGGTTCGGGTAGTTGTGCTACTACTGCTAAGTAGCGCTTCGCTACACGTCGTTGCTGAAATTGCTCATTGAGCTGTACCAAAGCGCGTGTTTTTTTTGCGAAAAGCACCACTCCGGAAGCGGGCCGGTCCAAGCGATGGATCAACAGCAATGGATGTTGACAATAGCTCTGAGCTAAATCGAGCAAGCATACATGTCCGGTCTTGTCAGCCTGTACCGGCAACGCCGGTGGCTTGTTGAACGCTATGAGCTGGTTGTTTTTGTACACTACCCAGTCGCCCGGGCGATAGGTCAGCTGTTGTTCCATAACACAGGGATAACTTGCTGCCAGCTGGCAGATTTGCTTCTACCCAACCGAGTAATTTTACACATGCAAAAAGTCAAGCCTGTCCTTTAAGAATGACCCATCAAATCTTCCATGCCAAAGCAGCCCGTGCGGCCGAGCAACCATTCTGCCGCATCAAGCGCACCGCTGGCAAAACCCTCGCGTCCGTGGGCCATATGAGTCAGTTCAATGCGATCGACAGGAGAATCAAATCTCAAGATATGGGTGCCAGGCACCTCTCCTTTACGACGTGCATACACGGGCAATTGGTCGTCTGCTTTGCTATCGAGGCACCAACCTTGAAGGCGCTTGAGATGCATCAAGACGCGCTGAGCTAAGGTGATGGCCGTACCACTGGGTGCATCTTTTTTGTGCTGATGATGAATTTCTTCAATGCTTGGCTGATAGTCCAGCTGCTGGGCCATGAGACTACTGAGCATATCGGCAGCCTGCATAAACAGCCAAATACCTTTGCTGAAATTACTTGCGTAAAAGAAAGCTCCTTTTTTTTGCTGTACCAATTGGCGCACTTCGTTCATGTGGTCTAGCCAGCCCGTGGAGCCACTCACCACCGGAACACCTGCTTCGATGCAAGTGACGATGTTGTCAAAAGCAGCATCCGGCCCAGTAAATTCGATGGCCACATCGGCTTGTTGGAGGCGTTGTGGGCTGAGCTCGTGGCGATTGTTGCGCCCGATGCGCAAAACGATTTTATGGCCGCGTTTTTGCGCCAGCTGGTCAATCATGCGCCCCATCTTGCCGTATCCGATCAGTGCAATGTTCATGGCTCGTCGACGTATGAATGGCTGAAGAAAATGAAGTGGGGCAGTGCACATAGCCGTGCCCCATATGTAAAGATTTACTTTTTTACGATAATAAGTTGCTGTTGGCGCACAACGTCATCTCTTTTTACCTCGATTATGTACTTACCCGCTCGCAGATAGATATGGCCATCATCGGCTTCCTTGAGGCGCACTGGTGCTTCATCATCCTGACGTCCTTCATTGAGCCAACGCTCATAGGCTTCGCGTACTGCAGCGTCGACGTACAGCGGTATTTCGAGATAGTTCAGTCCTCGAGCTACGGCCAAGTGGTGTTGGGCCACGACCTGTTCTCCAGCATATACGCTCACTTGTACAGTATCTGCCTGAGTAGTCCAAAGCGGCAAAGTGACTGTTGGCATTTCGCGTTCCATCCAGCTAGGTCCATTACCCCAACGGCTACTGTAGCGCACTGATTGGACTGCAAACACGTGTAGCGGTTCAGTCATGAGCGAATCGGTTAGCTGCTGCAAATGCCCCACGTAGCCCTTATAAAAAGACCGGCCATGAGTGGCCACTACCAGATCGGCATCTCGCAGGTGCACAGCTAGATCGTGTACTGGCACATCGGGCAAGCCACTGCCTAATCTCATAAACGACGCTCCTCGATCCAAAGAAACGTAGAGCGCATGGTCAGTACCCACGTAGAGCACATCGGCATTTTTCGGATCTTCCTTAATGACATTGACGGGTTCGAGGGGCAAGTCCGTACCGATGCGTTGCCAATTTTGGCCATAGTCTTCCGACACGTAAATCATAGGCTCGAAATTGTCCCAGCGATAGCCATTGAGCGATAGATAAACGCGCCCCTCGACATGTGCAGAGGCCTGCACGCAAGAGACCCACATGTCTTGCGGCAGTGGGTCGCTGATGCGCTGCCAGCTAAAGCCGCCATCACGCGTCACATGCACCAGTCCATCATCGGACCCTACATAGATTAACCCAAAGCGCAGTGGCGATTCGTGTATGCAAGTCAGTGTACCATATGACACATCGCCTTTGCGTCCTCCTTTGGTCAGATCATCTGAGATAGGTTCAAAGTGATCGCCTTGATCTAGCGAGCGGAACAGCTTATTGGCACCGATGTACAAGATATCCTGGTTGTGCACAGAGAGGTGAATGGGCGTTTCCCAGTTCCAGCGCAAGGGGCGTTCGCCCAGCTTGTGGCGCGGCGTGATGTACTTGCGATGGCCCGTACGCTTGTCAATTCGGAAGTAGTTGCCAAACTGAAAGCCCGTATATATGGTATTGTTATCGCGCGTGTCCACTGCTACTTGCATGCCATCGCCGCCTAATAGCATCTGGTACGGATAACGCCCTGTGCCATGCCAGCGCGTGCTGTGCTGATAGGTGCTGGGGCCATACCACACGCCATTGTCTTGCAAGCCACCATAGATATTGTATGGCGTTTCCATATCGAGTGCCACGCTGTAGAATTGCCCTACAGCGGGAGTGTTGCACTTGATCCAGTGTGCGCCATCGTCGTAGCTAATATTGATGCCGCCATCATTACCGAGAATGAGATGGCCTTCGCGATGCGGGTCGACCCAAAGGGCGTGGTGATCCACGTGTACATTATCGCCATTGATGCTGTGCCACGTCTTGCCTCCATCGTCTGATCGTAATATGGGCACACCCATGATGTAGAGGCGATCGGGGTTCCAAGGTGCTACCCGAATTTGCCCAAAGTAGTAGCCGTAGCTGTGGAAGACATTGTCCAAATAGTCTTCATTGAGCTTTTTCCAACTGCGCCCACCATCATCCGATCGATAGACCTCTGCGCCGATTACTTCGGTATCGAACAGCAGGCTGTTGGCATCTTCCACGTAGTCTACCAGATCTTTGGGTTGCACTTTACCTTTGCGCACCAACTCGATCACAGTGTCGACATCGTAGGTGTCGGGGAACCTGTAGCGCTGCAAGTAGTTTTCGATCATGTATTTCTTTAAGCCCAAGAATTCGTCGCGCGTCATGGTGCGCAACATCTCTTTGGTCAGCACATCGGGCTCTGGTGCCTCTTTAGGTCGGCGGAAGTAGTTGTCAAGTACGGCATAGACAATGGTCTTGCCATTTTGGCGGCTCAAGGCCAAACCAATGCGTCCTACTCCTTCTCCCGTGGGAAAGCCACTGTGGGCAGTATTGAGGCGCTGCCAATGTTCACCGCCATCGGTACTCTTCCAGATGCCCGACCCCTCACCGCTCTCCACGAAGTTCCAGGCACGACGCGTGCGCTCCCAGGTGGCAGCGTACAACACCTTGGGGTTGGCTGGATCTATTGCCAGGTCGACAGCACCTGCATTTTCATTGACGAAAAGAACCTGCTTCCACGTACGGCCCCCGTCAGTTGTCTTGTACACACCTCGCTCCTTGTTAGGCGAATACAGATGCCCCAGCACGGCTACCCATAGCGTATTGGGGTCGGTGGGATGGAGCACAATGCGGCCAATGTGATGGCTTTCGCCCAAGCCCATGTGTTGCCAAGTCTTGCCCTCATCGGTGCTTTTCCAGATGCCAGCGCCAGCATAGCTCGAGCGGCTAGAATTGACTTCGCCTGTGCCCACCCAGATGACGCCCTGCTCCCAGTCGACGGCAATATCGCCCAACGTCATTACGGCTTCATGGTCGAACAAAGGCGTGAAAGAGGTGCCGTTGTTTTCCGTTTTCCAAAGGCCACCAGAAGCATAGGCCACGTAGAAATGCGTGGGATCTTTTTCCCACACGTCAATATCGGCCACACGCCCACTAAAGACAGTAGGTCCTACCGATTGAAAAGGGATATGGGCTACTACCGAACGCTCAGCAAGTTTTTGACGCTGCTGGAATGATTGCAAACGCAACTCGGCAGGCGTAGCCGGCGGTTGGGACTGGCTCCATCCACTTGTGAGCAAGCAAACCAAAGCCCACATCAAATATGCGTGTTGGTTCATCGTCGGGTGAATTACGTTAAGAGAAGTTCGGTTTATTCTTCACTATCGGTATCTGTAGCATGTGTTTGGCCAAAACGCTTTACATCTGCCTCCACTTGGCGCAAGCGCAAACGACATTGACGAATGAGCTCGTCGGCTCGAGCCAACTGATCGCTCAGCTCGTCTATAGTAGTCGTACCTTGCTCGAGTTGACGTACGATACGCCGCAGCTCGTTCAAAGCAGCCTCGTAAGAAGAAGGAGAAGAATCACGTGAAGACATGAATGATACAGTTAGTAGGACTATCGTACACACAGCAGCGAAGGTAAGTAGGCCTTGCCTTTTTATACAATACAAGAACGGCTTAGAATGAAAACAACTGAGGTGCTATTCTACGGTAGTTTCTAACCGCTTCACTGTTTCTATAGTAGCAGCCACTACAGCAAGAGGCAGCGCGATCAAAAAGCCCAACCCCGTCAGCAAGAGCAAGAGATATACAGCGCCATTGGCTATAGCCACCCCTCGATGCCGACGCACGAAGCGAATGCTATCGCACACCATGAAGTGGCGCTCCAGCGTGAAATCCATATTGCCAAAACCGGCATAATAAGACTGGACTAAAAAGATAAGCACAGTAGCTAGCGGCGCAAAGACAGGAACAAGCCCTAATATCAAAAGTGGAATAGTCAACAATATTTCCAAAACGGCATTACGCCCCCCCAATACCACACTACGGCCAAACTGTTGTAGCATTTCCGTAGGGGAAAAATGCATCGGTTCGTCATAGCCTGCTAAATGGCGTTCTATCTTTTCAGATAGAGGACTCATAAAGGGGCCTGACAAGATCAGAATCAGGTGCTTGAACACCAATAGTCCACCTATTAGGAGAACTAGCCCACCCAATACTTGGCCAATTGAATCTACTACCTGAGCGCCCCATTCCCACGGCCATAACCTCGTAAGTGTTCCCCCGATATCATCGCTGAGGCTCCATGCAGCAGCTATAACCACAGCTCCTAATACGATGCTGAGCAAGCCCGGTATTAAGACATAGCTCCACAACCTCAGGCGACTAATCACTACAATAGCGCGCAAATAAGACGAGAGTCCGTCCCAGATTTCCCGAATCATGCGAGTTGTATTTAAGGCAAAAATAAGAGCCTCGCCTGCCACAGTCGTCTTTAGAAAGACCAAAAGGCGGCACATATCGACTATCACCAATGCTGGATGCTGCAAGCTGAGGCACGCTCCACCACTTGTCCATGCACGCAGCCAACTATTTTTGCTGCACTTCAAATGTCAGATATTTTGCTCATATAAGCCCAAATCCACCTTTTCAAGGCAAGGCACTCGGTGGCTTTAGATCAATCACACAGGCATGAGGCAAACGTTGAGCTATTATGAAAGCAAGCAAATTGACCCATGCCTCAGCCTGGTCGAGCACATGACTATCAGAAGTAGCAACGGGTATCTGGCTCTGAACAAGAATTTTGTCGGGATTGTGGTGTAGCTCAATTTGCCATGGCCACCCATGCTCAGTAGCTGCTTTAGTCAAAAAGCCTTTCAACCGGCCCGAATTGCCCACGGGCTGATCGAGCAATAGTCGTACATGTGCCACGCCCAGGTAAGTGAGGCACTCGCCCAACAGGTAGATGGCCTGCCGTGTCTCGATTACCCGACGCCACGTACCATGCACACTGGCCAAGTCGCGCAAACAACCATCACGCCCTATAAATAGCAACCCACCCGACAGAGCACTCTCTATACCAATAAGTATGTTGAGCCCATCAATTAGAAGCGATTGACCTTTAAGGGAGGCAGGCAAACACTCATGAGCGCGCCGCCATATCAGAGACTTGTCCGAACAAGCACATCGGCGCACAGCCATGCGTTGGCGTACCGTCAGTCTATAGCGATCACCCACCAATTTGAGGGCTGCATTGAACGAATAGTCGCGTGAAAGCAACCACGACAAGTCGGCCACTGCTTCGCGCAAGCGCTTCCACATGGCCGGAGCAAAGAGTTTATCGTCGGAAGGATGGCGACCTCGATGTTGCTGGTGATGCATGGTCATAGTATGGCTTTGGCTTGCACCAAAATACAAATTGAACAATAGCCTCCTTTTAGAAATTGCCAGTGAATTGCATCGGAATAAAATGTATGAGGCATATAGAAGCCTTAACTTTGTTTTTTGTATTTGGCCGTATCCAACATTTTGGCTTATGTCAGCCTGTGGTCGTGGTACGCTACATTCTTTTTTTCACAATCGATGGCGTCGTCGCATTGCACAAGTGCTTGTAGGCCTACACCGGCTATTATTGTGGTTAGAGCGCACCCTCTCGCCGCGCAATTACGAGATTGTACTCAGCATTATTATTGGCACAGTAGCGGGGTTTGCTGCCGTAGCGTTGAAGTTTGGTATTTCGAAAGTACGCATATGGGCACATGGCACAGACCCCACTACAGCCCGAATGGCTTTTGTAGTGCTACCTACAGTGGGCATTGTGGCCACTTGGGTATACGTGCGCTTTGTATTGCGCAAGCCACTTACCACAGGGCTGACCGAGCTCATATATCAAGTCACTCATCACCGCTTACGCTTGCCCTACTACGAAATGTACGCACATATTATCAGCTCTTCACTTACAGTAGGTTTTGGCGGTTCAGTGGGTTTGGAAGCGCCCATTATTCGCACTGGCTCTGCTGTGGGGTTTAATCTGGGCAAGTTCATGCAGAGCAATCAACAGCGCCGCACGCTATTGTTGGCCTGTGGTGCAGCAGGTGGCATGGCAGCCATTTTCAACAGCCCTATTGCGGCAGTTATTTTCGCCTTCGAGGTATTGTTGGGCAACGTGTCTATTCAGTCCTTCATTCCCTTGCTCATAGCTTCTGCCAGCGGAGCGGTAGTAGCCCGTATTTTTCAATTTCAACAACTGTTCATTCTCTACACGGATCGCTGGCATCTATCTGACTTACCCGTGTTTATCCTCACAGGCATTGCTTGCGGACTCATCGCTACCTATCTGATTCGCATCATCTGGCAGGTGTCTCAGTCTGAGTTTGCACGCCTCGACATGGTACGCCGCACGCTGTTTGGCGGCACTGCTTTGGGCGTACTAATTTTTCTGATGCCGCCTTTGTTTGGCGAAGGTTATGAGACGATCAATGCTTTACTCTTTGGCGAATTCGAACACTTGGTCTCTCACAGCCCTTTCTACAAATTTGCCGATAAAGGGTGGTTTCTTCTGATCTTTGCCCTGCTCATCTTGGCTAGCAAAGCCATCAGTACTGTACTTACCATGGTGCTGGGAGGCAACGGTGGGCCTTTTGCTCCTACGATGCTCAGTGGTGCACTGACAGGCTTCATCATCGCCTATGGGCTTAACCTGACGGGCTGGACTCAGCTGAGTGTGGCCAACTTTGTCGCTGTAGCTATGGCTGGCACACTTAGTGGGGTATACAAAGCCCCTCTGACTGCCATTTTTCTCATTGCTGAAGTCACTGGCGGATACGGGCTGTTTGTGCCCCTAATGATTGTGTCGGCATTGTCCTACTTCACCTCCATGTACTTTGAGCCTCACAGTATTGTCACTAAACCACTCGCCTTACGCGGCCTGTGGGTAGCTGCCCACGAACGCGACAAACACGTGTTGGCCCATATGCACTTGCCTGAACTCATAGAGCGCGACTTCAGCATCGTACGCCCTAATTGGACTTTAGGGGAGTTCGTCCAGGCCATTGCCCGCTCGCATCGCAACGTCTTTCCCGTAGTAGATGAAGACGGCACTTTCTTGGGGGTCATCTTACTGGACGATGTGCGCCAAATCATGTTTGACCATCACAAATACGATACAGTGATCGTAGAAGAGCTCATGCATGCCCCACCCGACCTAATCGAATGGGATGACCCCATGGACAAAGTGATGGAAAAGTTCGATGCGTCTAAGGCGTGGAACTTACCTGTGGTCAAAAGGGGGAAATACGTGGGTTTTGTCAGCAAGTCTTCCGTATTCAATCGCTATCGGAACTTGCTCCAACAGTTTTCCCAGGAAGTGTGAGCCACACAGCGTAGTAAGTAGCCCGCAACCACTTGCCCCCAATATGGAGCATTACGCTTCTTGCAAGAAGCGCTGACGCGCCACTTCCAAAGCTTTGTCCAAGCCAGAGGCATCTTTACCCCCAGCCATAGCCAAGAAGGGTTGACCACCTCCTCCCCCTTTGATGTACTGAGCCAACTGGCGTATGAGATCGCCTGCATGCAAGGCCTCATGCTGAACTGCCAACGACTTGCTGATGAGCAACAACAATTGAGGTTTGTCCTTAATTACGGCCCCCAACACAATTACCGCTGGTGCAAGGGCCTTTTCCAGCTGGTGTGCCAAAGTTTTCAATGCATTGGCATCGTCGAGGGCTACGCGTGCTACCAACAACTGATAGCCATTAACCTGCACCGCCTTTTGCTTCAGCTCTTCTTTCATGGCAGCAGCGCGCTGAGCTCGTAGTTGTGCCAGCTCTTTACGCAACTTCCGGTTTTCATCGAGCAAGGCTGACACCTGTGTCGCCAGCTGCTTGGGGTTTTTAAACAAAGCACGCACCTCCTTCAACTCCGACAACTGCTCATTGACCCACTGCTCGGCATTTTTAGCCGTCACGGCCTCGATGCGCCGAATGCCCGCCGCTACGCTACCTTCAGCAACAATTTTAAACAGGCCAATATGCCCTGTAGCAGGTACATGAGTCCCCCCACACAACTCACGAGAAAAGTTGGGGTCAAAAGTGATCATACGCACGCGCTCACCATATTTCTCACCAAAAAGCATCATGGCCCCTGCCTTTTTGGCCTCCTCTAAAGGCAAGTCGCGCACCTCCTCCAAAGGAATGTCCTGGCGAATTTTTTCATTCACGATGCGCTCGATTTGGGCAAGCTCTTCCTCACTCAGTTTTTGGAAGTGCGAAAAGTCAAAACGAATGCGCCGCTCATCCACATCTTGCCCTTTTTGTACGGCATGATCGCCCAATACGCGATGAAGTGCCGCATGCATCAGGTGTGTAGCAGAGTGATTAGCCGAAATAGCCATACGACGTTCGGCATCCACTTCAGCAAGTACCGGCAGGGTAGGATCTGAGGGCAAACGCTCCACATAATGCACAATCAACTCGTGTTCTTTCTGCGTGTCGAGCACGCAAATGCGCTCCTCACCTACCGTAAGCCACCCCTGATCGCCACGTTGCCCACCACTCTCGCCGTAAAAAGGCGTCTTGTCCAATACAATCTGATACTGATTTTTCTTCTTTTGCACTACAGTGCGATAGCGCAAAATGCGCGCATCGGACACGCATAAAGTGTCATATCCGACGAATTGCACATCTTCTTTGCCATCATCCAACACCACCCAATCACCCACTGTGCGCTGGGCCGCAGCACGCGAGCGATCTTTTTGCGCTTGTAACGCCCGCTCAAAACCAGCTTCATCTACGCGCCAACCGCGTTCGGCTGCAATGAGGCGCGTCAAATCGATAGGAAAGCCATAAGTATCGTACAACTCAAAGGCATCTTCTCCCGAAACAACCCCCTGCTGCACTTGCAGCGTGGCAAAACGACGCAAGCCCCTGTCGAGGGTTTGTAGAAAGGCTTTCTCCTCCCCCTCAATCACGCGTGCAACTTGTTCTTTTTGCGCTTTCAGCTCGGGAAAGACGCCGTCAAATTGGTCTGCCAGCACTTCTACCAGCTTGCACAAAAAGGGCTGTTTGATATCTAAAAAGCTGTAGTAATAGCGAACAGCTCGGCGCAAAATGCGTCGAATCACATAGCCGGCACCTGTGTTGGAAGGCAACTGACCATCGGCAATGGTAAAAGCTACGGCACGCACGTGGTCGGCGACTACCCGAATGGCAATATCCACATGGGCATCAGGATCGTAGCTAGCTGTATAAGTCTTACCCGAAGCTTGCTCAATAGCTCGAATCAATGGAGCAAATACATCCGTATCGTAGCTCGACAGTTTGCCTTGTAACACCATGCACAAACGCTCAAAGCCCATGCCCGTATCGACATGGCGTGCAGGCAACGGCTCGAGTGAACCATCGGCCCTGCGATTGTACTGGATGAAGACTAAGTTCCACAGCTCGATCACTTGTGGATCATCAGTATTGACTAACTCGCACGCATCTTGCTGCTGCCGCAAATAATCTGGGCGTAGATCTACGTGAATCTCCGAACATGGTCCACAAGGCCCCTGCTCCCCCATCTCCCAGAAGTTGTCCTTTTTGCCAAAAAAGAGAATGCGATCGCGCGGCACATATTGCTCCCACAAAGCAGCAGCTTCCTCATCGCGCGCTAAATCCTCAGCCGCTGCACCTTCAAATACCGTCACATACAGCCGATCTTTATCAATACCATACACCTTGGTAAGTAACTCCCACGCCCAAGCAATGGCCTCTGCTTTGAAGTAATCACCAAACGACCAATTACCCAACATCTCAAACATGGTATGATGATAGCCATCGCGGCCCACCTCTTCTAAATCGTTGTGCTTGCCACTCACTCTAAGACACTTTTGCGTGTCGGCCACTCTACGGTATTCAGGCACTCGGGTACCCAAAAAGTAATCCTTGAATTGATTCATACCCGCATTTGTGAACATCAAGGTAGGATCGTCCTTGTTTACTATAGGTGCTGAGGGCACGATCTTATGTCCTCGCTGTGCAAAAAAGTCCAAGAATGTTTGGCGAATCGTGCGCGCGTCTTTCATATGCCAAATCGATGTTTATCTATTTCTAACACTTGCCAACTCTATCAGTTTGCCCACACCTACGGGTTTCAGTTCCATTAACTTCGCAACACAAACACATGCGAATTTGAGCTAATTAGCTATAGGTTTCATACCTTTGAGCCGCTAAAACGCAGCAAAGATGCAGTTTTAGCCTCTGATTGAAAAGTGCAAGCATGCTATGAACGCACTATGTGCCAAAAGATATAGAAGTACCTTCATCCCTAACCCGATGCTTGCACAGCAACAATTGTGGGGATGAATCGCCACGAGTTACGACATATGGCAATTTTTCTTATTGCAAAATAGATTAATTGCCAAATATTTTTTGGCACACTCTTGGTCATACGTAAAGCTAATAGTAAATTTGGCGCCAAAGGGAGGGATACTGCACCATTAGACTACTACACTACACAAACTGCCATTCGACATTCATTGGGTGCAGTATTGGGACCATCAACTTATGAGTATATGAGAAGAGAAAAATTCTACTTCAATACCCAAACGCTGCGCTACGAAAAGGTAGAAGTGACGTGGAAAGAGCGCTTGCTCCACATCTTCGGCTTTCTCTGTGCGGCGGTGGTAGCAGGTTTTCTGTTCACCTTACTCGTTTGGCGTGTATTTCCTTCACCTCGTGAGCAAATGCTACAACGCGAAATCGATCGCATGAAGGTAGAATATGCCGAGCTCAATCAAGCCTTCGACCTAATGAGCAAAGCCTTGGCCAACATTCAAGAACGCGATCGCTACATTCACCGCATGATTCTGGAAATGGATCCCATCGACGAAAACGTATGGGAAGGCGGCGTAGGGGGGCACGAGCGCTATGCTGAGTTGCGCAGCTTTAAAGAAAGTGGCCCTCTGATGGCCCAAATCAAAACTAAAGCCGACAAACTGAAACGCCAGCTGGTCATCCAGTCGAAGTCCTTAGACGAGATCGAGGCCATGGCCAAAGAAAAAGCCAAGATGTTGGCATCTATTCCTTCTATCAAGCCTGTACGCGAAGACAAACTGCGCCACTCCATTCGTGTCCTGTCGGGTTTTGGATATCGCATCCACCCCATCTACAAGGTGCGACGCATGCACACTGGCATCGACTTCAGTGCACCCAAAGGCACACCTATACAGGCCACTGGTGATGGCGTAGTGGTCGCCGTCAAACACAGCAACCGCGGCTACGGAAAGCACGTCATCATCGACCACGGATATGGATACAAAACGCTTTACGGCCACATGAGCCGCATCGATGTGAAAGTAGGTGACAAAGTCAAAAAAGGCCAACAAATTGGTCTAATCGGCAGCACAGGTACTTCTACCGCACCGCATTGTCACTACGAAGTATGGTATAAGGGGAAAAAGGTAAATCCCATTGACTACGTTATGGATGGACTGACACCCGAAGAATATGCCGAATTGGTACGTCAGGCATCCAAAGCCAATCAATCGTTCGATTAAAAGTTTCCTCGGGGCATATTCCGGTACGTGTTACTTAAAGAAAAAAGAGGCTTTCTCCCCACAGGAAGAAAAGTCTCTTTTTTCATAATGCCTCTCCAATAAGAAACAAGCCAAAATGAAACACACATCGCACACTCTATTTTATGCACTGTGCGCTCTATTGCTCTGGCAAGCCTGCCATTCCGATGTAGCCCCGCAAAAAAAAGTACCATCCCGTCCTGCTGCCATACACTTCGTAGCCGACAGCACTGAGCTATCTTATGGGCGCTGCGACACCACGTCTATGGGGCCCTGCGCACACGTGCGCCTCATCCATTTATGGGCAGAAGGTACACCTCAAACAGTGGCCCAACGCATTAATGATACCCTGGCCATATATCAAGCTACGCCATTGTTCGACACCATGATATCCAGCCGAAACGCACAACTACATGCTAATGCATTTATCCAACAATACCAGCAATACGCACAAAATGATGAGACATGGGAATACGAATCGATTACTACCTACAACTACGAGACCGATAAGGTATGGTCGGTGAGTATACGCACTTATTCTTATACTGGTGGTGCCCATCCCAACAGCTACGTGAGCTTGCTGGCTTTCGCCAAAAAAGACGGGCACAAGCTCCAATGGGAAGACATTCTCCTGGATCAACAGCAATTTGCATCTTTGGTAGAACAACACTTTCGACAAGCGCGTCAATTAGCGCCTCAGGCCAATCTCCTGAAAGGAGGCTTTTTCTGGGACGGCCCATTTGTGCTACCACAAAACTTCTATGTACACCCCGAAGGACTACACTTAGTATACAACCCTTATGAAATAGCTCCTTATGTATTTGGCCCTACCAACCTATTCATCGATAGGGCCAAATTGGAGGGGCTAGTACGCACCGAGCTCCTGTGGTAAAAAGTGCCGTGCGCCTTTACTTTACGCGCCTGCCGTGCTTGATGACGATGTCTACATCTTGTAGTAAAGAGATGTAGCGCAACACGTCGCCTTTTACAGCAATGATATCGGCATACTTTCCTTCTGCTATAGTACCGTAGTCAGTTTCCACACCCATAGCTACAGCGGGCCAATAGGTAGCTGCTCGAATGGCCAGCATGGGGTCGTAGCCCAGTTCATTGACCCATACGTCGAGCTCGTGCCAAGTGCTCTGGCTGTGAAACTTCATAGGGATGCCGCTATCGGTACCTACCAATAAAATCACACCTGACTGCACCAGCTGCTCAAACTTGCGACGCAACGTGGGCTTGCGATAAGGAGTAATCTGAAAGTAAGGCAGGCGCTCGGGGTGAGCCCACGACTGCCGAATATCCTGGATAATGCTATCGGGCAACCCCTCGTGCCAGGAAGTGTTGTCCAGCTCTTCGGGATTGTCGCGCAGATATTCGTAGTTCCACAAACCTTCAATGGTAGGTGTCCAGAATAGTTTTTGGCCACTGGCCGTGCGCTCTTTGATCATGCGCATGACATCTTCAGGATATTCTGGGGCAGTGGCATGACCTGTATGCTCGAAGCAATCCACACCTGCTAACAATCCACGCCGCACTTCTTCAGGCCTATGTGAATGCGCCACGACCGGTAGCCCGTGCTTGTGCGCTTCATCTACTACAGCATACACCTCCTCCATAGTCATCTGATCCTGATCGATGAGCTTGATGCAGTCGACGCCAGCCTCGGCCAATCGCCGCACCTTAGCCCGTGCATCCTCAGGGCCACTGACGCCCCACCGAAACAACTCGGTACCTGGATACGGCTCGTGCTGGATAAAAGGCCCAGAGACGTAAAGCGTAGGCCCTTCGAGCTCACCGCGATTGATGGCATCACGCACAGCGATGATATCGTCAAGAGGGGCACCCAAATCACGTGCGCTGGTCACTCCGGCGTGGAGCAATTGTTTGGCAGAAGCTGGCATAATTACCTCGCGAAAAAGGGGCGGATAGGTTTTGTCCCAATGGCTATAATCAGCATGACCATTAATCATCAGGTGTACGTGCATGTCCCATAAGCCTGGCAGCACGCTCATCCCCTCCGTGCTGATCACTTCTGCACCAAGCGGTATGGGCAACTGGCCCACCTGCCCTATCGCTTTAATGCGCTCGCCTTCGATGAGGATCACACTGTTGCGCAAAGGCGGGCCACCATAGCCATCGATCAAGGTACCTCCCACCAGCGCCTTGACGGCAGGCTCCTCTTGAGCTAACAATCCAAAGGCCACAAATATGGCCCCACAAATAGCCACATGGAGTTTCATCGTCGGGTGATTTATGAATTAAACAATGCACCCGTGAAATTGAAAAATATCAGCCAATTATCCGCAAGATCCCTACTTAGTGGCACTTGAAATAGTCAAAAGGTTCGAGACAGTCCAGGCACCGGTATAGCGCTTTACAGGCCGTAGAACCAAAGCGGCTAATCTGTTCGGTATGCGTAGAGCCACAGCGCGGGCAAGGCACTGGCAAGTTGGCCTCTTCCTGCTCGCGCCCACGGGGCGGCGCAATGCCGTATTCTCTGAGTTTGCGTTTGCCCTCTTCGCTCATCCACGCAGTAGTCCAAGGCGGCGACAAAACCGTCTCCACGATCACATCTCGATACCCTGCCGCCATCAGCTGCATGCGTATCTGCATGGCAATGACATTCATAGCCGGGCAACCCGAATAAGTAGGCGTAATTGTAACGCGCACCTGTCCCTCAGGGGTGATTGCTACGCGGCGAACGATGCCCATATCTACCACGGAGAGCACAGGGATCTCTGGGTCTTTCACTTCTTTGAGCACTTCGAATACGGCCTCTTTTTCTACACACATAGGCATCCATATTTAAATCACGCCCGATTTGCCCTATCCGCAACCAACACCACTTGCCTACACCGACTACTTTTCAGACAAGCCCCAAGCTATATCATCCTCACACCTGAGCTGTTAACTCGCATTCCCAAATAGTACTCGTGTTTTAAACATCCTTCTGAGTCAGATCTAAGTGGCGTATCATCTGTAGGAAGCTCTGGGCAAAAGTTTGTTGATTCGTACAGTCCAACATTTGTACTGACGGCTTGAACCGAGGATATATCTCGACATATTTTTTGGCTACAGCCAAAATTGCGCGCCGTATAGCACTTTCACGCAAACGGCCAGTATCTCGATCGACTAAACCATGCTCCATCCCCAATGCCTCGAAATAGCTATAATGGCGCACACAATAATACAAATGTAACAGCGCTAAATCAGGTGGCGGTAATGCGTAGTTGAACAAACTATAGCCCACAATATAATCGGCTATAGCTAATGCAAAAGGCATGTGCCTATGTTCAATGTACCACTCCAAACGCGGCAGTTCTGAGTCGATAAGATTGCACAAACGATCATGTGGTGCAACCTCTGTGATGCCAAAAGTAGCTGGCACTAAATAGAGCTCTCGAAAGAAATCCTCTCTAGAGCGTTCGAACAGCCTCTGGAGCTGGTGGTACAGCTCTCCATTTTTGTCATACACCGATCGCCCATCATTGGCAAAAAAGTTGCGATGCAAGCGCTCGAACAGTTCCATGGTATAGCCTTCCGGCTTGACCAAATAGTCCAGTTTGTAGATAAGCCCTAACAGCCAACAAGACACTGCCGCAGCATCTGGCTTAGACAGCAGCAGCTCTGAGTCCAACTCGTGAAATAGCTGCTGCAACTGCTGGTGAAAAAAGCGATAGCGCTGGCTACACTCCTCTTCCGACAGAGGTAAAATGTGCGTCATTTCAACTGGGCTGAGGCTAGGGAACTCTTCTAACAAAAGGTCATCTTGCTTGTCGGCATGAGTAGCCAGCTCACGCAAGCCATAATACAATTTGTAAGGCGAGGCATCGAGTGCATGGCTAAAAGTGACCATGACAATATCGCGGGCATCATCCAAGGCGTATTTGGAAAAATGCAAGCTGTAGTTCATCTCGGTAAGCCGCTGCAGCAAATCGAGTGGCAAGGCCGTAGTATGCGCTACCTTGCATTCAGCTCGAATGCATCGCTCGTCAGCACGACCATGCACTACCTTGCTTCCCTGCAACAAGCCAAATTCGATATACCCATCGTGGCACGTCCACCATACATTTTTCTGCTGGGCATCGTACAGATAGGCCAACAAAGCTGTGACACAATCGAGCGTATGCCCCTGTTGCCAAGCATCGAGTGCCTGTGCCCAATGAGCTTGCTGCTCAGGCGATTTCCATGCATCGGTATAGCGCCCAAATCGATTGCCCGCTCGGGGAAACGCGTCTTCACGACGCCAACTCAAAAATTCAAACAAGGCCATGAGATATAGCTCAGTGATCGATATGCACTCCATGCCTTTCCACGCTCACGTCGCGTATCTACCGTACTACAAGATGGGAATGCTTCTATGGCCGCTTGCCCTTTTATACCGCATAACTCCCCATAAGGCAGAGCGACTACCGCCTTTCGGCAAAAACCATGCGATACGCCAGCTGTATTCTGCCTTTTCGAATGTGCTCCAGCCTGCGCTTGATGAGCTTGCGTTTGATGGGGTTGACCAGCTTATCCACAAACAGCACTCCTTCCAAGTGATCGTATTCGTGTTGGATAACCCGTGCTTCCAATCCTTCAAATTCCGCTTCACGAGGCTGAAACTGCTCATCTAGCCAACGCAAACGAATGCGTGCAGGTCGCTCTACTTCGCCATGCACATCGGGTATGCTCAAGCATCCTTCTTCATAGATCCATGGATCGCCAGCCTCTTCCACCTTCTCGGGATTGATAAATACCTGGCGAATACCGCGCTGCTGCGCTTCTTCATCATCATAGCTCTGTAGCGTATCGACAATGAACAGTCGAATAGATTTGCCTATCTGTGGTGCAGCCAAGCCAACCCCATGAGCATGGTACATCGTGTCCCACATATCGGCAATTAACTCCTGCAACTGGGGATAGTCAGGCGTAATGGGCTGCGCTCTCTTCTTGAGTATAGGATGGCCATACGCATAAATGGGCAATATCATCGTTGGTTTTGCTTTACGATATATATTTAATTCCAACTTTTAGTCAGTACCACCTGATGCACTCGACCACAGGCCGTGCTCGTCCAAGTAGGCCTGCAAAATTAACGAGGCACTCACCTTGTCGATCAAGTACTTGTCTTTGCGTTTTTTCTTGCGCGCGCCACTACGCAAGATGATATCGCTAGCCATACGCGAAGTGTAGCGTTCATCTTGCCTGGCCAGATGTATCTTGGGATATCGCTTGCGCAAACGCTCTACAAAGCGATCTACCTCAGCAGCTACCTGCGCAGGTTGCCCATCTTCGTGAAAGGGTGCACCTACTACAATGGTATGTACCTGCTCTTGAGCCAAGTATTGAGCCAGAAATTCGAACACTTTTTGCGTAGGTACAGTTTTGAGTGGGTGAGCAATAATGCGCAGCGGATCAGTCACAGCTATCCCCGTGCGCTTACTGCCCCAGTCTATGGCCATGATTCGCGACATGGCGCAAAGATAGGGTGCATTATTAGGCCAGCCACTTCCTTTTCGACAAAAGCCCCCATAGCGAATGTGAGTTCACTAAGCAATGAGGTATGTAAGGGCAAAAGCCACTACCGTAAGTGTAATGCCAACCATAAATACCATATAGCAGATGCGCAACAGCCAAAACTTGCGTCCTAATGCCTTTCCCAAAAAGAAAAGATCAGCCATAATAGCCTCATCGAGCATTTTGTGGTCGGCCAACAGCTTGCGCAATCCCAATTTGTACTCTTCAAAACTCATCTGATAAAAGTTGCCAAAAAAGAACAAATTGGCCGGTTGCCCTTCAGCAGGTGGCACACTAATACGGCCGGTAGTGCGAATAGGTCGGGTGACAAGTGTGGCAAAGATGATGGATACCAAACAGGTGACGAGCAATAACAATGCAGGAATAGTAAGGCTGGGATGTGCGCGCAAATAGGCAGCCAAAAGTGGCATAGCAATGGTGATGATCAACGCATTAATGGACAACATGATGTTGGCCTTGTTGTCGGCAATGCTCGTCAGGTCGATGTGATTGCGCAAAGCCGTTTTGAAGATCATCCGCCCACTAGCGCTATTGTCTAACAAGCCAGCGCGTTGTTTTTTGCTCTTTTTCTGCTTTTTTTTCTCCTTTTTGGCTATGTGCCGAGCCAACAAGCGCTTGACCATATCGATATTGTCCTGTTTGCCTGCACCAAATGCAATCTGTGCTTCGGGCGAATAGTACTTGTGATTTTCCAGAAATGCCACATTGCTGGCCAACCATTCGATGTCGGAGTATTCCTCTCCATAAAACACACGCCGCTCGTGGCGCAAGTTGTCCAGAGTATACAGGTAATTAGGCCCTGCCAAGTTGTTGAGGTCGGCATCTTTCATCAATTGCTCGAGTCGGGTAATCGGTTTTTCATCCAGGCGCGTCACATCGATAAGGCGCTCTACCTGCCGAATACCCTCTTCAGGGTACCCATGAGCCTCGAGAAATTGCCGTGCAATGCGCTTGGAAACTTCTTCATGCCCTTCAGTAGCTTCGACAAAACCCGTATCGTGAAACCATGCTGCCAATTCAAGCCATTCACAGGCCTGTTCATCCAAGCCAGCGACGCGAGCTAACTGTAAAGCTGCATTGCGCACCGAGACCGTATGTGCTAGGTTGTGATAACGCAGCTGGGGGTCCAGCTTGTTAGCCAGCAAATCGAGCACGTATTGTCGCGCAGCATCAATAATAGATTGGGGCATGTACAGAATTTTTTTACAAAAGACCATCCTTTGCCACCAGGCAGGTGTATACAAAATCAACAATAAGTAGCTACCGATGGAAGCTCTTCCCGACCCCCACATGCCCAAAGGTAATCACATCAAAGGTGCTTTGCCAATTGTGCTACGCCCACAACACAGCAGGTGACAAATGGGAAAAAGTAATTATCGCTATAACCTAAAAAGCTTGATCCACTCACAATAAAAGCCATCGTCATACGTGGTTAGGGTGAAACTTTCACTTCTCTTGACCCACAAAATGAAAACACCATGCGAACCAAAGCGATCCTACTAGGCAGCTTTATCTTTGTGCTGCAAAGTTGTATTCCTTCACTTTATCCTTTCTACACAAAAGATCTACTCACTTTCTCTCCCGCGTTGATCGGCACGTGGCGGGTCGCAGAAACTAAACAAGGAGAAGGGATTACAATAGCAAGTACAGAGGCCACCTGGCACTTCACCCGTAAAGACGACCACACCTATACATTGGAGATACGCACACCCCAAAGCGATGGTTGGTTTGATGCCCACTTGTTCAAGATAGGGGATCAACTATTTCTCGATACCTATCCAAAAAAAAGTAGCGTACGCCAGCAATCGGCCTATGACTGCCTCGAGGAAGTGACTAGCCTACACACGCTGCGCACACACCACCTTTGGCGCATTCAGCTGAACGACGGGCACGAGATACAGCTCGACATGATTGATCCCGACTGGTTCGATAAAGAGACAATAAAACAGCAGAGTCGAGGCCTTTATCTCACTGTAAATGATACTCCTGTTTTCACAGCTACATCTGAGCAATTAGTCGCATGGCTACAACAACACATGTCTGATCCTGGCATGTGGGGGACGATGTACGAACTAAAACGAGAGCAGTAGTCTCCATTAGCCCAATCAATTTACCGCCAAGGCATGCCAACCACTTGTAATCCTTTGCCTACCTTGGCGGTAAATTTTTTGATCACTATGCACCGCAGTGAGATCCTCATGCACTTGGGCGAAGATCGCGAGCAGTACTTCCACGCCGTAGCGCCCCCCATTATCCAATCGAGCAACTTCACCTTCAGCCATCTCAAAGGCTTTCGCCAGGCCATGAGCGATGAGCTGGCCCATCACATTTATACCAGAGGCAATAACCCCACTGTAGCGATCTTGCGTCAAAAGCTGGCTGCCCTTGAAGGCACTGAAGATGCACTCGTCTTGTCGAGCGGATCAGCAGCCGTAGCGCTTGCTGTCCTATCTCAAGTGCAAAGTGGAGACCACATCGTGTGCGTGCGCAAGCCCTATAGCTGGACGCACAAGCTACTAGCCCATTGGCTACCTCGCTTTGGCGTGCATACTACCTTCGTAGATGGTACCCATGCAGCACATTTTGAGCAGGCCTTGCGCCCCAACACCAAATTGATCTATCTAGAGAGCCCCAATAGTCTTACCTTCGAACTACAAGATCTAGCAACCGTGGCTCAAATAGCCAAAGCACACGGCATTGTCACGGCTATCGACAATTCGCACTGCTCGCCCATCTTTCAGCAACCTGCTCGCTTTGGCATAGACATTGTCATTCATTCAGGTACCAAATACCTCAACGGCCATAGTGACGTGGTCAATGGCGTCATCTGCACTAGCCGGCAAATCATCCAGACAATTTTTCAAAATGAGTTCATGACGCTCGGCGCCATCATTTCGCCACACGATGCGTGGCTGATCTTGAGGGGGCTGCGCACCCTTGAGCTGCGCATGCAACGCTCGGAGGCCTCGGCACGCAAAGTAGCTGCCTTTTTGCAAGAGCATCCGCGCATACGCCAAGTACTGCACCCGCTCATGCCCGATTTTCCACAATATGCCTTGGCGCGCAAACAAATGAGCGGTTCTGGTGGTTTGTTTAGCTTTTTGCTCGACGTAAACACTCTGGAAGATGCCGAGCGTTTCTTCACCAAACTGAAGCGCTTTCTGTTGGCCGTATCGTGGGGTGGTTACGAATCGTTGATACTGCCTTCGGCTGCCTTTTACCGCATCCCTGGTAAACCCGATCCACCCTTACCCTTCCAATTAGTACGCATATATGTAGGGTTGGAAGACCCTCAGTGGCTGATTGAAGATTTGGCACAAGCCCTAGATAACCTCTAGCTATAGATAACCCTGCCAAAATCACTGCCTATGCAACCATCTGGCCTGACACGCAGCACTACAGATCGCTGGATTGCCGGCGTTTGTGGCGGTATTGCTCGGCGCTTTGGCATCAGCGCCACACTGGTGCGTCTCACATATGTCCTTATCTCACTGATCAGTGCCGCCTTCCCCGGCCTGTTATTTTATTTCCTCCTTTGGATTCTCATTCCAGCAGAAGAATAGATGTTTTTTACGAAAGTAAAATCCTTCTGACATATGATTGCTATTGAGCAGATACCCACTACCCCACCACCCGATTTGGACAAAAAGCAAGCGCGAAAGGAAACAAAAAAGCGCGCCAAACGCATCGGAGAATTGCAACGAATACTCTATGCGCAGCGTAAGTATAGCTTGTTGATCATACTACAAGGCATGGATGCCAGTGGTAAAGATGGAGCTGTACGCAACGTTTTTCGATACTGCACCCACGACGGTGTAGAAGTTCACGCTTTCAAAAAACCCACAGAGCAAGAGTTTGCACATGACTTTTTGTGGCGCATACACAAGCGCGTACCGGCAAAAGGCCACATTGCTATATTCAATCGCTCGCACTACGAAGATATCCTCATACAACGCGTGCATGGATGGATCGACGAAGCACGTCTACAAAGTCGCATGCGTGCCATCAATGCTTTTGAGCAACTACTACAAGAAGATAACGACACCATCGTACTCAAATTTTTTCTACATATTAGCAAAGCACAACAGGAAATTGAGCTGCGCCAGCGCATAGAGCAACCCGACAAACACTGGAAGCACAACGCCAATGACTGGAAAGAACGCGAATATTGGGACCAATACATGCAAGCCTATCAAGATGCCATTAACTGGAGCCACATTCCATGGACTATCGTGCCTGTAGACAAGCGTTGGTACCGCGATTACGTGATCTCAAAAAAGGTGTTGGACACACTTGAGTCCTTGCCACTTCAGTGGCCACCGCTACCACCCGACGAATAACAACGTATAGCCACAACAATTGGCACCCTAAAGTTGACTGCACATATTAGCACAATAAGCCATATTTACGAAATACATTCATATTTTTGCCCGTTTGCTGTGCGCATGCGTTTCAAATAATTGGCTAAAATGACAACACACACCCGATATATCATGGCTACGAGCGCTTTACTCGTCGCGCTCCTTTTCAAAGTACATGCCCAAGTACCTCAAGGATTTTCTTATCAGGCCGTCGCAGCCGATGCTGCGGGTAATGAGCTGGCCAACCAGGCAATCAGCTTGCGCTTTTCCATTGTCAAAGACAGCCTCGATGGAGAAGCCGTTTGGATCGAGGCTCATCAAGTGGGTACTGATCCTTTTGGGCTCTTCACGGTAGTGATTGGCAGCGGTATGCCACAAGGAGGTACGGCGGCTAGCTTCGACCAGATCGACTGGGGGGCAGCCAAATACTTTTTGCGCGTAGAGCTGGACCCCGCTGGTGGCACCAATTATGTGTTAATGGGTACCACACAGCTACTCGCCGTGCCTTACGCACTTTACGCCGAAACTGCCGCCCAGGCAGCTAATGACCAAGATACCGATCCTACCAACGAGTTGCAAACACTCGAGCTGTCGGGCGACACGCTCAAGCTGTCGGGAGCACCACCTGTGGTGCTGGCAGGTGACGACGATACCGACCCCACCAACGAATTGCAGGAGCTTACTCTCAATGGCAGCGTATTATCTCTTTCAGGTACTAATAGCCAGGTAGACCTCGGCACAGTAAGCGGTGACAATGATCCAACTAACGAATTGCAGACGCTCTCGATTAGCGGCGATACTCTCATATTGAGCAATGGTGGAAGTGTAGCGCTTAGCTCAGGCAACATTTTTAACGCTCCGGGTGCATCGCTTGCTTTTCCGCAAGGCATTACAGGGCAGTACATCTTCGTGCCCGACACGCTTACCGTACCAGCAGGCAAAATATTTTACATCGTTGCTGCTGAAGATGATTTGATTCTACCTGACTTTGCGGTCAATGGTCTGGGGCTGGCACTCACCTCGCCCTCGTTACCACTATTTGCCCCAGGTACATTCATCGATAACTGTCGATGTGTAGGCTTTTACAAAGATACAGATCCTGCTATCGATCCTTTGGTCATCGTGTTGCAACCCAACAATGGCAACGCCTATCAGGTGCCGCCCGACAAAGAGCTGGTCGTCAAGAGTGGTTTAAGCGCTAATACATCTATTACGCTTGATGGCCAGATCATCAATTTTTTCAGTTCTAATTTTCAGGCACTCGTCGTTCCTAGCAATGTCGTAATCTCCAACAACTCTGCTGATGAAGTGATCATTACGGGCTATTTGATAGACCTCAACTAACGCACATGCGCTACTGGCTTTTTCTCATACTCATCATTTTATATCAGCCTCAGCTCGCTGGCCAAAGCTTGCGCAGAACAGTTGTTGCCAGTACAGGCCAAAGGCTACAGGGCAGTGGCTATTACTTACACACCACTGTGGCCCAGCCTCCCAATTCAGCTACCATTACTAATGGCCAGTTTTATCTGAGGCAAGGCTTTGAACAACCTCTGCTAGGGAACTGTGCTACTGCCCCACAAGCCGTCTTTTCCGTAGATAGTATCGCTAACAGTACCTGTGGGCTGCAATACAACTTCCAATACGTAGGCCCACAAGATCCACAATTGTCTTTCTTATGGGAATTTGGCCCAGATGCTATCCCGAATACCAGCACCGCGCCCAACCCACAGGGTGTGGTGTTTACTTTTTCTGGATTGGCACAAGTAAAGTTGACAGTATTCGCTGGTGAGTGTACCGCTTCGGCTACGCAAAATGTATACGTATCGCCCACTTCTTTTTCTGTAACCACCGAGGTGATGGACTTAATCTGCTTTGACGACCAAGATGGCGCCATAAGTCTGATTATCCAGGGCGGTACCCCACCCTATACCGCTACCTGGACCAGCGGCGATACAGGATTGATTGTCACCGGGTTGTATCCGGGATTGTACGGATTCACCCTGATCGACGCACAACAATGCATGATCGAAGGCAATGCCGAAGTACACGGACCACCCGCACTTGACATACTGCTGAACATCACACACGAAAGCTGCACCGATCGCCAAGACGGTAAAATCATTGCCTTCGTCGATGGTGGCGTCCCTCCCTACCAGCTACAATGGAATACGGGTGCCACAGACACGGAAATCGCCCAACTGAGCAAAGGGCTATACAGCCTCACCGTCACCGATGCCAATGGCTGCCAAAAAGCTACTGATACCATTGCCCTGCGCACCTTGTGCACCGACCTGATCATCTACGAGCTATTCACCCCTAATGACGATGGCATCAACGATCAATGGATTATCGAGGGAATAGAAAACTTCCCATCAAGTACACTGGAAATCTTCAACCGATGGGGAGAACGCGTATATCAAGCTACTGGCTATCAGAACAATTGGACGGGTACGACGCAAAGCGGCACTCCGCTACCTGCAGGTACTTACTATTTTATATTGCAACTCAACGATGGTACAGGTACCATCCATCGGGGTGCCATTACTCTGTTGCGCAAATGAGTGTAGCCGTTCACGAGGGGAGCTTTTGCTCCAAAATGCACCGCTCTCACACAGAGAAAAAGCAATGCCATGCGACGATTGATCTTGTTTCTCAATGTACTGCTGTGGGCCACTCCCAAGGCAGATGCACAACAATACCCGCTGTTTTCCAACTTTCTGAACCACAGCTATGGATACAATCCCGCCATCATTGTCGAGCACAAAGCACTATATGCCAACGCATTGTATCGCACGCAATGGCAAGGATTCGAAGGTGCCCCCCGCACTCAACTAATTCACGTGCGAGGGGCACTGGGCCAGTCACCCTTTGCAGCCGGTGGCTATTACTATAGCGATCAAGCAGGTGCCCTCAATCGGCTGGGCGGTGCTGCCATGTTGTCTTTTGCCCAACAGATAAGCGAGCAAACGCAACTGGCAGTGGGATTCACTGCTGGATACTTTATCCTTCAGCTCGACCCCAACGCGCTGGTGCAAGATCCCAACGATCTGGTGTTGCTCAATGGCAAAGATGAACAGATGTTCGCCGATTTCAATGCAGGCATCTACCTGCGCAGCCATGGTTTTTATTTGGGCCTTTCCATTCCTCAAGTATTCGAACGCGAATTGCGCTTTGCAGAAGCGGCTCCCGCTGCTACCTTGCGCCGGCATTACTATGCCCTGGGAGGCTATCGCTGGCAGCTCACGCGGGGGGTTGCCATCGAACCTACTGCTATTGTCAAATATTTACCTAACGTCTCTTTACAATACGAAGGCTCACTGCGTATTGACTTTGGTTTTATGTGGCTCGGAGGTAGCTATCGATCCGATCAAACACTGATAGGCCTGATCGGCTTTGATATGGGCAAGCTCACCCTTAGCTATGCTTACGACATGACCACCTCGACGATCCGGCATGTGAGCAGTGGCAGTCATGAGCTGGGTATTGGCCTGCGGCTGGGCAAAGAACCCGATCGCGATGGCGATGGCATCCCCGATGCCCGCGACCGCTGCCCCGACAAGCCCGGCACTAAGCTACACAAAGGCTGTCCCGCCCCTAAAGAGAATGACGAAGACGAAACAGACGACATGCACACACCTACTGATCGCGATGGCGATGGCATCCCTGATCGAGAAGACACCTGCCCTGACCTGCCTGGCCCGCGCCAAAACCAAGGATGTCCTTGGGGCGATCGCGATAAAGATGGCATCCGCGATGCCATAGACGCCTGCCCTGATCTGCCTGGAATAGCAACCAACAAAGGCTGCCCACTCGACGACCGCGATGGCGATGGCGTATTAGACGACAAAGACAAATGCCCCGACGAGCCGGGCCCCGTACGCTTTGAAGGTTGCCCCGCTGCCGACACCGATGGAGATGGCATCCCCGATCAAGAAGACGAATGCCCCACTACCGCAGGCCTCCCCTCGCATAACGGATGCCCGCAGCCCACACAGAAAGAACTCGACATATTAGAGCTAGCCATACGAAATCTCTACTTCGACACCGACAAATGGGAAATATGGGAAAAATCACATCCCTACCTCGACCAGTTGGCAGAAATCATGGTCACACATCCAGATTGGAAACTGCGCATACGCGGTCATGCCGACGCACGGGGTGATGAGGAGTACAACCTGCGCCTGTCGAAGCGGCGTGCCGAAGCCGTGATGTTCTATTTGCTCAACCGTGGTGTGCGCCGCGACCAACTTATCGTCGAGTACTTTGGCGAGCTGGCTCCTATCGCACCCAACGACGATCCGGCCAGTCTTCAACTCAATCGACGTGTCGAAATGGAGTTTGTCTTTGAGTAACTTGCCCACTTATTGCATAAAGACAAGACACAGCCATGAGAAAGCTCACTGCTCAAGTCGTTTATCCGGTATCGACCCCACCTATCCCCAATGGTGTCATCGTTGTCGATGAGCAGGGCGTAATCCAAGCTATCGACACGGCTCAGCAACATGACCCCTCTACACTGGAATACTACGAAGGCGTATTGGTACCCGGCTTCATCAATGCGCACTGCCATTTGGAGTTGTCGCATCTCAAGGGGCGTGTTGATACAGGGACAGGGCTGCTACCCTTTTTGCAACAAGTAGTGGCCCTTCGCGACGTCGCACAGGCCACTATCGACGAGGCCATCCGACAAGCCGACGCAGCAATGCAGCAATCGGGAATCGTCGCCGTGGGCGATATCAGCAACAAAACTGATACTGTACCCGTGAAGGCTTCCAGTCCCATTCGCTATTACACCTTTGTCGAAATGTTTGACTTCATGCAAGATACCTGGGCTGAAAAGACTTTTAACGACTACATGCAAGTGTACGAAGCCCAAGCAACGGGAAATGGCAATAAAAAAAATGTAGCGCCGCATGCGCCCTATACCGTGTCGCCCAAACTATTTGCCTTACTTCGACAAGTGCAAGCTACAGGCTCTACAGTCAGTATACACAATCAAGAGACATGGCACGAAGATGCCCTCTTTCTGCGCGGCGAAGGCGACCTTCCCGAATTCTTTCAGCACTTTGGCATCGACATGTGTACATTCCAACCTACAGGCCAAACCTCTATTCACTATGCTATGGCACATATGAAGCCCGAATGCCGTACACTTTTCGTACACAACACGATGACAACACCAGCCGACATTGAAGCAGCACATCATTGGGGTGGGCGCAATGTTTTTTGGGTCACCTGCCCCAATGCCAATCTGTACATCGAAAACAAATTGCCCCACTATCGCTATTTTCTCCAGGCCGATGCCCAAATGTGTATAGGTACCGATAGCCTTACGAGCAACTGGCAACTCTGCATATTGGAAGAGATGAAGACCATCAGTCGCTATCAGTCCTATGTGCCTTTCGGCAAATTAATCGAATGGGCTACGCTTAACGGCGCACGCGCCTTGAGCTTTGAAGACGAGCTTGGCAGCTTTGAGGTGGGCAAACGCCCAGGCGTCAACCTCATTACAGGCATCGCCCAGGGCCGACTTCAAGCCAACAGCTGCGTACAAAAACTAGTGTGAGGTGTGTAGACAACTTGCTCGAGTAGGAAAACTGGCCTTTTGGGTGGTCATTTATTTTCCGCTATTCTACCGCCTCGATGCGTTGCCCCTCCAACAGTGGGACGAAGCGCGCCGCGCAGTCAATGCAGCCGAAATGTGGGAGCGCGGCAGCTGGCTGGTAGCCTGGTATGGCGATCAACCCGAAATGTGGGGCACCAAACCGCCGCTACTGCTATGGCTACAAGTGCTCTTGATAGGGTGGCTGGGCTATGACGAACTGGCCATTCGTCTACCTGCTGCTCTATCGGGTCTAGGTACCATTGCCCTGTTGGTGTGGTTTGCCGAAAGGCAGCTCAAAAAGCCCATAATTGGCTATTGGGCAGGAATAATACTAGTAGGTATGCCATGGTGCGGTTTTCACATCACGCGAACAGGTGACTTTGACGCACTGCTGAGCTTATGGCATACGGCAGCTATACTCTTCAGCTGGCTGTGGATAGAGGCGCTGCAGCGGGGCCATCCTCACAAGCATTGGGACATACTGTCAGGTGTAGCCACAGGGCTAGCAGCGCTCACTAAAGGTATGGCTGGTTTCTTCTACCTACCGGGTATGGTACTGATGGCACTATGGCGTGGCCAGCTGCAGATGGTATGGCGCAACCGCACCACATGGATCGCTGCAGCGTGTGCATTTGGCCCGCTACTGTTTTATTACTTTTTGCGCGAACAGCTCACACCAGGTTACCTCATGGCGGTATGGCAAAACGAATTGGGTGGAAGGTTTAGCCAGCCACTCGAAGACCATACCGGTCCATTCACCTTCTATTTCGATGTGCTGGGGCCATGGCTGTGGCCCTTACCCATAGCACTGTGGTTGGGCTTTCGCCAAAAGAAGTGGCGCAGCCTACTGAGCTTTCTGTTGGGCTGTTCTGCCGTGTTTTTGCTGATCATTTCCGCAGCAGGTACCAAACTACCTTGGTATGCCGCTCCACTTTATCCGCCCATTGCACTGATGCTGAGTATTGGCCTAAAAGCATTTGCCGAAAGGCTACAAAAGCTGTGGCAGCCACAACGCCATGCTGCAATTATGGCCCATGTAGCAGCCAGCTTGCTTTTGGTGCCTGCCTACGTGACCAAGGTACAGCAAGTAGCCCATCCACACCACCAAAACCCATGGGAAGCCCCCCAGCTCGACTATGGCCCCTTTATGGAGCTAATGAAAGATCACAAGCGATACTATCTTTTTCAAAAAGGATACAACGCCGCCTTGCGCTTTTATGAAAAAGCCTGGCGACAACGAGGGTATCAAGTGACACGGCTCTACGACTTGCGCACCCTCCAAAGTGGCGACTTGCTCATGACATGCGATGAGACAGCCTTCTCACAACTGCAAAAGCGGGAAAAAGCTGGAGTGAGATCGGACGATGGCAAGGATGCCGCATGTTGCGCATTGAATAAAGCGCATACCCCATATTCAATAACGACCTTTTCGCAAAATAGAAGCGAGCAGCCACAATGCCAACACACCAGAAGCGATGTAGCCCGCCAAGCCTATGGCCGATACGTGATTGATCAGCGGTGGAATACGCGCCAACACCAAAAGAGAGGAACCCAAAATCAGTGCTGCTACAAGCACAGCCAGCACCAATCGGTTGGCGATCAGATCCAACTCCTGATATAAAGTTTGGAGGCCCTTGTGTTCGAACTCAATGCGCAACTGCCCTTTATTGG